>Ga0187851_10000211_pt1 | contig 61953 bp, 49 predicted proteins | sample June2016WEW_6_10_FD_132997 | JGI IMG/M metagenome (GOLD analysis project Ga0187851, IMG submission 132997) | Peatland microbial communities from SPRUCE experiment site at the Marcell Experimental Forest, Minnesota, USA - June2016WEW_6_10 | ecosystem: Environmental > Terrestrial > Soil >... | reverse complement strand
GCCACCTTCAAATAATAGCCGTAGTAGAACAGGGCAATTAGGAACGTTATGACGCCGAGACCGGCGAGAAACAGCAGTGGCAAGCTGATCACTCCCCAGACGATGAGGCCGAATTTGCGGTATCTGTCCCCGATCGAAAATTCGAACTCAACTTTCTCATCCGATCCGAGCGTCTTTTCCCAAACTTTTTCGTATTTCATGTTTGCGTTTTATTTCTTCCGACCTTTCTTTATCACACAGAATGGCGCGAACGCCCTACAAGTCAAGCAATGCGTCAAATACGCTTCATTTGCTGGATAATCGTGTTGGCCAGTTCGCGCTTATCGATAAGGTACTCGTCCCATTTGTTGCTTTCTTTTTTCTTTCGGCCCGCCACGAAACCGAGGAGTGCTCCCCCGTTTAGCTGGTTGGCTTTCTTCAGAAAATCCGGCGCAGGGACGAACCAGACGTAATCCCAGAGATCGCCGCGCTCTGTGTCGAAGAAGCAAAAAATGATGCCCATCGAGAAGTTATCGATCACGTTATGTGTCTTTACGGTCGCCGTGAACGCCTCGCCGGAATCGTCTCCGAACCGGCTCTTTACCTGAAGGTACATGATTTTCGGCACGCGCTTCTCCTTCACGATGATGTCGATGCCCTCGTCGTCCGAGATGGGCACATAGCACGCAAGCGATGTCTCGCCGTAGAGGGTTATGAGCTCGGCGATCCGCGCCTCAGTGATGTCACCCTTCTGTTTTTCTGAGATACCTTCCGCAATTTTAAAAATCTTCTCTTCCTTTTTCTCTTCTGCTGCGACGACCGCGGCAGGTGCTATCTGAATCAGCGGGTTAAGCGCAAAGGTAGACGGGGCTGTTTTTACAAACCGCGAACCTTCTTTCTTCGCATTAATGTCGACGATAAGCTGAGCGTTCATTGTTGCCTCCGGCGTCTTCCCGGCTGTCTTCAGCCAGCCACGCTTCAATGCAACGCCGGTAAGCTCCTTGCTATGCAGGGGCTTCTTCGACTCTTTGAGGATTTCGTATGCAATATCTTTGAATGAGTTCATGTCAGCGTGAGCGCTGACGTGGGTAGAAACACTGAACCCCACATCAGCTGGCCTTTCGGCCCACAGCCCTTTCGAGCTATGACTCACGACGAGTGCTGAACGTGGGGTTCAGTATCGTCGTGAGATTTTGGGCCATATCTCCGCTGGAAGCGGAGGGTTAGGCTGGGATTAACCCTATTCAGTTATGGATTAAGAATAGCGCATGGAAGCGCTTTTGAACAGATTAACATTAAAAATAGGACTGCCCAGCGATAGTCAGGAAAACAGTCATCGATTCACGTCTTGTTTTCCGCCACAAATTTTTCCATAGACTGGTTCGCTTTTAACTGGATGTAAACATCACAATATAGTTTCATGGCAGCAATTTCTGTCAGGGTAATATTCGGTGGATTGCCAAGAGCCGGATCGAAGTCGGTGGCTGTCTGGATCATCGCTTCCAGTTCTTTAGCCCCGGCTTCGCTCACGCCTTTGAATTGAGTTAAGATTGCCTGCTTCAAATCACTCTTGCCATCCCAATCACCGAGCGCAATCAACGCAGCTTTGAACGCCTTGAAAAACTCATTGAATGCGTTTGGTTCTACGCGGAAGTGGATGTCTATCTTGGCGAATATCGTAAGTGCAAAAGCATAGGTTTTCATGAACTCTTCGAGAGTCTTACTCTCTCTCATGAGGAAAGGATAGACCACCATAACTCGTTGCACCTCGGCTTCATCGAGCACCATGTTTTGACCATCCCAAGCAAGCGCAAGTTTTTTACCCATGGTCATATGCAGTTTTACGTTTCCAGCTTTATCAACGTCTAAATCGGTTATTTCCTCGTAGAATTTCTCGATGTCTTTTGGAACATACCACCAAAATAAGCCATGTGTTCCGATATTGAGTGCATTGATAAAAGTTTTCGCCATGAAAAAGCCGTGATCCCATAGTTGCGATACTTGAATTGCCTTCGGGATCGTAAGTTCCAAGATCATCTCGTCCTTCGCATATCGCTTCGCTTCTTTGCGATCAGACTTTCGGAGCTTGATGTCCTTGATCCCCGCGTTCCACTTGGTGAAGGCATTATTCCTTATCGAATGGGATTGGGTCTGTATTCGCACTGTCATTTTATATTTCGGTATCCAAGCCTCATCGCCCTTGGGTCGCTGCCGAGTTAATTCCTTCTGCGTGAGTTCGCGCATCTGCTCGTCATTTTTATCGAACGCTTCTTTCAACCACTTCATCCATTCCTTGCCATTGCCCAGCTCTTGAAATTTTTTCATAGAAACGGTCGTGAAGATAGATTTTGCTTTTTCTTCATCCTTGATCGCATCATAAAACCACGTAAGGATTTTTGTGTCCTCCTCGTTGAAGTCATCGACTACCGTTTTCAACTTTTCCATTTCGAGTCGAGCGCGGGTGAGTTCAACCAGATTTTTTGCCTCGCCCTCTCGTATTTCTGCTCGGCCATCCACAACACCGCTGGGATCGGTATAGAGGTATATGAGTCGGCGCTCATGAAGCGTTTTTGACATGTCTCGAGCTTTTTCGATTTCTTCTTTCGTCATACCGCTGCCCTTTGTCGAAGCTGCCCAAAGCGCCCAAAACAATTTTTTCTCGTGATCGCCAAAGGCCTCGCCAAAATTACCGAGTTCTTTGTCTCCCATGGAAACAACGAGGCTCATCGAAACCATGATTGCCTTACCGATCTCCTCCAATGCCAAAAGAGCAAGATGGAAACAGACATTATCAACGCCTTTATCGAGTTCCCGTTCCGCAGCAGAAAGAAGCCCTTCGGCGTTTGCGAGGCAATTATCCCTTATTTTCTGAGTTGCCATGGTTTTTTCGTTCATGCGAGAGCATTATACCGCCACGATTAAGAATGAAAAAGGAGCGCATGATGCGTACCGAAACGCTCGTTTAGCACTTTGGCCGCATGGCCGTAAAACAAGACCGGACACCCCTTTTGGGTGCCCGGTCTTTGATAGCTCCGATAAATACTGTGGTTTTATGCCCCTTGTAGGCGGGACTGAAGCGCTCGTTTACCGCTTTGCCCACTGGGGAGCTCTGCGTGCCTTGTTGAGGCCATACTTCTTGCGCTCCACCATGCGGGAGTCGCGGGTGAGGAAGCCCATCGTGCGAAGGCGCGGCTTCCAGTCCGGGGTCTTTGCGATGATCGCGCGAGCAAGGCCGAGGCGCACGGCGCCGGCCTGCGCGTGGATGCCACCGCCGCTCACAACGACCGTCACGTCATACTCCTCAAGCTTGAGCTGATCGATCGGAGAACGCGCGTCCTGCACCAAGCGCGAAAGGGTGAAATATTCCTTCGGGGTTTTGCCGTTCACCGTCATCTTGCCCGTGCCCGGCATGATGCGCACGCGCGCGATCGCGGTCTTCCTGCGGCCGACGGCTTCGGTGTAGCGATGGCTCTTTGCGGCGGCAGGCTTGTGCGCCGGGGTGGGATGAGCAACGGGCGCAGTGGCGGCATGCGCGTGAGCGGCGGCTTTATGCGCCGGCTTTGCCGCTATCAACTCGCTCTTTTCAATTTCCTTGGTCGTTGCCATAATATTATTTCACTTTCTTTACTTTTATCGGCCGCACGCGCTTGCCCGCATTTTTCGGGCCGGCCGGTTCCACAAATATCAAATTATTGAGGCGCTTCTGCGCGAGGAAATTGCGGGGAAGCATCTTGCGCACCGCGTGGCGCAGAACAAAGCGCGGGTCCTTTGCCATGTGCTGTTCAAAAGATTTTTCTTTCAGATGGCCGACGTAGCCGGTGTGTTTATAATAGACCTTGTCGGTTGCTTTCTTGCCCGTCACCACAATGGAATCATAGTTCGTCACATAGACCTTGTCCGCGCTCACGCGATTGCGCTCGAATGTGGCCGACTTCTTGCCCTGCAACATGAGGGAAATGTCGGTCGCCACGCGGCCCAATACTTTATTTTTTGCGTCAATGTGATAGTCCATGATCGGGTATAGCTTACTCTAAATATTAGACAAATTCAATCCGCGCCATACGGGTGCCATCGCGCTTGCGGCTCTCGGCCAATTTGATGATGCGTAAATAGCCGCCCTTCCGCTCGGCATACTTCGGCCCGTAATCGCTGAACAATTTCTTTACGATCTTATCGTTGCCCACGCGGCTCGAGACAAGACGTCGGTTTGCGACAGTCGGGTTCTTTGCAAAGGTGACCAAACTTTCCACGCGCGGACGGATCGCCTTTGCGCGCGTCTCCGTCGTCTCGATCTTACCCGCGCGGATCAGGTCATTGCCAAGGTTGCGCATAAAAGAAATGCGTGCGCCACGGAGCCTGCTGAATTTTTTATTGTTTTTCTTGCCCTTTTTCATAATGATGGATCAAACGCTCCTATTTCTTTTTCGTAGCCTTCTTTTTTGTTTCGGAAACAGCCACTTTCGGTGCGTCGAATTCCTTTACTTCAACCACGCCAACTTTCTCAAAGTGATCTTTCAAAATCATCGATGCCTTGTGTACCGCGGACGATGGGCTGACGGTGCCATTCGTCGATACTTCCAAATGCAGGCGATTGTAGTCCGTGCGATCGCCAACACGCATATCCTCTATGGTGTAGTTTACTTTGAGCACCGGCGTGAAGATCGAGTCGATCGCGATGGTGCCGATCGGAAGGCGGCCCTCCGACTTGCGCGCGTCCACCGGAACATATCCCAAACCGCGCTCTACTCTGACCTCGATGTCGATCTCCGCATCTTTTGCCGTGAGATGACCCAGTACCACTTCCGGGTTGATGATTTCCACATCCGTGTTGAGCTCGATATCGCCGGCGGTGATCTCATGCTCCCCTTTCAACTTGAGCGCGAGCACCTGCGGCTCGTCGGTATGCGAGCGAAAATAGATCTTCTTGAAGTTGAGCGCGAGCTCAACGATATCCTCCTTGAGCCCCGGCAACGTTGAAAACTCGTGCGGAACATTCTTTATTTTTATTTCGGTGACCGCAGCGCCCGGCAAAGATGACAAGAGCGCGCGGCGAAGCGCCGTGCCGATCGTCAAACCGTATCCCGCGTACAATCCCTCGATCTCGAACACGCCGTCCTTCGCGTCCTCGGAAATGGTCTTTATTGAAACGCTTGAGCTTACATGTGCAAATTCCATGGAATGATTAAAAAGTGATTAAAATTTTTATTTAGAGAATGAATCGACCAAAAGGTTAATTTCGAAAGGAGGGGTGAGGTTTGTCGGAGTGGAAAGCATGGTGCCCTCCAATTTGTCCGCGTCCATGTGCAGCCACGACGGCGCATCATACTTCTTGATAAGTTCCAACCGGTCCGTAAACGTCTTGTTCTCCTTTGACGCGGCGCGGACGGCGGCGACATCACCCTTGCGGAGCTGATATCCCGGCGACACCACTTTCTTTTTATTGACGGTGATGTGGCCCTGCACCACGAGCTGGCGTGCTGCGGCGCGCGAGACCGCCCAGCCGAGCAAGAACACCACGCTGTCCAACCGCGATTCGAGCAATTCGAGCATGCGCTGGCCGGATGCGCCTTTCGCCGCCCGTGCCATCGTGAATAGTCGCTTCATATTATTCTCGTTGACGCCGTATGAGATCTTGAACTTGGCCTTCTCGCGAAGCTGGAGGCCGAACTCGGAGAGCGCCTTTGGGCGCGAACGCGGCCCATGAGCTCCCGGCTTGTACGGCTTGCGCGTGAGCGCGGACTTCGGTGACATTGCCCGGTCGCCTTTCAGCCCGAGGCGTACGCCTAATGCCCGCTCTTTTTTTTCTTTAGGACCATGCATAATAGTAGTTGATATGATAACACATTTTTAAAATTTCCGCTATACGCGCCGCGTCTTTGCCGGGCGCGGACCGTTATGCGGGATCGGCGTGGCATCTTTAATGGAAAGAATATTGAAGCCGTTGTTGATGAGCGAACGGATGGCCGAGTCGCGGCCGGAACCGATACCCTTTACGATCACCGAGATATCTTTCGGGCCGCTCGCTTGGATCTTTTCCGTGATCGCCGCGATCACTTTGGACGACGCGAACGGCGTCGCTTTCTTTGGGCCGGAAAAACCGAGCGAGCCGGCGGATGCCCATGCGAGCACGTTACCCGCGGTGTCCGTGACGGTGACGACGGTGTTGTTATAGGTGGCGTTCACGTATACCTTGCCTTCCTGCACATGCTTGGCCTTGCGCTTCGCCCGCGACGCCGCCTTCACGGCATTCGCATCGGCGCCCGTAGCTAGCTTAGCTACTTTTTTCGTATCCCCCTCTTGAGTTTTCACGGTTTTCTTTCCCATAGTGATAGATATTTCGTGGATTACTTCAGATCAACCTTACGCTTTCCGCTGCCCGCTGTCTTACGGACATTGCCACGGACGGTGCGGGAATTGGTGCGCGTGCGCTGACCGCGGGCCGGAAGGCGTCGTGCGTGGCGATTGCCACGATATGTGCCGAGGTCTTTGAGGCGCCCAATGTTACGCTTGATCAGCTGGCGCAATTCGCCTTCCACCGGATAGGTCGTCTCCAAAAAGTTCTGCACGCGAAGCACTTCGTCGGCGGTAAGATCCTTGGCTTTCTTGCTCACCTCGATCTTGGCCGCAGCGAGCGCCTTCTTGGCAACCGCCGGACCCACCCCGTAAAGGTACGTAAGCGAGATCTCAATCCTCTTGTTGTCTGGGATGTTTACCCCGAAAATTCTCATGATAAATAATTTAGCCCTGGCGTTGTTTATGTTTGGGATTCTTGCAGCGTACATAAAGCTTGCCATCCCGTTTTACGATTTGGCAGCTCGAACAAATCTTTTTTATTGAACTTCGTACTTTCATGTCTATATTATAGTAAAACGATTACAGTCGCCGCACGATTCTGCCCTTCTCGCCGTCGGGGCTCAACTCAACAAGCACCCGGTCGCCGGGCAATACCCGGATGTTATGCATCTTCATCTTCCCCGCAAGATGCGCGAGAATCTCGGTCTCCAAGCCGTTGATCTTGACCCGAAACATTAAACCTGGCAGGGCTTCGTATACCTTGCCCTCTTTCGCGGCCTCAGTTTCCATTACGTAAAATCAAGGTAGGACTCATAAACCAATGAGACGATTATATACGAGGAGCACCTGTATTGTCAAACTCTCCCTCTGGGTCTTGCCTTTTTAGGGTACGCGTTCCGGGCTGTTGCGCGGCCGCTCCCTCTCGCCGCCCTTCGGCGGCTCCGAGAGCCCCTAAAAAGGCAAGACCCAGAGGGAGAGTTTGACACGTAGGCGTTCCTCTCTAATAAATCGAAATGAAAAAGAAAAGACCTCGCGGAGGCGAGGTCATCATGAGACGATTAAGCGCTGACGGTTTTTCTTTGTGCCGGATGACGGGACTCGTACAGCATCCTTTTCACTTCAGCTTGGCGAGCACGAACTGCTTTTCTTTTCAACGCCAAAGCTTTGCGGGCGGCCATCCTTTCGGTTTTCCCGTACCCACGGATATCCTTGGTGTCGTCCGACTGTAAGAGATCCAACATGCAGGTACCCGGACCGACGAGCCGAACTAAAAATGGGCTTGGACAATTCGGGCTATGCTGTATCGCGTAGGTAAATTGCCGCAGCCTTGTCATCACATCCATATCGAACTCCTTCCGGATAAAACTGACTACATATAAACACAAAATAAAACTCAAATCAACTTCTAAAAATCCTTAAGAATTTTTAATTAACGGTGACGTGAATCTTGGCGGGATCGGAGGGAATGCCCATCAGCCACGACGGCCACATGGATATCTCGCCGTCGGAGAGCTGGGGAAGCGCGGCGATCACGCTGCGCGCGGAAGCGATGCCCTGCCCCTCGATGCTCGTGGCGAACTGCGCGGGAGAGAACGCCGGCTCGAGCTGTGCCTGCGCGGAAAGCGCGAAGGATATCTGCCCGGACGCAAAGTTTGCGGTAACATCGCTGTAGCCCAGATTGATCGTTTTAAAGGTGGAGCTTGCCTCCTGCACTTGCGCGAGGGTGAGCAAATAATTCTCAAGCGCCGCCTGGTCAAACCCGATCGCCTGCAAGGTCGCCGCGCCAAAGACGGTGAAATTGCCATTTGCGTCGGTGCTGGTATTCACGGTAAGTGTCGTGACGGTCGTCGTCGCAGCGCCATCGGGAATCTTAAAGTTGTTCGGGTACGTGCCGGAGAAACCGTTTTGTAGAGCTGCCGCAAGGATCGCGGTGGTGGAAGCCTTCGCGGCAGTGATGTCCGCGGCAGTTGGCGTCGCGCGCTGGCCGATGAAACCACCGGTCGTGGATGCGGTGATCACACCGTAAAATCCCGCTTCACGCCCGGAATCCTTTGCGAATCCGGGGATGGTGAGTTTCGCGACCGGGCCCACGTTATAATCCGGACCCGCCTGATCGGCAACGATCGGCGCGGTGATGGACGACGGAGCGAGCGTGCCGTTGGCTGCCTTCGTCTCGCCAGGCACCGTCACGTTCTGCGTGATGCGGAATATCTTTCCGTCAGGAGTAAGAAATCGCGTCGTCGCCACGAGCTCCTGCGATGCGGCGTTGTACGCATTATAAATAGTGATCGTTCCCTGCGCTTTCTGCGAAACCTGCTGGACGGATGAGCCGGGGAAACTTTCCGTGACGTTTTTGGTGGATGTGAATACTTGTGCAGGAATCGTGTTATTTGACGGATCAATGCCTACCGCGTTCTTGCTGGCGGTAAAGTTGCTCTGATAGCTCCATGGCGTCTGTTTGAAGTTGATGGTAATGTCGGCATGATCAAAGAACGCTCCCACCACATACGCGCCGAGCGCAATGACGACGACGATCCCAACGATCGTCAAAACCGTCTTTTTGGGAAACCGCCGCGATGGACGGTCATCTTCGTCAAGATCGGGCGCCGCATCAAAAATGTGGCTGCGGACAGGTTCTTCTTTTTCTCCCAAGACCTCCAGGTCCTCCTCTTCTTCTATGACCGGCTCAGCTTTTTTGTCGCGCTTTGAGGGCCTCTTCGGCGCTTCTTCATTTTTTTCATTGTCATCGTTCCTTTCGTCATCATCTCCATCCGCGCGCAGGAGGGTGGCGTCCTCAGCGCGCCGCGGCACGATATCGGAAAACCCACCGGCGCCCCGGACACCTTTCCATAACGGATGGCTGGATTCGATCCCGCCCTCTTTGGCAAATGCGAGGATCGTCTCGTCCACCGATTCGATGACGATGGTGCGCCCGGCGGAATCCGCTTCGCGCTTCAAAAGGTGAAAATTACTTACCGACCTGCCAAGCGCCGACCCTTTTGGGATGACGACCGACACTTCACCGTCCGGCTCGTTCAATATGCGATCGATGACCTCCGCAATGCCTTCGTTCTTATCAACGATGATCTTTTTCATGATAAAAAAATTATATCATATTCGCTGATATTATTCCCATCCCCTTCATTGTAGCAGAAACCAAAAGCCCCCTTCTTTTTTTAACGGTCACATTCCTATGTGGCATTTCCGTTAAAAAAAGAAGGGGGCTTTTGGTTTAGTCCGCAAGCCAGTGCAACCGCCGACGCAATTTCTGATTGATATCGGAATTGCTCTTGTCAAAATATGCCTCAATAAATGGCAGGAGGTGGCGCGCGGTGATGGCGTCCGAACCATAATCCTTCCCATCCCGATCTGCAAAACCGAGCTGAGCTAAAATTTCCGCCAACGGGAACTGTTCGAACGTGGCCACGCCGTGCTTATGCGGCAACGCGAACGGCAGATCGTGCTCCGCGTCCATATATACAAAGCCTTTCAATTTGCCCTTATCCACTTCCTTTAAGAATTGTTCCGCCACCGGATCAATGAATTTCTTGAATGCGCGCGCCGCACCGTCGGACATCGCACCGCCAAGATATGCACGGTACAGTTCACGCGCCGCGATTTCACCCACCCCCAGCTCCGCGGCGATGCGCGTAAAGAGCACGTCGAAGCTCCACATCAGCTTCTCACGATACAGCACCGGATACCCGTCTTTCGTCTTCTCTAATATATAGAGCGACGCCCCACGCGGACCTTCGTCTACGATAAGGTTCAACGGCAGCTTCCGGGCGCGCGCCAAAGAGGCCAGGCGCGCCTGCGCCGACTCGGCAAAAAAGAAATCTTCCGGCGCATTGAAGAATTGCTTGAGCTCCTCAAAGAGCGCGCGCCCGGTGAACGTCAGCTCGAGCAGGAGCGAAATATGCTTGCCGGTGAAGCCGACGGGATTCACCACCAGGTGCCCGTCCACTTTGAAATTGCGCGCCTTCGCGCCGACCATGATCGTGTCCACTTCGTGGATAGCGAGCCGATGCGCCGCCTCGCTCCGGCACTGGTTGAAGATCTTCCCCATTGCCTGCGCGATCATGTTCTCGAGTTCCGGCAGGACCACCTCACTTTTTTCCGCGCCGGGCTCGCGCGGCAGGTCGAGCGGGATCGGGATCGTCGTCGCAAGCGACGAATCCGCCACGGCGATCACCTTGCGGTGCGATTTGAAAAGGTACGCGCCTTCCCACGATTTCTGCGCCACGCTCCGCATCGGCGACGCCAGGAATTTTTTGAGGTCGAGATTCTTTACGCGCTTTTCAATAATGATGTTCCGATCCTCGTCCACGCTCAGGAATAATCCGTCCACACCCGCGGAGCCAATCGCAAGCACGAGAAATTTTTCGCGAGGCTTGAAGAGAATGGGCTTCTTCATGCTTTTAGTTTAGCACAGAAGACCTCTATTTTTATTCGATCACTCCCCTGATCCTCCGTATCCCCGCGGCCACCGCCTCTTCCTTTGTGATCGTAAAGTGCCCGATCTCGCCGGTGTGCGAAACGTGCGGACCGCCGCAGAATTCTATGGAGAATGCCTTGTCGAACTTTGGATCCTCGAGCGTGGCGCCCTTCGGCCCGATGGAATAGACCGACACCCGCGCCGGATATCTCTGCCCAAACTCGTGTTCCGCACCAAGCTTTTCCGCATCCTCGAGCGGCATCTCGCTACGGATTACCGGCAGATCTTCCGCAATTCTTTCGTTCACAATGCGCTCCACTTCTTTCTTCTGTTCGTCGGTCAGCTTGGCGTCGTGCAAATAATCGAGGCGGAGGCGCTCACTTGTGATATTGCTTCCCCGCTGCTTCACCGTCGGACCGAGCACCATCTGCAACGCGTGTAATAATAGATGGTGGGTGGTATGCAGGCGAATGGTTTTTTCCGATGTATCCGCAAGACCGCCTTTGAACGTGCCGGCGGATGCGGTGCGGGAAAGATCGCGATGTTTGGTGAACTCGCGCTCGAACTCTTCTTTATCTATGACAATGCCTTTTTCCATCGCGATCTCCTGCGTAAGTTCCCATGGAAAACCGTAACTTTGATAGAGATCGAACGCATCCTTGCCGGTGATCGTCCCAAGCTTCCGGCGTTTCGCAAATTCCTGCAATCCTTCAGCCACCGCAGCCATGAACTTTCCGAATTCCTCGTTGATCGTTTTTGCGATCTTCTCCGCGTCAGTGAAAATATTTTCGTAGCTATCTTTATAAAGTTTTGCCACCACCCACACCATCGCATCGATCCATCCGTCTTTTGGTTTTACCGACAGCGAGAACAGCGCCGCCCGCCGGAGCAAACGTCGCAACACATATCCCTGTCCTTTATTGGACGGGAGGACGCCGTCACCGATAAGGAATATCGCCGCGCGCATGTGGTCCAGGATGACACGCATTTTCCTTACGCCTTCTTCCGTCTCCGTGATCGCGGGATCGGGCGTCAAAACATCAGCCATTTTTTGGAACACATCAACATGAAAGATGTCCATGTATTGCGGACTATCAATCGATGCCGCGCCTATTCGCTCTAACCCTCCGCCGAAATCTACATTCTGCTGGATAAGTTTTTCGAACGAACCATCCGCGCGCTTTTTGAATTCCATGAACACGCTGTTGCCGATCTCAAGGAAGCGGCCGCAATCGCAGTTCGGATGACAATAGAGACCAAATTTTTGATCGTGCGGCATCGATTTAAATTCATAGAACACCTCCGAATCCGGGCCGCCCGGTTCCCCCGGCGGCATCTTGGACGGCACGCCCGCGCGCGACCACCAGTTCTTCTTTACGTCGTAGGAAAAAATGCGGCCGCCCTGCATACCAAGCGCGCTGCCGTTCGCTTCGGAACCGAGTTGAACATACTTTGCGTCAATGTCTTTGCCGAGAAAAAGTTCTTTCCAGATGCGCACCGATTCATCGTCGGCAGGAATTTCCATCTCCGAATCCCCCGCGAACACCGTGACATATAAATTCATCGGGTCGAGGCCGACGCCTTCGCGCGTGTCCGTCAAAAATTCAAAAATCCATGCGAGTTGTTCTTTTTTGAAATAATCGCCGAACGACCAGTTGCCAAGCATCTCAAAAAACGTGGTGTGGCGGTTATCACCCACTTCGTCGATGTCATCCGCACGAAAACTCTTTTGCGAGTTCGTGATGCGCTTGCCTTCCGGATGCTGCTGTCCGAGCAGATACGGCACGAGCGGCTGCATGCCCGAGCTCGTAAAGAGCGTGGTCGGATCGTTCTCCGGCACGAGCGATGCGGAAGGCACCACCACGTGCCCCCGGGCGGCGAAAAAAGCCAGATATCTTTTGCGCACTTCGGCCAGTTCCATATGGCTTATATTAATTGATTTCCGGATGTTCTGCCAGTAATCTATTTCAAATTTACATTGCTTTAACAAATAGCAAAAATGCCCGCTGCATGCTTTTGAAAACCATTAATCTGCTGGTTTTCAAAAGCATGCAGCGGGCATTTTTGCTACAAGCTGTCGAATCCCTCCAGCGCCGGCGCTTTGCCGTGTTCGCGGATCTTTTCCAACGCCTTCGCTTCGATCTGACGGATGCGCTCGCGCGTGACGCCGAACGCCTTGCCCACTTCTTCGAGCGTATGGCTGATGCCATCGTCCAAGCCAAACCGCATCTTCAATATCTGCTGCTCACGCTCGGTGAGATCGATCATGATCTCTCTGATGAGATCGCGAAGCATCGCGCGCGCGGTCAGCTGCGACGGGGTTGGATTCCGCTCATCGGGGATAAAGTCCGAGAGCGTGGAATCCTCTTCGTCGCCGATCGGCGTTTCGATTGATAAAACTTCTTGTGAAATTTTCTGGATGTGACGCACTTTTTCTACGTCAATGCCCATCTCTGCGGCGATCTCTTCGGAAAGCGGATCGCGGCCAAGCTCCTGAATCAGCTGACGCCGCACCTGCGTGTACTTTGAGATCGTCTCCACCATGTGCACTGGGATGCGCACCGTGCGCGACTGGTCGGCAAGCGCGCGGGTGATCGCCTGGCGAATCCACCACGTAGCGTAGGTAGAGAACTTGAAACCGCGACGATAGTCGAATTTTTCGACGGCGCGGGAGAGACCGATGTTCCCCTCTTGGATCAGATCGAGAATGCTCAAGTGTGGCGTGCGGTTCACATATCGCTTGGCGATGGAAACAACCAAGCGCAAGTTGGCCTTCATCAAACGCTGACGCGCTTCTTCGTCGCCCTTCTCGGAACGCTTTGCGAGTTCGCGCTCTTCGTCCTTAGTGAGCAGCGGCGTCTTTCCGATCTCCTTTAAATACATCTGCACCGCGTCGGGCACATCGCCTTCGAACGCCATGGAGTCGTCGATCGTGTCGCTCTTTTCGTCTTTGGAGAAATCGATGAGCGCGCTCGTCTCGATTACTTTAATACCCGCCTTCTCCAGGCGGTCATAGATCTCGTCGAGCAGATCGACGTTATCCTCGATCTTTGGGAAATAATAGAGAATCTCGTTGTCGGTCACAAAGCCGCGCGGACGGCCGCGCTCGATGAGCTCGTTGATCTCGGTCGCGTTGACCTTGATGGCTTTATCGAGCTTGGAGAGCGGCTTACTCTTCCCTTTCCTTCCTTTTGCCGCAACCGATTTTACGCTGCCGATTTTTTTAACATGCTTTGCCACCGATTTTTTAGCCGGTTTCTTTGCTTTCCTTACCGCTACCTTCCTAGGCTTTTGTTTCAAAGTTTTCTTTGTTTTCTTCGCCATATGGCCTTTTTTATTAACTTTTTTTGCCCGCCTTACAGAACCCTTCTTTGAAGGCATAAGGATATATACCATATTGTGCTCTCTTTATTACGGTTTTGCAAGGGATGAGAACGGCGGCCTAACCTTTTATCAATACCATCAGGTCCGACCAGAAAATTAAAACAATAGAGAGGATGCCAACCACAATACCAACGAGCTCGATTTTACCGATCTTCTCTTGAAATTTCAATACGCCGATCAACACCGCCAGGATCGCTGACCCAACCGAGAACAATATCGCTCCCCGCGCCAGCCCAGAACCTTTACGGATAGAGATCAACCAGAATATGTTTGCGATGATATATCCGGAAAGCGCAAGCGCCCAATAGAGAAACGTTCCATGTAAAGCATATTCCTTTGAAAGAATATCGGCGATGGCCTCAAACCCTATAAGAAGAAGTAATGCGATGACCCACATTGGATTATTGTATCATGCTCCTATCCCTCTCCTCCCCCCGGCAACTTGCTCAACTCCGCGAGCGCGGCATCGAGCTCGACCTGATTGCCATGTGCCTCTGCATTCCTCACAGCGAGCGAAAGGATATGCCGCCGCTCTTTATAATATTCTTTCGCAAGCCCCTCTTTTAATACTGCGATGTCCTCGTCGGAAAGTTCGCTAATAGCAGTAGGATCGCGCAGCACGATGAGATTCACGATAACATCGAGTCCGGCGTCATCGCTTTTTCGTTTGCCGCTCTTTAACAGAGTGAACAGCTCTTTTTGCGTGGGAGTAAAGAACGTCACGCAATCCGCTATGAATACAAAATCATTGCGCGCGAGCGCGAGCGCGAGGAGATCTTCGGCGATCAATTCTTGCCGCGAGATCTGGCGCTTGGGTGTTTGATCATCCTGGCCAGCCGCCGCATTCGCGCCGGCAAAATTGGGCGATGAATATTGCTCCGTCGCGGATTTTTCGGCTTCGGCTTTGAGGGTCGCTTCATCCACTCCGGTGCGCTTTGAGAGCTCTTTCATCCAGTGATCGCGCTCCACCGGGCTTGCGATATTCCGCAATTTTAATAAAACCGTGCGTAGCTTGTTCAATCCTTCGCGCGTCGTGAGCGCAGCGGGATCGGACGATGCCGCACCCGCCGGCACCGGCGGCAAAAACTTTTCAAAATAAAATAGTGGCGCTGACACCGCAGCGGCCACGGTGCGCTGCACGTTCGCCGGATCGGCCTTCGCCGCATCGGCGGCGTCCTTGAAGCCGCGATATGTCGCCACCTTTACCGAAAAGTCGTTTGCCTCCGCGAGGTCGATCGCGCGCTCGGCGGCATCGGAGCCGGCAACGTCGGAGTCGAAACATAAAATCACTTCGTCCGCCAGGCGATGCACCGAGCGCAGATGGTCGGCGGTGAGCGCCGTGCCGGACGACGCGATCACGTTGCGCACGCCGCTCTGATAGCTCATTAAAAAATCCATCTGCCCCTCCACAAGCACCGCGGCCTTCGCCTCGCGAATGGCATCCTTCGCCATCCAAAATCCATAGAGCAGTTTTGATTTTTGGAATATCGGCGTCTCCGGACTGTTCACATACTTTGCGGTGACGTACGTTGCCTTCGGGTCGTTGCTCGTATCGAACTGCGGCAGGATGCGCCCGGTGAAGCCAACCACCTTGCCAAGATGATTGTGGATCGGGAACATAACACGGCCGCGAAACCGGTCGAGCATCAGCCCGCGCTCCGTCTTGATCGACAAACCTGCTTGCAATAAATCCTGCGGCGCGGCGCCGGCGTTCAGCAAGTGCATGGACAACGCCTCCGGCTCATTCGGCGCCCAGCCGAGCTCGAACTCTTCTATAGTGGCAGGCGTAAGCCCACGCTCGGCCAGATACTGTTTAACGATCGACGCCGCGCCGAGTGAGCGCTTATAAAAATCCTTGGCTTGCGCGTTCAGATCATAAAGCAATCCAGTAAAGCGATACTCGGCCGGATTTTCGTGCTTCAACTCCACGCCCGCTTTTTCCGCAAGCATGCGCAGTGCCTCGCCAAACTCCATGTTCTCGTACTTCATCACGAAACCGAAAATGTCGCCGTCCGCGCCACAGCCAAAGCAATGGAACCTCTGCCGCTCCGGCGAGATGCTGAACGATGCCGACTTCTCGTGATGGAATGGGCAGAGCGCCTTGAAGTTTTTGCCCGCCGGTTGGAGCGTCAAATATCTGCGGAGAAAATCCACGATGTCGAGCTTGCCCTTGATGAGTTCGGTGGTGGAAGATGGCATGGTATGCAAATGGATGCGTGATTGGATTGTAATTCTAAAAACGACCGAGGGCAAACCGCGTAGGGTGTGCATCTTTTGACTCGGACCAGAACAAAGAATATAGTATGGTCTGAACTTTTTAAAGGAGAAAAAATGGGAACCGCAACGACGCAACAGTATCTCGGCAGAAAGTATCTCTTTCCTTCCAATCTCCTTTTCGACTACATGGTCGAAAGGATGGTGGCAGAAAAAATCGCGACCTACGAAATGGCAGCGCCGTTCCGCAAGGCGATCCCCAATCGCCCATTTCTATGGATTCCTAGCGGCCTTTCCATCTTTGGACTGGGACACCTCATGAATCTGGTCACGGCGAAAGAGATAAGGGGCATAAATTTCCTTATCCTACAATACTGCTCAAATACCGTGGCGATACCCGCCGAACCGTACTTCATGTTCGATATTGAAGACGGCAGAGAGCACCTCGACACAAAACCTTCGCTCAGCGAAGCGAGAATCTTCGCTGAAGGACGTTCGCCCTACGCCATCCTCGAAGGGATCGTCCACGCGGTGGTATTCCCCGAAGTGTTCGACAGCCACAATATGAGCCTATGTGGCTCGCGGTACAAGCTTGAAAACATACCCGAGCTGCTTCTCAGCGACAGCGGACCGCGACTGCAATCAAGTTTTATGGATTCCCCGCACCCACGCTTCGGGGTACCATCGTGCAGGGGTCGTTACACGGCCCACGACCTAGGTCTTTGAACTTTCCTAAAAACAACGCATAGGGAAGAAGCCACGGCTTCTTTCCTATTTTTTTATTTATAAAATCACCGTATGTAAAAACCCGATGTTCTGGTTCAGCATGATGCACAACCCCGCCACCACGATCACGAGCAGCCCGCCGGCGATGAGCTTCGGATATTGCACGCGGATGTTGATGAAGATGTTCAGCGTAAGCGCGATGAGGAAAAGTATCATAACGAAGAGATAAAAGTCGTTCGCGAGCGCTTTCGGATCGGATAAAAGCTGTTGAATGATGTTACTCTGCGCCGGAAGAGGCGCCGTTGCAGCCGTTGTTCCCACGGATGGCGCAGAGGTAGTTGCGGGTACCGTCGTCGGCACCGCCGGAACGGTTTGCGTCGCTTCGCCCTGCACCGCGATGAACGTCTGTTGCATGGCAGGAGCGGACGAACTTTGCATTGCTACCACGACCGGCACCGTCGCCACCGGCACCGTCGCCGGCGTCGCTTTAGGAATCGTTGCGGGTTTTGCCGCGACGGTCTTTGCGGGCGGTTTCACAACCGGCGTTGGCGTCGCCACTGGTACGGGCGTTACTACTACTGCAGCCGCCGGCGCCGTCGCGGCGCTTGCGGTGTCCACAAACGGCGTTGGCGCGGCGGGCGGAGCAGGCGTGCCGAACTCCTCCACCACGAACGTGGTGGGGTCTCCTTCATACACGCCCTGCGCGGCGGCGATGCCGATCTGCGTAAAATCGGTGCTTAAAATATTCGCGCGATGTTCCGGCGAGTTCATCCACGCGGTCGTCACGTCCTCTGAGTCGGAAAAATTTACCGCAAGATTCTCTCCCGCGTAATCAAAGTTATATCCGACCTGCTGGAACCAATACCATGGCGTAAGCCCCTGCGGACTCGTGTGTGCGAAATATCCTTTCGTCGCTTCGTCGTTCGCCTTGTCCTGTGCTGCCGCCGTAAGCAATGAACTCACTTGAAGATCGGGCAATCCATTCGTTACACGATTCTGGTTCGTCTCATCCACGAGCGCATTGACCTCGATGATGCCAAAAAGCTTTGATTGCGGAATGATATATTTCGCGCCGAACACGAAGGCCGATTCGGCGACGAGCGCCACCATCACCACAAACGCGATCGCGCGAGGGCGCAAAATGTGCGGCTTATTATTATTCTCCTCGTGCGGGATGAAATAATTGACGAAGTAATTTTTGACCACCTCACCGATCTTTTTCATAATGATTATATTATATCATAATCCCATTTATAACACAATACCCCTGCTGCAGCAGGGGTATTGTGTTATCTATTGGCGCGGAAAGGATTATTCTCCTCCTTGATCCACTACCAACTGCGGAACCGGTATGTTCAGCGATGGACACATGATGAGGTTGATCCAGCGCTGCGTCGTCTGATAGACGTAACTCGTCGGCGTAAACTGCGTTGGGAGCCCCAAGGCAAGCCACGGCTTAAGCACTTCAAGGTGGTACTTTACTTGGAACTGATTCACCGCAGCGATCGTCTCGGAGCCATAGTAGCCGGTGACCGGCAAGTTCAATCCAAGGTTCATATTCAAGAACGTTTGGAGTTTCGTTACCTGTGCCGGGTCGTTCAGATTCTGGCGATCCGGATGGATGTATGAAGTGAGGTAGAGTCCGCAGCTTGCGCCGAGGATCTGGCCGGTGCTCGTGCTTGTGCCGAGAACCTGGCCGCCTCCACCACCACCCCCACCACCACCGCCTCCACCACCACCGCCACCGGCGACGTTGATCGTCACGCTCGATGAGTTATCGCTCGCGAGCGGATCGAGGATCGTCGGCGTTTCGGATACGGTCGCGGTGTTCGTGATCGCAGTGCCGCCCGCCGCCGTCACCGTTGCGGTGATCGTGAGCGTCACCGCCTGTCCGGCATTCAGCGCACCGATCGTCCACACTCCCGTCGAGCTATCATATGAGCCTTCCGACGTGGTTGCGGAAACGAAGGTGAGTCCTGCAGGCAGAACATCGTCAGTCACGACGCCGAACGTCGCATTCTGGCCGGTGTCCTTCGCGGTCAGCGTGTAGTGGATCGTCGCACCCGTTGCCGGGTTACTATTATCCACCGTCTTCGTGATGCTCATGTCGGCGTAGACGCTCCCGCCTCCACCGCAGTTGCTGGTGCAACCGGCTGACGGCACGGTGAGCGTCACCGACGCGCTGTTGTTCGAAAGGTCAGGGTCGACAAGTGACGCGAGGGTGGACGTCACGGTCGCGGTATTCGTGAGCGTGGTGCCACCAGTCGCATTCGGATCGACCTCGGCCGCCATCAGCAACGTTGCCGTTGCGTTGGGGCCAATCGTTCCGATGTTCCAGTCTCCGGTCGTCATATTATATGACCCCTGAGACGTGGTTGCGGAAACATATGCCAATCCAGGAGGCAACTGGTCGTTCGCGTCAACGAAGGTTGACGTCGCAGGACCGTTATCCGTAACGATGACGGTGAAGTTCACCGTCGCGCCCGCTGCCGGATTCGCATTGTCTACCGTCTTCGTGATCGCAATATCGGCATCCGTCGACGGGACGGGAGAACCAACCGGGATCGATACGGTCGAGGAATTATTTCCAAGATTGGTATCGGTTTCGGTCGATGACTCGTTCACCGTCGCGGTGTTCGTGATCGTGGTACCGGCGGTGCCGGTGGCGTTCACTAGCGCGGCGATCTGAAGGGTTACGGTGGCGTTCGGCGCAAGAGTGCCGATCGTCCACGTGCCCGTCGAGCTCGCGTACGAGGTGCTGGCCGAAGCCGTTGCATTCTCGAACGTGAGACCCGTTGGCAACGTATCGGTCGCTACGACGTCGGTTGACGTCGCGGGGCCGTTCGCAGTCACCGTCAACGTATAGTTGATGGTGCCGCCCGGAAGGGTCGACGTCACGTCAGCGATTTTGCTGATCGCGATGTCGGCGTCCGTTGCGCCACAGCTACCCGTGCATCCGCCGCCCTGAACCGTGACGGTCACGCTCGAAGAGCTGTTGCCCGTCTGATTCGTCGAGCTGGGCGTTTCACCGACAATCGCGGAATTCGTGATCGCCTGGTTCGCCGTATCGGACGCGTCCACGAGCGCGGCGATGTTCAACGTTGCCGTCGAACTCGCGCTCATATCGCCGATCGTCCACGTGCCGGTCGAGCTCGCGTACGAGGTGCTGGCCGAAGCCGTTGCATTCTCGAACGTAAGGCCGGAAGGCAAGGTATCAGTGGCAACCACGCCGGTCGAGGTCGCGGGGCCGCTCGCCGTCACGGTCAACGTGTAGTTGATCGTGTCGCCGGCGCTCGGGGTCGCGTTGTCAACCGTCTTCGTGATGGAGAGGTTGGCAACCGGGGTCGATGTCGGGGTGCTCGTCGCCGTCGAGACGTTCCACGCGACGCAGTTGTACGTACCGCCGTTCTGGGGCGCGATTACTGCATCGTAGTTATCGTAGTTCAGGACGTCCTTATTGCAGAACATCTCCGGGCTGTCCGAGCTATTTGTGCCCGGATAGGAGAACGTGAGATATCCGTTCTGCAGGACTTCGCGCACCCACAACTTGGAATAGGTCGCGGGATTCTGGACCGCTACGGTCGCGATGCCGCTCGCGTTGGTCGGGCCGAACGTCGTCCAGTCCGTCGAGGTTGACGGGCCGACGAAGCTTGCGCCCGGATCGGTCGCGTTCGCATCGCCCCACTGGAAGTCCCAGCCGGATGCCACATGGCAGTCGGGGTGGGTGGCGAGGAATGCGGATGCGGTGCTCGACGTAATGGTCGCGCCGGTGCCGGAGAGATCAGGGAGGTCAGAGACGCTTCCGCAGATGATCTTCGTGGCATCGATCGTGGCCGTCGGCGTGGAGCCGCCGCCGTTCTGCACCGTGATCATCACCGAGGAACTGTTGTTCGTAAGGTTGTTATCAATGGTGCTCGTCGATTCGCCGACGGTCGCGGTGTTCGTGATCGTGGTGCCAGTGTTCTGGCCCGCATCCACGAGCGCGGCGATGTTGAGCGTGGCGGTCGAGCTTGCGCTCAACGTGCCGATCGTCCACGTGCCGGTCGAACTGGCGTACGAGGTGCCGGCCGAGGTCGTTGCGTTCTCAAACGTAAGTCCGGAAGGCAACGTATCGGTGGCAACCACGCCCGTCGAGGTCGCGGGGCCGAGGTCGGTCACACTCACCGTGTAATGCACGGTGCTGCCCGCGCTCGGGGTTGCGTTATCCACCGTCTTTGTGACCGAAAGGTCAGCAGACGGAGGGACACCGCAAAACTGGTTCCCCGTGTATAGATACGCAAGCACGAACGGAACGTTCGGATACTGGTACGGGTTGCTGTCCAGCAACGTTGCCGGCGCGCTCCCGTAATATGCATCTACCTGGGCCTCGCACACCGGCAAATTGACGGTGAGCATCGCTGTGGAGCTTGCTCCCACCGTGGTGGAAGTGCTGCTGACCAGCTGCTGCGTAGAGAGCCAGTGCAGCTGCCCCGGTCCCACAAACATTTTGTACGACGCAAGACTGATCGGTGCGGTGCACCGAGTGCCGTTCGTTATGGTGAACGACGCAGTGCTGGTGCCCGTTGTGATCGGGTTCCAACTGATGGTACCGCTCGCGACGGCCGCTTCGAACTGGCTGGCCGAAAGAGAACAAGGGGCGACTGTATTCGCCGCCACCGATACCGACACGCTCGAACTGTTGTTCGCGTGGTTCGGATCGGTCGTGCTAGCAGATACGGTCGCGGTGTTCCACAATGTGGAGCTTGCGGTACCCACCTTCGCCGTTGCGGCGAGCGCGAGCGTCGCGGTCGAACTTGCCGAGAGGGTGCCGATCGTCCAGGTTCCCGTCGAGCTCGCATAGGAGCCTTCCGACGTGGTCGCTGAAACAAACGTCAATCCTGAGGGCAAGGTATCGGTCGCTACGACATCGGTTGATGTCGCGGGACCGAGGTCGGTTACTGTCACGGTGTAATGCACCGTGCTCCCTTCGGTCGTCGAGGTCACATCGGCAGTCTTGCTGATAGAGAGATCGGCGGAAGGAGTGGTGGGAACCGTACAGAGAGAACCGTTACTGAATGCCCATGCAAGCACGAACGGTACATTCGGATAGCCGTAAGGATTGCTATCCAGCAATGTCGCCGGGGCTTGGCCGTAATAGGCGTCAACCTGGGTCATGCACGGCGCGATGTTCACAACGAACTTCGTTGTCGAACTTGCGGGAAGTGCTGAAGTTGAGGTCGAATCAAAGAGCTGCTGTGTCGAAAGCCAATGTGAGCCTCCAGACGCAACAAACATTTTGTACGACGCCAAGCTGATTGGTGCGGTGCACTGAGTACCGTTCACGATAGTGAACGACGCGGTGCCGCTCGCGTTGTTTACGATAACGCTGCCGATCGTGATCTTGCCATTATTCACGTCAGCCTCAAATTGGCTGGCCGAAAGAGAGCAAGGGGTGGGCGCATTCGCTGCCACCAATACCGACACGCTCGAACTGTTGTTCGCCGTGTTCAGATCGGTCGTGCTGGCGGACACGGTCGCCGTGTTCCACAATGTGGAGCTTGCGGCCGAATTCACGAGCGCTTTGATGTGGAGGGTCGTTACGGCGCTCGGCAAAAGATTGCCGATCGTCCATACTCCCGTCGAGCTCGCGTAGGAGGTGCTGGCCGAAGCCGTTGCATTCTCGAAGGTAAGCTCTGAAGGCAGCACATCGGCGGCAACCACGTTGGTTGACGTTGTGGAAGTGCTGTTATTCGTCACGATGATCGTGTAATCAACCGTGCTCGACACATTCTCCGTGGTCGTTGACGACGGACTCACCGTCTTTACAATCGAAAGATCGGCGGACGGGAGCGTTGAGATGATCGTCACCGGAGAGGGCTGTTGCGTGACAGTCATACTGTCCGTGCAAGCACCACCATCGCTATACGCGAAGGTCGGAGTATATTGGATCGTTCCCGTAGCATTCACCGTCGCGGTGATGGTAAAGGTGATAGCTCCACCCGACCAGGTGCCAGAGTATGGTCCACCGGAAGTCGATGAGGAATCGAACGTCAGTCCGGAAGGCAACGTACCGTCCGCCATAACAATGGTGACAGAAGTTGATGCCGGGACTCCCGCGCCACCGAAGGTGTTGGTGCCAAAGGTGTATACAATGGTATCCCCAACGTGAGGAGTCGCATTATTCACCGAGCCGGAAATATTTCCCGAGAGGGCACAACCCGTTGCCGCGTGCGCGATCGACGTCGAAAGAATACTGCCTCCGGTCAAAAAGACCGAGCCCAGAGCGAATGTGCCGAAAAGTGCCACAATGAGCAGTCTCTTCATCACGTTCCGCTTGGGCGTGAAAAACTTTTGAATGAATGTATTCATTCGATTTTAAGATGTTATTTATTTTTTCGACTCTTTCCTAAAAAAACACAAAAGAGCCTAAAAAATGTATTTGACAAGGTGCTATGGGCACAAAACTAACTCCTATGGTTATACCATAAAGCTAAAAATAATGCAAGGATTGGCTGTTGACATTTAAATTGAGCTATGGTATACATACATCACTCACTGGATGTGCCCAAAAGGGGCCAGTGAAGACAAGAGCAGCCCCTTGTCAATCGGTCAAATATCGGAATAAGGAGATGTTGAGATGAAGACACTTGGAACGTTGTTCGCAATCGTCTTGACGATGTCCCCAGTGGCCATCGTCAACGCCCAAACCAGCAGCCCTGCCGCTGCCACCCCAGTTTCAGCGAGCCCCGATGTTGCGAAGAAGAGCGATCTTCAACGCATGCAGAACGGACTCGAACGGAAAATGGACAAGGCCGCGGCAATGCAATCCGCCCAACTGGCGGAACTGGCTCGGCAACAGGCAGAAGCGCAGCGCAAGGCCGATGCCGCTCTCTCAGCTGAAAAGCTGAACGAGCAGGCGCAGCAACAGGCAGAAGCGCAGCGCAAGGCCGAAGAGGCAGTCGCAGCGGCAACGCAGCGGCACCTGATCATCGGCGGACTCGTCATCTTTGCACTCGTCTGTGTGATCGTCACCATCCTCGTGCTTCGCAAGAAGAAGTCCGAGGGAACCGCAACCCCACTGGTCGCAGAAGCGACAGTTCCGGAAACAAAAATTCCCGACCTGCCGGAAAACGCCAACGGCGAGCAGTTAAACGATCACCTTGCGAAGTATCCCGCATTGCTTGGCACGACACTTCCTTACGTCGCCCTCGTAACAGTACCTGATCCCACGAATCCGCAAGAGAAAATTTCTCGATCGGTTCGCGGTGAGGTACAAAACTTTGGCGCCGCAACGGAAGTCTTCGTATTCGGCACATACCGCAATAAGCGGAAAAGTCGTTACGACGCGGCAAAGCTCCGGGTAGTACAAGAGTTACAGGGTATTCATCAAGTTGCATAACATCGACCGATCGAACTTCGATCTATCCCCTTCAAAAGTGTGAATTTGTTAAATGGGCCGTGTCCTTAGTAAAAGGGACGGTGTCAAGAAACAAATAATCGCTCGTTGAGGCGCAGTTGGTATTTTCTTTTTTCGAAACGTGAAATGGGCCGTGTCCTTAGTAAAAGGGACGGTGTCAAGAAACGTGCGAGAAAAAAGAAAATAGAAGACTGCTAGAATCCAAGTACATCGGAGAGGAGATTACGGTGAAAAAGTTCACGTTGAACCGAGTGGTCCTCATGACCCTCGTCGCCCTTCTTCTTTCTGTAGGATTCTCCCCTCGTCGGGCGCATGCTATGACGAAGGAGAACACTTCAGGAATGTACACTGTCGTTGCTGGCGATACGCTTTCGCAGATCGTCACCGACCAGTGTGGAAAGACTTCCCTCTGGAAGTCGGTAGCAGCAGACAACAATCTCAGCACTCCCTATCGCATCTTTGCGAACCGGACGGTGCTGAAGATCTCGTGTGCTCACCCGACGACTCCAGTGGCAAAAACCGGTGCGGCAACGCATCGGACGGAATTACCCGCGGTTGTTTCTACGACTATGCCACCCCAGGGTTTGAGTAAGACTCCGAAGGCGGACATAGCTACGGAGACTTTGCCGGTAACGGTAGAGTTTGCCGAAGAAGCGATTGTCACGGAATTCCCGCTGACAGGCATGGACTTCCCAATCCCGGAAACAGTAGCGTCGGAAGCACCGCCTCCTGCGCCAACCAGCGCAAAGACCGAAAAGACGAACCAGGCAAAGATCAGCAGCTATCAATTCGTGGCAAGCGGTTCCGATCTCCATGGCCAACTCCAGACCCAGCTCGTCCTCTTTAACTCGGAGGAAGAGAAACGGCTTGGATTACCCATCGAACGGATCGACCTCAAACCATCGCTCGCGGTTCCCGCACGCGATGGCAATACGGCCGTATTCGTCCGCCTCAAGAAAATTCCCGCACAGCCGTGCGTGCTACTCATCGGAGGGATCAACACTCCCGTCGATTGCACACGGATACAGGCATACAGCGGGAAAATTCCCGGAACGCACGTAGGCGCACGGATCATGGCATCGATCGTTAAAATGGGAGGTCCAGCCGGAATTTCATTCCTCGCCGGCGGTCCTGTCGCTGCGGGCATCGTAGTAGGAGTCCCGCAACTCATCCATCTTGGTATTGCGTTACGTGAGAAATCTCAGGAACGCAAATCGGCGGCGACACAAAAGGCTGTCGATAAATCGAAACTCGCCCTTTATCGGGCCAGCCTAGAGAGCGACGCGCTAAGCAACGCTCTTCCGAAGAAGGAGTTACTGCAATGAGACACGCACTCAGAGCTTCGGCAGTAATCATTGGATTACTGTTGCCGCTGGCGGTATTTTGCCAGCAACCCACAACCGATACCTGCACTCAATCACAGCCGACAATCAACTGCTGTAAGCCGCTGTGCGCCCCGCCGCCCAAGATCGTCTATCGGACGAAAACGGTGGTGGTGCATGACGCGCCTCCGGCGCCTGTAGCTCCCACACCCGCACCTGCAGTACCTATCACCATCAATGTTCCTCCGACGGATCTTTCTCCGCTGGCGGCATCGCTCAGCCTCTTGGCTAATGCAAAGATGAACGAGACCCATACCCTCGAGAACCTCGGGGACGTGGACTCGAACACCCGTGCGGATCTGGCAGAACAGTATGCCAACGCCCGCATCAAAGTAACGCTGGCGCAAGCTACCCTCACCGAATCACAGGCAAACCTCAACAACGCAGATGTAAAGTTTACCAACACAAAGAGGAAGTCGTATGTCGTCCTCCGTGTGCTGGATGATCTTTCCGGCGTTGCAGGAAGCTACTTGGGCGCTACGAGGATCAGCAGCACGATCACTCAAGGCAGCGTGAGTGGTGGTAACAATACCAGTGGTCCCGTGTCCGTCAGCTCGAACAACGCAAACAACTCCGCAGGCGGCGCCGGTGGTAGCAATAGCACCAGTGTCAACGCGGCAGGCGGCGCCGGTGGCAATTCCACCAATACCGTCAGCTCAACCTCGAAGGGTGGGAACGTCACTGGATCCGGAAATTCTAGCAACAGCAATTCGACCAGCTCTACGGGCGGAAGCGTTGTCGGATCCGGAAACTCCAGCAACAGCAATAGTAACGTCGCAAAAGGTGGCGCCGCTAGCAACAGCAACTCCAACACCGCATTGGGCGGTGCCGCGACCAATAACAATTCGAACTCGAATAGCAACAAGAACACCGCACAAGGTGGCGCTGGTGGGAGCGGAGGCACAGGCGGACAAGGCGGCGCCGGAGGGAACAGTTCCTCAAGCGCAGCCGGCGGACAGGGTGGCAACTCCAACGCAACCGGTGGTACTGGTGGGAACTCCTCATCCAGTGCGGCTGGCGGCAATGCTCAAGGCGGCAATGCCAATGCAGCCGGTGGAAATTCTTCCTCCAGCGCGACCGGAGGCAACTCCAACGCAGCCGGCGGCAATGCAAGTTCAAGTGCCGCGGCAAACCAAACCCAAGGCCAAGGTCAACAACAGACCGCAAGCCCGTCGCAGTCGCAGAGCCAGACGGCCAATCCGACGGCCACCGGTGGTGATCAAAGTCAAAGTCAGACGACACCACAGTAGTCAGACAGCAGTTCTTTCCAATGCAAAACAGCAGACCCCGATCGCCAACCAGCGAAAGGGGTCTTTTTTATCTATTTTTTAATTTGCCGTTGCCCCATCCGCCACCTGCAATGCGAAACTGAACGTGCTTCCCTTCCCCTCTTCCGACACAACCGCGATCGTGCCGCCCATCTTTTCTATTATTTCCTTGACGATGAAAAGCCCGAGACCGGTGCCGACGATGTCCTTCGTCTTATCCGTCTGCACGCGATAGAATTTTTGGAATAATTTTTCTTGCGCAACGGCCGACATGCCGATGCCGGTGTCCGCAATACGCGTGACGAGGACGCTGCCCGTGGCCGGCGCGATCTCATGTGAAATCGTGATCGTTCCCGCGCCGCCCATATACTTGATAGCGTTGCCGACGAGATTCACCATCACTTCTTTTATGCGATCGGCGTCGGCGAGGACTTGTGGCAACGGCGTGCCATCCGGCAATGTAGTGACGTAATTCATCGTGACACTTTTCTCGTCCGCGAGCGACTTCAATTCATCCAACGTGGAACTGATCGCCGGGGCAATGTCGACAGGCGCTACTTTGATAGTAAGCCGCCCCGCCTGCGAGCGCGCCACTTCGAGCAGGTCGTTCACCAGCTGGACGAGCCGCTGATCGGACGCGATCACTTTTTTGATGAACGCGCGTGTGGCGTCCGGGATTGCGCCCGTCGTGCCGTCCAATATCAATTCCAAATATCCTTTCATCGCGGCAACCGGCGTGCGCAGCTCGTGCGCGGCGATGAATACGAATTCGTCCTTCAATTGCTCCAATTGTTTGAGCCCCATCACCATGTCGTTGAAGGAATCGCCGAGCTCTTCCAGCTCGTCGCCGGTCGTGATGCTCACACCTTCATTGAACTTTCCCTGTGCCACGCGCGCGGTGCCCTCCTCTAATTTTTCGATCGGCCGCACGATGATGAGCGCGAGAGCGATGCCGAGCAGCAGCACGAGCACAAGTACGACGAGCAGCATGATCGCATCGCGCAGGAGCAACGCATTGATCACCGCATCGGCCTCCGACGTCGGCCACTCGGCGACGAGTCCCCAATTCTGGGCGCCCTCGGCGAGCGGCGCGCCCGCGGCGACCACTTCGCTCCCAAAGATATTTTTATACCGCATCTGCGTCGCGGGCGTGAGTGCGGGCGCGCCGCCGATAACTTTCTGCACCATCGGCATGTGCGCGACAGTGGAACTACCAATATCGCCCGACAGGTCCCCGCCGCCGGCGATGAGCGCGCCGCTCTGGTCCACTATATAGAGATAGCCGGTATTGCCGATCGTCGCCGAGGCGACGATGGTCTGCAGGTCGCCGAGCGACGCGACGCCGGATATGACGCCGATGACCTCACCGGTGCCGTCCTTGACGGGCGAAGCGAAGGTGACGACCGGCACTCCGTTCGCGAACGTGACCGGACCGAGATATCGATTCCCCGCCTTCGCCGTCTGGAACGCAGGCGACGCAATCACGTTCTGCAACGATGAGGACGGAACTCCCGAAAGATCGTTGCGATCGGCGGCGGACGTCTCTTGCCCCGCAAGGTTCACATATGCCTCCGACCGCAGAAACGGCAGCATATTGAGCGTCTGGCTCAGCACGTATTCCTGCGCGGGAATGGACGACGTTGCAAAGATATTCCCGCCATAGGGGATCTCCACGCTCGTTTGAGTCAGAATGCTGTTATCGATGAACGATTGTATGTTGCTTTGTGTCTGCGTCACCGTCGCCGCTTCGAGCTTTGCCACATCGTCGCGATGCGAGCTCGTGACAACGTAGTACGTGAGCGCCACCGCCGCGACGAGTGGTACGATGCCGATGAGCGCCATAAAGAGGAATATCTTATTGCGCAGCTTGCCCTTGAAGGTCCGCGTGGCCATTTCCTTTATTGTAGTACACTTTACGAAAATCGCGCGGGATGTGCGATTTGCGAAACGCCGCGCGCTCGTGTATCGTTTTTATGTTCTACGTTCGCCGCCAGTGACAGCGGCGCGCGCGGGTATGGTTCAGTGGCAGAACGCGACCTTCCCAAGGTTGAGACACGGGTTCGATTCCCGTTACCCGCTCCCCTATCTTTAGATATATTTTATCGGGCTTGAGGAGATACCCTTAATGGGAATCGAACTTCAGGCCCGTTTCCCGTTGATGCGATGTGCCTCTATTCCCGCAACCGCATTACAAACACAACGCGACGTCCAATTATCTTTTCAACTTGCTCCGGCGAAAGATTAAGTTTTTGCGGTGATACAAGCTCATCGGCTATTTCCTTAAAATTGTGTATCTCCACGCTAAAGCCCAAGTCCTCAAAGAACTTCTGAGCCGCCTCCACGCTTTCAAAATTGTTTTTTGAAAAATCAATCCCCGTCAGCCGCTCAACGTTGGCGTTCTGCCCCTTCATTCTTTCGTCGCCACCGAACGAATCCAGTGACTGCGTAGATATATCGGGTGTTATCCAAGTACCGCCAAAACGTTCCAGCAACGCATGGATACTTTGCGCCAGTTTTGTTTTTTCCTCAAAACTCAGATAGCGGAGCAACCCTTCGTTGATGACGTTTATCGGTTCTTGCTTAAAATGTTTCACCGCCCGTTCCAAATCGCCCATTTCAGTGGCGTTGCCTTCCTCTAAATGCAAATTCTCCTGTTTGGGAATCTTTGACTGCCCAATCAGTTTTTCAAGGATGGCCCTTTTTTCATTTGTGACACCGGGCAAGTCCAATTCGACATACTGTATGGACGGGTCCTGCGCCATCTCAATGCCCCGCGGGGAGAATCCTGCGGCGATCTCAAGAATTTGGTTCGCCTTATTTTTCTCAAGAAGTCGGTTTGTCAGCTTGTATCGCGCCTCGAACATGGGCGTAATTTCCGGGAGCCGCAGACTCTCCAGGACAGCAAGCTCCTCAGCAGACCGCGTCTGTTGCACAATCTCTTGAAGTTCGTCAAAGATTTCCGTTGAATACGGGATGTCTGATAACGTCCTGCGGTACGCGACACCCCAGGCCGTTGGGCTTATCTTCTCATGTCCTCCCTTTTTTTTCGGCTTGCGTTCCAAAGAATCCATAGCTTCATGATTATAACTGAGATTCATAAGCCGCGCATCTCCTGCGCCGCTAGCCTATCACGACGCCCACTGGAACAATAATGAGTTATTTTTCTTCAACATTTCTCGACCATTAAATCCGGTACCACAAATTTGCTGGCGTTTTCTCCGAAAAAGGTTCTGACGTCATTGACTAGCCCGCTCATAACATCAATCTGTTGATGTCGTCGATATTGTCGACGGCACGATGATCACCATGGTCTCGCCCGGTTTCTTGTAGTTGAACCGCGCGCGGAGTTCTTTCTCCAAATTTTCCGGGTTGGAGAGATATTGCGTCTCTTCTTGCAGGCTCGTCTCCTGCGCCTGGGCCTTCGTGAGGTTCTGCTGCACGTCCGCCAGCTCGCTGCCAAGCGACCATTCTTGCCGCACAAACGAGAACACCTGCACGCCGACGATAATGATGAACAAAGAGAGTATGATAATGGAGGCGATTTTCATGGCTTTAGTGTACTACTTTTTCAAGATCTCCCTAAAGACCTCCGGCGAGATATCCACGCGGGCGCCGGCCTGAAGGCGCTCCTTGCCTTTCTCCTGCTTCTTCCATAGCTTCATCTTGCGCGTGCGATCGCCGCCGTTCTTGCCAAAGTTGCCGAGCTCTTTCTTCATCGCGCTGATCGTCTCGCGGGCGATGATGCGACCCTGTGACTTTGCCTGAAGCGCCTGGCTGAACTGTTCCTTCGGTAAAAGTTCCTTAAGCCGCTCCACCGTCTGGCGTCCCTCGCGCTCCAGATCTTTTTTCGGCACGATACGCGTGAGCGCGGGCACGATCTCGTTCACCACCACGATCTCCAATTTCTCCACCTCCGACTCGCGCTCGCCCGCCAGCTCGTACGTAAACGACGCGTATCCCTGCGACACCGATTTCATCCGATCATCAAAGTCGCGGATCAGTTCACGGAGCGGCATGATCGCCGTGATCAAAAGGTTCTCACCGATGTTCTTTACCTCATTGATCTCCATATCGAACACCGTCTGCATGTTAAGCACGGCGCTCAGATATTGCTGGGGCGTGAGAATCTCCAAATTGACGAGTGGCTCCCACACTTTTTCCGGATGCTCAGGAAAATCCTGCGGCTGCTTGATCACAAAAATTTGGCCTTTGTCCTGCACGCGATACGCGATGGACGGGAAGCTGGTAAGGAATTGCAGATTATATTCCCGCTCAAGTCGGCTGGAGATGATCTCAAAGTGAAGCTGGCCGAGGAAACCAACTTTCAATCCGCGGCCGAGGGCCTCGTTTGAATCCGGTTCGAAGCTGAGCGCGGCATCATTCAAACGCAACTTCTCAAATCCGCGCTTGAGGTCGTCGAACTTGGTATCGCCGTCGGGATAGAACGAGATGAACACCACCGGCGCGGGCTCGCGGTAGCCGGGAAGCGCCAACTCACTTTTACGCTCAGCGCCGAGCATTGTCGAATCGCGGTTCGCCAAAATGGTGTCGCCGATATGAACGAGCTCCGGTTCTTTGAGGCCGGTCGCGATGTAGCCGATCTCGCCGGTTTTTAATTTGGCGGTCGCCTTCATCTCCGGTGAAAAATATCCGACCTCTTTGGCTTTAAAGCCGTCGGCGCTTGCCACGAGGTGCATATCTTCCGTGCCGAACTCGCCGCCGAACACGCGCACGTTTGCGATGATACCTTTGTGATCGTCGTACATCGAGTCGAAAATGAGCGCTTTGGAAATATTGTCTTTGGAGTTTTTCGGCGGCGGCACGAATTTTACGACCGCCTCGAGCAGTTCCTTCACGCCCGCGCCCGTCTTTGCCGAAACGCGAAACACATCATCCGGCGAGACACCGAGCAAATCCGCGGTCGCCTCCACCACTTTTTCGATATGCGGAAGCGCGAGATCGATCTTGTTCACTGCCGGGATGATGCGCAGTCCCGCTTTCTGTGCGCCGCGCAAATTGGAAAGCGTCTGCGCCTGAATGCCCTTCGTGCCGTCCACGAGCAAAACGCCGCCCTCGACGGCGTTCAGTGCACGCGACACCTCATACGCAAAATCCGAGTGGCCCGGCGTGTCGATCAAGTTCATCACATACTTTTTGCCGTCGCTCGCGATGTATTCCATGCGCACCGGCGCCATCTTGATCGTGATTCCCCGCTCGCGCTCGAGCGGCATCCGGTCCAAGTACTGCGCCTGCATCGAGCGCATCGGCACCGTGCCCGTCATCTCCAAAAGACGATCGGCAAGCGTGGATTTTCCACTATCAATATGGGCGATGATGACGAAATTGCGGATGTGTTCCATTGCCGCAAGTGTACCAAAAAATGAGGCACTCTCACAAGGAAGGAGCTATGGCTTGACGATTTTCTCGAGCGCTAAAATACGCTTATTGTGATCCTTGAGCTCGATATTAATATCGCCGATAGCGGACATGATCCGTGTTTCCATTCGAAACAGATCCTGCTTGGTTGCCATTTTTTCTTCCCATGCAGCAAATTTTCCGTCTATTGCATCAAAGCGTTTTTCGTTGGCGCGCGACTCTTTTTCTATCATCACTGCGAGGTCATCTATCGTGGTTGTTTTTTTATTCATACACAAAAGCATACGCTTTTATATTGCCAAGTCAAAAGGTTTTTAATGATTTTTTAATCACTGAAGATTGACCATTTACTTTATGACGCCTTAGAAATCCAACAAAATTCTTATTTCTTTTTCCGCCGCAATAGGATCGCTGAATGCTTTAAAGTCATATTTTTTAGCTTCCTCCGCATAACGAGGTCGTTCCCAACCCCAAAAGGCCTCAGCTTCTTTTTTTATCAATTCATCAGTGCGACCCCAGCGGGGCTCCTGTTTATTACGTTCCAAAATCGTATCAAATGATTCTCCAAGTACGACAATGCCTTGAAATTTTAAATCTCGCTTAGCCAAGTGCGGTAATATATTAACCCCCTCGAATATCGTGGGTTTTCCTAAACGCTGAATCTCTTCTATTTTTTTAAAAATTGCCGGCCATAGTGCTTCCGACTGGTTTTTTAAATCCTCCCATTCTTGATTAGGGGACGTCATCTGCCAATAATTTTCTTCATTTTTATTCCAAAAGAAATCTACCCATTTTTTTAATTCTGGATCACTCCGAAATTCATCTCGCCAATCATCAATTTTAACGAAGGAGATACCGAGAGATTCGGAAACCTTCTTTGCTAGATAACTCTTTCCTGCTGTAGGTATCCCTGTAATAAATACATATTTCATATAAATAATTATAACTGATAATTTTATAAAGGCTGGATTTGAAAAAAACCTATCACCTCTCGCGCCAGCATCGTATTCTGCGAGGGGCTCCGCAGGCGGTTCGGCATGGTCCGTTCGTTCTGACGAACGGCGAACCGCCGAGGACTGAGCGAGCCCATCGCTGGGTGGGCGAAGCGTACCCTCGCAGAATACGATGCTGGCGCGAGAGCCTCTATATCTTCTGCAACGTCAGCGTGAACATCAGTCGCCCGGGCGTGCTGGTGGAATTGTACGTAAAGCTCGCAAGACCGTTCTCGGCGAACGCATAGCCGAGCGGCGCATCCACTTCGATGTGATAATTCCCCGTCGCGCCGCTCGGGCGTTCGAAAATAAATTGATATTGCACACCGGCGGCGGGCAGCGCGAATAAGTTGCGCGAGTAATCGAACGAGAGCGTGGATGACTGGCCCGCATACGTTCGCGACCACACGGCAAACACCTGCTTACCCGATTCCGTATGCGTCGTTACTTTTGGATAACTGAAATTTTGCTGCGTCGCTGAAGCGATGGCGAGCACGTTCGGGTCGGTGCTATAGCCGTCGCGCGCATAGTTGATCGGCGCAGGGACGCTCTTCGCGATTCCGCCACTCTGGTTCTGCAACGTGCTCCCGTTCGGCACAAAGATCTGCATATAATCCTGGTTGGTCGTTTGATACCACCAGTATGGACTTTGGTTGCCGTTATGCGTGCGCGTGATGGTGAGGTTTGTGGTCAGCGTGCCGTCGCTCCCGATCGCAGCGTCGTAGCTAATATCCTGCACCATATACAGCTCCGACTTATCGCTGTTGATATCCGCGTTCACGATCGCAAGATAATCACCGTTGAAGTTTTGCGGGAGCTGATAGACATCGCCCGTCGCGCCGTACGCGTTGGCGAACGTCTCAAACGCAGGGTTGGTCGCATAAAACATTAAATCTTTATTGGAAATCCAGTTGAGTGCGAGCCCAAGTATCTGTTGTTTCTGCGCATCCGTGGAAGACGCAAGTTGTTGGATGATCGCGGGGTAGAGCTGCGACAACACCGCCTTCGGATACGTAGCATTGCCTCCACCGGACTTTGCCTGGCCTGCCTGCACGATCTTTTGGATCTGCGTCACGAGATTGTCGGAAGTGAATGTCGTTGATGCGACGTTAATCGGTCCCGTCACCGAGAGCAGATCGCTCATCACCTGCGGCGTCACCGCGACAACGCCATCGAATGTGGTGGATGGCGTGGCCGCTTCAAACATACTGATCGTCTCCGACGCGGACGTCGGGAAGTCAAAGAACCAGTTCGCATCAGCGGGGCGGAACGCGATCTCTTCCAACTGCAGCGGCACGGGCGGTTCGATCTTTTGTTTGAACGCCGTGTCCACATCCGCAACATCATGAAACGCGATGTTAGAGATCTTCCCGTTGTTGATAGAGACATCCGCATAGCTTCCCAAAAATCCCCCGCCCGGACGCATCTCCGACGGATTTTGGAAAAGCACAAGGAGGTGGTGTGTGGTTGACGCATCGGAGAGCCATGGCACAAACGCATCCAAAAAAGTTTCCGCGCCCTTTATCTGCGTGGTCAGTGCCAGATAGCTTTCCCCGCTGATCGGCGACGCGGTGCCCAATGACGATGCCGCGCCGGAGAGCGCGCCGCTGTCCGCGTCGATCGCGGTAAGCGTGTCGCGCACACTCGCAAGGTCTGCAGCGAGCGTGCTGCTCCCATTCCCGGAAACAAATCCGAACGCATCATTTTCAATGCTCGTTATATTGTTTGAAAGTGTTGTTAGTTGATTGGAGAGATCGGTGAATGACCGGATCGTGGCGCTGCTTCCCGCGAAAAAAGAGACAAGAGATCCCCAAGGCCCATCCGCCGCCGACGAGGCGTTCAATGATGAGAATTCTTGCGCGGCGGACTGTGGATTCAAGTTCTGCAGATCCTGCACACCCGCTTGCAACGTACCGATCCGTGATGAGATCGTCGCCGCAATCTCGCGCTTCACCAAATAATATGAAACCGCAAAGCCGCCAATAAAAAGCACGATCAGCCCGGCAGCGGCCCACTTGATGCCGCGCGGGAGCGGTTGCCGACGATCCTCGCCACGAAACCGCCAATAATTGCTGTTCGTCACCGGAATGTCGCGCAAGTGGTCGGTGTTTTCCTTCACCTCGCGCTGGGTGATCTTTACTAGCTCGTCCGCACGGATATCATCCGCCGCATGCTCCGACTGCAGTTTTTTCTCCTCGCGATCAGCCATAGGGATATTTTAGCACGATATTTTTGTTATACTAAAAATACTATGATAAAAAAACTCACTTCCTGGTTCACTGCTACCGCCCTCGTACTGATCTGCATCACTTCATTCGGCCTGATGTTCTACGCGTCGCGCACTGATTCCGCGATCATGGACGAGCTCGCACACATCCCCGCCGGCTACGGTTACGTGAGCCAACTCGATTACCGGTTGAACCCCGAGCATCCCCCGCTCGTGAAAGCGCTCGCGATGCTGCCGGTGCTGATATTCGTGCAGCCAACATTCCCCACAAACAACGCGGCGTGGACAACGGAAGTGAACGGGCAGTGGGATATGGGCACCGCGTTCCTCTATAATTCGGGCAACGACGCGAATGCGATCATCCAGGTGGGGCGCGTGATGCCGATCCTGCTCACCATCCTCACCATCATTCTCGTCTACTTTCTCGCGCGGCGGTTTGTGGGAAAACTTTGGGCGCTTCTGCCGACATTCCTCTTTGCGCTCGACCCGACCGTGCTCGGGCACGGGCATTATGTGACGACCGACCTCGGCGCTGCGTTCGGCGTCATTCTCGCCATATTTTTCTTTTTGAGATATATCAATGATCCGTCCACGAAAAATTTGTGGTACGCCGGGCTCGCGTTCGGCGTGGCGCAGGTCGCCAAATTCTCAACGCCCTTACTCGTCCCGCTCTTTATCTTTCTCTTTATCGTTTTATGGCTGCGCGACCTCATCGCGCAATGGAGCACGACCGATGCGTCACGCCGCGCAAAAACGTTTTTTGCAAAGCTGTGCCGCTCCGCGTGGAAGTGCGCGCTCATCTTTGTGATCGGCTACGCGTTCATCGTCTATCCGATCTATTTCTTATTCACCGCCGGCTATCCGGTCCAAAGGCAGGTTTCTGACACGACCGCGATCCTCACTTCGTTTGCTACTGGCCCCACACCAGCCGACCAACTATGCCACGGCATGCGATGCATCGCCGACGCGGATATCTGGATGGCAGGACATCGCCTTACGCAACCGATCGCGGAGTACTCGCTCGGCATCCTAATGGTGTTGCAACGCGCGGACGGTGGCAACACGATCTACTTCCTCGGCCACGTAGCGCAAAGCGGCGGCTGGATCTACTTCCCCGCGCTCTTCCTTTTGAAAGAACCGATCCCGACGCTCATCATCGTCTTCCTCGCACTCGCGCTCGCCGCGTGGTGGACCATTAAAAAAACATTAAAACGCAGATCCACCGGCGGGTCGACGATTGGACGGCGGATACTCGATTACCTCACGCTCAATTTCGGCGAATTCTCGCTCGCGTCGTTCATCGTCCTCTATTGGGGGTACAGCATGCACAGTCCGTTGAACATCGGCATCCGGCATATCCTACCCACCCTCCCGCTCATCTTCATCCTTGCCGCCGTCGTGTGGAAAAAATGGATCACAAAATTAAATTTCGGTGCGATGGCGTCCTCAAGCTCTTTCGCCGCGCTCGCACGATCATTCCTTTCTCCCGTCATCAAATATATTTTTCTCATCTTGCTCCTCGCATGGTTGCTTCTCGAGACATTCTTCGCCGCGCCGTACTTCCTCTCGTACTTCAATGAGTTCGGCGGTGGCGTCCAGGGCGGCTATCACTTCGTGACCGATTCCAATTACGACTGGGGACAGGACTTACTCCGGCTGCAATCGTGGGTGAACGCCAACCCGCAGGTGGATAAGATCGCAGTGGATTATTTCGGCGGCGGCGATCCGCACTATTATCTCGGCAATAAAGAAGTGAATTGGTCATCAGCGCAAGGCAATCCCGCCGACCAGGGTATTCACTGGCTTGCCGTTTCCGTAAACACGCTCGAGCTCGCCACCCAGCCGCTCGCGCCCGGCCAGACGCGCAACGCGTCGGACACCTACTCGTGGCTCACCGCGCTGCGCGCTTCCAGTTCGGGCGCCGACGCGACCGGTACCTGGCTCGGCGGCGATATGGGCAACGTCCCCACCCCGGACGCGCGCGCAGGAACATCGATCTTCATCTATCATCTGCAATAAGTTCCCCTACGACATAGGCGGCACCCTCACGTGTCGCCTTTCTTTTTATCTTTTATCACGTAGCAAAAACACAAAGGGATATTATTTTGAGGGCTCTCGGAGACGACGAAGGTCGCCGAGAGGGAGCGGCCGCGCAGCAGCGCGGAACGCGTACCTCAAGATAATATCCCTTTGTGTTTTTGCTATTTATAGAACAATCGGTTCTCCGTCCGGCAATCAACGTACTGCAGTTTATCAAAATTAGATTGCAACATCAGCTTCTGGATGACCGGCAAATATTCGTCCGCCGGGAATTGCAGACTGAAGTAGATCGTCGGCCCGTTCGCCGTTTGCACATCCACTTCCTGGAGCGAGAGATCGTTCAGCTCAATGGCCTGCACGCTGAGGCCGCTCGCGTGCAAGACGTTCATGATGGAAATAAAATTCGGGAGGAACTCGTCCGACAGCACTTTTTGATTCAGCCCGCGCGGCGCTTGCGCACGATCATATACCGTGTAGACCAGATCGCCCTGCGTCTCCCCGGCCTTTTCAAAGATCGTGCCGGTGTTATCGAACCAGTAGCAGGGTGCGTTCGTATCCGTCGCAGTGGTCGAAGCCGCGCTTACACCCGGCGATGCGGAAAAACACCAGATGCCGAACGGTGAACGTTCGGTGACGGTGATAGTGATGGTATGCGAAAAAAAATCTTTGGAGATATTCGCGTTCGCGAGCTGCGGGATCATCTGAAGTTCGCCCTGCGGGATGCTCGCCGGCCACAGCAGCATATTATCGAACGTGAGTGCGGCGCGGAGAATGTCATGGCTGGGAAACGCGCTTGCCTCCGCGAGCGCGATCACATCCGTGTTTGAGATCGCACTATTCCCCTGCACCACCACGTGGTCCACACGGAATACCGGCGAACGAAGCACTAGCCATTGCGCGGCAAAAAATATCCCGTAAAAAATTACCAACCCGAGCGCGGTTAAAAGATACGCGCGGCGGCGCTTGCGCTTTCTCTTATGGTCGGAAATATACGGCGCGATCTGCATGAATCAATGATACCACTCCGCGAAAAGGAAGGAGGATGCGCCTTCGCAGCATGGAAGATTAAATGCTGCGAAAGCGTATCCTCCTTCCTTTTCGCGGCCGCATTCTATCCTATAACCTTTTTGCCTACGTATTTTTGTAACACCTCCGGCACCATCACTTTTCCGTCCGCCGTTTGATAATTTTCAAGGATCGCGATGAACACGCGCGGACTCGGCAGCGCGGTGTTGTTCAACATGTACACATATTTCTTCTCGCCGGTCTTCGTGTCTACGTACTTCACGTTCAGGCGGCGCGACTGCCAGTCGAGGAAATTGCTCGCGGAGCCGGTCTCGGCCCAACGGTTCATACCCGGAAGCCACGCCTCGGTGTCATATTGCTTGTATTTGCCCGCGCCGAGATCGCCGGTGCAAATAAGCAGGCGCCGATAAGGCAAACCAAGCTCCTCGTGCATCTCGCCGGAGATCGCCACCATCTCGTCCTGAAGTTTATTTGCGGCCTCGATGTCCGCCTCCGCCAGCACCACCTGCTCCACCTTCATGAACTCGTGCACGCGGTACATGCCCTTCACGTCTTTGCCGTAACTGCCGATCTCACTCCGATAGCATTGGCTGTAGCCCGCATTCTTTATCGGAAGCTGGTCCGCCTTCAAAACTTCATCCGAATAATATGCCAAGAGCGATGGCTCCGATGTTCCCACCAAAAACTTTTTCTCCACGCTTTTTTCGCCGCTTGCTTCCTTATCGCTCGTCGCGATCTCGTAGATTTCATCCACCTCCGGATCATAATCAGTCCCTTTGAAATATCCCGTACCGAACAACACAAATTCCTTAACGAGCGTCGGCGGGATCATCGGCTTAAATCCCTTCTCCACCATCTTATTCACGGCATACATCATGATGCCCATCACGAGCTGCACGCCTTCGTTCTTTAAATAGTAACCGCGGAAGCCACCGATCTTTGTGCCTTTTTCAAAGTCGAGGATGTCGAGCGACGTACCGAGCGCCATATGATCCTTCGGCGTGAAGTCGAATTTTTTCGGCTCCTTGTCCGACCCGCCGCCATGCGGGATCCAGCGGAACACTTCCTTGTTCTCACTTTCGTCCTTGCCTACCGGCACGTCCGGCGAAATAATATTCGGCACACGCACCATCAGTTCACGAAATCGCTTCTCGAGCGGCTTCAATTTTTCTTCTTGCTCTTTGAATTGCTCTTTCAACTTGGCGCCCGCTTCGCGATCCTGCGTCTTTTTTTGCTCCGCGCGGAGGTTTTCCGACGTGGTCATCAACTCGCGCCGCTTCGCGTCCACATCCAAAAGCTCGTCAATGACCGCGGGGTCCAGGTTCTTTTTAACCGCCGCATCCTTTATGGCCGACGCATTCTCGCGGATGAACTTGATGTCGAGCATATGGCTATCATAGCGCAGGAGTTAGGATTTTTCCAACTATGAAAAAGGTCCGCTGTCGCCAGCGGACCCCTGAACCTGCGCGCTCATTGTCCTACCGGAAGCGACATGAGGTGATAATTTGAACCGAACACTTCCAAGGTTCTGAAGCCGAAGTAGTGGAGATAATAGTCAGGAAGGCTTTTCTTCGCGTCTGCGGTAAGAAGGATAAGATGGGCATTCTTCCTCCTGCCGATCTCTTTAATCAACCGCGCCACGAGTGCCTTGCCTATCCCTCTCCGTTGATGATGGGCAACAACGTTCACCCAAAAAATCTAGTAGATGTTGTAGTCCATCCACGACTGGATGTATCCGGCGAAGCCGATGATCTGGCCGCGCTCTTCCGCAACGAAATATACCGGCCGCGGGCCCCCACCCGTGGCGAACATGTCCCCGATCTCTTTCCTCGCCGATAGTTCATATTTCCGTGAATAATTCTCTCCGACAATCGCGGCAGCCTTTCTCGCTTCACCTTTTCGTAATAGCCTGATTCTCATGGCGTGCCTCCTAGGAAACTAGCTAGATTAAATCATAAATAGAGGAAGAAGTCGAGGGCGTCAAGTAGAGCGTGTTTGAATGGATTTGTACTGCCGATGTCGAATAAATGTTTTTGGAAAAAATAAACACTCTTGCGACCACAGGAATCCGGACAACGCATTGAATTCATCCTCTCACCGCATCCCCTTCAAAAATTCTGCTATTTGGCATAGAATGACTATATTATGGCTCATAACGAATCGACCGGCGCTTCCGTGGAGCAGCTCGACCACATTCGCCACTCGCTGGCGCACCTCCTTGCGGCGGCGGTGCTGAAAGAATTCCCCGACGCCAAGCTCGGCATCGGCCCGACGGTCGAAAACGGGTTCTACTACGACTTCCTACTCCCCCGTGCGATCGGGCCGGATGATTTGAAGACGCTTGAGAAGACGATGCGCGGCTTCGTCAATAAAAAACTGGCATTCACCGGACGCGAGGTCACGCCCGCGGAAGCGAAGAAACTTTTCGCCAAACAGCCTTTTAAGCTGGATTTAATAAAAGATTTTACGGGGGAGGGTGAGGTAGGCAAAGAGAAAGAGAAGTTGACCGTCTACAAGACCGGCGATATCTTTATGGACCTTTGCCGCGGCGGCCACGTTGAAAACACCTCCGAAATCCCCGCTGACGGTTTCAAACTCGACAAGATCGCGGGCGCCTACTGGCGCGGCGACGAAAAAAACCAACAGCTCCAGCGCATCTACGGCCTGGCATTCGAAAGCAAGGAGAAATTAAAAGAGTATGAAACGATGATGGAAGAGGCGAAGAGACGGGATCACAAGATTCTCGGCCCGAAGCTGGATCTCTTTACCTTCTCCGACCTCGTTGGGCCGGGACTTCCCCTCTGGACACCGAAAGGAACGACGGTAAGAAATCTTCTTGATGATTTCGTGTGGGAGCTCCGCAAGAAGCGCGGCTATCTTCAGGTTGATATCCCCCACATCACAAAAAAGGAACTTTATGAAAAAAGTGGGCACTGGGATAAGTTTAAAGATGAGCTTTTCAAAATCGAAACGCGTGAAGGGCATCTCTACGCGATGAAGCCGATGAACTGCCCGCACCACACGCAGATCTACGCGCGTAAGCAGTGGAGCTATCGCGAACTCCCCCAGCGATACGCGAACACCACCAAGGTGTACCGTGATGAACAATCGGGCGAGCTCGCCGGGCTTTCGCGCGTGCTCTCCATCACCCAGGATGATGCGCATGTGTTCTGCCGCACGTCACAAATAAAAGAGGAGATATTCAAGATCTGGGATATCGTCACCGAATTCTATGGGGTGTTTGGTTTTGAACTCTCCATCCGATTGTCGCTCCACGATCCTGAACATCCCGAAAAATATCTTGGCACGCCCGAGCTGTGGCGCAATGCAGAGGAACATCTCCGCCAACTCGTGGAAGAGCATGGCGCGAAGGCCGTCGAAGCGCCGGGAGAGGCGGCGCTCTATGGCCCGAAGATCGACTTCATGGGCAAAGACGCAATCGGCCGTTCGGTTCAGATCGCCACCATCCAGCTCGACATGAATCAGCCGGAACGGTTCGACCTTTTCTGTATCAATGAGAACGGTGAGCGCGAACGTATTGTGATGATCCACGCAGCGATTATGGGATCAATCGAACGATTCCTCTCCGTCATCATCGAGCACTTCGCCGGCAAGTTCCCCGTCTGGCTCGCGCCGGTGCAGGCGACCATTCTCCCGGTCAGTGAAAAATTTGCAGATTACGGAAAGAAAACATACGACGCGCTCGTTACCGCGGACATCCGCGCGGAACTTTCCGAAGCCAACGAATCGCTCGGTAAACGCATCCGCGAGGCGGAAGTTATGAAAATCCCTTACGTGCTCGTCGTCGGCGAAAAAGAAGCTGGTGCGGGAACCGTGAACGTCCGCAGCCGGAATGGCGGCGAGGGCGAGGAAATGCCGCTTGAAAAATTCCTCGGAAAAATTTCCGAAGACGTAAGCACTAAGCGGCTATAGAAAAATGGCTCCAGAAACCATAAGATCTCTGAAGCCATGACCTCCTACGAAGCGGATGGTGTTTTCGCTTTCCGTGACGGTGAGGAAGAAAAAACGTACTCGAACCGCATCTGAACGACCTCTCTTCGCGCGGGAGGATGACTGAAAATGCGACGACGCACCATCCGCGCGAGCGCGAGAGCCGGCACAAAAATACAAGCGACTCCCAACACTATCAACGAGACTAAACTTAGACCTTCCCAATCCATGATCACCTCCCGGCGATCTTTCTGAAAACATTATATAATATGGAAAAAAAAGGGTCAATCCCGCGCATCATCGCCGTCGTCGGCCCGACGGCCAGCGGAAAAACCGCGCTCGGGATCGCGCTCGCACGCGAATTCGGCGGCGAGATCGTCTCCGCCGACTCCCGACAGATCTATCGCGGGATGGACATCGGCACCGCAAAGCCGACCGCAGCGGAGCGCCGCGCGATCCCCCATCATCTTATTGATATCAAAGATCCCGACGAGGACTACACCGTCGCGGACTACCAGCGCGATGCCATTGCCGCGATCAACAGCATCATCGCGCGGGGCAACGTTCCCCTGCTCGTCGGCGGCACCGGGCTCTATGTGCGAGCGGTACTGGAGAATTTGGATATCCCGAAAACGGTTGCCAATCCGGAGCTGCGTGCGCAAATAGAAAAAGAGATCGCGGATGTCGGGCTGGAAGCCGTGTTCAAAAAATTAGTGGCTCTCGACCCGGAAGCTGCGTACGTGGTGGACCCGAAGAATCCCCGCCGCGTGGTGCGTGCGCTTGAGGTCGCGATCGCGACGGGTGTTCCGTTCACCGCGCAGCGTGCGAAGCATGCGCCGCTCTTTGATACGCTCGTGCTTGGGCTCAATCCTGCGCCGGAGATATTGCGCGAGCGCATCGACCGGCGCGTGGATGCGATGATGCGCGATGGACTCGTTCATGAAGTTTCAACGCTTATAAAAAAATACGGCCAAGCGCCGACCGCGTTCGACGCGATTGGCTATCGAGAAATTGTCGCTCACCTCGATGGCGCGCTATCGCTCGAGGACGCCACGACGGTGATCAAAATGGACACATGGCACTACGCCAAGCGCCAGATGACGTGGTTCAAAAAGAGCAACAGAATCCACTGGATCGAAGGTATCAATGAATCGTTTCCTCTCGCACAAAATTTTTTACGCTAGATTCTTCTCAAATATCTCCTTCAACATGTCCGGTCGCGCACGGCCTTTCAGCTTTGCCATCGCCTGACCGATCAAAAACTGCAAGCTCGCCACTTTTCCTTTTTTATAATCCGCGACCGCAGCGTAATGCTCCGCGATGACCGCGAGCACGACCGCCTCCACTTCGTCGGTATTGGAGATGCCGATATTCTCACTCTGCATGATCTCCTTTGGATCGGCGCCCGTCTCAAACATCTTTGCAAGCATATCCTTCGCCTGACGGCTCGTGATCTTCTTCTGGTCGATAAGCACCGCAAGGCTTGCCAAATGATCAGGGCCAACTTTTAAATCTGCGAATGAAACGGCCGCCTGGTTCATCAATCCGCGCAGATCGCTCGATAAATAGTTATAGACCGTGGTGATACTCCCGTCCGGGATCTCTTCGCGGAATTCGGACACCGCTTCTTCAAAATAATTCGCCGCAGCCAATTCCCCCGCGAGCGCATCGGCGGCTCGTTCATCCAAACCATATTCGTGCGCGAACCGCACGCGCTTTTGCGCGGGGAGTTCCGGAATGGAATCGCGTAACGCTTCAATATCAAACACCGCCGTCTCGAACGGCGGAATGTCCGGCTCGGGGAAATAACGATAGTCCTGCGCCTCCTCCTTGGAACGCTGAGACACGCTCTTCTGTTTTGCATCATCCCAGCCGCGCGTCTCCTGGTGAACCGTCTCGCCTTTATCCAAAATTTCCGTCTGACGCTTGATCTCGTAATTGATCGCCTGAAACACCGAGTTGAACGAGTTCAGGTTCTTCACCTCCGCGCGCGTGCCGAGCATCGCCGGGTCCGACGAGATGGAAATATTCGCGTCGGCGCGCATCTGGCCACGCTCAAGATCCGCGTCCGAAACGCCCAGGTAACGGAGTACCAACTGCAACTCTTTCATGAACGCCACCGCATCCTCGGCGCTGCGGATGTCCGGCTCGGTCACGAGCTCCATGAGCGGCACGCTGGCGCGATTGTAATCGACGAGCGTTCCGCCACCCGCATCGTCGTGCATCAGCTTGCCTGCATCTTCCTCCAAGTGAATGTGATTTATTTTTATGTCGCGCAACATTCCGCCGAGCACCAGCGGCTGGCCGGACTGAGAAATTTGATACGCCTTCGGAAGATCGGGATAAAAATAATTCTTGCGATCGAAGCGCGAGCGCTCATTCGGCGTCCCGCCGGTCGCGAGGCCAACTTTCAAAACATATTCGATCGCCTGCTTATTCGGCACAGGTAACGTTCCCGGATGGCCCATGCACACCGGACACACATTCACATTCGGATGCAACTCGCTCGGATCATTAAGAGAATCGCAGAACATTTTGGTACGCGTCGCGAGTTCCGCGTGCACCTCAAGGCCGATGGTTGGTTTATAGTCGCTCATGGTATCGTGCGGTTGCTTTCCTATGATAGTAGCGGAAAATCCTGCATTCTTCAACTATGATATACTACATAAAATGATAATCACCATCGGAGGAAAGGTAGGCGCAGGAAAGTCCACGCTCGCAGCGATGCTATCGCATGAACTGAATTATGAACAGCTGTATGTGGGCGGCATTTTCCGCGAAATGGCTGCGGAGAAAAATCTCACCATCGAGCAGTTCTATACAGAGCTCAAAGACGATCCCGCAATCGAACAAACCGTGGACCAGCGCCAGGCGACGCTCATGCGCGAGAAGGATAACCTTATCGTGAAGGGACGCATCGCGTGGTACTTCGCCAAAAGCAGCCCTTTTAAGATATTTAACGTCTTTCTCGCTGTCGATCCCACAACGGGCGCGCGCCGTTCCGGCGAGCGAAAAGAGAACGCAGGACGATCGACCGATGAAATGATCATCGCTACCGCCGAGCGCGAAAAGATGGAGCACGAGCGATATTCCATGCTCTACGGAATCGAAAACCATCTCGACCCAGCCCACTACGATCTTGTCATTGATACGAGCATGCTCACTCCACAAGAAACATTCGACAAGGTGATGACGGCGGTGAAAGGACAATAAAAAAGACACACTGGGTTTCGCTCCGACGTAAGCGACCAACGGAAGTCCCGTGGAAAACGTCCACTCGCGAAACCCAGTGTGTCTTTTTTATTGTTGCTAGCCCTCTATCGTGATTCCCATATTCTTCGCAGTCCCCGCAATGATCTTTTCCGCAGCTTCCAAGTTATCGGTGTTCAGGTCAGGGAGCTTACGCTCTGCAATTGCACGAACTTGTGCCTTCGTCACCTTGCCAACTTTGCCCGTAAGCGGGTTTGCGGCGCCCTTCTCGATGCCCGCGGCAGCCTTGAGCAATGCCGATGCCGGAGGGGTCTTCAAAACGAAGCTGAATGTGCGATCCTCGAAGATCGTGATCTCCGCCGGAACGACATCGCCCTTCATATCCTTCGTGGCCTCATTGAACTGCTTGCAGAACTCCTGGATGTTGATACCCTGCGGACCGAGCGCGGTACCGACCGGAGGCGCAGGATTGGCCCCGCCGGCGGGAAGCTGAAGTTTTAGCACTGTTTTTACTTTCTTTGCCATGAGTGAAATAGTACAGGATATTTTGATTTAAATCAAGACATGACAGCCCTGCGGACTAAAACGGAATATCCTCCGGCTTGATCTCGTCTTCTTCCAGATTGATTACCGGGATCTCATCCAACGACGGAACCGCATCCTTATCGCCGCCATCCTGCGCGGGTGATGAAACAGATGAGGCGCCAGAGCTCTTACTACCGCCCTGCCAGTTCCCGCCTCCCCCACCGGCGTTCGCCGCGCGAGGTCCAAGTTGCATGCGTTCGGCCATCACCTCCGTCGTCTTGCGCTGCTGGCCGTTCTTATCCGTCCAGCTACGCGTTTGCATCCGGCCCTCGATGAGCACCATCGCACCCTTTGTTAAGTATTGCCCGGCGATCTCCGCCGTCCTGCCCCAGAGCACCACGTTATGAAACTCCGTCTGCTCCTGCTTCTGCCCGGCCTTGTCCGTCCACACGCGATTGGTTGCCACGCCGATCGTCGTCACCGACTGCCCGCCCGGGGTTGACCGCACCTGCGGATCCGCCGTCACCCGCCCCACCAAAATGACCTTATTTAAATCCATGTTTTTATTATGGTGTTAGTTTATTTACCCCTATCTTAGCACATTATGCATTAAAACTATCTAAAATAAAACCCTTACGTTATACCTTTGCTTAATAGGAATTTAATCGCCCATGTGCTACATTCCCCGTTTTATAATTAACGCTTCCATGTCGGGAGTCTCGGTGAACTTCCCTGAAGGATGCGATTTGAGCAATGCCTTTCTAAAATCTTTATCAAATTTTGCAAGATTTTTGCCGAATAATCCGTTCGAGGCAAAAGACATTGAGTGATAGTATCCTAGCAAGCCATTCAGATCCCAAGTATTTTTTTGCTTTTGTCGATACACTTTAAATTTCTTAAAGGGCGACTCGCGAATGAAATCTTCAAAACGTTTCTCGGAAACTCTAAAATACCCTTTTCCTGCCCGGCGCTTTTCACCGAGGTATTTTACGATTATCTCCTTAGCGGTTTTCCGCCACTTATTCTGTGATGTCCAAGTGGTATCGCTCCGCAGATCTGAGGCTATAACAATGCCTCCGCCCGGCTCGATCATTTTATAAAGCGTCGCAAGCGTCTTCTTCTGATCCATCCAATGAAATGAGTGGCCCATAACGACCAAATGGAATTTTCCCATTTTCGCGTTTAGATTTTGCGAACTACCCTTCTTCCATATTACATTTTTCACCTTTGCCTTTCGTGCCGCCTTCTTTCCCTCATCAAGCATTTCCTGTTCAGGATCTACGGCAATAATTTCTTGAAAATACTTAGAGAGCGGAATGGCAAGTTGGCCGGTACCACAACCAAGATCAAGTAGCCGTCCGTTGCCGTCGAGGTTAAATTCTTTAGCGATATAATGAAAAAAAATTTTTGGATATCCCGGACGATAGCGGGCATAATACCACGCCGTACCCTTAAAAAGATCTTTCGATATATTTTTTGACATTTATACGATGATTGTACCATTGATTCCGAATTGACATCCATAGAGACGCGCGTATTATGGATAATACCTGGCAAGGGGGCAACGATGCCTTTCACCGTGTAGTAAATAAAAAGACCCGATAGTGGGTCTTTTTATTTACTGGAGGATCTCTTCTATTTTTTTCTCCAAAGCTTCGTTGCTTAAGGGCTTGGACGGCGCCAGACGCGGCGCTTCTGACGGTGCCGCAGGAGCGGTGTATGGAGTCGAGTTACGCGTGCGGCGCTCTTCGCGTGGCGGCATAGCGGACATTGCGGTGCGCTCGGCCGGAGCGGGCGATGCGATCACCATAAAGCGGAGTACGTCTGCGTGGGTATTCAGCTCGTGCTCGAGCGCTTTCATGTCATCACCGAACATCTTGAAGGTAAAGTACACAAATACCGCCTCGGTATGCTTCTTGATCTCGTACGCCAGCTGAAGACGCTTTGCGCGCGGCTCGGAAAGGCCTTCGGCGCTATGCGTCCCGACCAGCTTGATCACGCCTGCCAGATCATCCTCGCTATTTAAAAGAAGCGCGAGCTCGTATTCTTTTTTGTCCTTTTCTTCGTTGGTCATTGGGTTGTATTGTAGCCGAGCCGGCCGGAAAAGTCCAGTTTATTCCGCGGCGACAGCGGCTTCTTCCTCTGCCACGTCCGACTCATGGAGCATCTCGTTCGGCAGCAGATCGCGCTTGCCGGCAGGGATCAACCGGCCGATGATGACGTTCTCTTTAAGGCCACGCAATTTATCCATCTTTCCCTCGATGGCAGCTTTGACGAGCACGCGCGACGTATCTTGGAATGACGCCGCAGACAACCAGCTTTCCGCCGAAAGCGAGATACGGGTGATACCGAGTAAAACCTCTTCCGCCAACGCCCGCCGCTTGCCCGCCTTCTTGAGCTCTTTATTCACCTCAAGGAATTTCGACTTCTCAACGATCTCGCCCATCACAAAATCATCCGCATCGCCGCCGTCGGAGATCTTTACGCGCGAGAACATTTGCTTGACGATCATTTCAACGTGCTTGTTGTTCGGCGCGACGCCTTCCGAAAGATAGATCCTCTGCACTTCGTTCACGATATAACGTCCGGTTTCCCTGGTGCCTTTATGCGCAAAGAGTTCATGGATATCAAGATTACCTTCCGAGAGCCGGTCGCCCTTGGCAACTTTATCTCCTGCTTTTACATAAAGCACCGTGCCGCGCGAGACGCTGATCTCCTGCGCCTTGGCCTTCTTGTTCTCGGAGATGAAGCGAACCACTTTCAACGTGCCACGCTCTTCAATCTTGTCGATCGTGCCGTCGAACGGCGCGAGGATGGCGCGGCCCTTCGGCGCGCGGGTCTCGAAGATCTCTTCCACGCGCGGCAGACCGTGCGTGATGTCCGCGCCGGCGGTACCTCCCTGGTGGAACGTACGCATGGTGAGCTGGGTGCCCGGCTCGCCGATGGACTGGGCGGCGATGACACCGACCGCAGTGCCAAGCTTTACGAGCTCGTTATTGCTAAGGTCATAGCCATAGCATTTTGCACATACGCCGTAGAGCGTTCTGCACGTGATCGGCGACCGAACGATAACCGCGTCGATCTTGGATGCGTCGATCTCTTCCGCCGTATTGCGATCAATGATCTCGTTCGCATGAACGAGTATCTTGTTCCCCACCTTCACATCGTTCAATGCGGTGCGCGAGAACAATTTGGAGGCAAAGCTATGATTGAACTCTTTGCCGTCGCTGCGCAAAATATCCAATCCTTCCTTCGTTCTGCAATCCTCCTCACGAATGGTGAGGTCCTGCGACACGTCCACCAAGCGGCGGGTAAGATATCCGGCCTGTGCGGTCTTGAGCGCGGTGTCGGTGGTTCCTTTGCGGGCGCCGTGAGTCGCGATGAAGTATTCCAACACCGAAAGCCCTTCTTTTAATGAAGATTTAATAGGAAGCTCGATGGTCTCGCCCTTCGGGTTTTGCACGAGTCCTTTCATACCCATCATCATGATCGGCTGGGACCATGAACCGCGGGATTTGGAGTCGACAATCTGATAGATCGGATTGTCTTTCGAGAGGAGCCCGGTAACGATCTTTGCGAGGGTATCCTTTGCTTTTTCCCATACACTGATGATGCGACTGCGACGCTCCGTCGGCGTCAGCAAGCCTTCGGCGAATTGGCCGTTGATAAGCGCAACTTCATCGGTCGCCTTTTGGATAATCTCCTTCTTCTCCGGCGGCGCTTTGAGGTCGGACATCGCCCAAGTGATGCCGGACACCGTCGCCATTTCGAAGCCGAGAAGCTTCATGCGGTCGATCGTGTCGCGTGTGGCGTCCATGCCCTTCGTCTCGAAGATCTTGGAGAGCAACTTGGAAAGCTTCGGCTTGGTCATGATGTCGTTTATGTAATCCAGGTTGCCACCAATGGACTGGTTGAAGATAAGACGGCCAACGGTGGTCTCCATGCCGTCGATCTTGATCGGCGTGTGAAGGGTCACCACATTGAACTGATAGGCAAGCATCGCTTCATCAAAATCCACAAAGTGATGAAGCTCGCCCTTCGCCTCTTCCAAGCGGGTCATGTAGTACAGACCGAGCACTACGTCGTTGATCGGCGCGGTGATAAGGTCACCGGTGGCCGGCTTGAGCAGGTTGCGGCCCGCGGACATGATCTCGCGGGCTTCCTTCTGCGCGGCATCCGAGAGCGGAAGATGGACGGCCATCTGGTCACCGTCGAAGTCGGCGTTGAACGCCGGACAGACGAGCGGCGGGAGCTTGAGCGCCAAACCCTCCACGAGCTGCGGGCGGAACGCCTGTACCGACAGACGATGCAACGTCGGGGCACGATTCAAAAGCACATGCTTGTCTTTGATGATCTCTTCCAAAATAGCCAACACTTCCGGCGTGTGCTCTTCCATGAAGCGCGACGCGCTGCGGATATTGTGCGCGAGACCCTGCTTGATAACCTCGCTAATGACGAACGGACGGAAAAGCTCGAGCGCCATGCGCTTCGGGATTCCCATCTGGTCGATCTTGAGCTTCGGACCGACGACGATCACGGAGCGGCCGGAATAATCCACGCGCTTGCCGAGCAGGTTCTGGCGGAAGCGGCCCTGTTTGCCTTTTAACATGTCGGCGAGGGAACGAAGCGGGCGGCGCTGCGCGGAAAGCTGCTGGGTGCCAAAGCGCGCCGAATTATCGATGAGCGCATCAACCGCTTCCTGGAGCATGCGCTTCTCGTTGCGGACGATAACGTCCGGCGCTTTGATCTCAAGCAACTTCTTCAATCGATTATTGCGGTTAATGACGCGACGGTAAAGATCGTTGAGGTCGGAGGTCGCATAGCGTCCGCCGTCGAGAGCCACCATCGGACGAAGATCCGGCGGAAGTACCGGCAGGATCGTCATGATCATCCATTCCGGACGACCACCGTTACGGATCATCGCCTTGAACATCTTGAGGCGGCGGAGCAGCTTGCTCTGCGCCATCGGATCCTTCGCGCCATCCAATTCTTTTTCGATCGCCACGACCTCTTTTTTGAGATCAAGCTTCTGCAAAATCGATTGCACCGCCTCTGCGCCACTCGACGCCTTGAATATATTTCCGAACTTGCGCGAAAGCGTAAAATATTCGTTCTCGCTCAAGATCTGGCCGATGCGCAACTTCTCTAAGTAATCCTTGGTGAGGTCTGCGGCGTCCTCGATCTCCCCTTTTACCGTCTTATCTTTGTTGCCAACGGTCTTCAACTTGCCCTTCAACTCGCGATCGAGATCTTCGAGTGCCTGCTTGCGGTTTTCTTCTTTGATATCGGTGATGATGTATGCGGAATAATAGATGACGCGCTCCAGTTTCTGGGCGGAAACATCCAACGCCAATGAAAGGCGCGACGGGATGCTCTTTAAGAACCAGATATGGCTGACCGGCGTCGCCAAGGCGATGTGACCGATGCGCTCACGGCGGACCGCGGCGCGCGTGACTTCGACGCCGCACTTGTCGCACACGACGCCCTTATAGCGGATCCTGCGATACTTACCGCAGTAGCATTCATAATCTTTGGTAGGCCCGAAGATGCGTTCGCTGAACAAACCATCCTTTTCCGGACGCTGGGTGCGGTAGTTGATCGTCTCCGGCTTGATGACCTCGCCGTGCGACCATCGCAGAATGTCCTCTGCCGACGCGACGGTGATACGCAGTGCGGAGAATGCGTCCTTGCGATCGCCCTCGTTCTCATAGAGCAACTGGATGTTGAACCCAAGCGATTTTAATTCGTTGATGAGCACGTTGAATGACGCCGGAACGTTCGGCTCTTTGATGGTCTCGCCGCGGATGATCGATTCGTATGCCGCAGCGCGTCCGACGACGTCGTCGGATTTTATCGTAAGCATTTCCTGAAGCGTGTGGCGGGCGCCGTAGCCTTCAAGCGCCCACACCTCCATTTCTCCAAAACGCTGTCCGCCGAACTGCGCCTTGCCGCCGAGCGGCTGTTGGGTGATCAAAGAATAAGGACCTATGGAACGCATGTGCGCCTTGTCTTCCACCAAGTGGTTGAGTTTGAGCATGTAGATCTGCCCCACCATGACGCGATTCTGGAATGCCTCGCCCGTGCGACCGTCAAAGAGCTTCGTCTTACCATCTTCCGGCAAACCGGCTTTTTTGAGTTCGGCGCGAATCTCCACTTCCGTCGCGGAATCCAATCCTGGCGTGATGGCACGATAGCCAAGTTTCTCCGCGGCCCAGCCGAGATGCGTTTCTAAGATCTGTCCGAGGTTCATACGGGATACGACGCCCAACGGATTCAAAATAATATCCACCGGCGTACCGTCTTCCAGGTACGGCATGTCTTCCACGGCGCGCACTTGAGAGATGACGCCCTTGTTTCCGTGGCGGCCGGCGAGTTTGTCGCCCGCCTGCACTTTACGAAGCTGCGCGATCTCCACCTGAATGCGGCGGATGATGCCCGGCTCCAACTTGTCGCCGCGCTCGCGATCGAAGATCTTCACGTTCACGACACGGCCGATCTTTCCGTGCGGGAGAGTGAGTGAAGTATCCTTTACGTCGCGCGCTTTGTCACCGAAGATGGCGCGAAGCAGGCGCTCTTCCGACGTGAGCTCGGACTCACCTTTCGGAGAGATCTTGCCGACCAAAATGTCGCCGGCTTTTACCTCGGCACCGATACGGACAATACCCTCTTCATCAAGATTCTTTAATTTATCCTCAGAAACGTTTGGAATGTCGTACGTGGTGACCTCCGGACCAAGCTTGGTGTCACGAACGTCGCATGAATATTCATCGATGTGGATGGACGTGAAACGATCCTGCTGAACGACGCGCTCCGAAATGATGATGGCGTCCTCAAAGTTCGCACCTTCCCACGAGACGAACGATACGAGCAGGTTCTGCCCAAGCGCGAGAATGCCGTTCTCTATAGAAGGACCATCAACGAGCACCTGTCCTTTTTTAATCTTATCTCCGCGAAGCACGAGCGGCTTCTGGGAGATGCAAGTGAACTGATTGGACCGTTTGAATTTCTCGAGCGTGTAGTTCTTGGTGATCTTCGGATATTTTACTTTAAGATGTGCGCCATCCACTTCAAGAATCTCGCCGTTATCTTCGGCGACGATCACGTAGCCCGAATCGAGCGCCACTTTCTCTTCCTGGCCGGTCGAAACATATGCGGCGTCCGGCTTTACGGACACGACCGCCTGGCGTTGCATGTTGGAGCCCATCAATGCGCGGTTGGCATCGTCATGTTGGAGAAATGGGATAAGCGATGTCGCCACTGAAATGAACTCGTGCGGCGCGACATCAATGAGGTCGACCTCACCCGGCGTGACCGTGCCCGGCTCGCCCTTGATGCGCGCCTCGAGCGTGGGACCGATGAGCTTGCCGTTCTCGTCCTTCGGGCTGCCGGCATGGGTGATCTTATACTTCTCTTCTTCCGACGCATCGTACCAGACGATCTCTTTTGTAACGACGCCATCCTTCACCTTTGCGTACGGCGCCTCCAAGAACCCGAAGTCGTTGATGCGGGTGTAGCTCGCGAGATAGTTGATGAGACCGATGTTCGAACCTTCCGGTGTCTGGATCGGACAGATGCGGCCGTAGTGAGAGCGGTGCACGTCACGGACCTCGAAGCTCGCGCGTTCGCGCGTGAGACCTCCGGGACCGAGCGCGGAAATGCGCCGCTTGTGCTCAAGCTCCGCGAGCGGATTCACCTGATCCATGAATTGCGACAACTGAGATGATGCAAAAAATTCCTTGATGACCGCCGCGATCGGACGGAAGTTCACGAGCTGTGCCGGCATCAGGTTGTCCTTGTCTTCCGTGGACATCCTGTCTTGGATAATACGGCGCAAGCGCGCGAGGCCGATGCGCAAGCGGCCCTGCAAGAGCTCTCCCACCGCCTTCAAGCGGCGGTTACCCAAGTGATCGATATCGTCCGGCTCCGCGTCGGCATCGTTGTTCAACTTGATGATCTCTTTGACGATCATCGTAAGATCCTCGGCGTCAAGCAGCTTATTCGTTTTCTTCCTATTAAGCTCGAGACGCTGGTTCATCTTGTAGCGGCCCACCTCGGAGAGGTCGTAGCGATCGGGGCGCTCGAACATTGCGGCGATAAGGTTCTTTGCGGTGTCGGCAGCGGCCGGATCGCCCGGGCGCTGGCGCTTATAGATCTCTATATATGACTCCGCGGCATCCTTGGCTACATCTTTTTTTAATGTGGCTTCGATAAACTTAACAAGTCCAGTATCGTCCTTTTCGAATGTCTTCTTGATAGTCTCCGTATCCATACCGAAAATGCGAAGCAGGTCGGTGACGGGCACCTTGCGATGGCGATCGATCTTGACGCTGATCGTGCCGTCGATGTCGGTCTCGAACTCGAGCCATGCGCCGCGATTCGGGATGATCTTCGCGCCAAAGAGCTGGCGGCCGCGGTACGGCACTGCGGTAAAGTAGACGCCCGCCGAGCGGACGAGCTGTGCGACGACGACGCGCTCGACGCCGTTCACGATGAACGTGCCGCGCGTGGTCATGATCGGGAAGTCGCCGAAGTACACCTCCTGCTTGTGCTCGTGGCCAGTGCGGTTGTTCACCAGGCGAAGCGTGCAGCGAAGGGGCGCCTCGTATGTTGCCTCTTTGTAGCGAGCGGTCGTCTCGTCATACTTCGGTTCGTCAAAGCGATAATTGGAAAAATAAAGTTCGAACTCCTTTCCGGTATGGTCGCGGATCGGAGAGATCTCTTCGAGTAGTTCGTTCAACCCTTTTTCGAGAAACCACTGGTATGACTTCAACTGCGCCTCGTTGAGGTTGTAGGGCGAGATGAGCGGTTTTGATTTTGAAAAGTCTTTAGTAGAGGAAAATTTTGCCATAGTGTTTTAAAAAGTTTTACTGCGAAGCATTACCTTCGCGGCGGATCTTTGTATACGTCGATGAAATAAAATGTGGTCATCATTTTTGGTTTCGGCCTTTATAGAATCGCACACACCAATCCCTACCCTCCCGTTCAGTCCCAACACGCAAAAAACGGCTCCGCCCTTCCTTGTTTCGAGGGATACCGTTTCTTAATTGCTTTCTAAGTATTTAACTCTATTTTGGTTCTGTTCGTCAAGGGTCTTGGCGAATATTGTTTTTCCCGTCGCGGGATCGCTCAAATAGTAAAAGTAGGGGGAGTTTTGGGGATGGAGCGCAGCGGTAATGGCGGAAGTGCCTGGGTTGCCGATGGGATCTGGTGGCAAACCCTTATACAGGTAGGTATTGTAGGGCGAATCAATCTTGAAGTCAAGCGCCGAGAGAGAGCAGACCTGGGCAGTTGAGGTGGACGCCGCCAATAGCTTGGCGTAACAGACCGTCGCGTCGATGTCCAGAGGCATCCCGTCGGCCAGGCGCTTAAGGATGATTCCAGCGACGACCTCCTGATCCTGTTGGTCCGGCACCTCTTTTTCTACGATCGAGGCAATGATAAGGGTGCTCGTCTCGTCCGTAAAGGTTGACGTGTTCCCCGCCGGGGCGGCGACAAAGAGCGGACCGGCCTTTGCATTAAAATCACTCGTCATTTCCTGGATCACGTCTTCCACGCTGTCGTTCGTATAAAACTGATAGGTGTCGGGAAATAGATGCCCTTCCAAATTTTGCGTCCTTGCGGCGGCGATGAGCGCGCCGGGGCGAATCACGAGCGCGTTGCTCAGCATTCGATCGATGTTGAAAATGTTCGACCCCTCCGGGATAGTGACCGTCGCCTTCCCTGCTCTGCTGCCGGAAAGCATCGCCACGATCTGCGCCACATCCATCGACGGGCTTAACCGGTACAATCCCGGCTTGAGCGTAAACGCGCGACCATCCACCAGGGAAAAAATATCGAACGCGAACGGGCTACGAATAAGATGTGCGGCACGCAAATTCTGTGCGACCTCGCGAAAGCCATCGCCGGGGTTAACCTGGAATACGATCGGCGGTGTGGCGGCACTCCCCGCTGCGACATCCACCGGATCAAGACTGAAGAAAAACCACCCCGCCACGATAATGACGAGCGCAATAACTATTCCTACGATAATATTTTTTTTCGTTAATATCCTCACTTCTTTTTTCTACTCTTTTCTTTTTCCTCTTTTCTTTTAATCTCTCCATTATTGATGTCCGCAAGCGCTCATAGCCGCATACTTTTTGGAGCAATTAATCTTCCTTGCTCCAAAAAGTATGCGGCTATGAGCGCTTGCGGATGGAATTAACAAGGGAGAGCGTAAAGAAATTTGCGAGCATACTCGATCCGCCGTAGCTAAAGAATGGGAACGTAACCCCAATGACCGGCATAAGGCCGGTAGTGGAGCCGGTGTTCAAGAGAAATTGCACGCCGAGCATGATCGCCGCGCCGAGACAGATGAACTTCTCAAAATTTTCATCGGCCAACAGCCCGATTCGCAAAATCTGGAAAATAAGGAACAAGAACGCCGCCACGATCACGATACCTCCAACAACGCCCCATTCCTCGATGAACGCGGCGAAGATAAAATCTTCCGACGGTTCGGAGAGGAACCCGAGCTGAGCCTGCGTCCCCTGACCATATCCCTGCCCCCAAAATCCCGCGGAGCCGATGGCGATCTTTGATTGTATCGCACTGTAATTGATGCCGAGCGCGTTCTGATCGGGATATAAAAACCCGACGATGCGGGCGCGATGATACGGCTTCAGCACATATGTCCAGATCAGTCCGCCGGCGAGCAGAATAACGGCGATCGCAACGACGACGCGGCGCCACGGCAACCCAAGTAACAATAAAAATCCGAACCAGATGCCGAAGAAGATCACCGCGGAGCCGAGATCCGGAAGCTTTACCGAGATCGCCGCAGGGAGAACAAAGAATATAAAAGAGGTAAAAATGTTCTTCCAGCGCGCGATCGCCATATGCCGCCGGCTGAAATAGTTGGCGTAAAGCAAAATGAGCGCGACCTTCATAAGCTCCACCGGCTGGAGGCTGAACGGTCCGAGCACCAGCCAACTGTGCGTGTTGCGCACGAGCGGCGACGCAAGCAGCGCAAGCACCATGAGCGCGAGCGCAAGCCCGTATAATCCCCAGATCACCCACTGCGAATTGAATATCGTGCGAACATCCACAAAGAACGAACCGACCACGAGCGCGATGCCAAGAACGATCCATATTATTTGGAAGACAAAAAAATGAAACGAGATCGCCGAGAGAATGACCAAGCTCGCAGCGAGTAAAATTCCGACCGGGATGAATAATGCCAACATAGCTAGCGAAGCGCGTACACCAATATTTGATTCACCGCCGGATTGATATTCGGCTCCGCGGGATAGAGCACGGAAAAATTATTGGTGGCGCCCGCGATAACGTTATCCAATTCTGTCTGCGAAGCGCCAATGATATTTCCGCCGGCATCTTTAAAGAGCGCCATCACAATGACCCGCGCGTACGAAGCGACGCCCGTGTTCACGAGCTGGCCGCCGACGGAAACGGTCGTGGAAGCAACGCTCGTCTGAACATTTTGCAGCGCGAACCCGCCCGGCGCGATCCCGGGATCGGTGCCGATCGTTCCGCTCGCAAGCCATTCCACGCCAGTGACCACAAGCGCCATGTGATCATACGCCCCCGGGATGGTCTCGTTGGGGAGAAAAATATATTTATTCTGACTCGGATAGATGAACGTCTGCCCGGGAATCGATTGGAGAACGGTGCCCGACGCATCATCAAAATCCAACTCATAATTGACGAGCGGCGCGCCATAATCGGCATCGGCGTTTTGCAACTGTGCCAAAAAAGTATTGTGCCCCGGACTCGTGACGAACGTCGAGACGATGGACGCTGCAATCGGCGCGGTACTCGTGGGCGCGCACATGCCCGGTGCACATGGCACCGGCGTGGAAGCGATGATGGACGGCAGCACGAACACAAAATAGATGCCAGCACAAACGACCAGCACGATCAAAAGATAAAACGTGCCATAGATGAGCTGCTTCGCGCGCCGGGTGGACATGGATTCATTATAGATGATGTGGCGGACGTTGTCAGGATTGACGCCAACACCAATGGGCTATATATTCTTCGGAGAGGTGCCCCATGTTGAAATTAGAGAATTTTTTAGCCCCTTCCAATGTCATTGGCCAAGGGTGCGACGTCCCGAGACTGACCGAACTCCTTACTTTTGCTATCGGAAATAAGCCCGGATTACATTTCAATTACATGAGGCCGTTCCCGGAGACGGATCGCTCGGTCCGCGTGCTGGGGAAAAAGCCATTCGAAGGAGGCGTTTCCTTTCCTCGGCCAATGAGCCCGGAAGAAATGGCTCTCAGCCTCATGAAATATTCCGACTCGCGTCAGCCAGTAGACCAGGCAAGATATTCTACCCAGCCAAGCTCTTCCGCCATAAAGGGATGGATGATCAGCAGATCGGCCGATGACCTCGATGAGCAAGGAGACCCTCTCGTCGCCGCCTATGCCACATGGATCGATTGACGAACAAGGGGCGAAACGCATATGCGTTTCGCCCCTCTTTTTTGAACGGCACTTTGATGTCGGCACATCCTACTTTCCCCGCCCGAGGGCAAGTATCATGGGATAGGGACGCTTTCACTTCTCTGTTCGGAATGGGAAGAGGTGGGACACGCCCGAATGAAGCACCGACATCAAAAAGCCGTTCGCATGTGGGTGAGTGTTCTAAAAAACTAGAAGATTAATAGTTTTTTAGAACACTCACCCACATGCTCACCGCCTAGTGATTAATTGATTCTTTATTGTAGATAAAGAATGAGATAGTGCGCTGCATGCTTTTGAAAACTATTAATCTGCTAGTTTTCAAAAGCATGCAGCGCACTATCGAATGCAAGTCAGCATTGGGATGGTTGGCGGGATTATTAGTACGTCTTGGCTAAAAACATTGCTGTCCTTACACCGAACGCCTATCAACGTCATAGTCTATGACGAAATCACGCATACCTAATCTTGGGGTGGGCTTCGCGCTTAGATGCTTTCAGCGCTTATCCCTTCCATACATAGCTACCCGGCAATTCACTTGGTAGCAAAGCCGGTAGACCAGAGGTATGTTCAACCCAGTCCTCTCGTACTAAGGTCAACTCCCCTCAAGTATTAAACGCCTGCAGCAGATAGAGACCGACCTGTCTCACGCAACTTCTTTTTCATCGCCATTACTGGCGGGTTGGACTATACCACCATCTCAATTGAGATGATCGACGTGTTAGCCCGGCATGATTGCCGGACTCCAGTTCTTTCGAACCAAGTCTCTAAGGGGTCAATGCACAAAAATAAATTTTGCGCACGACTTCCCTCGGTATTATCCTCACGGTCCAGGTCTAGACCACATAAGGACTTCACCGATATGAGTCGATTTTCACGCTTTACGATTCGTCGGACGAATGACGAACTTTAATGCAAAGCTTCACTCCTTGGTATCGCTACCAAGGGCCGCCGTTTCTTCTTTTAACAGTTTCTTTCGTTACCTTCGATTGGGTTATCTACGTTGACGGTCTGAACCCAGCTCACGTGCCACTTTAATTGGCGAACAGCCAAACGCTTGGGAGCTTCTACACCCCCGCGCTGTGGCGAGCCGACATCGAGGTGCCGAGCATTGTCGTCGCTAGGGACGCTCGGACAATACTAGCCTGTTATCCCCGGAGTAGCTTTTATCCGGTGTCTCCGGCCTTTCTATGAAGGGCCGTCGGGTCACTAACTTCTGCTTTCGCACCTGCTCGTCTTGTAGGACTCGCAGTCAAGCCAGCTTTTGCGTTTGCACGTCCTGCCCGATTTCCATCCGGGCTAAGCTGACCTTAATAAACTCCTCCGTTACTCTTTTGGAGGAAAACGCCCCATTTAAACTGCCTACCAAGCACTGTCTTCGCATGGCTTCCCCGAAGGGTTCCATACGAGTTAGACGTTAAAGTTTTAAAAATGGCTGTTTCATTGTCGGATCCACGTCACCCAAAAGCGACGCTTCAAATCCTCACCACTACGCTACGTAGTAAAACTCTAAAATCAATACCAAGCTGCAGTAAAGCTTCCGGGGTCTTTTCGTCCCGCTGCAGGTATCCCGCGTCTTCACGGGAATCGCATTTTCACCGAGCTCATCGTTGAGACAGTTCTCCGGTCGTTACACCTTTCGTGCGCTTCGGAACTTACCCGAAAAGGAATTGCGCTCAAACATGTTACAACACTTTTTGTTGGCCAAAACATTTCTGCTTGGCTCTCTATGTCGCCATAGAGTTCGGACTATATCTTATCGCCTTGCGACGATCCTAACGTGTAGTCTCTGAGGATCCTTCGCGCATCGAGTAATGGGTGGGAATGGGATCCGAAGATCCCATTCCCATGGGAGATAACACAACTTTGCTGTGTCAATACATTCCGGATGAGCCGAAGCTCAAAATATCCTCTTGCGGGATACCGAATGGCGTTGAACCAAAAGATTCGCGGCGTCACGGTCCCGCATCGGGAAATGTCGGACTTTGACCTTATGTTTTCGCCCATTATTCGATGCACCAAGTTTCCTGCTGATTGTCCGCATCGATCAAAGATTGTTACCTTGCGGTACTTTGATATGCGCGGGTATTCCAGCATATAGTTAGGTTTTACTAAGGCAATGCAATCACCTTAGAACGATTCTTTCACGTTATCACCCGCTCGTTTTTTAATTTAAGCGGGATCCTCATGGTCGCCCATGAGATCGGACTATATCATCTCTAAAATGTTTTAGAGTCTGGCGTATAGTCTCTGAGGATTCCTTGATAGTCTATTTCACGTCGTTCCAGTTATATTTACGCCTTCTTCCCCTGCCCTCATTTAAATTTTCTCTGATAGCGACAATTTCTTGAAGTCCTTTTGGATCAAGATGCTTCCCTTGCTCCATTAAAAATGCAATTTGTCTAAACAGAGAAAAGTTTTTCTGTTTTGATAAGGAAAAGAAAGAAAACTTTTCAAAAAACGGTATGACGCGATCAATGATCGAACGATAATCGCCAACAACGAAGTAATGCACTCCGTCCTTTCGATATTGCAATCGTCCGCAACCTAAATGACTTTTTAATAATTCCAAATTGGCGATGTCGCGCTGGGCCACGTTGAAGGTCATTTGCACCTGCCATCCGAGGCGGTGCCCATTCCCTTTTCGAAGAGAGACGTTAAAACTTCCCTCTCCATCTGTGAAACCAGAAAGATACCAGCCAACGTTGTCTGGAATTTTCTCAAGCCATTCACGGTTATACCAAGGCCTTTCCTGCTGATTGTCTGCACCGATCATATTGTCACTATACTCAATCAAGATTAAATCTTTATTAAATATAGTAATGTCGGATACCCAGAGTTTCCAGCATTTGGCCAGATTTTATAACTACAATCGTTATGTTTATAGTTATCGCTGACATTGACGAGGGCTTGACTCAGTGAGCAGTACAGATTGCTCCATACCACCCCCAAGCTTGACCTTCTCGCATCGGTCAGGTGTCACCCCCTATACATCCTGTTGCCAGTTAGCAGGGAGCTGTGTTTTTGGTAAACAGTCGCCAGAGATTCTTTAGCTGCGGCCCT
>Ga0187851_10000206_pt1 | contig 62779 bp, 59 predicted proteins | sample June2016WEW_6_10_FD_132997 | JGI IMG/M metagenome (GOLD analysis project Ga0187851, IMG submission 132997) | Peatland microbial communities from SPRUCE experiment site at the Marcell Experimental Forest, Minnesota, USA - June2016WEW_6_10 | ecosystem: Environmental > Terrestrial > Soil >... | reverse complement strand
TCTGCAGGGGAAGTTCTCCGATAAGCTTGAGATTCAACGATAGAAAAAATGGCGGAGAGGGTGGGATTTGAACCCACGATACCCGTTAAGGTATGTCCGCTTTCGAGGCGGATCGTTTCAACCGCTCACGCACCTCTCCGAGAGGCAGTTGCCGGTCGCCAGCTAACACCAAGGTTCCTCGCTTCGCTCGGAATGACAAGCTTTTGAGAGGAATGTTAACGGTTAGCGGCCAACGGCTAACGACGGCTTCTAAAGAACGTCTGCAGCAACTCGGCGCTGCGACCCGCTAGAACTCCGCTGCGAACTTCTAGGCGATGGTTCAGTTGCGGATGGTCCAGCACATGCATCGCCGACCGCACCGCGCCTGCTTTGGGATCGTCCGCGCCATAGACCAGGCGCTTGATGCGCGCGTGCACCAACGCTCCAGCGCACATCGCACACGGTTCAATTGTAGCAAACAGCTCGCTTTCCCCGAGGCGATGGTTACCGAGGGTTGCACCGGCCTCGCGCAGCGCGACGATCTCGGCGTGGGCCGTAGGATCGTTGTCGCCAATATTGCGGTTCCATCCCCGGCCAACGATTTTTTCGTCGCACACCACCACTGCACCGACGGGAACTTCGCCCGCTTCCAAAGCGCGCTGAGCGGCGCGCAGAGCTTCTTCCATCCAGAGTTCGTCGTGATCGGGCGTGGGGTTTCCTTCTCGGGGATGCGCTGATTCATTGTAACGGCCTAGGGAGCGGGTGTTGTCCTAATTTGCGGAGGTCGCATCGGTGGTTCTTGCATTTCTGCCGACCGTGCCTTGGGTGTCCTCCCGGCTCGGCGGAGCTACCGGGGTAACGCGGAGGTATGCGGCTGGGCAAACGATTGTGCTTCCAAACTGCACCATCTTGGGGCATAATGGGCCGCCCCAAAGGAGGCTTTTATGGCGAAACAAATTCTGTTGGCCGGAGTTCTAGGCGGCATCGCGCTCTTCGTCTGGGGAGGCCTTGCCCACCAGGTTCTCGGCCTGGGCTCGGTCGGCGTGCAGACCCTGCCGCAACAACAGCCGGTAATGGACGCGCTCAAGGCGGCGTCGCCGGCGTCAGGCTTTTACTACTTCCCTCAGGCTGACGCTTCAGGTCGAGTCGCTCCCGAAAAAGCCGGAGGTCCGGCCGGTGTTCTGATCTATCAATCCGGCGGGGCAGGGAAGCCACTCACCGGTCAGTTGCTCAATGAGGGGTTTCTCAACATCGTGCTGGCGCTCTTCGCCGCATCGCTGCTTTCGCTGGCCTCTGGGCTCACCAGTTACGTTGCGAGAGTCGGCTTCGTGACCCTGCTCGGCGTGCCGGTCGCGCTGATGAGCAATGTCGAAAGCTGGAACTGGTACGGCTACCCGCTCAACTACACCGCGGCAACGATCCTCGAAAATTTGATCGGCTTTCTGGTTGTAGGATTGGTCGCAGCGGCGTTCGTGAAGCCCGCAGGCCAGCGGATTACCGCCGTCCCGGCCAAGGCGGCCTAGAAATTCGACGGCCAAATTACATTAAGCTCAGCACCGAGCGCACCGCCTCAGGCACAATCGCGCGCAGCAACGCAGGCAGCAGAATCATCACCACCGGGTATGCCCCAGCGAGCAGCGGCAGGGCCAGCAGAAAGCGCATCGGCGGAGTAAGTTTGGCGAGATAAGCTCGCATAAAACCCTCTTGGTCGAGATACGGAGAAGCCCTCGGAAAAGTTCCATGCCGGCCATACCTTTTCCCTTGTATGCAGTCCCGACTTCCGTGATCAAAGAATGTAGTGGCGCGGTTTCACTAGGTACTAGGTACTGGGTATCAGGTACTGGCAAGCGGCAACTGGCGGCTGGCAACTGCCTAATGTTATGCTTACCGCGTCATGGGGATGCCAAGCCTGCTCCGCAAAGTTTTTCTGCTCGACCTTCTGCAGGGATTGAAGGTCACCTTTCTGTATCAAGACCCGAAGGAAATTTATACCGAGCAATATCCCATGGAGCGGCCGCAGGTGGCCGAGCGCTACCGCGGCGCGCCGAGGCTCAATGTCAATCCCGACACCGACGAGACTATGTGCATTGCCTGCGACCTGTGCGCGGTGGCGTGCCCGGAAAATCTGATCGTGGTTTCGAGCGAGCGCAACGAGCAAACCCGGCGCAAAGAACTCACCAACTTTACTTATGACCTGAGCCGCTGCATGTTCTGCGGCCTCTGCGAAGACGCTTGCCCCGTCGATGCCCTCGAGCTTACCCAGGACTTCGAACTCGCCAGCTACACCCGCCAGGGCTGGATCTGGGATCGTAAGACTTTGGAAAAAGGCCCGCAGCCCACGGTTTACAAAAAATAGCTTTTAACGGCTAGCTGCTAGCTCAATATTTCCTCGCTACCTGGCCGGAAGCCCGATGGGGAACTTGTCGTTCCCTTAGCTGTTCACGAAGCCCTGAGTCCTACTACATCTTCCCATCCTCGCTCTTACCTCAACCTCCCGATGGCGATAGCTCACTGGCGAAGCTAGATTGAACCTACGACGCGGTAGAAGCTCGATATCGAGGACAAATATGACATCCCTAAGAAAATCAGCATTCACCATGGTGCTTCTCGCCTGTTCGGCATGGGCGGTAGCGCAGGCGGGCGGCGGCGGGGCCGGTGGTGCAGGCGGCAGCGGCTCGGCTGGCTCAGCGGGCGGCGCGCAAGGCTCGACTGGACAGGGTTCGACGGGACAAGGTTCGGCTGGGCAAGGTTCGACCCCGGGCGCGGGGACGGCTGGAAATCGTTCCACTGGTGGCACGAATCCGCAGAGCACGCCGCAGACTCCGGGTGCGGGAAGCGGCTCGCCAGGAAACATGAACCCCGGCTCGTCGAATCCGAATAATCCGAGCGCAAGTGACCCGAGTTCGAATAACCCGGGATCGGCCAATTCGAATCCAGGCAGCATGCAGCCCACGGATCCGCCGACCAGCGATGGCACGGCGCCGCCGACCAGCAGCACCACTCCGCCGCCCACGGGCAGCACTACCCCGCCGCCGACCGGCAGCACGACACCTGGAAGCGGCCATTCGAGCGGCAACTCCAACTCCAACTCGAACAATCCAGGAGGCACATCGCCGAACACGCCTCCACCGACCGGATCACAGCCTCCGCCGAAATAGAGATCGCGAATGCAAACGGGTTTTTCATTTCTTTGATTGTTGCAGCGGGCCCAGGTCACCGGGCCTGTTTTTTTGTGGCGTGAACGATTTGCGCGAAAAGCTTTCTCTAAGCGAGTGATTTCAGGCAGCAGTGGTTATTCGACTCGTCCATCTCCCGAGCCGGCCAGCATTTTCTCGGGCAGAAAGTAGAGCGCCGGGATCATGACAAAAATCGCGAACGAGGCATACACGGAAACGTAAGCCAGCGGAACGGATAGAACGTAAAGCACCCATGACCAGCCATTCTTGCGCTGGATGCCTTCGTGATACTCCACTAGGGCAGGATTGCGGCGGCTCTGCCGAATCAACTCGCCGCGCAAAAAATAAAATCCAGTGGAGCATAAGGCCAGGTCAAGTCCGTAAAGCGCTACCGCCAGCGGCGCGCGATAGTTCTTGCCCAGAAACTCGGTGACAAAGGGAACCAGCGACATCCAGAACAGCAGATTCAGGTTCGACCACATCAGCCCCGGCGTCACCCTGTGCACGGCGTGAATGAGGTGATGATGGTTCACCCACATAATCGCCGCGACCAGAAAACTGAGGCCGTAAACGATAAACGTGGGCAGCACCTTGACCAGCGCGGGAAGAGTAGGTTCTGCCGGGGCGCGCAGCTCGAGCACCATGATCGTGATGATGATCGCGATCACGCCGTCGCTGAAAGCTTCGAGCCGGCTTGTGGTCATCTCGGGCATGGGTTGGAGCTGTCAGCTCTCAGCCGTCAGCGATCAGGAAAGCGCTTCGCCGCTGAGCTTCGCATTCTTACAGAGGATGTAGACCTATGTCGAGGTGGTGGCTGAAGGCTGAGAGCTGACGGCTGAAAGCTACTTCTGCAAAGGTTGCTGTTGCGTCATGCAGTGCATGGTGCCGAGACCCCAGACCAGGTCGCCGGAAAAAATTGGCACAACTTCGCGCGTGGGAAAAAGAGTAGCCAGCGTGTTCAACGCGATACGGTCGTTAGGATCATTGAACACCGGCGCGAGCACGATGCCGTTGGCGACGTAAAAATTCGCGTAGCTGGCGGGCAGGCGCCGCCGCTCAAACACGACCGGGCCGGGCATGGGAATCTCGACAACATTCAGTTGCTTGCCCGATTGATCGCGCGCCGCGCGCAGCCGGCGAACATTCTCGCGCAGCAGTTTGTGATTTACATCTTTGGGATCGCTCTCAACCATGGTGAGAACCGTGTCCGGGGCGACGAAGCGCATAACGTCGTCTACGTGACCGTGGGTGTCGTCACCGCAGATGCCTTGGCCGAGCCAGATCACGTGCGGCGCTCCCAGATATTCGGCAAACATCTTTTCATACTCTTTGCGCGACATGCCCGGGTTGCGCTGCTGCACTTGGCTGAGCAAGCATTCTTCGGTGGTGAGCAGCGTGCCGCAGCCGTTGACGTCGATCGAGCCGCCTTCGAGGACCACGCGGCTGTTCTTCGAGAGCGGGCGGATTTCTTGGACTGCGGCGGCACTCGCCATTAGGCTGCCGATTTTTTCATCGTGCCGCCAGTTGGAATATTTCGCCCAAGCGTTGAAGCGGAATTTTAGGGCGAGGCCCGCAGGGGCTAAAGCCCCGTTGGGATAGCCGGCGGCGGCTGTCCCCACACTTCCGACGTGCTTAGGTGGGGACCGCCGCCCTCGGCTGTCCGGTTGGGCGAGGCCCAGCGGTTGGCTCGTAACGAAAATGCACCCCGAATCGCGCATCCAGCCGCGATCCGTGGGCCAGCGATGGAAGCGCACATTCGTTATCGGCGCGTCAGCGAGCAGCAGCACCTTGCATGCCTGCTTCTCGGCCGCCGCATCATTCACGATCAACTCGACGCGTTCGTGCCGCGCCAGATTGCGGACGATTTCGGTGTAAACCCACGGGATCGGTTCGAATTTTCCCGGCCAGTCGTCGCGATGGTGGGGCCATGCCAGCCAGGTTGCGGCGTGCGGCTCCCATTCGGCGGGCATGCGCAAGTGGAGCGCTGCCGGGGAAATGCTTAAAGCATTGCTTGAATGACTGGGCCGGGGCATGGAGGTAGTTTATTGCACGTTATGAGAAATCGGCCATTTGAATCCTGAGCCCTGACCTTAATTTCGACGAACCGATTCTCGTTCCGTGAGTGTACATGGCGATTTTTTACGCCAAGGCACCGACGTAACAACGCAACGACAACCGTGTGAGATACGCTGAGCGTGGTTCCTTAAAGCACTTTCTGACGGACGAACCCGATGAACCGCGCCGTTGATCAGCGCTGCCCCCCGAGTCTCGTGGACAGGATTGTCGGAGAAGTATTTGACCCCCGCCTGCTGGCCTTAGGTTTTCAACGGGCAACCCCGAGGAAGTACGTGCGACGGCGAGTACCCCACACCTATGATGTGATCGAACGACTCTCCCAAACCGTCTCCCTCAGGTTGATTTGGGGGCTATCGCTAGACTTTGTTCCGCATGTCGGAGGTCGACAGTCTGAAACTGTCCGGTGGCACCGAACGGCAAGGTCAGCGAATCCAGATTTGCGCTATTCCGAGACTGACTGCATGCGCGAAATGCGTAACCAGTACACGATCTCCACCACGTACGGCGAGCATGTCCTACGACAGAAGGCTTTGGAAGCCATTTCTGCTTTGTTACCGCGTGCACTTCAGCTTTTTGACAGCGTTACCGGTCTGGGACCTTGGGCGAACTTTTCCTTCTAAAGGAACAAGATGCACTGCGGGGCTGGGACATCTTCAATACGCCGCAGGTTGCGCTCGCCTATGCGTTCTACCTTGCAAAGGTGGGACGTGGGATACGGGCCCGAAGTTACGTGTCAGAATGTCTCAAGCGAGCCCATTGGCGACTGGAGACCAATGAACGCTTGACAGAACTGTTTGAGGACGCAGTGAGCGCGCCTCTGCTTTCGCAGTAGCAAAAGGATCGGCCCTCAATCGTGGTGATCAGGCGGCTCCAGGTTTTGACCGCTGGTCAATCCCTGCATCGCGATGTAAGGTTAAGCGACCAAAAAGACAAGAACGAACCCTATTGGTTAAGCGGGTTGAAGGTCAGGATGCCCGCTTCGGTGGTGGAGCAAACCCCGGCCGGGTCCACGCGAACCACCGCATCTTCTTCGGAGCAGAAAGCGCGAATGCCAGTCTGGTTGATGGTGATGGGAGCGCCCTTCACCGCGTAGCCAACGTTGACCCCGCCCGCCACCGTGCCCACGCCTGAGGTGAAGAGGTAGCCGCTCTTGCCGCTGCCGGCCGGGTTGCCGTCATTGGCCAGGACCGAATCGATGAGGCAGCCCGAAGCGATGGCCGGAACGCAAGCCGCGCCCAGGGGTCCGCCCAACGAGACCAGGTTGGGCGAGAAGCCGGTGGTCGGATAGGTGGAGTTGTAAGTGATTTCCCCGGTATTAATGGTGCGGATCGAAGCCGCAGCCGACGACTCGTTGGCCGCCATACGTGCTCGCAGCAGGTTCGGGATGGCGATCGCGGCGATGATCAGGATGATCGCCACTACGATCAGTAGCTCGATCAACGAGAAACCTTTCTGTTTACGCATTTGAACTCCCCTTGCCCGTCGTTCGCTGAATCGCGAAACCGTCGTAGGCTTATGGCGTCAATGTTCGCACTAGATGTGGCCAGGCGTCTAGTTACTTTGTGCCCTGCCGAGACTCTCGGCCAAGACCTGTATTAAAACCCACTTACGAAACCAGCGGGCTGGCTCGAGCCGTCCCCAACACGGGGATGCCCCACCCGCGGCACTTTCACGAGTGGGCGGCTGCGATCGGTCCCGGCATGTTCACAGGTTCGCAGTCAATTCGAAGTTCGGGTCCATGAAGGTCGAAAAGCGGAGCTTCCCATTCGCAAAATCTCCGGATTCCATTGGCATCGCGGCCCACCCGTGAAACCGCCACGGGTGGGGCACCCGGTTCACCCTCGGTGTGTACAATCCGATCCTGCCATGGTTTACCGCCCATCCAGTAGCCGGCTGGAGATCGGCGCGTAGGCATCGATGCGCCGGTCGCGCAGGAAGGGCCAGTTGCGGCGAATTTCTTCCATGGCCTTCAGGTCCACGTCGCCCATCAGGATTTCTTCGCGATCATGCGAGGCCTCGGCCAACACGCGGCCAAACGGATCGCAGAAGAAAGAAGCTCCCCAGAACTCCAAACCCTTGCCAGGAGTGGCGTTGCCGCGCACGTTGCCGGTTTCGAAGCCGACTCGATTCACCACCGCGACGTAGACTCCGTTGGCGATGGCGTGCGCCCGTTGGATGGTGCGCCAGGCATCGTGCTGGGCCACACCGAACTCGGCTTTCTCGGCGGGATGCCAGCCAATCGCCGTGGGATAAAAGAGCACCGGCGCGCCCTGCAACGCGGTCAGCCGCGCGCCCTCGGGAAACCACTGGTCCCAGCATACCAGCGTGCCCATGCGGCCCAGGCTGGTATCGATCGCGCGAAAGCCCAGATCGCCGGGAGTGAAGTAAAACTTTTCGTAGTAAAGAGGATCGTCGGGGATGTGCATCTTGCGGTAAAGCCCGCTTAGCGATCCATCGGAATCGAAAACCGCCGCCGTGTTGTGATAAATTCCCGGCACGCGCTTTTCGAACAGCGATGCGATCAGCACGATGCCGTACCGGCGGGCGGCCGCGGCGAGCTTTTCGCTGCCGGGTCCAGGAATCGGTTCCGCCAAGTCGAAGAGCGCGTGATCCTCGCGCTGGCAAAAGTATTGCGTCTGAAAAAGCTCGGGCAGGCAAACCACCTGCGCTCCCCGGCCCGCAGCATCGCCGATGCGCTCCAGGGCCTTGGCGAGATTCTGCTCCGGCTCCGGCCCGCACGACATCTGCACCAGCGCTACGCGAAATTTATCCCTTGGCACGCGAGCACGCCTCCGCGAACAATATAGCATTCGCGCCTTGAGACCTCAGACCTCGGACTTCAGTGAGGTCTGAGGTCTGAGGTCAGCTTCCCACGCATGTGATGCAGGCTTCCGGCGGCTGCTGGCGAAGGGCGTCCAGGGCGGCGAGTTGGTCCTCGAACTTATGCTTGCCGGGCATAGGAGGCAGTGTACCCGGAGACGGCACTACGAAGGACGACAGTGCAAACAATAAATTAGCCAACTCCAGGCCGAATTCCGGGCTAAAATGGTCGTCGCTCGCGTTTCCAGGAGGACTCCATGAAACGCCTTCCACCAGCTCCTTCAACATCTTTCCTGTTTTCCCCAACTTTGCAACGGCGGCTGAACCCCTATGCGCTGGCAGCCGGCCCACTTGAACTCTTGAACGAATGCTGGGGGGGCAGACCAATTGGGACGACAGTTTCTAGGGCGGCTTTGATCGGCACGCCGAAGGCAAGAAGGCTCGATTCTACCGGTTCTACCACTGGCGGCGGATGACCGCACGCCGATTAGGCACGACGCAGGAAAGAATGACGAACGGGATCAAGATTTGAAACGCTGGACCTAAATAGGGCAACGGCAGAAACTGCATACATCGCGATTGCGAGTGCCTTGAGAATTGAGCTGCCCCCGATCATCACTGCATTTTCCAGTATTCCACCTAACACCGCGCCAAATAGATTAATTCCAAGCATTTCCGCAGTGCAATCGAATCGCTGAAAACTGCTGGAGAAAACAAGGCCGGAAAAGAAAACGGGTAAGGCTGCCCACCCGCCTCCGAGCAGCAATCGGGAAGCTGCGCTCATCGCGTTAAGCTTGGAGTAAGGGAACCAGAAATCGGCCATCAATAGCAGCAAGAGGATGGCATAGCAGGCAGCGACCGAAACACGGCGGAAAGCAACCAGAGCATTAGCGGCCAGCGCGGCTGCGAGAAAAGCTCCGATGACTAACGAGTTGACGAGCGAAGTGCCGCCAAACAACAACGCGAGTTGCGTCACAGCCTTCGTTTCTAATAACAGAAACCCTGCTCCAAGAAAGAAAAAGTGAAGATCAGAAGGCTGACTCTTCCACGCCATGAGGTCGGCTTTCCGCAACACGATCCAAGTCATCAGAACAAAAAAGCCAGCGGCGATCAGCACGGTGCCTGGTATTGACCGCTCCGTGAGATAAAGAAAAGGCCAACGATCCGTTGCAAGAATGGTGTTTTGCCCAGCTCTCGCCCGCAATTCACCTCTCAAGTCGAGTAGTTGCGGGAGCTTGGTATGGCGGGCTTGACCCTCTACCAGCAAGACTCCGCTTACCCAGTAACCGGTGAAGTAAGCCGCCGGCGGCGTTCCGAATGCGGCCCAAAGAGTGGCGTACAAACGGTCTGTCGCGAAGTTGCGGCCCGTGGCGAACGATAGGACAAGCGAACCTTGATCCGTCAGAACCTCCTTAGCATTCTCAAAGCTCTCGACGGTGTAGACGTAGTTGTCAAGACGAAGAGAAGAGAAGCTACTCAGAAGAGCAGTGGAGTCAAGGAAGGCGAAAACGACCAAGTCGTACTTGGTTTTCGTTTTTTTTAAAAAGCTGCGAGCATCGTCCGAGTAGGTGGTCACCCTCGGCGAATCGTAGGGATGTTCGGGATGGTATCTTCGTCCGATCTCAAGAATTACCGGGTCAATCTCAACTGCATCGATGTGCTCCGCGCCGTGGCGCAATGCTCCTGCTACGTCATTGCCCGTTCCCGCCCCCAGGATAAGAACATTTTTCGGGTGAGGTACAAGCGTGTAGGGAAGTTCGTAGTACGGAACTGCGAAACGATTAGGCGCGGCTTCTGGGTATCGTTTCAAAAACTCCGGCGAGAGATCGACGAGCCACTGATACCATGCGTGATTGGCTACGAGCGAGTATGCCGAAGGGTCGGTCCATCCAGCGGGTCGCGGCAGTTCAACCAAATCGATTCGATTGTAGGGCGACCAGAAAGTGCTAGGCTGCGGAACCGCGACCGCACCAACAACAATCGCAAATACTGCAATGGTGATTCGATCCTTGTAAATAAAGGGGAGTAACAAGAGAAATCCCGCTGCCAGCCAATAGGCAGGTCCAAGCTGCAGGAAACCGAGATACGAAAATCCTGCCAGTCCTACGAAACTGCCGGTCAGATTGATTCCGTATCCTCGCAGAGAAGAAACTTCTTTGAAGTACTGGCCGACGAAACCACCGACCACCGCGAAAAAAGCGATGATCAGTGCGGAAAACCCTAATGTAACAGCTAGAAACCGGACTAGAAATAGAATGCGAATCCCGGTTCCGGCCGCAGGCCCCAACGAATATTCCCAGGACACGTCTCCAAACGAGAGACGCGACCACTGCGCGAACCGAATCCCGACGAACAATAATGCCGTGATCACAGGGAAGGCGGCTCTCATCGTTCGGCTTGGTTTTCCTAAGAGCATTCCAAGTCCGATACCGAAGAAACTCGCCACCAGAGGTAGATTCTTCAAGTTTGCGAAAACTCGGACTTCGGTTGACAGATAGCGAATGATCAAGAGCTCAAAGTAAAGTGCTGCCAAACTGGCGAGGAACAGAGGTAGTTCCTTGCGCAATCGGACGGGAATCATGCCCTTGCCGGGACGTTCGGGAGTCGGGGAAATGGATGTCATTGTTTGGGAGCGCGGTGGTTCCGGGCCGGCGAAGGAAGACCATAATAGCATCGTTCGTCGTTACATCCCGGTGATGCATTCTTGCCCGCTTAGGCAGCAGGCGCAACAGAGTTGAGCAAGGGAAACGCGACTGAGGCGCGCCGCCCTTGCCTACACGCAAAGCTAGGGACCACGATGCTCCGAGCCTTGTGTCGCCGCGTCCTGAGGTCGCGCATCTACCGATATTTCTCCGGTCAACGAATTGCCCTCTTCGTTAACGCCAAGTGATCACGACTCTTTCGGCGATGCATTGACAAGGCTGGCAATAGCAGCCGATTTGCGAAGTACAAAGACCGCATCACGAATGAATTTCGATGGACGCTGGCCGACCTGTTGGAGTTTCAGCGTGGCTCGGTCAGGAAGATTATGCGTACAGGGGACGAAAGTGGAAGGAGGTTTCTGCCAGCGGTGCGAAGATCGTCGGCGAAGATTCGAAAATTTCCACGCCCTTGAGTGCCGATCGACCCGCAGGCGGACTCGCTCTGGCGGACATCCGCCGAGAACTTAGAGCAGGACGGCTCAAGAAACCTGGATCTCCTCCCTGAGTTGAAGACCTGACGCATAGCTTCCTTTAACATTCCTGCTGTAGAGTATTGAATTGCGGGCGAGGAATTTGCGAGGGGGCGACATCTTGAAAAACGGCAATCACCACAATAAGGGCGGACATTCGGCGGGGAAGTCGCGTGCCAGCGCGAGTCATCAGGGCGAGGGCATTGAGCGTCGCCTGCACAATCCCATCGAAGACCGGCTCATCCCGCTGCAACCCCTCGATCTGGCGAAGGTAAAGTCGGTCGACGATCTGGTGCGCGCCATGGCGAAAACCGCCTTCACCGGCCGCCAGCTGGGTGAGGCGGCCGACGTGCTCGAAGCCATGGCCCGCGACGAAGAATGTTTCGTCGTAATGACGCTCTCCGGCGCGATGACCGTGGCCAAGCAAGGCCTGATCGTGACCGAGTTGATCGATCGCGGCATCGTGAATGCGGTCGTCTCAACCGGCGCGCTGATGGCGCATGGACTCGTCGAGGCGACTGGCCGTGCTCACTTCCGCCACAACCCCGAGGTGAGCGACGAAGAACTCTACGAACAAGGTTACAACCGCGTTTATGACACGCTCGAACCCGAGCAGAACCTCGACGACGTGGAAGAAGTGATGTCGGCGGTGCTCGAAGGCTGGGACCACAACGAGGTCATGTGCTCGTACAAGCTGAACCACGCCATCGGAGCGTATCTGGCGAAGCATTCCGGAGAGCAGCGCGGTATTCTGAAATCGGCGCACGCCATGGGCGTGCCGGTGTTCGTGCCCGCCTTCACCGATTCGGAGATGGGCCTCGACACGGCGCTGAACAATCGTCTGCGCGAATCGACCGGCAGGTACAAAATACGATACGATCCGTTTGAAGATCTGGAGCACTTTGCCGCTACCTTGCTGCGCCAAAAAAAACTCGGCATCCTAACCATCGGCGGAGGCGTGCCCCGCAACTGGTCGCAGCAGTTCGGTCCCTTTTGCGAACTTCGTCACCGGCGTTTAGGCGAGAATGTCCCGCTGAAGCGTTATCACTACGGTCTGCGCATCTGCCCCGAACCAGTTTTCTGGGGAGGTTTGTCGGGAAGTCCCTACAGCGAAGCGGTGTCGTGGGGTAAGTTCGTGCCTCCGGCGGAAGGCGGCAGCTTCGGTGAAGTTTTCGTAGACGCTACGGTGGGCTTGCCGTTAATCGTAGCGGCTGTCTTTGAACGATTAGATAAAGATAAGAAGGGAAGTAGAGCCCACAAAGCGAAGCACGCGGCAGCGAAGAAGTAGCGCTGAGACGGTAGCGCGGGCGTCCCGCCCGCTCATCGGCTAGCTGCCGCAGGCCTGCGTGGTGCAACCATCAGATCTCGATGGTTGCCGGGCAGAATTTTCAAATCCATCCGACGAGGCGTTCTCCGTCCGCGTCTTGCGATACAGCGGCGCCAGAATGCTGTTGGCCAAAACCTGCGACTCGGCCTCAACCCAATCTTGCAGGGCTTGCCCTTCGGCCTGCCCGCGCTGGTCGTAGATATGCTGCGCGTGCAGCCGGATCTTTCTTTCCAGCAACTCGGTCATCAGTGCCTGCTGCTTTTGCCTGCGCGTATCGTGATCCAAAACGACTCCTCCAGCTTAGAAAAGCTATTTGTGACAAGTCCTATGATAAGGGAAAGCTGTTAACGGAAGGTTACATTCGGTTGAGCTGAGAGGTTACTTAAGTACAATCATACGGGGTTAGATGCCGGACTCTGACCTGCCGTTGCAATAATGATCTAAGTAATTGATTATAAAGCGTAAACTTCAACCGAACGCATACGTCGGATCGGGAGTGGGCAGGGCTTCGGGTCGTGCCGCCCTCAGGGCCAGCAAGAGGTGGGCTTTGACCCCAAGGGATGGGCAGACGGGTCCGCTTTAAGTAAGGATGATGTGTTGGCGTAAGGAATCGAAGTCTGCGATGCAGAAGCAAGCCAAAATCACGAGCAAGGGCCAGATCACGATCCCCGTCGAAGTGAGAAAAATTCTAGGCGTCCGCGCCGGCGATAAGTTGCTCTCCGGGAAGGACGAGGCTGGCGCCGGTGTCCGCCCGGTGCGGAAAGGAATGCAGCGCTGGCTTGCTCAAAGGTCACACCGTGCGTGCGCCGGTTTGGAGAGGTGCTTCGCCTCATCCCAGTCGAAGCGTATACCTTCCACAAATTGATGGTAATTATCAAATTGTAGTTATTCAAGGCCGCGCCGGAGTCGGGGGTCGTCGGTCTCGCTGCGCTCGACTGGACAGCCGAGGCAGCGGTCCCCACACGAGCGGAAACTCCTTAATCAAAGATCAGCACCGCCGAGGCGATCACCGTCGTCCACAGCCCGCGCTTGTCGCCGACGGCCGACTGTGTCACATTCGCGGTGCGCACGATTTTGTTCGACAGACGGTAGATCTGCTTTTTCTCGTCCCAGGAGCGGTCGGGGTCGAACTCCACATTCAGGGTTGTAGCTAGCATTTCCGCGGCTAGCTCCTCGGCGTATTCGCCGGCCGCGTCTTCGGTCTCGCCGAAAGAGTGATGCTCGCTGAGATATCCGTAAGTATTTTTATCGGCCGGGATGGCCACTCCGATCGACGAGGCCAGCAGCCGGTGCGCTTCGTGCGTCGAATTCTCTGCGACCACCGCGAACACCACTTCGCCGGGGCTGAGATATTTCACGCCTTCTTTGCGGGCCAGCATCTTGCAGTTGGGAGGAAAGATCGAAGACACCCGCACCAGGTTTTGAGCCGCGATGCCGGCATCGCGCAGGGCCAACTCAAATGAGGTCAAACGCTCGCGATGTTTCCCGACTCCCTTGGTGAAGAACATGCGACTGGGAACCATGTTTTTGCCCAACTCTGTAGCCTCCCGCCAGAACAATTGAGTGGAGAAAGCACAATCTAACACAATCGTTCGTGAAGGAAGTGTGAATTTCAACGAGGGGAACCACAGCGGAAAAAATTCGGGAAAGAAAAAGCGGGAATCCGCTGGCACAGATTCCCGCCGCAATGCCCGGTCCTTAAATGGGGGAGGGCCACCGGGCAAATCGGCTTTACTTTAACACAAGCTGTGCTAAGTTCAAGCACCGGTTCTGTGGATTTCCTGTTTTGCGAACAACATTTCGGGAATCGATTGCCCAAGGCGGGAATGACCTAGACGAGCCTCACTCACCCGCCTCAAGTTTCCCATCACTTGGATGTGACCGCACTTACCTCAATCGTATCGCCATCGAGCACCCCGGTCACGGTGGCGTTTTTGCCGGCTTGCTGCTCCAGCGTGGCCAGCGCGGCTTTGTCTTCGGTCTGCAAGGTGTAAATCTTGTCGCCGACCACCAGCGCGTATTTCGATCCGTGGGCCACGCAGGCACGAGTGCAGGCCGCGGCCGTCTCGCCCTCCATATGCTTTCTGCCGCACATGGCGTCTCCGACTTCGCCGGTAAAAGTCTGCTTGCGCGCAGCCAGCGCGTATACGCCGGACAAAGAAGCCAAAGAAAAAACAAGTAGCGCCGTCGCCGTAAAACACCAAGAACCACGATTCATTAGGGTCCTCCCTGAGCGTAACCGTCAAAATTGAGCGGTTAAAGTAGCGCCGCCGCCCCGCCTCCGCGGCTCGTCTCACGCGAAACCATCGCATTTTTAGTGTACTTCACCGCGGCGCCTTAGCCATATATTGCAGGTCCACGTCGATGGTCTTATCGCGGCTGATCGCGGTCACGTGACTCGAAACCTCCCAATCCACGCTCGCTGGCAACAGCTTCCGGGCCTGCGATAGGTACTGCTGGAGATAAGTGACATCATAAACATCGCCGGCACGAATCTTCCAGGCGGCCCGCAGCCGCGCCTCCAGAGTGTTGTCGATGCCGCGAAAGGCCAGCTCTCCCATGCGATAAACCGGGCCTTCGTGAACTTCCAGCAGGTACGTCGCCGTGCTGTCGGCATTATCCAACTGGGCGTGAGCTTTGATGGTCGCGGTCACAAAGCCGCGCGTGCCGTAGAGTTCCTGCACGCGCTTGATGTCGTCATCGAGTTGCACGGTGTTCGCCGGCTGACCGATTTTGGCATGGATCAGCGGCTGCAGCGTATCCGCCGAAATCTCTTTTTCCCCGGACCAGCTCCAGCCCGCGAGCTTGTACTCGATGCCGGGCGTGACCGCCAGTTCGATATCCACGATGGTCCGGTTGTGCCGGGTGTCGCTCGATTCGGCTTCGCCCGGTTTCGAGGCTTCCGGCTTAATCACCTTCGGTTGCGGCGGTGCACAGGCAACCTTGAGATAGCCGCGCTCGCGATACATCGGAAGCACGGTATGTTCGATAAAGTTTGTTAAAACCCCACGCGAGTACTCGCGGTCCGCAAGCTTTTCGGCGGCGGTGGTGAGTAACGGCAGTTCGGGCGGGGCAACTCCGCTGAAATCCACCTGGCGGATGCGGATGCTGACATTGGAGACGCTGTAGTCGAAGGCCTCCAAGTGATCGCTCTTATCGGCCGCGCGCAGGTACTCCACATGCCCGGCAATGTTGTTTTCTACCAGCAGAGCCTGCAGGACGTCAGAAACCTGATCGGCCAGGCGGCCGGTTGCGGGCAGTTCGCCGGTGAACAGCGGAATGCGATCGTGAATTTTCTTAAACAGTTCCTGGTCGGAGAACCAGACAAACTCCATGAAATGCGCGGGCACAAACTTGTCGGCGTCCGCCACCTGAAACGCCAACTTTGTTCCCGCCGACGAGTAAAAGTAGGTGAACGAGACGCCGCTGAAGGCTCCCGTCTCGCCCAGTTGCCGCGCCGCTTTGCGAAAGTCTTCCTCGACTACGGTAGCCCCCACCGGCAGTCCCGAAGCGGCAGCAATTTCTTCTGAAGTGAAGCGATGACTCCCGGTCACTTTTACCTCCAGCAGCTTCGAGGCCGCCAGGGGCGGAGATTTTGCGCCCCTTGGCGATTGAGACTGCGCGAAAGCAATCAGGCCAGAGGCGGCCAAGAAGAGGGAGAACCGTGCCAGGGAGGCTAGATGACCGCAGGGCACATAGCGCAAAGCGCAAAAAAACGGAGAACCGAGAACTGAGAACTGAGAGCTGCTTTTGTGCGTTTTCATCTACTTCATGCCGGACGCGATCGCATCGCTCGACTTGCGTTTCACGGCAATGTCGATGAAGGCGAGCGCGGCGCGGCTCAGAGCCTTGTCCTTGCGGAAGACCAGGGCCAAGTCCCGCCGCAACTGGGCATCGGCCATGGGAATGGCAGCCAGAAATCCGGCGCGCACGTCCTCCTGCACGTTGGAGCGCGAAATAAATCCCACGCCCACGCCCGCTGCCACAAAGCGCTTCAAGAGTTCGCTCGAATCGAGTTCCATGCTGTAATTCGGTTTCAACTTGCGCTCGCGAAACAGATCGTCGAGCGCGTCCCGCGTGTGCCCGGCCTTCGGCAAGACCAGAGGATACTTGGCCAGGTCTACTACCGATGCCGACTTCAACTTGCCCAGCGGATGATGCGGCGGCGCGATCACGACCAGTTCATCCTGATGGATGAGAACCACGGTCAGGCGGTTGTCCTTTACCGGCAGCGACACTACGCCGAAGTCCACCGAATTATCGGTCACCGACTCCAGCACATTGGCGTAGTCGGCGCGCTTGATATTTACCGAAACGTCAGGATACAGGTGCTTGAATTCGGCGAACACTTCGGGAAGAATGTGCAGGCAAGTGCCTTCGTTGGCGCCAACGGTAATGGCCCCGCGGGGAACGTGCTCCATCTCGGCCAGCGAGCTGAGTATGGCATTGCGGGCTTCCAGAGCCTCCTGCGCGTATTTCTGAAAAGCCTTGCCAGCTGCGGTCAGGCACACCTTGCCGCCGGAGCGGTCGAAGAGTTTGGCCCCCACTTCATCTTCCACCGCGCGAATCTGCGAAGAGATTGCAGGCTGCGTGCGAAAACGCTTTTCTGCCGCCCGCGAAAACGAGGCATGGCGAGCCACTTCCAGAAAAGTCTGCAGTTGGTCGAAATCCATAGGGAGTTGCTTGCTGGTCCCGTGGCCCGGTTGCCGCTTACGACATTGCGCACAAACGGCTCATGATCACTTCTCTTAATCGGGACGATTGTAGCAGGGCGGAAGCTCTGTTTTGCGCTCGTTAGGCCGAGATGGAAAAAGAGGGTGGGGAAATTCTGTGCGGAAGCCAGAAGCCGGGGGCCCGAGTTCTAAACGGTGGTGTTCAGCGAAGCGTGCTTGGCAGCCTGCTTCACCATTCTACCGACCAGCTTAAGGGTTCGCACCGACTCTGAGGGTCGAGCGGCCTCGTGGTCGGTGATCGCCATCAAGCCTTCCTCAATGGAATCGAGAGCGGAGTAAGACCGCTCCAAGACGATAAGAAGGTATTTCTGGGCGATCGGGCGATCCGCGGGATGAATCAGATCCCACCAGCGGCGAATGGATTCCTGCACTTCCGCCTCATTTTTTTCGCCTACAACTAGGCTGTCAATCAGCCGATAAACCTTGCTCTTGACGGCGTGATAAGAGACTGAAACTTCCTGAGGCATGTTGTCTTTGTGCTTGAAACCGGGGAGGTATCAGCAATCAATCGGCCAAACCTAAGATGCTTGCAGGGTAAGCATTTCGGCCTGCGAAATCCCATAATCAATTCAATGAATGGAATATATCAGATTTCCGAATATGAATTCTGGAAGATCGTAACCGCACCTACAGATTCTTCGAGGACTCTGCCTGAAGCCACTGACCTGACCCGCGCTCCCGCGTTTGACGCATGATCGATTGCTTGCTTGCGCGCAGGGTTTACAATGTTGCGCTCCCATGCGCCTTCGCTAGCTCGAATGTTCGCGCGTGCCGTGGGAGCACGGAATATGAGAGGCAGCCCGCAATTCTCATCTCCGCGCCAGCACAAATCCCGGAGGCTGAATGAAAACGTTTACTTGTCTGTTCTTCTTTTTCACAATTCTTTCCCTCGCGTGCTCGAGTCAAACTTCCGAGCCCGTCAGTTCGCCGCCCAATGATGACACCACGCCACGCATGTTTTTCCCCCGCGACATGTTTTGGGGCTGGGCCCAGTTCGATCTCGCGCCTCCGCACAATGAAATCGACCCCAATCTCTGCGCCGGCAATGCCGGCCAATACGGCGGTGTCAACGCTCCCTGCAGTCTCTTTGCCCGCTACATGCTCTCCGGCATGCTCGAAGTCCGTCCCTTCGGCCAGGGGCAATTTCGCCGCTTCATGGTCTTTGGAGCGCCTTCGTTTCTTTTCGGCAAGACCATCCCAAAGACGCTTTACACCTGGTCGCCGGACGCCATCGGCATCGAACACTCTTGGGGAGTGGGAATCTACATCGCCAAGGGATTCGAATTTCGCGTGACCCAGCACTTCCTCTTCGATCGCCTGGGCGCGCGCGACACCAACCTAGGTGCGGCCGATCTCGGCAACAACGGCCCCTGGGGCCGCTACGCGACGGTGGGCGTGCGCAAATATTTCGGAACCCGACGCTGGTGACAGAAGCGATGTTCTGGGCCAGGAGAGCATGGAGCCAACTATTCCACAGGCCAAAAAGCGCTAATATGCGAACCAATCTGGAGTCGAAACCGGTTTCTCAATCAGCTTGGGTGAGAAGTTCGTGAAGAACGATTCCGCTGTTGCCTGGCTAAGTCAGGAGTGGTCAAAGTCGGGAGTGCGCCAAGGGGACATGCTGCTGCTGCATAGCAGCACTCGCGGGACGCTACGCAAATTGAAGAAGCGGTGCTTTGCGATGGAGGTCGACACCATACTCGATAGTTTTCTCCATGCGTTGGGCGAAAACGGAACCCTCTTGCTTCCTCTGTTCAACTTCGACTTCTGCCGCGGGATCGCCTTTGACATAAGAACCACCCCCAGCCAGATGGGCGCTTTGACCGAGGCGGGGCGCCTCCGCCTTGGTGCCGTGCGCACCGGAAATCCGATCTATTCATTCGCCGTGCTCGGGAAACGCTCCCCCACTTTTCGTGGAGTCGACAATTTCAGCGGATATGGAGCGGACTCTCCGTTCGGAATGCTGCACCGGGAAGGCGGCAAGATTGCGGTCCTCGACCTTCCCGAGCAGGAAAGCATGACCTTTTATCACTACGTTGAGGAAGCGCTTTCAGTAAGCTATCGCTTCCACAAGCGTTTCTCCGCCCCCTATACAAGCTTCGACGGAGTAACAACCGAGCGCACCTACGGCCTTTTTGTTCGCAGGCTGGATCAAGGCGTGGTGACCCAGGTCAATCCCATGGGGGAATTGCTGTGGGCAAAGAGTCTGTATTCTGGCGACCGTCCCGGCACCGGTTCCGGTCTGCGAGTTATCGAAGCCGGTGCACTTTACCATGAGGTCGCTAACGTGATCGCGCAAGGCAGGGCAAAAGGAAGGCTCTATGAGACTCAGCCGCCTGCTGGGTAACCCCGCCGCCTTCGATTCTCCGGAAGTCGGCCGGCTCATGCACGAACTTGCGGCGGAACTATGGCCTCTGCCTCGCAGTATCACCGGAGCTGGAGTGAGAAAAACTCTCGAAATTCTCCAGCGGGAAGTCCCCCCACTCGTCCTGCGATCCATTGCGACGGGAACCCAGTGTTTTGACTGGACCATCCCGGAGGAGTGGTCCATTACCGATGCGTTCCTCGAGAACGAATCCGGCGATCGACTCGTAGATTTCCAAAACAACAACCTGCATGTGGTCGGATATTCGGTACCCGTGGATGAGTGGCTCGAACTGGAGCAACTGCAGCCGCACCTGCATTCTCTTCCCGATCAGCCCAGCGCCGTTCCTTACATCACCTCGTACTATTCGCCGCGCTGGGGATTCTGTATGACAGATACTCAGCGCCGAAGCCTGCAACCGGGTCGCTATCGGGCCGTGATTCGCAGCGAACTCAAGGCAGGTGTCTTGAATTATGGCGAATTGCTGCTTCCCGGAGAAAGCGAGCAAGAGATTCTCTTATCTACGTACGTCTGCCATCCGTCGATGGCCAACAACGAATTGTCCGGCCCGGTGGTCACTACCGCTCTCGCAGCCTGGCTGATGACCCGACAGAGGCGGAAGTATACGTATCGCATTCTCTTTATTCCAGAGACCATTGGCTCGATCGCCTACTTGAGTCTGAACCTGGAGCGGCTAAAGGCGAAAACCGTCGCTGGATATGTCATCACTTGCATCGGCGACGATCGATCCTACTCGTTTCTGCCTTCGCGTGCGGATGATTCCCTTGCCGACGTGGTTGCGGCGCATGTGCTGCATCACGTGGCGCCCGATTACCGGAAGTACTCTTACCTCGATCGCGGCAGCGATGAACGCCAGTATTGCAGCCCGGGAGTCGATTTGCCCGTCGCCTCGGTCATGCGGACAAAATACGGCGAGTTCCCCGAATACCACACTTCCCTTGACGATCTGAACTTGGTTACACCGTCGGGCCTGGGCGGCGGTTTTCTCGTTTACCGCAGAATTCTCGAATGCCTTGAGGCCAATTGTTACCCCAAAGTGACGGTACTGTGTGAGCCCCAGCTGGGAAAGAGAGGCCTGTATCCTACCCTGTCGAAAAAGAATTCCGCGAATGAGATTCGCACCATGATGAACCTGATCGCCTATTCCGACGGCTCTTTGAGTCTGCTGCAGATCGCGGAAAAGATTGGCCAGCCCATGTGGGATCTGGTTCCCATTCTCGATCGCCTCGTGCACGATCATCTGATTACGAAACTAAGCTGCTGTACGGGTTCGCCGATTTCTCTATGATCCAGGGAATCCAGCATGAAAACTTTAGCGATCCTGTCTGGCGTCATCCGAACTCCCGCGTATGGGCCGGCGAGACCACTCCCTCGAGACCGGTCACACTGCCTCCCCACGGTTCACCCGTGTTCTGGGCTCATCAGAATCCTCGCCTAATGTGAGCCAGATCACATCTTCATGCCCGCAATTCTTTATAATGAGCAGATTTCAGAAATCCATACGGAGGCATTCATGGCGGTCTCGTACAACGGTGTGGCTGTACCCGGCGGCGGAAAACCGATTGGCTATGCGGGAGGGAAGTACGAGGTCCCACACACGCCGATCATTCCTTTCATCGAAGGCGACGGAACCGGCCGCGACATCTGGAAGGCCTCGCACCGCGTCTTCGACGCCGCCGTAGAAAAAGCCTACAAGGGCGAACGCCGCATCGCGTGGTATGAAGTTTTCGCCGGAGAGAAAGCCAAAGCCAAATTCGACAACTGGCTGCCCGATGACACCGTCGCCGCCATTCGCGAATTTCGCGTGGCCATCAAAGGCCCGCTGACTACGCCCGTCGGCGGCGGCATTCGCTCGCTCAACGTCGCCCTGCGCCAGATTCTCGATCTCTATTGCTGCGTGCGTCCGGTGAAGTATTACCAGGGTGTGCCCTCGCCGGTGAAGCATCCCGAGCGCATGGACGTCGTCATCTTCCGCGAGAACACCGAAGACGTCTACATCGGCATCGAGTGGGAAGAGGGAACTGCCGAGTGCGCCAAGCTGATCGAGTTTCTGAATAAAGACATGCTGCGGGGCGGCAAGAAGCAAATCCGCCTCGACTCCGGCGTCGGCATCAAGCCGATTTCGGTGACTGGAACCAAGCGCCTGGTGCGCATGGCGATTCGCCACGCGCTCGAAACCGGACGCAAGAGCGTAACGCTAGTGCACAAAGGCAACATCCAGAAATTTACCGAAGGCGCGTTTCGCAAGTGGGGATACGAACTCGCCACCGAAGAATTTCGCGACCAAGTCGTCACCGAGCGCGAGAGCTGGATCGTCGACAATAAAGATAAGAACCCGAATCTCACCTTGGCGCAGAACGCTGAGCTGGTCGAACCCGGCATGGAATTCGCGCCGCCGGCCTTTCGCCAGGCCGTGGAACAGGAAGTAAAAGAAGTGCTCGACCGCATCTACTCGACCCACGGCAACGGCCAGTGGAAGAAAAAAATCATGATCAACGACCGCATTGCCGATTCTATCTTTCAGCAGGTAGTGACGCGGGCGGACGAATATTCCGTGCTGGCTACGCCGAACCTGAATGGAGACTACATTTCAGATGCCTGCGCCGCTCAAGTAGGGGGACTCGGCATCGCTCCGGGCGCGAACATTGGCGATGGCTACGCCATCTTCGAGGCGACGCACGGTACGGCTCCGAAGTACGCGGATAAAGATGTGATCAATCCCGGTTCGGTCATGCTCTCCGGCGTAATGCTGTTCCGCTTTCTAGGCTGGAACGAAGCCGCTGATCTGATCGAGGGCGGACTGGAAAAGACCATCCTGCAGAGGAAAGTCACCTATGATTTCGAGCGGCTGATGGATGGCGCGACCAAAGTGAAGACCAGCCAGTTCGCCGACTGCATCATCGAGAACATGGGGGCAGGCGTACCGGCGTCGGTTTGATTTGTGGGAGGCCGCAAAGTAGGAGAAAATGGCTGACCCGGCTGAGATTCGTGCTCTTAACGAGGCAGACCCGGAGACGATATCGTCTTCGTTTCAAATGCTGGGGATATGCAAGCCCCCGGCTCAACATCGGCGGTATCTGGCGGAGCAGGCCTCCGGTAGTCGTGCCTGCCTGGTGGCCACGACCGACGGGCAATTTGCCGGATACGTAACCGTCAACTGGATGCCGGCATATCTCCCGTTCGCGGATGCGAAGATTCCAGAGATCCAGGATTTGAATGTGCTTCCCGGGTTTCGCAGGAGAGGGATTGCCACGCAGTTACTGGATCGAGCCGAAGAAGAAATTGCGCTGAGGCGTGGCGTTGTCGGGATCAGTGTTGGGCTGCATCCTGGCTACAACCAGGCACAGCGGCTTTATGTAAAGCGCGGGTACATACCGGACGGCCGCGGAGTTACCTATCGATACCAGCCCGTGAAAGAAGGCGTGCAGATTTTGCTGGACGACCATCTTCTGTTGCATCTCACCAAGCAATTGGTTCGCTCATAGAAAGGAAATCATGCGCAAGAAAGTTACTATCGTGGGTTCAGGCAACGTAGGCGCAACCGCGGCTCACTGGATCGCCTCCAAAGAACTCGCCGACGTTGTGCTGATCGACATCATCGAAGGAGTGCCGCAGGGCAAGGGTTTGGACTTGCTCGAGGCGATGCCCATCGAGAAGCGCGACTCCTATATCAGCGGCACCAACGACTACAAAGACACCGCGGATTCCGACATCGTAGTCATCACCGCCGGTATCCCGCGCAAACCCGGCATGAGCCGCGACGATCTGCTCAACACCAATTACAACATCATGAGAGCGGTGGTGGGCGAAGCCGTGAAGTACTCGCCCAATTGCATTCTGATCGTGGTTTCAAACCCACTCGACGCCATGGCCCAGGCCGCCTACAAGCTGAGCGGATTTCCCCGCGAGCGCGTAGTCGGCATGGCGGGAGTTCTCGATTCCGCCCGCTTCCGCGCCTTCATCGCCGACGAACTGAAGGTCAGCGTCGAGAACGTGACCGCCTTCGTGCTGGGCGGGCACGGCGATACCATGGTCCCGCTGCCGCGCTATTCCACCGTAGCCGGAATTCCGATCACGGAGTTGATCGAGAAATCGCGCCTCGAAGCCCTGGTGCAACGCACGCGCGACGGCGGAGCGGAGATCGTTAAGTATCTCAAGACCGGCTCGGCCTATTACGCGCCTTCCGCAGCGGCCACCGAGATGGTAGAAGCGATTCTGAAAGACAAGAAAAAAATTCTACCCTGCGCCGCATACCTGCAAGGCGAATACGGCATCAACGGCCTGTACGTGGGCGTGCCCGTAAAGCTGGGCGCGAAGGGAATTGAGCAGATTATCGAGATCAAGCTGACTGCGGAGGAGAAAGCTGGGTTGGATAAGAGCGCGGCGGCGGTGAAGGAGTTGGTGGGCGTGATCGGGGTTTAGCACTCCCGCCTTTCATGGCTGTGTATTAGCTTAGAGGGGAAAAGCCAGCGCATACGGCTGACACGGGGATTTTGCCTACGCCAGAATGGATCGTCCGAATTGGTTTCGCTTTCGTGGGGGCTCCTCGGCATGGCTCCTTTTGTGGGGGCCCCCTCAAGTTCCAGAATGACCCGACCATCTTCTTGGAACTCTTTTTCTAACGCGCCTCCTCGCCATGAAATGAGTCCTTGACGCATGTCGGTCCCGTCATTCATCACGGTCCAGAGAAACGGCTGACCATTGATGTGTTCCAGCTCAGTAGAGGTCGTTCCAAGGGAGATCCCATGGAGGGCGTGCCAGCGACTCTTCTTCCCTCGAACATCCGCAGATTCAGGCGCGGTTTTGGTGCCTGGGTCTTTCCACAAAATTTCAATTCGGCGTTCCGGATCTTTTGGAAATAAGAACGTGGCTGACTGCATCTCTCCCTCGCCAACGTCCACGTCTTGGTCAACGACGTTCGCCGTACCGTACAGTCGCACCAGGTCGTTCCGCGTTGTGTGCGCGTTGATCGATCCCGTCTTGCCGCCTGAGAGGATCAGCCAGGGATCGGGCATGGTCTGCCCAAAGCCGAGCAACGTCGCCAGAAAGACGAATCCTGCCAATTGGAAGACTGAATCGTCGCCCATAGGCCTCCACAGCTTGGATGTTGGTCCAGCACGATCTCGCTCGATTCTGGTCTGAGATTTCACCATCGACAAGTTACGGTCGATTGTTGGCTGATAATTGACCATGGTATAACCTGCTCAGGAAAGAAAGTGGCCATCTCCGTATTCAACGCCGATCGAGAAGGGCCTAGGCGTTGGGCACTGGCTCATCGAGATTTAAGAGGAACGGCTAGAGAGCCTGTTTGAGAACGAATGAAAATCTCGTTTTGCGCCCCGACCGGCGCAGTCTACGCGGAGAGAATCTTCGTCGGGTCGCTGCAGAAGGGATTAACCACGAGAAGCCCATCCAGATCCTGATCGGCGTGTAAATCCTCGGTGAGCAGATAGCGGCAAGAAGCCGCCTTCGCCGCGGCCACGATCAGCGAATCCCAGAATGAAAGCTGGTAGCGTTCTTGAAGCTTCCAGCCGCTTTCAAGAAGGTCCGCGTCAGTAGTGACAGGTTGCCCAACTCATCGCCAGGGTTTATGGACCATGGTCATTGACCATGGCATAACTTGATCATGAAGGAAGTAGCCATCTCCGTCTTCAAGGCCAAGTGCCTCGGCATCCTCGAAGAAGTGCGCAAGACGCGCAAGCCGATTCGCGTCACCCGCTTCGGCAAGCCAGTGGCGGAAATCATGCCGTCCACACCTGAGGAGCCCCTAAAAGTGGCTCGGCTGCATGGCCGGCACCGCAGAAATCCTAGGCGATATTGTTGGCCCCACCGGAAGCCTTGAGGACTGGGACGCCTGGCGCGATTGAAGCTGCTTCTCGATACCGACATCTAGGTTTGGAGTTCTTCGCAACCCCACCTTCTTCCCCGCGGGTCGTGCGAGAACTGAACAGCCCAGAGAATGAGATTTGGCTGTCGGCGGTCAGCATTTGGGAGCTGCGACTTTTTCCTGACAAGGGCCGCGTAAGGCTGATTCCTGATGCGGTTCACTGGATCAACGACAATCTTGCTCGGCTGAATATTCGCGAGGCGCCGCTTACGTTTGAGGTAGCTCTCGCGGTGTCGGCCTCGAACCTTCCCCGCAACCATCCCGCGGATAGTTTTATCGCGGCCACGGGGATATTCGGCCTCACGCTGGTAACCGCCGATCCAGAACTCGCCCATTTGAAGGAGATTGCCGTGCTGCGAAATCGCTGAGCAGCAACCATCAGCCGTCGCCCTCTCTACTTATCCCTCTGCGCCATAAACTCATCCCGGCACTGCTTCGCGGCCGAGACCAACTCGGCAAACTCCGGCGTCCCGCGCACCTTGGCCCACGCGGAATCGTTCTGCAAGCCGGCGTACGGGCAAAAGTGCCGATCAATGGAATTCTTGACCATCTTCAGAGCCAGTTCTTTCTGCCCACAGAAGAGGATGTCGGCTGCGCGCACGTACTCGGGTTCGGAGTCAGGGTTGGCCATCACCTGGGCCGCCGACTCGCGGGTCAAAGTGGCCGTCTTCGCGCTCGAAGGATCCTCCAAACACGCAATCATCGGCTGGATTTCTGCTCTTCGCGCCAACTCCAGAGCCTCGGTCAATTTGCCTTCGCGAATGTCTTGCCGCAGGAGGCCACCGTCAGACCACTTAGACCCCGCATCCAGTTGAAGGAATATCAACGCACGCGGGTAGTTGCCGAGTTGATTGAAAGTAAAAGCACAGGAGCGCCAACCATAATTTCCGGGATCGAGCGCCAATGCGGTGTCACACTCGTGCCCGGATTCCTCCAGCGCCCCGCCATAGCGCAGAGCGTAGGCCAGGGCAAAGTGAAGCATCGCGCTCTCAGGATGCTGCGCCAGCAGGGCCTTCCCGCGCTGATAGGCCTTGACCACATCCCCGCGCTCGGTCTGCATCAGCATGAGTTCAGCGGCGGGACTGATGTAGTTTGGGTCGAGGGCCAGCGCTTTTTCAAAGGCAGCGTCCGCACGCTCTAGCGCCGCCGCGCCCCCGTTCGAATAGGCTTCATCGTAGTGGTAGCGAATGCCCAGGCTGTCCCAGGCGGGCGCGTAGGTGGGGTCGAGTCCCACGCCGCGCTCCAGCATGGCGATGGCATCTTTGTTCGGCAGCGGGTCGCGCGGCAAAGAGAGGCTGCGCAGATAAAGATCGTAGGCCTCTTCGTTCTTAGGATGTGTGGCCCCTTCAGAGGAGTCGCGCCCCGCACCCAGAGCCGGAACCAGTCCCTGCCGTACCTTGGCCGTGATCTCGCCGCGCATGGCGATCATGTCGGGGGCGGCCACGGTCATCGTATTGCGCCAGAGGGTGCGATTGTTTTCCACATCGATGGCTTCCAGCGTGATCTGCAGCTGCGAGCCTTCTTTCAGAAAATGTCCGGTGACCACGTCGGTGACGTGCATCGCCTTGCCGGCCTCCTGCAAGTCGAGCGTGGGCGAGTCATACTTGCTGGTCGTGGCGAAGGGGCGGATGGTCAAGGCGGGCACATAACTGAGCGAAGTAGCGATTTCATCGGCCAGGGCAAGGCGCAGATAGTCGAGGTCCTTCTCGGTGCCCAGATTTTGCAACGGCAGAACCGCCAGCGTTTTCTGCCCGGTGGTTGCCACCGTGCTCACACTTCGATGTCGCGGTATCCACGGAATGGTCGTGATCGCGACAATGATAATACCAATCGCGCTCCATGCCAATTTCAGGTAGGGACCCTTCGGCTGCTTGGTTGGCGCGCTAATCGCAGCGCCGCTGGCCCCGCTACTCGCGAAAATCGCGCCGCGTGAAGCGGAGTTCGACACTGCCGCCGCGCTCGCCGAATCTCCCGCCTGCGAGATGGGCAACGGCATTCTGCCCGACTCCGTATCCCGCTTCAGGCGCTGCAAGTCGCTGCGCATCTCCGAGGCATGCTGGTAGCGCAGGTTGATGTCTTTCTCCAGCGCTTTGTTAATGATGTCTTCCAATCGGGCGGGAACCAGATGATTCAGCCGCACCGCCGGCACCGGCGCGCGATTCATGATGGCTTCGCAAATCACCGCCGCACTTTCGCCGTGGAAGGGAACGTCGCCGGTAGCCATTTCATAGAGCACGGCGCCAAAGGAGAAAAGATCGCTGCGGGAATCGAGATCGCGCCCCCGCACCTGCTCCGGCGACATGTAGCCCACCGTGCCCACCATCGTCCCGGGGCTGGTCAGGTGGGCCTCGTCCAGAGTCTGCATATTGTCGGCGGTCTTGTCCGTGCCGCGGCCCGCTCCAACTTTTGCCAGCCCAAAATCAAGAATCTTGGCGTGCCCGCGCTTGGTGACGAAAATATTCGCCGGCTTGATATCGCGGTGCACAATTCCCTCGGCGTGCGCCGCGTCGAGCGCATCGGCAATTTCAATCGCCAGGTTAACGAGCGTATCGTTCTCCATGGGCCGCGTGGCGATGGCGTGTTTGAGCGTCATGCCATCCAGAAACTCCATGGCAATGAAGGCCCGGCCCTCGTGCTCGTCAATTTCGTAGATGGTGCAGATGTTCGGGTGGTTGAGCGCCGAAGCGGCCTGCGCCTCGCGCTGGAAGCGTGCCAAAGCCTGCGGATCTTTGGCGACGTCATCGGGCAAAAATTTGAGGGCCACAAAGCGGCGCAGCTTAAGGTCTTCCGCCTTATAGACCACGCCCATGCCGCCGCCGCCCAGTTTTTCGACGGTCCGGTAGTGGGAGATAACGGGCTCGATCACTAGAAAGAATCCTACGGAAGCGAACTGCGCAAGTCAACGAAACGCCGCCAGCTCCGCGGATTGAGGAATTCGGATCCCTTCCCAAAGAGGGTATCATCCCGAAACCCGGCGCGGCTCAGCCGGGTGTGGGATCTCATGGCTACTGCACGCATGGATCGTGCGAACTCCCGCACGCAGCGTAAGACCGGATCACACCTGCTCGATCGTCACTTTCTTCACCACCACATCCTTGTTCGGACGATCCTGCCGATTGCGCGGCACCTCAGAAATCTTCTGAACGACATCCTGCCCCTCGACCACTTCTCCAAACACCGTATGCTTGCCCGTAAGCCAAGTCGTGGGCGCAACCGTGATGAAGAACTGCGAACCGTTGGTGTTGGGTCCGGCGTTCGCCATCGCCAATTTTCCCGGCGCATCGAGTTTATGCGGCGAACCTTTGGTCTCGTCCTCGAACTGGTAGCCGGGACCGCCCATGCCGGTGCCCTGCGGATCACCGCCCTGAATCATGAAGTCGGGAATCACACGGTGAAAAATCGTTCCGTCATAAAGGCGGTCTTTGGATTTCTTCCGCGTGGAAGGATGCGTCCACTCGCGCGTGCCCTCGGCGAGCTCCACAAAGTTGGCGACGGTCTTAGGCGCATCTTTTTCAAAGAGGCGGCAAACAATATTTCCTTCGCTGGTTTCAAACGTAGCGTAAAGTCCGGCTTGACGAGTCATGAAGTCCTTTCGATATGAAGTGCCCTTGATTTAAGTTAAAGTAAACGCAAATGTGGGTACGGCCGCCCCCGGCTGTCCACCTGGCGAAGCCAGGCATTATGGGTCGAGCAAGCAAGTCGAATGCTAATTAGAACCAGCCGCAGGCTTAGCCGCCGCCGGTCTCTTCACCGCCGCACCGGGCTTGGCCGCCGCCTCGCGCACAATCTTGATATGAACAATCTTCACCGGCCGAAGGGGCCGATCATTCTGCGGATCGGTCGCCATGTGCGCGATCTGTTTCACGAGATCGACCGTAGCCTCGTCGCACTGGCCAAAAATAGTGTAGTTGCCATTGAGGTGCGGCACGGCCACCTCGGTGATGAAGAACTGCGATCCGTTGGTATTCGGTCCGGCATTCGCGTAAGCCAGACGCCCGGGCTTATCGAACAACAGATCGGACGAAACCTCATTCTTGAAAGCGTAGCCGGGATCGCCCGTTCCATCGCCGGCGGGGTCGCCGCCCTGAATCATGAAGCCCGGTATCACGCGATGAAAAATCGTGCCGTCGTAAAGCGCCACGCCGTGCTTGGTGACGCCTTTCACCGTTTTCCAATCTTTGCTTCCAGTGGCCAGGCCAATAAAATTCTGCACCCCGATCGGAGCCTTGTCCGGAAAAAGTGTGCAAGTTAAGTTGCCGACCGTGGTCTCGATGATCGCGGTAGGCTGGCCGGTCTCCGCATGGTGAACCGGCGGCTTGGCTGCAGGCGCGGATTGTGAGCTGGACTGCGCCGCCGCGGCAAGCGCGCCAGTGAGTAGTAGAGCGAAAACGACGAGAGGATTACGCATGATGACTCCTGCACCGGCAATTGCTTTACGCTCAAAGCGCAACGCTGCATTGTACGATAGGCTGCGCCGACAGGGAAGGCATGCAGGGGCGCTGGGTGGCGCTGGGTAATGGCTCAGTTTGACTCGGGTTGACTCCTGACCAGTTTCAGGGGGCGTCCTCCCGAAACCCAGCGCGGTTCAGCGGCGTGAGGGATCTCCCGCCGACGAGACCGTCGACGATCGGAGATCCTTCGCTCCGCCGGAAAAGGGGCTGCGCTCAGGAGGACGCCGCCGAGAGAAGTTCAAACCGGGCCGCTACCCAACGCATTTATCAGTGGGGATTGGGCTGTGTCTGCGTCTCCCGGCTCACAGCCTCCACCTGCCGAAAAACCCGCAGCAAATTTCCGCCCAGAATCTTCTGGATGTCATCCGCACGATACCCGCGATCCAGCAGCGCTTGCGTAATTTTCGGCAGATCGGCCGCCGAGTCGATACCCTGAGGCGTAGCCCCGCTCACGCCATCGAAATCCGATCCCAGACCAACATGATCTACGCCGGCAACTTTGGCGATGTGATCGATATGATCGATCAGCGACTTCAACGGCGGCCGCGGAATCTTCGCCATCCACTCCCGCTCGATACGATCGACGTCGATATAGCTAACCGATTTTCCCTGCGCCTTCAACGAATCGGTATAGTGCTGAATGGCGGCCGCCTGATCTTTGCTTTGAGCTTCCATTGCTTTGCGAAAATCCTCGTCCACGAAAGCGGAAAAGAAATTCACTTGCACCACCCCGCCATGGTTGGCCACGGCGCGCAGCATATCGTCGGTCATGTTGCGCGGATGATTCACCAGCGCCCGCGCCGAAGAGTGCGACGCAATCACCGGAGCCTTCGTGGTGGCAATCGTGTCCCAGAAAGTTTTATCGGCGACATGAGAAATATCCACGATCATACCCAGCCGGTTCATCTCGAGCACGACTTGCTTGCCAAAGTCCGTGAGGCCATTGTGATGCTGCACTTTCGCATCGTTGATATCGCCGGAAGAATCGGCCCACTCATTGGTGTTCGACCACGACAGCGTCATGTAACGCACGCCGAGGCGATAGTAATCGCGCAGCAGGTGCATGTCGTTCTCAATCGAGTGTCCGCCCTCGATGCCCATCAGCGCGGCCAACTTGTGCTCGCCGTGAGCGCGCTCGATATCGGCGGCAGAAAATGCCATCGTCATGCGATCCGGGTGCCTCGCCGCCTGCTCATAGACCGAGTCGATCAGATCGAAGGTATGTTTGGCGAAGTGACCTTGATTTGTCTCCGGATCGACCCAGATGGAAAAAAACTCCGCCCCCAGGTTGCCGCGCCGAGCCTTGTCCAGGCTGATGTGGCCAATGTCATTGGGATCGGTCGATCCGATGTCGAAGCCTTGATCGAGAAATCGTTGGGGCGTGTCCGCGTGCGTGTCCACGACGATCGCGGAATCCTGAATCGCGCGAGCACGCGCGCTGGCACCGTCGGCAGGGCTCGACGATTGTGCCGAAGCCACGGCAACCAGGCATGAGAGTAAGAGAATCCGCAAGCGTGTCATAAGGGATGGTCGCAACAAAGGCACGATTCTACAGCCAGAGCCCGCGGCAAAGAAACAAAAAGTCGTCCCTGAGATCGGAGGTGACGCAGGGGTTTATGTGGGGACAGCCGCCCCCGGCTACCCCGGCTGTCCCTCAAGCGCAGCTCGACCGCCGGCCAGCGCCGCCAACGCCTGCCCGACACAGGCTCCCAGCGGCTTTCCAGTATCAATGACGGTCTTGGGTAAAGCGATTGCCTCGAACCGAGATTTAACTCCGAGATAGAGTTCAAAGTCACGATTGCCGGCAGGATGGCCCCCCTCCGCAACCTGCGCCTTAAGCCGCTGCCGCACGATCTCGTCGGCGCACACGCACTCGATAATCCGCCAGGGCTGGTGCATACTCTCCGCCGCGCGTGTCGCGTTTTCAATCTGATAGCGCCGCGAAAAAGTGCGTCCGTCGATGAATATAAGACGAGAACGATCTTTCCGCAGAAGAAGGCTGGCAGTTTCAAGCATCACTTGCAAACAAAAATCATCCTGGGGCGTGGAGTACTCGATTTCGTCGGCGGTGAACAAAGCTTGCCGAATCTCGTCTTTATTGAGCACGCGACCGCGAGTGCTGGCAGCGAGCTCGCGGGCGAGCGCAGTCTTGCCGGTGCCGGGAAGCCCAACCATCAGTACGATCATCGGTTCAATTAAAACATGAGGCGCGGCCCCATGACTCCTGTCACATCGCAGACGGGTAATGCACTTTGAAAAGGTTCGTATCAGGGCATCGCTTCCGCGGTGCCAACACCGGCTCAGGGACAAGCGGCTTCAAGCCGCCGATCTCGCCCCGCGCAGACCCGGCGACTGCATCCGCTTTCAGGCCTCGCGCTGGCGGCATGCCTGAAGGCATGCCCTGATCCAAACCTTCTGAAACTACACCTCCACCCGCAACATGTTTTGGCTAGAAGCTAGAAGCTAGAAGCTTTGCCGTGAATCGCAAGCATGCAAAACGCATCTAGATGACGAATCGTTACCTCGCAACCCAAGGAGCCACCAAATGCCGCTGGTTCGAATTGATTTACGAGAAGGGAAAGGCGAAGAGTACAAAAAAGCGCTGGCGGACGGAGTGCATCGCGCCATCGTCGAAGGCGCCGACGTTCCGGCGCTGGACCGTTTCCAGATGATCACCGAACATCCCGCCGGAGGCCTGATCTATGATCCCAGCTACCTAGGCATCCACCGCAACGACGATATTGTGATGGTGCAGATCACGCTCTCCACCGGCCGCAAGCTGGCGCAAAAGCGCAAGCTCTACAAACGCATGGCTGAGATTCTGGCGGAGAAGCCGGGGCTTGCTCCGCAGAATCTAGTCATTAATTTGGTGGAAGTTGCCTGGGAAAACTGGTCGTTCGGCAACGGCGAAGCGCAGTACACGTTGTGATTAGTTGCTGGGCGCGGCGTCGGCGGTGATGACCGCGGGCTGCGCGCGCTCCATGGGGACGATTTCCTGGCTCTCGCGCCAATCCGCGTAGCGGCCCGAAACCATAATGTGGAAGACCCATTGGTGGCGCTCTTCTTCAGGCTCGACCAAGCCGAGAGCCTTCATGTAGAAGAGATATTGCTCCATCCACTGAATCTGCGCCTGGGTCATGCCCCGGCGCTGCAGGTCGACGGTCAGGCCAGCCAGATGCGAAGAAGCGGTATCGCCCTCGGCCGGCGCTGCGTTGCGGTTGTGGCGGCGAAGTTTTTTCTGTCCCTTCACCGTGCGCACCGCGGAGTTCACCTGAATCTGTTCGTGAAAGCGATGGTAGTAAGCCTGCGAAATATCCTGCACAAAGTCGCGGGTCCAGGGGCGGCAGAAGCGGCGCGAAGGCTCCAGGCGAGGGTCGAAGCGCAAAGTCTCTCCGGCGATAATTTCCTGCAACGCTCCGCTGGCCTTCAGAGCTTCCAGTTCGTCGTCATCCTGAATGCGCGGCAGCTCCATGCGGTCGACCTCGGCGTTCTGCAATAACAAAGATTCGTGCGAGGGACGGAACATCGGATTCCACAAAGTCCAGTGCAGGAAGCGATGATGGCGCGCAGCGTGGCGCGCGGGTCGATGCAGCGCGGTGGCGGCGTTCGCGGCAAAGGGTGCGCTGCACAGGCTGGCCAGGAATGCGAGACGAATCGTCTGACGAAGTAGCTTTGATCGCACGAGTTATTCTCGGTATCTGCCGCGGAATGCATCCCGCAACCGTTCGGACATTCTATGCCATGCTGTCAAGTGGTCAAACCATTCTTTTCAGGCTCGCCCGTTACGGCTGTGCCATACCGGGAATTTCCTGTCCTGGTTACCACCTGATTACTTTTCGTTTCCGCGGCGCGCTTCGCCCTTACTAGAAGCATGCGCAACGCCATACTTCCGGGCCCATTAGCCCGCACTCATGTACCGTGGGGCCAATTACTTAGCGATAGTTAGATACAGAATTGGTTTACCCTGTTGTGCCGGGAGTGACAAAAAACAGCACCGGGCGAGGCAATTCTCTGCTTATCGGCGGGAAGCGTCCTGCATGTGCCCCATTTCGATAATCGTGGCCTTGGTAGCTTTCCGCAGGAAGCCCGGGGCGACCGTCCAGCGGTGGCCATCCTCGGTTACCACCGTGACCGATTTCTTGTTGTATTTCACCAGCGTTCCGCGCACGACCCCTTCCTCGGTTTGAAACCAGACCCGCTCCCCCAGGGTGAAGTTCAGCATTTGCACGTGCGCCCGCATCTGCCGGAGGAGGCGCAGCCGCTGGACAATCTTCTCGTTGAGATCAATCAGCTCCGGCTCGCCAAGATGGTCGATGTTGATCCCCATTTGTTTTCCTCTGTGAAACCCTCGGTCGCCTATGTTGAAGGTTTGATCATCGCCGGAAAAGATCCCCGATAGCCTGCTTCATCACCTCGCCGCCCACCTCAGAGATAGCCTGAGTCAGAGGAATATCCTTGGGGCAGACCTCCACGCAATTCTGCGCGAAGCCGCACTCCTGAATGCCGCCATCGCCCATTAAAGCCGCCAGCCGCTCGCGCTTCAAAGCCGACCCCGTGGGATGCATGTTGAACAGCAGCGCCTGCGCAATGGTAGCTGCGCCTACGAAGCCGGTATCTTCATTAAACTGCGGGCAAGCCTCCATGCAGCAGCAGCAGGAAATGCAGCGCGAGATGGGGTAGGCCTGCTCCTGCTCCTCGGGCGGGATGCGCGGCCCAGGGCCAAGATCGTAAGTGCCGTCGATCGGCACCCAGGCCTTGACGGCCTTAAGATTTTCAAAGATCACACTGCGATCGGTAGCCAGATCGCGCACCACGGGAAATTTCGAGAAAGGTTCAAGTCGGACCGGCTGCTCCAAATTGTCGATCAAAGCCGAGCAAGCCATGCGCGCGCGCCCATTGATCAGCATCGCGCACGATCCGCAAACTTCTTCGAGGCAATTCGAGTCGTAAGTGATAGGCGTGGTCTGTTTGCCCTCGCGCGTAACCGGATTGGCGGCGATCTCCATAAGAGAAGAGATCACGTTCATTCCCGGGTGCCATGCCAGTTCGAACTCCTCCCAGTACGGCGTGGAGGTCGGAGTATTCTGCCGCTTGATTTTGATGAGTACAGACTTATCAGCCATTCGCTTTTTTCCAAGACCAGAACCCGAACGAGAAAAATAACCGGGAAGGCATGAGTGCCCGTTTAGAGTCTGAAGAGATGTGCGGCTTTCGCCCATCCCTCACTTCGCCGCGTCATACTTCCTCGGCCGCGGCGGAATCAGCGACGTGTCCACCGGCTCGAACTCAAACTTCGGCTCATCCGCATCCGGCGCAAAATATGCCTTCGTCGTCTTCAAAAAGTTCTTGTCGTCGCGGTCGGGAAAGTCGGGCTTGTAATGCGCCCCGCGCGACTCGTCGCGCAGCCGCGCTCCCTGCGCGATCACCCGCGCCAACTGCAGCATGTTGTAAAGCTGCCGGGTGAAGATCACGCTGGTATTGGCCCATTGCGTGCGGTCGCTCAAGTTCACTTTACCGAGGCGTTCGAGCAACTCGACCAGGTTCGCATCGGTCTGCTGCAGGTTCTTGTTGTAGCGAATGACCGTGCAATCCTTGGTCATCAGCTCGCCCATCTCCCTCCACAGCCGGAAGGGATTTTCCGTTCCATCGTTATTCATCAGCAGGGAATTGGTCTCTTCCTGCTTCTTGCGCTCCGCATCGAAGCATCCGTTGCCGTCGGGCAGCGCCTGCAGCCCGCGCGCATACTTCACCGCGTTCGGCCCCGCGATGCCTCCGCCGTAAATGCACGATACCAGCGAGTTCGCGCCCAGCCGATTCGCGCCGTGATACTGATACTCGCACTCACCCGCCGCATAGATGCCCGGAATATTAGTAGCCTGCTGGAAATCCACCCACAAGCCGCCCATGGTGTAATGCATGCCGGGGAAAATCTTCATGGGCGTGTCGCGGGGATCGTCGCCCACAAACTTTTCGTAGATTTCGAGAATGCCTTCGAGCTTGCGGTCGAGAATCTTGCGGTCGATGTGGGTCAGGTCGAGATAGACCATCGGCTTGCCGTCGATGCCGAGGTGGTGTTCGTAGACGACTTTAAAGATGGCTCGGGTCGCGATATCGCGCGGAACCAGGTTGCCGTACTTGGGATACCACTCTTCCAGGAAATACCAGCGCTCATTCTGGGGAATCGACTTCGGATCGCGCTTATCCCCCGGGGTCTTCGGAACCCACACGCGGCCGCCCTCGCCGCGCGCCGATTCCGACATCAGCCGCAGCTTATCTTCCCCCGGAATACACGTGGGATGCACCTGTATGAATTCGCCATTCGCGTAATAGCATCCCTGCTGATAAAGCGCGGACTGCGCCGATCCCGTGCAGACCACAGAGTTGGTCGACTTCCCGAAGATAGCGCCGTTTCCGCCGGTCGCAATAATGATGGCGTCGGCCGGGAAGGTTCGCACTTCCATGCTGCGCAAATCGACGGCGCAAATACCGCGGCAGACGCGGTTGCCATCGAGCACCGCCGAGAGAAATTCCCAGTGCTCGTACTTCCTAACTTTCCCCTCGGATTCGTACCGCCGCACCTGCTCATCCAGCGCATAGAGCAGTTGCTGGCCGGTGGTAGCTCCGGCAAACGCGGTGCGGTTATATAAGGTGCCGCCGAAGCGGCGAAAGTCGAGCAAGCCCTCCGGCGTGCGGTTGAAAGGCACGCCCATGCGGTCGAGCAGATCGATAATGCCCGGCGCGGCCTCGCACATGTCTTTGACCGGAGGCTGGTTGGCCAGAAAATCTCCGCCATAGACTGTATCGTCGAAATGGATCCAGGTCGAATCACCCTCGCCCTTCAAATTTTTGGCCGCATTGATGCCGCCCTGCGCGCACACCGAGTGCGACCGCTTCACCGGCACAATCGAAAACAGATCGACGTGCGCGCCCATCTCGGCAATCTTGATCACGGCCGAGAGTCCGGCGAGCCCGCCGCCGATCACGATAATTTTCGGAGTCGCTGCCATCTTCACTGCACCGGCTTTCCGTAAACTGCCCCGTGGCCGCTTTGCCTCGCCGTGGACCCAGGTTCAGGCAACTGTTGCGGGCGCGAGCGGAAGGAATAAAAACTCGCAAAGCCCACGCCGCTCATCAGCACAAACAACGCCAGGCACACCACCAAAAATCGCTGCCGCGCCTTTTCCCCGGAGGTGATCCCCCACTTTGCCGCGAACAACCAGATTCCATACGCGAAATGCCACGAAGCGCACACCAGCCCCACAATGTAAAAAGCGAACAGCAGCGGATTCATCAACTCCGCTTGCACCTTGCCAAACGATGCGTTGGGATCGGCGTGCAGATCGACTCCGGTGAAGCGCATGGTATAGGTGTGCCAAACGATGTAAAAGAAAACGATGCCGCCGGTCCAGCGCTGCGCGGTGTACATCCAATTGCCGCTCCAGGGATATTCCGCCGCATTCCCGTCGCCGCGGTACCAGATATAAAAGCCGTAGAGCGCATGAAACAAGATGGGCAGCCAAATTCCGAACAGCTCCAGAAAGAAGACCAGCGGAAGACTGCCGAGAAAGCTCACCTGCTTGGCGTAAGCGTCGGGCCCGCTGATCGCGGTAGCGTTCGAAATCAGAATGTGCTCGAACAGGAACGCGCCCACGGGAATGATGCCCGAAAGCGAATGCAATCGCCGCAACCAGAATGAAATTCCCCGACCCGCGCGGAGAGAAGCGACGCCGGCTCGAACCGTCGGAGCCGCAGGACTGGCAGTTGCCGCCACCGAAACCATCCTTATGACTTCTGAGATGAAAAAATAACCTTTTATTATGTTGTTCCCAGGGACGCGAAGTCAAGGCGAGGAATCCGAATTCAGCCGGCGTTTTTCTCCAAGAGAAACTTTGCGGCGGCAAGCAACCATTCTAAAAGGCAAAGGTGGTGCACGACCGGCGTCGTCCCCCTGAGCGCAGCCGCTTTTCAGGCGGAGCGAAGGATCTCCAGGGCACATGCCTGACGCCTACACGGGAGATCCCTCACCCGGGGGAACTGCGCCGGTTTCGGGATGACGCCCTGCAAAAGGAATGGATTCGAACTGAGCCACCAATGTGTCCGCGCAAGCTTAAGCGGATTTCTACTTATCTTTCTGTGCTCTCATACCAATCCCGCAGCCGCCGAAAAGCTGCACCTCGATGGCTGTACTCGGACTTTTCTTCTGCCCTCAATTCCGCAAACGTCTTCCCAATCTGCGGAAAGTAGAACAGCGGATCGTAGCCGAAACCATTTCCGCCCCGCGGAGCGTCCAGAATGAGCCCCTCGGCGGTCCCGCGAAACGTCGCCAGAATCTTGCCATCGCGGGCAGCCGCCAGCACGCACACAAAACGTCCCGTGCGCGCCGCCGACGCAACTCCTTTCAGTTCGCGCAACACCCGCGCGTTATTAGCCTCGTCGTCAGTATTCGCATCAGCCTCATACGGCTCCTGATTCCGCAACTCCGGCGCAGCATAGCGCGCTGAGTGTACGCCCGGAGCGCCATTCAGCGCGTCAATCTCCAACCCGGAGTCGTCAGCCACCACAATCTCGCCGGGAACATATGGGCTGTAAGCCTCGGCTTTCTTGCAAGCATTCGCCTCAAAGGTAAACCCATCTTCAACCACCGCCGGAAGGGAAGCGAAGTCCGGGAGTCCTGCGATCTCGACCCCAAGCCGCGCAGCGGCCCCAGCAAAATCCCGCAGCTTCCCGACATTCGAAGTGGCAATCAGAATCCGCCGCATAAAAGTCGTATCACCGCCGCACGTCACGCCCACACGGTAGCGCCGCCGTCCCGGCGGCTGTCGCGGAGGCGTCCCGCCTCCGCTGCCGGAGCCGCTACAAAACTACAAGGTTCAAACCGTGGAATATCGTTTCCGAATCAGAACCAACAAAACCGAGATCCCCGAGACCCAAGCCCCCAATCGCCGATCCCAGGTCCGCACAAAACTGATCTGCACGAGATTCGCCCCCGCTCCCACCGGCACCAGCATCTGTCCCGTTCCCTCGCGCATGCCGACATCTACGCAGTGTCCATTCACCTCCACCTTCCAGGCCGGATAGTTGAACAAACGCAAAGCCAAAGTCTCCGCCCCCGACATGGCCGCCGAAAAAACCTTCAGTTCCGGCTTCCACCGCGCCACCTGGATCGCAGCCTCAGCCGGGCCCACCACCGTCACCAGCCGCGCACGTTTGTCGACGTTATAAGGATCGGCCCCCAGGGGCACGTATTCATCCACACCCTCGTATCCCGCGCCGCTCGCCATGTTGTCCTGCATCTCGCGCAGGTCCGCAGCCGTATCCCACCAGGGCGGTTGAAAGCGCATTCCGGCCAAAACGATCACGCACAAGGCGGCCCCGTAGACCGCCACACGGCACGGCAAGCGCCGAATGCCAAGCGCCGTCAGCAGGCTGAACGGTACTCCCAGACATAACATCCAGCGCCAGGGAAACTGTACGTAGGCCAACTTAGGCAGCGCGTTCCACACGGGAAGCGTGATCGGCAGCATCAGCGCCGCGCAAACCGCGCCCCAGGCCACGAGCGAAATCCAAAGCTCACGATGGCGGTCACGCCAACGGCGCGCAGTCCAGGCCGCGATCGCCGCCAGAAAAATCTCCGCCGCGGCGACCGAGGACGCCAGGTAGTTGAAGCGATTGTGATCCGCGTCGGCGGTGTGCGTAAAAAGAAAGCTATCCATCGGCCGCAACCCCGCTGCGACGGCCTGCGCAATAGTCACCCACTTCTGCTCATAGATTGCCGGCAGCAAATAAAAACCCGCCAGCCCCGCGCCCAGCAGCACCGCGGCGCCCGCCGTCAAGAAAACGCGCGCCGACCGCCGCTGCCATGCGATCACCAGGGTCAGCAGGGCCAGCGAGTAATGGATCATCACGGCCGAAGGCGCATTCACTAGCCAAGCCGCCGCCAGCAAGATGCCCAGCGACAAGCTAGTCCGCCGCCCTTTCTCGCCGGCGCGCAGCAACAGCAGCAACAACAGCGGCATTAAACAACTGGCCAGCAATTCGGCGAACGCGCTCCGCCAATAAACGATCAAAAGGTGATACGGATTCACCGCATACAACACCGCCGCAAACGTGGCATCGCGCCGGTCAAGCCACGGTCGCGCCAGCAGAAACATCGACGCGCCCGCAGCCACCAGAACAATCCAAATGTAAATACCCGGCACAAACCTCCAGGGGAAGACCGCGCTCAGCCCCGCGCCCAGAGTCCACGATGCCGGAGGATAGAAGATGAACCGCGGCTCGCCATAGCCAAACTGCGCCAGCGCCGCCCAGCGCGGATAAACAATCCCCTGCTTCCACTGCGAAAGAACTTCCAGCCAGGTGTAGAGATGAAATTCGAAGTCGTGACCCGACGGCCATCCGCGAAAGAAGAAGGGAAGCTCAATCCCGAATGCCGCGGCCGCAATCGCCATTAGCGGAGTCCACCGCAGACTGCGGCGCTCCGGCGCCGCTCGAGTCTGAAGACGGTCCGCCGCTTTCGCCGCTATCCCGGGCAGATCGGCTCGTCCCGATTTGATGGATGTCCCCAGCGTCCCCCCAAGCCCTGTTCAGACCCTCGCCTGCGATGGCGTCTATATTCGCACAAGGCAGGGAACTCTGCACCCGCGCCCGACGGTCCTCGCACGACCAAAAAAAAGGCCCCACTCTCCCGAGCAGGGCCTATGACTGTACCGACGGCTGAAAGCTGATAGCCGTCAGCTGCGGACGAGGCGTCCGCGGCTCCAGTGTTTCTTAGTACATGCCTTCCATGCCGCCGCCGCCTTGGCCGCCGCCGCCCATGGGAGCTTCCTTCTTTTCCGGAATCTCCGCGATCAGGGCTTCGGTGGTCAGCATCAGGGATGCGATCGAGCCGGCGTTGGTGAGCGCGGTGCGCACCACCTTCGTGGGATCGAGCACGCCTGCCTTGACGAGATCCTCGTATTCGTCGGTCAGGGCGTTGAAGCCGTAGTTGGTGTCCTTGGAGTCGAGCACCTTGCCGAGCACGACGGCGCCTTCCTGGCCGGCGTTCTCGACGATCTGGCGCAACGGCTCCTGCAGGGCGCGCTTCACGATGTTGACACCGATCTGCTCGTCCGGATCCTCAACCTTCAGCTTGTCGAGGGCCGCGCCGCATCGTGCCAGTGCCACTCCGCCGCCGGGGACAATGCCTTCTTCCACGGCTGCGCGGGTCGCATGCATGGCATCTTCCACGCGGGCTTTCTTTTCCTTCATTTCGGTTTCGGTTGCGGCGCCGACTTTGATTACGGCTACGCCACCGACCAGCTTCGCCAACCGCTCCTGCAACTTCTCGCGGTCGTAGTCGCTGGTGGTCTTGTCGATCTGGCTGCGAATTTCTTTTACGCGGCCTTCGATCTCCGAGTGCTTGCCCTTGCCTTCGACCAGGGTGGTGTTGTCCTTGTCGATGGTGAGCTTCTTGACCTGGCCGAGATCGCTGATCTGCACATTCTCGAGCTTGATGCCCAAGTCTTCGGTGATGGCCTTGCCGCCGGTGAGGATGGCGATATCCTGCAGCATGGCCTTGCGCCGATCGCCGAAGCCAGGAGCCTTGACGGCCGCGACTTGCAGCGTTCCACGCAGTTTGTTGACGACCAGAGTTGCCAGCGCCTCGCCTTCAACGTCTTCGGCGATGATCAGCAAGGGCTTGCCGCTCTTGGCAATCTGCTCGAGCAGCGGCAGAAGATCTTTCATGGAGCTGATCTTCTTCTCGTTGATCAGGATGTAGCAGTTCTCCAGGGCAACTTCCATGCGCTCGGGATCGGTGACGAAGTAAGGAGAGAGGTAGCCGCGGTCAAACTGCATGCCCTCGACCACTTCGAGCTGGGTTTCGAGCGTCTTCGACTCTTCGACGGTGATGACGCCATCTTTGCCGACCTTCTTCATGGCTTCGGCAATGATGTGTCCAATGGTCTCATCGTTGTTAGCGCTGATCGTGCCCACCTGCGCAATCATTTCGCCGCTGACGGGCTTCGAGAACTTATCGAGCTCGCCCTTGCCGCGTTCGCCGGTCTTCTTGTCGAAAGCTCCACAGACGAGCGAGACAGCCTTCTCGATGCCGCGCTTCAACGCCATCGGGTTCGCGCCCGCTGCAACAGTCTTCACGCCCTCACGAAAAATAGCCTGTGCGAGAACCGTCGCGGTGGTGGTGCCGTCGCCGGCCACATCCGAGGTCTTCGAGGCGACTTCGCGAACCATCTGGGCGCCCATGTTTTCGAGGCCGTCCTTCAGTTCGATTTCCTTGGCTACGGTGACGCCGTCCTTGGTGATGGTCGGCGAACCGAACTTCTTCTCAATGACAACGTTGCGGCCCTTGGGGCCGAGGGTAACCTTGACTGCGTCGGCCAGAAGATTTACGCCGCGCAGGATGGCCTGCCGGGACTCTTCGCCGTGTACGATTTGCTTTGCCATTTTCTTTTCTCCTTAGATAAGTTCTCAGTTCTCAGTTCAACCATGAGGCTGAGAGTGCGGAATCGATTGAGATCCTTCCCGCAGAGTGCGCGCTCCGGATGACAATCCTTAATTTTTAGCCGTGCTTACTTACTTACGCGACCCAGCCAGTTCCTTCTTTGCCGGGGTGGCCGCGCCGGTCAGGACGCCAAGCACTTCGTCTTCTTTCATGATGATGTAGTCTTCGCCATCAATCTTGATTTCGGTGCCGGAGTACTTGCCGAACAGAATGCGGTCATCTTCTTGAACGGCGAGAGGGAAGGTTTTGCCTTCATCGTTGGTGCGGCCTTTGCCGGTCGAGACCACGATGCCCTCTTGGGGCTTGTCTTTTGCGCTGTCGGGGATGATGATGCCGCCTCGGGTGGTCGAAGCTTCTTCCACCCTCTTTACCAGAATGCGGTCATGCAGTGGGCTGAATTTTGCCATGGTTGCAACTCCTTTCAAGGGTTGAGTACAAAGTTAGGTCACGTAAACCTAATGAATTGTTTGGGATTCGGCGATCTGTTAGCAGTCTCGCCTACTGAGTGCTAATTGTAGGATATGAGTGTGCAGTTGTCAAGGGGTTGGGCAAAAGGGCTTGCGTTCCGGTAATTTATACGTTACGGATGAGGTGTGATCGAGATTCGCCGATGTGTAGCCCGGACGGGAGGGAATTGGGTCAGCGAATGGATGGCCGGAGGGGCCGACGCACAAGCCCAGGCCAGAATTCGAGAGCGGATTGATCGATTTGCTCAGGGACATTTTGGAGTCAGCAAGACTGTGGGAGGAGGGCTTGGTGAACTCGGAATCGACTGGGGACCGGGCGATCGGGTTTATTACGCCATGATTGGACGCACTTGCGTGCTGCTGCTGTGCGGCGGGTACAAGCGGAAACAATCTTCCGATATTCAGCGAGCCTACGAGTACTTCAATGACTATAAAGAGTGGGCGCGCATACAGGGAAAAGCAAACTGAAGAACAAAGCCAAGGACATAACGAGCGTGGCGGATGACTCGAATACCTCAAAGTGGCACTAGAGGACACCGAAGAACCTACCCTGCTGCAGATCGCCCTGCGCCGCATCGTCGAAGCCCGCAGAGGGCATTGTCAAAGTAGCCAAGGCTGCCGGCATCGCGCGCTGTCGGCAAAAGGCAATCTCCGTCTCTTTTACGCTGGCGACCTTCACTAAAGCCGTGGGACTAACAGCTAACCGTCGAACCCGCCCCGTAATTTGTCCTCCGCGGTTCTGATCCTGTCATCCTGTCTGCGGCCGAGCGCTGGACGCGGCTGCTGGAAGCGCCCGAAGAACTGGAATCGGAGGTCGTCGAGTTGGACCGGCGAGTGGTCGAAGAAGCGCGCCGGCGGCCTGGTGCTGACGCTGGGACCGGCGGAGAGATTCGCCTCGGGCATGATTCCGAGCGAAGATTCCAGGGGCGGAAAACAGAGGCTGGGGCGGAGGGCGTGTCGCTTAAAAGCGCTTGACAACAGCTACCGTCGTTAGAGACCGGATGACAATCGCTTTGGAGCCCCCAACTCGGAGGGCTCCACGAAGATGCGTCGATCCAGCTACGGTTTCGCCTCGGTTTTCGCCTTGGCCGCGGACAACGACCTTACGTAGTTGACCAGGTCCCAGTCTTCTTCGGGCTTGATGCGGTCGCCTTCGGGCGGCATGTCTTGATGGCCGTTCTTGATGATGTAGAAAATTTCGCCGTCGGTGCGATCTTTCAAAGTGTTGGGATCGGTGAAGTCGGCGATCTTCAGCTTCATGTCGGCGGCCAGGCTGCCTTTTCCGGCGCCATCTTTGCCGTGGCACATGGCGCAGTCGAGCTTCCACCACTTGCCAGCGCGAGCCAGCGACTCGGGCGACGGTTTTACCGGGTTCGCTTGCTTGGCTGCGTCGGCCGGAATGGCGGCATAAGAGGGCGGCGCGACGTTCGACGGAGCTTTATTTTGCGCCGAGAGCGTAAGGGAAACTAGTAACGTTGCGGCTAGAACGATCGGAAGCCGGGGCATCGTGAGCCTCCTGCGAACTTGGTTTTACGGATTGAGTTTAGTTGCCGGCTGGGGTTCGCGCGGTGATCTGCGTCACAGGGCAAAACCTTAAACTCAACCCAAAGCCCTGAAAGGCGGGGGGCACGGGATGTCACAGCATAGGGCTCTGGCTTGCAAAATTGGTTGCGGTCGGGCAACCTCTTTGTCATGCGCATGGGATGGTTCGGCTGGCTGGCACTTTTTTCGTTCTTACTTTCTTTCACCGCCGCAGCATTGGCGCAGGACGAGCCAGGTCCGGAGGAAGGTGGGCATGAAGTGCAGATATGGACTGCCGGGGGCTACTCGGTTCCGGGCGGGACGTCGTCCACCGGAGTGTTCGACGCCGGGCTCCGCTTGGGGTGGGTGATTACGGGGCCGCATCTGCCGTCGATTGTGCGGGGACGATTTGAATATGCGGTGGATGCGGTGCCGGTGTATCTGATTTTTCAGCCAGCGAATACGGCCTACGGCGTGGGATTTAATCCGCTGGGCTTGAAGTGGAATTTCGAGCGCCACGGGCGGCTCTCTCCTTATTTCGAGTTGACCGGCGGAGTGGTGTTCAGCAATCACGATATCCCCACGTATACGAACGATGTGAACTTCACGCCCAGCGCGGCGTTGGGTACGCATATTCTTGGCGCGAAATATAACTGGAGCGTGGAGGCGCGCTATCTGCACATCTCGAGCGCGGGGCTGGGCAGTTACAATCCTGGGCTGAATACGTTCGAGGTGCTGCTGGGCGTGGGAAGGTTCTGGAAGAAGTAGTCCGCGCTGCCAGCGGACAAACTGATTCGGGGCGCTTTGTACGAACGGCCATGTTGTGCTCCCCGCAGAGATGGTGCAACTCTGGCCGGTGGTGTTAATAGCTCAACGTTAGCGCCTGCCGGAGACGTCCAGCCGTTTGCATCCGTGAATCCGCTGTGTTCCTTGAGGCGCCGGTGACGGCGCTGCGACAGCGCAGCGCTCCCCGCCCGCGGCGTTGAGGTCGGAGGCCTTCGACGAATCGCTCTACGGCGCCGGTGGAAAAAAGTAGGGCGGCTGCGCCTATCGCGACAGCGACAAAGTGATTGGCTGCGTCTGCGTTGAGCGCAGCTCTTTTTGGGGGGGGAAGTCGCGGACGAACTTGGGATGTGCGGCCCGGCAACGGACATGCTCGTCAGCGGTGAGAGGAGTAATCCCCCCTCGACTGTTCTGTCAAGGGAGGGAAGAGAATCTTCTGTGGATTTCCGGACAGAGTTTCCGGTGCTGGCCGAGTTTGGAGCGGCCCCGTGCCTCACGCCGCCTGTTTAGTTGATGGTCACGTTCTTCGTGGTTGCGACAGCACACGGGGTTGCGTTGAATGGAATCACCGCACCCGGCGTCATGTTGCTGCAGATGATGATTTGGATGATCGAGGTGAAGCACCACGGCGTGGGCAACAGCGTGCCGTCCGCCTTACAAAACGGCCAAATCTCACCGGTGATCTGGCTAATACAGCCCCCGGCCGGGACGCTGAGGAAGTTGACTGGCTGACCCGGCGCCGCCCTAAAGTTCGAGCACCAGGGTACGTTCACTGGATCTATGTCCTGTTTTCGTTTCCCTTTTTCTTTTTCGTGAGCCATTGATGTCCCTTTCTAGATTTTTGGAGCGACGACGCTCCTGCGTCGCTGTCCCCGTCTGGTTCGTGCTTGAGCCCGCTTCAGCGCGATGCGCTGGAGTCACTTCGACTTGATCAACTGCTGGTAGCCGGGCATACCAGCAAGGTTATCGAATTCGTGCGAGGTCCGAATTTTGTCGGCAGTATACCCTGCCTGCACCATCTTGGCTAGAAATTCCACGGCGAGGCTGCTTTCGCCCAGATGGTTATACACTGAAGCCGCGTCCATTAATACGTCTTTGTCGTTATGACCGTATTGCAAAGCCTGACCCAAATACAGCAGGGCATTCTTGCGGTCCCCGAGTAACGAGTAATAGCCCGCCAAGCTACTGAGCGCATCGGGGTCGCGGGGGTTGACCTTTAGGTCCGCAGAAGCCAACTCGACGGCCTTGCGCAGCGGGGTCAGGGATTGCTCTTTCTTGCCCGAATTGAAAAGAGCATCGCCCAGGTTCCCCCAAACAACGTATTGCTGAGGATCGAGCTTAGCCGCTTCTTCGTACGCGGCTGCGGCTTCGTCGAGCTTATTCAGTCCGAAGTAGGCGGCGCCCAGGTTGACGTATCCCTGATAGCTGGGGCGCAGGGAGATCGATTTCTTCAGTGGATCGATCGCTTTCTCGTATTGCCCATTCTGGTCGTAGATCGAGCCGACGTTCACGTAGGTTGCGTACCATTCGGGGGCGATTTGGATGGCCTTGCCATACATCTGGAGGGCCTTCTCGTATTCCTCGCGTCGACGATAAAAAGCGCCGAGAGCGTTGTAGCTGGAGCGGCTGTTGGGATGGGCCTGAACGGCCTGTTGGTAAGACTTTTCGGCTTCGTCGATCTTGCCCTGGTGCTCGTACGCCAAGCCCAACCCAAGTGCGCCTTCTTCGTTGGTCGGTTCGAGACTCAGGGCAAGTTGGAATTCGGCTGCGGCATCGGAGTAGTGGCCCGTGCCGTCGTCGATTCTGCCCAGGCAGGTGTGACCGGCAGCGCTTGCATTGCCCAGCTTGACGGCTTCATTGCAGTCGTCCTGCGCCGGTGCAATCCACTGCTTTTGCTTCGTGTCGGAGTACTTGAGCCACAAACTCTCGCCCAGGACGGCTTTGGCCATGCCGAAGTTAGGGTCGAGCTTTAGGGCTTCGCGGGCCATCAGTCCGGCGTTGTCGAGGTTTTCAATCTTGCTGTGATCCAGCAGGTAGCCTTGCGCCTGCAGATAATAGCGGTAGGCGGGGGCGTTGTCGGTGCCGTGGTATTTCAGCGCGGCTTCTTCTTCCGGGCGTAGTTGCAGGCGCAGAGCTTTGACTGTTCCTTCGGTGACATTCTGTTCTACGGTGAAGGCGTCGGCTATCGGAACGGTCAGGGAATCGCCACCCAGCGTGGCGCCGTTCTGCGCGTCGAGCAAAGAGTAGGTGATCTTGAGCAGTTCATCGCCCTGCGGTTCGAGACGCAGTGCCAAACCTAGATTGGCGCCGAACATGTGGGCGGCTTCGGGCAGCGTCGAAATGTTTTTATCCTGCAGGTTGCGGATGGGGACAACTTCGAAGGCGCGGTCCTCGGTGAGCTTGCTTAGCTTGGCGGCTAGATTTTCTACCAGACCTCCTCCGAGGGCGGTGAGCTTGGCGTTGCCGTCGCTCGCCGAGAAGGGGAGTACGGCTAGGATTTTGGTTTGAGGGAGACCTCCGGCTTGCGTTTCGGAGGCGGGACTGGTCGCGACCGTTCGGGAGAACCGGCGGCGGAGCGGCTTCGAAGCTAGGAGCACGACCATGATTAGCACGACGATCGCCAGCGCGGCGAGAGCGCGGTATTGATGAAAGCTTCCGACGGGGAAGGGAGCGCGCTTGGGTTTGCCTCCGCGTTCGACCCGGCGGAGGTCTTCGAGCAGGGCGGCGGCGCTGGCATGGCGCGCGTTGGGGTCCTTGGCTATGGCGCGGGAGATTACAGCGGCCAGCGGCTTGGGGATATTGGCGAGCGGGGGCGGGTCGACGTGGACGATGCGCGCGATGGTGGTCGCGAGGCTGTTGGTTTTGAAGGGTTGATCGCCACCCAGCATTTCGTAGAAGACGAGGCCTAGAGAAAACAAATCGGAGCGGCCGTCGTCGGGGCGCTGCAGCAGGACTTCGGGAGCCATGTAGGCGGGCGTGCCGCCGGAGGCGGTCATGGTCTCGAGGCTCTTGGTGACTTCGTTGGGGTTGCTGTTCCAGGCACGGCGGGCCACGCCGAAGTCTAAAATCTTCACTCGGTTGCCGGTGGCGAGCATGATGTTTTCGGGCTTGATGTCGCCGTGAATGATGCCTTTTTCATGGGCGGCCTGCAGGCCTTCGCAGCATTGGGTGCCGATGCTGAAAAACTCTTCGGTGGAAACGGGTCGCTGCAGGCGGTCGCGAAGAGTTTCGCCCTCGACATACTCCATGACCAGCCAGAGTTCGCCGCCATGCTCGATTACGTCGTAGAGGGAGCCGATGTTGGGATGGTTGAGGGCGGAGGAGCGCTGGGCTTCTTTGAGCAGGCGTTTGCGGTCGGCCTCGGTGGTCTTGGCGTGCGGGGCCATGCGCTTGATGGCGACAAAGCGCTTCAGCGTGGTGTCTTCCGCGCCGTAGACTTGCCCCATGCCGCCAGCGCCGAGCCTCTTGGTGATGGCGAAGCGACCGACCGTACTGCCCGTCAGGGCATCCGCAGCGGCGTCCGAGGGCACCGCCGGGGGGGGCGTCTTGATCTCGTCTGCCATAGATAAAGATTAGGGGCCCACCGGATTCCGCAATTCTAGTCTTAGTCGCCGGGGATTGCCAAAGCGATTGTGGAGAGTGTGCCGGGGAGGCCAGGGAGGGTGCGCCGGGGAAGCTCCGGTTTAGCCCGCGGTGGCCGCGGAGCATCGTGCCGACAGCCCCAAGGGCATCCTCGCGCTCGGAGCGGAGGGCGTGACGCCCTCCGGACAGCCGCCGGGACGGCGGTGCTACGGTCGCGGAGGCGGGAAATTTACGTTCAGTCCCGGCAGCCCCGGCAGCGCTTTTCCTTGCTTCCGTCATCGGCGCCCAGCTATTCTTTTTCCCTATGTCTACGCTGGTCGAGTGTGTACCGAATTTTTCTGAGGGGTGCGATCGGGCCAAGGTCGATGCCATCGTCGACGCCATGAAGGTGGATGGAGTCTACCTGCTGGATCGCGAGATGGATGCCGATCACAACCGCTCGGTGATCACTTTGGTGGGCGAGCGCGAGGCGATTCAGGAGGCGGCGATTCGCGGGGCTGGGAAGGCGGCGGAGTTGATCGACTTGAACGTGCATAGAGGAGCGCATCCGCGCATGGGCGCGACCGATGTGGTGCCGTTCATTCCGATCGACGGCGTTACCCTTGAAGATTGCGTGGCGATGGCGCGGCATGTCGGGGAGGAGATATGGAAGCGGTATCAGATTCCGGTTTATTTGTATGAAGCGGCGGCGGCGGTGCCGGAGCGGCAGAATCTGGAGAACATTCGGCGCGGGCAGTTTGAGGGAATCCGCGCCGAGATTGCGACCCATTCGGCGCGCAAGCCGGATTTTGGCGACGCGAAAGTGCATCCTACCGCGGGTGCGACGGTGGTGGGCGCGCGGAAATTTCTTATCGCCTACAACGTTTTTTTGAACACGCAGGATGTTGAAGTGGCCAAGCAGATTGCGAAGGCGGTGCGATTCTCCAGCGGCGGCATGCGGTTTGTGAAGGGCGCGGGATTTCTGGTGCGCGGGAAGGCGCAGGTTTCCATGAATCTAACGGATTTTGAGCAGAGTCCGGTGCATCGCGTGTTTGAGCTGGTGAAGCGGGAGGCCGCGCGGTATGGGGTCGCGCCGGTGTCGAGCGAGATCGTCGGGCTGATTCCGAAAAAGGCGTTGGAGCAGGCGTCGGAGTGGTTCTTGCAGGTGGAGAATTTTGATTCTTCATTGATTCTGGAAAATCGGCTGGCTCTGGTGATGGGTGGGAAGATGGCCGTCGGCGGCCTGCGGGCCGGGGTTGAGCCGTTCGTCGAACAACTCGCTGCGGCGACTGCGACACCGGGCGGCGGCAGTGCGGCGGCGGCCGCGGGCGCCATGGCGGCGGGGCTGGCGACCATGGTGGCTACGATGTCGCGGGGCAAGAAAGCTTATCTGCAATATGAAGCGCAGCTGAGCGCGGCGATCGCACGGCTGCATCCGCTGCGAGAAGAGTTGAAGGCAGCGGTGGATGCGGATGCCGAGGCTTACGATGCCGTGATGAAAGCGTATAAGCAGGCGAGGAGCGATCCTGACGGCGAGGGGCGGATCGAGGCCGCGCTCAGGTTGGCGACCGGGGTTCCACTGCGCGTGGCGGAGAGGGCGCGGGAGGTGGCAGGGATTGCGCAGAGTTTGATCGCGATCACGAATCCGAATATGAAATCGGATCTGACTACTGCGCAGGCGCTGGCTGGCGCTGCGATCACGGGCGCGTTGGCGAATGTGGAGACTAATCTGGCTTCTATTCAGGGTCAGGCTTTTGTGACGGAGGTGCGGAGGCGGGTAGAAGTCGTTCAGTGAGCTGCGTTTGGTGCGGCGGTTGCGCGCGGATGATTGACGCACGCGCCTTACGCCGCGGAGATGCTCGATAAAAAACGATAAAAGCAATACCCTCTCGCTAAAGCTTTCTGCATTTATCGGGCAGCAGGAAAATCTTTCGCGCTAAATCCGATTTCAAAGTGGCATCGCTGTAATACCGTTTGAGGATGCCGTCTTTCCAGAGGAGCAGATCGGGATTGTCGCGAGCGAATTCTTCCCAAGTGGCAGCTTCGGAAGCCGCCACGCGCTCGTGGATCAGGAAGAAGTAAGCGAAGGTGATGGTCTCGTGGTAGAGCTGGGCTTTGCCGTGGGCAGTGGCGAATTGTTGCAGGGCGCTGGAAAATTTCTGCAGCGCTTCGAGAGCGGAGTACTTGCAAAGGTAAGCAAACGCCAGCCGGACATGGTCGGCGTGGTGGAATGAGTCTTCGGGAATTGCGTTGGTCTCGAAGCGGCGGATGAGTTCTTGGTTTGTATCTGGGTTCATCACTGTGCTGGTCTCGCCTTTTCCCTTCAGGCCTTCCGCCGGGCTTCGCCCAGGCGGGACGGCCGAGGCGGCCGTCTCCACATCTGCAGGAAGCGATCTAACCTTCTTTCACAGCAATAACACAGGCTGCGGCGGTGTAGATGGCCAAGTTTCCGACGTTGTAGGCACCGTGCAGCAGGTGGATGATGATCGCCAACACGAAAATGGCAGCCAAGAACCAGGCGCCGCGGACCGCAGTTTTTGGGATTAACGAGAAGACGCAACCGATGATCTCCCCCCAGCCCAACACTTGACGCACCATGTCAGGCATGTGCGTGCGGGCGAAGTCGTGGCGGGCCGCCGGCATCACGAACAGGATCGCCTCGAGCAGGATGACTAGACCCAAGGTCCACTGCAATGCGGTGAGGGCGGTGTCGATCCGTGGTTCCGACATAAGTTGGCCTCTTCTATTGGTCAGCTGCTCGCTTGCGGGCCGGCCGCGCCTTGATTTCCTTGAGGCGATGGCTGGCGCTGGAATCGAGATCGAAATCGTAGAAACGCTTTAGCTCCTGGATGCGTTCGAGCGAGGCGGCGCTGAACGGGGTTTTTCCGTCGAAGGCATGCAGGACAATTCCTTCCAGTAAGTCGCCAAGAGTCATGTCGTGATACTCGGCGAAGGCTTTCAGGACTTTGAGCAGACGCTTCTCCATGCGCACGCCGGTTTGGACGCGCTCGACCAGCAGCTTGGGATCGTCGGCCATTAGTACCAGTGTACCACGATCCATAGGTACGCGGCAACCGAGCTCGTGCTCGGTGCGCTCGGTGGACAGCCCGGGGGCGCGACTGTCCCCACGCGCGCATTTTGGTAAACTGCAGACCCTCTTCCTCCTGGCCGCGGGCTAGCGCGCCGTTGTTATAATCGCGTTCACGTTTCATCAGACCCGGCGCCGACGGGCGCAATTTCCGCGGTAAAAGGAACCTCTTGGCATTCGACGAAAATGTTTATGAACTCCGGCGCGAGAAGTTGAAGCAGATTGAGGGGCTGGGGCAAATCGCTTACCGCAACAAGTTTGAATTCACCCATACCATTCCGCAGATTCTGGCGGAGTATTCGGAGAAGACCGCTGAGCAACTCGCGACTCCGCGGGTCGACGTGCGCGTGGCTGGGCGGATCCTCGCAATTCGGCTCATGGGGAAAGCCGGATTTTGCCATTTGCAGCAGGAGGGGAAGCGGCTGCAGATTTACGTGAAGAAAGATGCGGTTGGAGATCAGGGATTCGAGCTTTATAAACTGCTCGACATCGGCGACCACATCGGGGTGCGCGGATATTTGTTCCGCACGCGAACCGGCGAACTGACGATCCACGTGGAAGCGATCACATTTCTCAGCAAGGATTTGCTGCCGCTGCCCGTGGGTAAAGCGATCGAGGCAGATGCATCCGATCCCGGCGCGACTCGGAAGTGGAACGAGTTGACCGACGTCGAGCTGCGCTACCGGCAGCGTTATGTCGATCTGGTGGTGAATCCTGAGGTGCGCGAGGTTTTTCTAAAGCGGAGCAAGCTGGTGCAGTCGCTTCGGCGGACGATGGAGGCGCACGGATTTGTGGAAGTGGAGACTCCGATGATGCAGCCCATTGCGGGCGGGGCGGTGGCGCGTCCGTTCGTGACCCACCACAACACGCTCGATATGGATTTATTTCTGCGCATCGCGCCGGAGCTTTATTTGAAGCGGCTGGTGGTGGGCGGCTTTGATCGCGTGTACGAGATCAATCGCAACTTCCGCAACGAAGGATTGGGCTGGCGCTGGAATCCCGAGTTCACCATGTTGGAGTTTTATCAAGCTTACACCGACTATCAGGGCGTCATGGATCTCACGCAGGAGGTGATTACGCAGGCGGCGAAGGATGTGAACGGCAGCGCGAAATCAAAGTGGGGCGAGGCCGAGATCGACTGGACAAACTGGACGCGGCTGACCATGCGCGAGGCGATTATTCATTACTGGCCGGCAGCGACCGGAGCGAAGCCGGAGATGAGCGAATTCGCTTCTCACGATGGAGCAAAAAGCCTGGTCGAGCGCTTCCATAAAACTCACTCGCATATGGCATACGACCCAAAGGAGCCGCTGGGGCGGACGATCGCGAGTCTGTTTGAAGCCGTTGCCGAGGACCATCTCACGCAACCGACGATTATTTATGAGTTCCCTACGGCGGTTTCTCCGCTGTCCAAGCAGAAGCCGGATGAGCCGGAGTGGACCGAGCGCTGGGAAATTTATGCCGGCAAGATGGAAATCGCGAATGGATTCAGCGAACTCAACGATCCCGAAGACCAGCGGCGGCGCTTTGAGGCGCAGTTGCAGGAACGCGAGCGCGGCGACCTTGAGGCGCACCAGATGGATGAAGATTACATTCGCGCGCTGTCTTACGGAATGCCGCCTGCGGGTGGGGTGGGCGTGGGCGTGGATCGATTGTGCATGCTGCTCACCGATTCGCATACCATTCGCGACGTCATACTGTTCCCTTTGCTGCGTCCCGAGAAGGGCTTAACCACCGGGGGCACAGAGGACGCACAGGGTAAGGCTTAGATGATCGCGTACCTTTCCATGCACTAGAAGTGGGGCACTTCGATCTCTACACTCTTTTTATGTTTTAGGGCTCAGTAAGGGCGGCGCTGCCGTAGTGTTCGCAGGCTATGAACATTGGGTCGGCAGCGCTTTGCTTTTTTTCCAGATCGCGTCAGCTGTAGGAAGGGCACAAGGTTTCGTCGAGCAGCTTTCGCAGTCAAACAGTTTTGCTGAGGGCGAGCTTAGCGCGAATCTCCGCGACAATGTTTGCGGGCGAGCGGTCGACCTCGACGACCAAGGCATCGTCGGGTTCTTCGAGCGCCTCCAGTTGACTGGCGAGCATGCGCTCGGTCATGAAGTGGCCGGTACGGGCGTGCAAGCGCTGGTACAGCAGTTGCGGACTCCCCTTCAGATAAACGAACTTCACCTCGGGCGAAACGCTCAACTCCTCGCGATAGGCGCGCTTCAAAGCCGAGCACGCCAGGACCGCGTTGCTCCCAGCCGCAACCCAGCGTTGGCATAAAGCACGCAGCGAGGCGAGCCAGGGCGCGCGGTCGGCGTCAGTCAAAGGAATTCCGCCGCGCATCTTTTCGATATTCGAGGGCGAATGGTAGTCGTCTGCATCGGCGAACTGCCATCCCAACTCCGAAGCCAGCATTTGCCCGACGGTCGTTTTCCCCGACCCCGAAACTCCCATCGATAGGATGACCACAACACTCCCGCCTCCGCGTACGACAGGATATTCTAAGTCAGGCCGCACCCATACCGGGGGATGCGGAGCAAAGGTTAGAGTAGGCCTCCGACTCGCTTTATGCGCCGGTGGTTTCCTCAGAGCAAGACTTTGGCCAGCGCTGGTTGTATGGCGCTCACCACAATCTGCTGGCTCAGGAGAGGAAGCGCAAGGCCAGTCCGCAACCGAGCCAGCTTTCCGAGATTCTTCCGCTGGAAGAGGGTTTGCGCTTGGCATCGCCTCTCGTCTAACGTTGCGCCTTCAACTTAGTGATCGTGATCTCGCTCAAGACCAGCTGCGCATGCTCCGAGTCGATGGCGTGTAGCGAAACCGCTTGCTGCAAATACTTCTGTGCCCCGGCCCGGTCGCCCAGCTTGAGAGCGATTTCCCCGGCATGCCCGAAGATTTTTGCATCGCGGATCCCGACCGCCAGGGCAGTCTCGATCTGCCTGCGCGCCTCCGCCTCCTGACCGCTGACGTGCAGCGCCCATGCGTAGGCGTCGAGCGTGTACACGTCATGACGCCAGACATACTCATGCTTTGCCACATCCAGCGCTTTGGCTGGCTGGTGCGCGTGGTCGGCGTAATAAAAGACGAGGGCGCGGTTGGAGTTATCCTTATCTGCCGATTCTGCGAGCGCCTTGGTTTCGAAGTCAGCAAACGCCTTCCGCGCCTCTTCCTCTTGACCGGCAAACTGCAGAGCCTCGGCCAAGTCATAAAGATTCTCCGCGCGGAGTTGCGCCGCACAGCGCTCGTGCAGGAGCTGCACCGCCTCCGGGTAGCGCTTCTGCGTGATGCGGAGCTGGGCCAGATTTCCCAGCGCTGCGGGAAAGGTTGGAAAACTTGCCAGTGCCTGCTGCAAGAGTTTTTCAGCCGAGTCGGCGTTGCCGGAGGCCGAGCGAAGATGGCCCATTTGTGAGAGCAGCGAAGCCCGCTCCCCGGTTTCGGTCGCAGGCGTGGACTGATACGCCATCTCCATCAGTTCGTATGCACCCTCAGCATCCCCGAATAGCTCCCGGAGATGCGCCGCCCGAATCAGCGCGGGCCGATTACCTGGGCGAAGATCGAGCATCCACTGGGCGGCAACTTCCGCGTCCTTATAGTTGCCGAGTTCAACGTCGGCATCGGTCAACAAGCCGTAAACCATCACATCGTCGGGAACTCTCTTGTTCAGGGCGCTAGCAAGCTTGAGCGCCTCGGGAAACTCATGCTTGCCGAGCAGGATAGAAGTTTCTATCTTCTCGCCATCAAAATTGTTCGGCGCGAGTTGCAACGACTTTCCCACGGCCTCTTCGGCTGGAAGGTAGAAGCTGGCGTCGGAAATCTCCTGGGCGCGGTGAACCAGCGCCCTGGCCAGCAAGTTGTACCCGGTATACTCGGCCGGCTTCTCGCTGATGGCTTGTCTGGCCGCGGCGATGTTTTGATCCTCACGGGAAGGGTCCGAACTCAGGCCCGCGCTTGGAGCGGCGAACTCGGCGGCGATCATGATGCACAAGATAGGAAGAATCTTTTTCATGACGTGGCTCCTTTTCGAAGAGAAATTGTGGCCGCCGTTTGCGGGCGGCCACAAGCGTTCGCTACATCACCGGGCAAATGCCGCCGGGTTGTCCGGTGCAGCCGGCCTGTCCGGGACCCGTGTGCGCGCTGTTGCGTCCACTGTTGGCCGGCATGACATAGGGGAACGAATTGTTGAAGCCTTCCGTCTTGGTGTTTACGCCATCTCCCAGCGCCAAACCGTACTTGCCGGAATCCACCAGGATTCCTTCAATGGCGCGCAGGGAAATGTCAAACACGTCGTCGATCGGCCTGCGTCCGTTGGGATAGCCGGCCACATCGCCGGCGATGAAGCCCAGCCGCAGCTGGCTGCCCACCGGAGTTGCGGGAATGCCGGTGTTGAGCCGCAGCAGATCCGCCACCGGACCGGCATCGCTGGGCCCGCAGCCCGGACAAATCGGAGGCTGGTACTGGGCCAGAATCAACAGGTCGGTGCGCGGATTCGGTGGGACGGGCACGCCCAGCGAGCTGAGCACGCCGGCCGCCACCGGTTCCAGAACGAAGTTCGCGAACTGCGAATCGTTCACCGGAAAATCCATGCTGAAACGATCTTTAAAGCCGGTGCCGATGATGGCTTCGTTGATGAGCGAATTGCCTTCCCGATTCACCTGCTGGAACGAACCATAGTTTTCGTCCGGGTGGGGCGAGCGCCGCACCGTGATGTGATGGCGCGAGGTGCTGCCGTAGGTTCCAATGACCGCTTGCTTGTCGGTGGCGGGATGAATCTTGCCGTCCACGGTCAGCATGGCAATGGGAACTTCGAGCACGATGGAGTTGACGTTGTAACCGCCCACCGCGTCGGGCGCGTAGTTGTGGGTGTTGTCGGAATCGATGGCCGAGGAAAGGATCGGGCCCACTCCGCTGCGGAAATTCACCGAATCGAAGAACGCGCCGAGATCGATGAAGAAGGGATCATCCGCGGTTCCCGCCCACACCTTGACGCCGTCGCTCAAACTCTGAATCCCCTGGTTGAACAGGCTTTGGTAATCCGGCATGGTTTTCGGACCCACGTTCGACGGCACTGCATAAAGCGTCTGCCCGTTGTTCAGCAGAGTTGATTTGCCGTTCTTCACCATGGTTACGGTGTAGGTCTGGACCAGGCTCAAGCCCTCGGCCCCGGGGCCGCGCAGCGACGTGATCGGCGGAAAGCCGTCCAGGTTGCCCACGAAGCCGGTGAACAAGTTGGGCTGATAGATGTTGGTGGTGAAGCGGAATTGGAAAACCACGTCTGGAATTCCATCCTGGTTGTTGTCGATGAGCATCTCGTAGAGCACGCTCGGGTCGAAGGGAAAGTAGTTGGGTCCATTGGCTGGCTCCAGCAGCGGGTCGACGTTCAGGATCATGGTTACGTTGTTAGGATTGTCGTAGCTGACAAAGGCGTACCAGTCGGTAACGTCGGCGGTACGGTCCAATGCCGTGATCGGCGCCTCGCGATGGCTCGATGCCAACAAGCTGCAAGGCGCCAGCATGCATAGCGACACAGCGAGAGCCAGGATCGGCTTCAGGTTTGTCATGGGAAATGCCTCTCTGCGGAATTCGTCGACGTCGCCAGAGATCTAACTGCGCCTGGGTAACGTTGTCGCAGTTCCTGTGGCTAGCCCACGTGTCCAAGTTACGGTGCCACTACCGCAGACGGATTTAGCGAATGGAAAATATTTATCGGGTTGCAACCAATTCAATCTCTCGTTTGCAGTTGTGGAGAGCGAGGCGCAACGACACCGCGGGCGTCACCGTAAACAGCGTCGATCGCGCCGAGCGAGTGGTTGCTTTCACGAAACCCGGAAGCGCTATTGCGGGATCCAATGCACTTGCGAAGTAAAAAGTCCGTCGATAAAGCCGATGTGGTAGACCAGAAATATTCCGAAGGCCATGCTCGCGAAACCTGAGAACGCGGCCAAATGCCGATTGACGTTAAAAAATCTCTTCTGCGAATAAACCAGAGGAGCCGAGATGGCCGCGGTCATCAGCATCATTCCCACCATCGTGCCGAAGCCAAAGACCAGCAAGTACGCCGTAGACCAGAGCGGACTCTTAATCGTCGAAAGCACCAGCAGCGCCACCGCTGCCGAGCCGGCCAAACCGTGGACGAGGCCGATCACCAGCGGCCGGACAGTCTGATAGAGGCCGAGTTTACCGATCGTACGTTCCATCAAGATTTCAATTCGCCGGCGGAGCACTGCCCATGCCGTACCCGAGTCAGTGCCGATGGAATCGACAGAGCCGGAGGTCTGCTCCGCTCTGGGGGCGAGTCTCATGGGAGTGAGGCGCTCGTTCATCCAGCGCATGATACCGGTTAGGTTCAACAGTCCCAAGAGAATCAGCATCAAGGCAACGCAAAACTCCATCGATAGCCCAAGGCGAGGAGGAATCACCACGCCAAAAATAATGATCGCCGATCCCACCAGAAAAATTGTGATCGTATGACCCAGTCCCCACAGTAACCCGATCGTCGCCGAGCTTCGAATGGACTTCTGCCGGCTCACGATGGTCGACACCGCAACCACATGGTCGGGGTCCGTGGAGTGACGCATGCCCAAAAACAATCCCAAGAGAATTACGGTGGCGAACGGAAGTAGTTTTTCTTTCGCGAGCGAGCCGTGAGCGATGAAGCCCTGACCGATGGGAACCGATGCGATGGCCGATGCCGTGATCGCCACGCCCAGCACCACCATGAACGCAGACGATAAACAAGGAAGATAGCGCAGCCCAGCGGCGCCGGAGTGCACGCGGGAAGACACCACGCGTTTGGCGTAGACCATGGTCAGGCCGACGATGACCAGCACAGCCGCTAGACCAAAGCTAAATGCGGTGATCAGAAATAAACCGAAGCCGATGCGATGCAGCGAGAAGGCGCTCAGCAACACGACCAGCGCGGCTGGACAAGGCACGATCCCTCCGGTGACGCCCAGCACGCAGAGTTCACGCAGCGATAGCTCGCGCGCGGCTGGTTTCGAACCGGCTGGTTTCGAACCGGGTAAGCTCGCCGTGCGATTTGCTGTTCCCGTGAGCGCCGACCTGGACGTCGACGGCTTAAAGAGGGAGAGGAACCAGTGCGAATGCTGCTCTCCCGGAGCATGCGCATGCTCTCCGCTTTCGCCGGTCCAGTGCCGGAGAAAAATAAAAATGCCGAGTCCCGCCACGCTAAGTCCAGAAATTGCTCCCAGCCACGGATATAGCTGCTCGGGGACAATGTAGCGCGAAGCGTAAAGCGTCGCCGCTCCCAGCAGATAGACGCCCGCCGTGTGCGCAGCCGTGACCACGATTCCAAGCAACACTGCATGTTTCGCTGTGCCGCGCGACCCTACCAGGTAGGCGGCAACGATAGTCTTGCCATGGCCCGGTTCGAGCGCGTGAAGCGCACCCAGGCCTGCGGCAATCAGGGCGGCCGAGAACAAAATCCAGAAGCTCAACTTTCCGTGCGTCGAGATCAATTCGGTAAATCGGCTGCGCGGCGTGTTCCCTCGTGCTGCGCGGGGCAGCGGAGCCACGGTGGGATTCACGCTGCCGGAAGAAGATGGCGAGGCTGCGGGTTCAGCCGAAGCGATTCCATCCAACGATCGGTTTGGCCTCCGCATCGTAACCGCCGGATGCGCCGCTTTCGTCTCGCGAGGGAGTTTCTGCTTGGAGGAGGTTGTGGCCGACGGGTTTGTATGCGCTTTTGACAGCGCCGTCTTGAAAGCGACCACGGCGGACACCTGCTGGGGTGGACTATTCAGAACATCGCTGGAGTAATTGGCGAGTTCCTGGCTACGATCGGTGCCGGGAGCAGAACTATCAAGAATCCGAATTCCGTCACCGAGAACCACGACCTCCTTCCAGCCTGCACGCCCAGGAAAATTATTATCGACGTAGGAAAGTCTGTGATCGCCGCTAGCAACTTCCAACCTAGCTCGAAACACGAAGCCGATTTTCATCGTGGGCAAACCGCCGGCGCCATCGGCGAAGATCAGCTGCCGGGAGATGGTTTCCAATCGCACCGGCTGACCGTCATTCTCTAGGGAGAGTCCTGCCTTCAAAAGTTGCTCCTGCTTGTCGAGATAGCGTGAAACCCCAGGTTCTTCCGCCCCAGGCTTGATGTCGAACCGCCGAAGCTCCTGAAACGTGGGAATCTCAGCCATATCGATCAGATAGCGGACCTCGACCGACTGCTCGCCGATTTTCACCTTCGAATAGTGGTTGATGCTGAAATTTCCCATGGGATGGGCGAACGAGGTTGAAGAGATCAACATCAATGCATATAACAACATCACGAAGCGCGTCAGGCGCTGCCTGCTCCTATCTTTATCTTTGTGCATTGGTGGACCTCAAATCCGAATTACCCGATCGAGCGATCTCCATCAGAGTTCGGCTCGCCACTTCAGCATGAAAAACGTGGAAGCGCGGATTTGCTCGTAGCGCACGACGCAGAAAATCTTCGGCCTCGGAGTCCTTGGCCAGACTGTGGTAGATCATGCCGGCATGAAACAGAAGTAGAGAATCGTTCGTGTGCAAAGCGAGAGCTTTGTTGATCGCCTCGGCCGCTTCCTGAAATCGGCCACTCCGATAAAGCACCCACCCCAGCGTGTCCCATGTGTAAATGTCGTGCCTGACTGCAAGCTCCGTTCGCGCCAACTCGAGGGCCTCCTGCAGCTTAATGCCTTGATCGGCATAGAAGAGAGCCAATTCCCGATTGGCCAGCATCTGATTTAATTTGCTGAGGTGCCCCATGTACTCAACCAAGTCATATTGCTGCCGAGCCTCCTTCATTCGCCCAGCTTTCTTGTAAACGTCGCCCAACTCCGCGACATAAACGGGAAACGGGATGATCGCAATCGACCGTTGATAGAGCTGAATGGATTCCGCAAAGTTCTCCTGTGCCGCCCGAACCTTCGCCAGGCCCGCCAGGGAACGATAGTGGTTGGGATCGGCGGCTATCCCCGACCGATAAGACAACTCCGCAAGCTGCAAATCCCCGCTCTGAAAGTAGCGCTCGCCCAGTTCGAAATAAAGCCATGCCAGATTTTCGCGCGGAAGGTTGGTTTGCAGCGCAGCGCCGATGGCGCTCTTCATCAGCCGGATGGCCTCGGCCGTGTCCCCGTGCAGGTAGCGCAGGTAGGCGATACGACTGTCGCCCATGTAGGCGAGCGTCAGGGGCGAAGAGATCTCGCGGCCCAGAGTTTGCAAAGTGTGATACGCCGCAGCCGCCTCCTCATAATCTCCCGCATCGGTATAAGCATCGCCTTCGATGGCGAATGCCGCCAAATTTCCGGCGCCCCTTCCGATCGCCTTTTGCGAATAAGAGAGAGCTTCCGCAAAGCGATGTTCGCCCATGTACACCAACGCCATGTGAACCAGAGGATCCGCGGAACCAAAATCTTGCGGCGCCAGAGCGATTGCCTTCTTCAGCGTTTGCTCGGCGAGATCGTAGTACGAAACGTCACCGGTCTCTCTGGCCTTCTGCAAAAAGCTGAAGCCTAAAGCGTCGTATCCTGCATAGTCGCCGGGCGCCTGTTTCACATACGCTTGCATTTTCTGAATCTGCTGGTCCGTCTCCGACGGTGAACCGGGTCGCCCTTGTGCAAGCGATTCAAAAGGAGAGTTCTGACAGAACCCCGACGTCCCGGCGATGATGAGAAAAACCAGCAGCCATTTGCCCATACCAACCTCACTCAGTCGCAACTAGCGGATCGATCTTGGTGAATTCCACTTCGCCAGATTCCTTGGCACAAGGCGTGTGGGAATGTTCAATAACAGACACTATAGATACGGGAGGGGTCGCAAATCGGATTCCTGGGGCCCGGCCTTTTTTCCTGAACTCGCCTTTTGCCTGTCGCCAGAAGTCCCCTTCGGGGACCTCCCGGTTGATGTCCTTCGTTCCATTTCGGGCGGGCAGAAAGTTACCTCACTCCAGCCTGGCAACTCCGCCAGGAAGGGCTGGTGGGAGATCATCTTGGCCAAGTTTACGAAGAGCAGAACAAGTTGTCCCAAGCGCTGCACCTGTACAATCTGGCGCTCGAAGCCAATCCCCGCATGGAAGAAACTTCGGCGCGCATCCGCAACCTGGCCAACATTGCTTTGCCCGAGAAGCGCGCGAACGCGCGCGAAGAATTGAACTCGATGCGCACCATCCAACTTCCTGCGATAACGACGACCAATGCGAGTGCGGACTTTAATGTCCTGCTCGGAGCCGGCGGAAAAATAGAAAAGTCAAATTTTTCCAGCGGTTCCGAAGCTCTTAGGAGCGCCGGAAAAGCGCTCGAAAACGTTCAGTCCGGCGCAGCGTTTCCTCCAGACTCGAGGGCGCGCCTGATCAGAAGAGGAATTCTCTCCTGCTCATCGTATACCGGCTGCAATTTCGTCTTTTATCCTCTCACACCGGTTCCGGGCACGAACTAATTCCGTAGTCCAAGGGCCACAGTTTAGCTGTGACCAATGAGCGGGTGCACACAAGGTGAATGCTGAGCGGAGTGACGGCCCCAGCAAGATGTGGTGCGGGCGGAGGGACTTGAACCCTCATGGGCCGTTTAAGCCCTGCGGATTTTCATGCCGTCTGCGGCTTTCGCCGCCCGGACGTGACGCGCGTGGAGCGCGAACGCCAGGTTTGCGGTCTGGACTATCCCTTCACCATCCCCGGAATATCTGGGGCTTTAGGTGCTGCCCGTCTAGTCTCTACACCTTCCCGGCTAGTGTCTCACCAGGCTTGGCTCGGGATTGCCAGTTGAGGTTTCCCCGAATTTGAGCAGTTCTGCATCGCCGGTTTCCCAGGCGAGCACTCAAGTTTTCCTTAAGTCCGCTGCGTATGCCATTCCGCCACGCCCGCGCGGTTGTTTCATTTTCAGTTG
>Ga0187851_10000205_pt1 | contig 62865 bp, 45 predicted proteins | sample June2016WEW_6_10_FD_132997 | JGI IMG/M metagenome (GOLD analysis project Ga0187851, IMG submission 132997) | Peatland microbial communities from SPRUCE experiment site at the Marcell Experimental Forest, Minnesota, USA - June2016WEW_6_10 | ecosystem: Environmental > Terrestrial > Soil >... | reverse complement strand
TCGCTTGCTTCTTTCTGGCCACAATTTATTGCTTCCATCGTTTCGCAAGGCAGCCATCGGTGATTCGTCTGTTGCTCACCGGCCTGGCCGCTGGACTCACGCTGTCGGCCAAGCACAGCGGGATTCTGCTGGCTCCGATGCTCCTGGGATTGACGCTGGTGGAGATCGCCTGTGCCGAGCCGGGGCGGCGCAAGCGGGTGGCAGGGACACTCTTTGGCGGACTTGTAGCCATCGTGGTCCTCGCGGTCGGGTTGCTCTGGGCTTTCTACGGTTTTCGCTATGCAGCCAGACCGGCAGGGCTGGTGATGAACCCGACGCTGAGCGAATACGCTGCACCACTCACGGGGATGAACGGCTGGGTGATCGAGCATCTTGCCAATTGGCGCTTGCTGCCGGAATCCTACTTGATGTGGATCGCCGACATCCACTATGCAGCGCAGCAATATGCCATTTTCCTGATGGGGCACGACTATCCTCACGGTGTTTGGTGGTACTTTCCAGTCGCGCTCTCCATCAAGACAACTCTGGGCTTGATCGGTCTGGTGGTTATAGTCGGTACTGCGCTCGTCAGCAGGCGGCTCAGACGGAGAAAAGAATTGGCGTATCTGTTTGTGCCTGGAGCTATCTATCTGGCTGCGGCGATCGTCAGCGGTATGAACATCGGCACTCGTCATGTTCTGTTCCTGTATCCACTGGCCGCGTTGCTGGCAGCAGCGGGTCTGACGGCGCTCGCGCAGCATAACCGACGCTGGATTTGGATCGGTGGCGGATTGGTGGCGTGTCATATTGTTTCTGCCATGGCGGTGTTCCCGGCAGAGATGGCGTACGGGAACGAGGCTTGGGGCGGAACGGCAAACACGCACAAATATCTGAGCGATTCCAGTGTGGATTGGGCGCAGCAACTGCCACACGTCAAGCAATGGGTCGATGCCCATCCCGGCGAGGAGTGCTGGTTTGCCTATTCCGCCTACCCTGACCTCCGTCCGGAAGCCTACGGCATTCCCTGCCACCAGCTGCCCACGGCTCATACCGAATGGGAGATGCTGCCCGTCGACGTGCCACAAACTATCCACGGCAACATCCTGTTAAGCGCCGACGATCTCGAAGCCTGTGACTGGCCCAGCGACCAGTTGAATGTCTTCGAGCGATTTCGTTGGATGCGGATGGCGGAGCAGATCGATCACAGCGTGTTTGTGTTCCGCGGCGATTTCGATGTGCATGAAGCGGCGGCATTGGGAGCCGTCCAAAAGTCGAAAATCCTGCTCAGGCAGAAAAAGCCCGCAGAGGCTTTGGTTGCGGCACAGAACGCAGTCGCTTGGCAGCCGGAAAATTTGCTGGCGCAGAAAGCCTTGGGAGACGCCCAGACGGCATTAGGTGACAAGGACAGTGCGCGAGCCGCCTATGAATTGGCGCTGGCGGCGGCACATCGATTGGAACCCGACGCCCAACCGTTGTTTGTGCCGAATTTAGAGCGGAAGCTACAACCATGACACGTCATAACCTAAGCCTTGAAGTTTTTCTTTGCATCCGGAGCCGATATGGAAGCTGGCCCTAATTGCGCAACCTCGAAATGGGACACAGAGGAGGCTCTCGTGATTCGACGGAAATCACACATATTAGCTCTTTGTGCATTTCTCGCGCTGCCGGTCATCGAAGCGTCTCCCGCAATGGCCCAGGCCGGATCGGCATTGCCAGGGAGTGGCGGCACGCCCGAGATAGCCGTCGCTCCGCAATACGACACAACCCACGTTTATGTCGCGCCGCCCGACGTGGATCGCTTCGTTGCTGCTTTCCTTGGAACCTTTGGAGGAAAGAGTACGAAACAGGTCATTGTCACCGTGACGCCGACTGCAAGCACTACCCGCTCTCAACTGCTGCAAACGCCGGTAGGGACGGTATCGTTATTCGGCTTCACTACTCCAGTCCCATACCCATTCGGCGCCGAGCGTACCGGATATCTCGTGACGGATCTGGATAAGGCCGTCCAGGCAGCCCGCGAAACCGGCGCGGATGTTCTCGTTGAACACTTTTCCGACCCGATCGGACTAGACGCAATCATTCAGTGGCCCGGTGGGGTCAATACGCAACTCTACTGGCATACCCAAACCCCATCGTACGCGCCATTTCAGACGATTCCGGAAAACCGAGTCTACGTGTCGGCTATTCGGGTCGACGCCTTCGTGCACTCCTTTCTCAGCTTTTCTCACGGGAAAATCGCCTCTGACGATCTGCACGCTCCAGGGATTGAGATCGGAAGACCCGGTGACACTTACCGCCGCATCCGGATCGAGTCGGCGTTCGGAAAGCTTTCAGTGTTCGTGACCGACGGACATCTGCCGTTTCCCTATGGACGTGAGCTGACCGGTTACGAGGTAGCCGACCTGCAGCAGGCTTTGTCCAAGGCAGAATCGTTGGGAGTCACGGTCCTCGTTAAGCCATTCACTTCGGACGGGCGCACCTCGGCCATGGTGCAGTTTCCAGGAGGCTACATCGCGGAGGTCCATTCAAGAGCAGCGAAAGATTGACCTTCGCATGAACGGAGACAAATCAACCATCGTCCATATCGTGAGGGATTCGCTGCCTATGACGCCTAGTTTCTCTGGTTCCGTGTTGCCGGCAATCAGGTGGAGTGTTGCCTGCACGATTTTCTGCGCGTCGCAGGCCGCAATTGTGCCGGCCCAGGTTCCTGTTCCGCCGCCGCTTCACAAGCCGGGAACGTTTGAATTGCTTCGGTACGATGAAAATTGGAGTTTCCTCCAAAATCCAGCAAATCGCTCGGACTGGCTCGATCCAATCAAATACATACCCTTTGGCCGCGGCGGCGACTTTTCCTATGTCTCCATCGGCGGAGAGTTTCGGGGAGTTGAAGAGCGCATCCGGAACGATAATTGGGGCGGCACTCCTTATCCCTCGAATCAATTCTGGCTGCAGCGTTTCCAGTTGCATTTCGACACGCACTTCAACGCGCGGCTGAGATTCTTCATTCAATTCGAAAGCGGGCTGGAGGAGGGCCGCGCTGGCGGACCAAGGCCGATCGATGAAAAACGGTTGGATTTTCTCAATGCTTTCTGCGACCTCGGAATCGGATCTTCTTCCCACCCCGTGACCCTCCGCGTGGGTCGCCAGGAATTCCTGTTTGGAGCTGGACGGCTCGTGGCTCCGCGCGAAGGACCCAATGTGCGGCAGAGCTTTTACGGCGTCAGTCTCATGCAGAACCTGGGTTCCTGGTCCACAAACGCCTTTGCGGCGCGGCCCGCCGTCGACAATTTCGATTTCTTTAACGATGTTCCGAATCACTTGACAGAGTTTTGGGGGCTCTTCGCAGCCCGTTCCTGGAGCAAGGTGAGCCGCAACGTCTGGGACGTTTACTACTACGGCCTCGATCGCAAGAGCGGCGTCTACAATGCCAGAGCGGCACACGAAGTGCGGCAGACAGTCGGAACACGAATCGCCTCGCACGATCCCGCATCGACTGAAGGCCGTGTGGCGATTCCGCACTTCGATGTCGAGGGCGTCTATCAGTTCGGCTCGTTCGGAGCAGGAGATATCAGGGCGTGGACGCTTGCGACAGAGTTCGGCTTTATTTTGCCGAAGATCGCCTTTGAGCCGCGTCCCGGAATACGCTCCGATGTGTCGAGCGGCGACAACAACCTCAGCAGCCTTAATCTGCAAACCTTCAATCCGCTTTTCCCGGTCGGTAACTACTTTGGAGTGCTCTCCGATACTGGCCCTGGAGCGGTCAATTTTCGCGACCTCCACCCGAATTTGAAACTCTTCTTTCCCCACAAGGTAAATGCTGAAGCAGACTGGCTGATTTGGTGGCGGCAGAGCCTCGCCGACGGCGTGTACGGTGTTCCGGGAAACCTGCTGGTGCCCGGAGGCCGCAGCAGCGCTCGCTTTGTAGGCGACCGACCTGGCCTTGAGGTTCACTGGCAGATGACTCGTCACGCCTACCTACAAGGAGATTATGGAATCTTTTACGCCGGTCGATTCCTTCAACAGAGCGGGTATTCTCACAATCTGAACTACACCTCAGTGTGGATCGGCTACAAATTCTGACAGAGAGAGATGTGAGAGGTTCATCAGCCCTTCGAAGAACCAGGCAGAGCCGGTGCTGTACTGCACGCTTTTGATTCTCACTTTTTTCTCCGGCGCGGCCCTTGCGGCACGATCCAAATAACTTGTCGCGGTCGTAATCCATTGCAGTACCATATGCGCTTCAGGAGTCCTGAGCCAGGTGCCGAGTTCTGTCAGCCGCGATTCTGCGAAGCCGGTTTCGTTATGGCGTCCGCTCCAAATTCCGACATTTCGCAATCTTCTGGTTGCCGATGTCGTCTCTGACGTAGGCACGTTTATGCAGAATGTTGGGGCGGCATGGCTCATGCTTTCCCTGAATGGGGGTCCTTTTCTCGTTGCTTTGACGCAGACGGCCAGTTCTCTTCCGTCTTTTATCTTCGCGCTTCCAGCCGGCGCCATTGGCGACATCGTAGATCGGCGCAAACTCGTCCTGTTCACGGAAACATGGATGACGTGCATCGCAGCCCTGCTAACCGTGCTAACGTTCTGTCACCTTGTCTCGCCAGTGTCCCTGCTCCTCCTCACCTTTGCTTTGTCTGCTGGCGATGCTTTCGAAAGCCCAACCTGGCGCGCAATTCTTCCGGAACTTGTTCCGAAAGAGGATCTGACGGCGGCATCCGCGCTGAACGGGATCGAGTTCAATATTGCCCGTGCGATAGGTCCGGGGTTGGCCGGTGCAGCAATCGCGGCCGCGGGGGTGGGCAGCGCTTTCGCCATCAATACGGTATCGTTTTTTGGAGTGATTCTCGTCGTCGCCCGCTGGAAGCGCGCGGCTGTGGCTGGTGCGGAGCTTGTGGAGAGCCTAGGCGGCGCTACGGCAGAGGCGATTCGCTATGTTCGTTACTCCCCGGTCATTCGTCTATTATGCCTTAGGTCGGGAGTCGCGATGTTCTTCGCCAGTTCTCTACTGGCCCTGCTCCCCTCCATTTCCCACAGCGTCAGTCGCAGCCCGCTCGGCTACGGCCTGTTACTAGGTTGCTTCGGGCTCGGAGCCATTCTCGGCGGCTTGTCCATTAAGCAGGTGCGGGCGGGTCATTCCACAGAGGCTGTGGTCTCATTTGGGGTTGGGATCTTCGGACTCAGCACGGCATGCATGGGAATCCTGCACAGATTACCTGCTCTCTCCCTGGCGGTCTTATTCGCTGGCGCGGCGTGGATTTTCTTCATTTCGCTGTTCAATGTTCTTGTGCTCAATCGCGCTCCAGACTGGGTTCGCGCCCGTGTAATGGCAGCGTTTCTCTTTGTGAACCAGGGGGCCCTGGCAGGGGGCAGTGCATTCTGGGGAGCGCTGGCTGGCCGGCATGGACTGCGCGCGGCCCTTATCTGCGCCGGAATCGGAGCCATCGCATCAACAGCTCTGGGTTTCTTCTTCACGTTGCCGGATACAACCACAGATGTGACACCCTGGATCCATTGGAAATTGCCCACAGATTCGAGCGGCGGCCGAACGAACCTGGACGACGGTCCCGTCCTGGTTACAGTTGAATATGAGGTCGCACCCGGACAAGAGAACAATTTCCTTCGCGCGATTCGTAATTATGGTCGCCTCCGCCGGCGCGATGGCGCGTATCAATGGGGCATCTTTCGAAATATGGAGAAGTCAGGCCTGTTTCTCGAAACCTTCCTCACGGCATCCTGGGGCGAACATCTTCGCCTGCATGAGCGCGCCACACAGGCCGACCGGGCCGCTGAAGAAAAGGTGATGAACTCGATCCTGGGGACGCCCAAGGTCACTCACCTTATCAGACCCGAATCGACCGCCGAATCGTAAAGCCGTTTACTGTGCCCGCGGCTTTCTCAGGCGGCGACGAGTAACGCTTCTGTAAAGGGCCTCCTGGCCGATCCGCTCTCAGGCGCGACTCCTGGCGCGCGAGATTTTTTCTCGCGGTCTGCAGCGCCAGGACATTTGCGATTCGCTTGGAGCGGGCTCAACGCAACGAGATGATATTGGCCGAGCGTCTTCCGCAGCATCCAAGGCTTGAGAGAGACTATTTGGTGGTTCAGGGTTCGACCGGGTTACCAGAAGTATGTGGCTTCGATTTTGGGTGAGCCGGGTTCGCCGTCGATGATTTGCGTACTGAGAACAACTTCGAGATTCTTCTTGTCTCCGGCGGCATGCGCCATGCGCATCAGCTGCGCAAGGTCGGCATTGTCAGTGAGGAACTCGCCGGCCACGCGAGTGCCCCCGCGGCCGACGCCGGCAACTACGATAGCCACTTTCCCAGTGTTGACGTCAGTGAATCGCGCCAGGATGGCGTAGTCGCGGTAATTGTTGGTGGCTAGCTGGACGCCACGGTCGACAACCCAGTTTGAGCGGCCGGGCGAGGCGCTATCGGCGATCCAGAGGTGGGCGATGCCGTCATCGTTAGCGAAGTGATAGCGCAGCGAATTGGTCAGGCGCAGGGTCCAGGCGTTATCGAAGGCTCCAACAAAAACTGTAGGTCCGCGACGCAGATCGTCAAGAGTCGTCGCCTCCTCACCTCTGAGCGAGTACTGCTTGCCTCTGGATTCAAGGATGCCAGCAACCTTCACCGTAGCGCTCAGGTCGTCGATCACGACCGCGGTGAGGTTGTCATTCAAGACAATCTGTTGCTCAGGATGGGAAGCGTCGCGGAGGGCAATAACGGAATATTTGGTTTGATCGGCAATACACAGCAAGACCGGATCGGTCGTGGAGAGAATCGGCTGCCAAAACTGATTGAAACCGGACTGGTGGATCCGATTCCAAAAAAATGCCGCGCCGGAAATGATAATCACCGCCGCGATCACGATCAGCACCAGCGCCGGGAGCAGGCGACGCCGACCGGGTGCCTCAGATGACGTGGTATCTTCCTGCACGACGGGCGCACGCGATTCCACTTCCGGCAGCCCGGAGCCATTGGCGCCTTTGTACCCGCGAAATTCCGGAATATAGCTCCCCGGCGGCAACGAAATCCGGAGCTCACCCTGGTGCGCAGGCTCCTGGTAATACTGCGCCATGCGCTTGCGCAACTCGGCGGCAGTGACGCGCACGATCGGATCCGAAGAGGTATCGTAGTCGGGATCCCGACCGAAGATTTCAATCCCGAGGGTGCGTTCTTTCAGGTTCTCCCCATCCCCCGTCAGAGTCCGCTCGACCACGAAGCGCAGGAAATTAGGTAGCCGCTTACTGTGGCTGAAATAGGGACTCGCCACCATGCGATCCAGCTGCTCGCTTATTTCGCCCTTTGCGGCTTTGCTCAGCCCTTGGTGGTTATGACCTGGCGCAACAACATCCATCGGACCCTCACCAGCCAGAAGAAGCGATTATAAGCCGAATGTATCTGGGAGTCTTTTCCTCACTTGGGTTGATCTACAAGTATATGAGAAACAGCGGCTTACAAAACTTATCGGATAAGAATCTCCGGCTTTCCGTAAGGACCCCCCTCGCCGTACCGTAAGGACCTTGGCGATTACCCAATCTAAATGCCTAGAATCATTTCCGCTTTTCGGTTAGCCGTTTTGCGGGGTCGAAAGGTGCGCCCGCCGCACCTATATACTCTGCCAGGGGGCAACCGTAATAGGAGGCTTCAATTGAAGATGGGACGGAAACGGATACCACAGTCTGTCTGGTTTTGGGGTGGATTAGCTCTTCTGATTGGCTTGTTAGCGAGCACTACTCCATGGGGTAACGCACAAATTGCAACAACCACGGCGACCATTTCGGGTCTGATTACCGACCCTTCAGGCGCCGTCGTACCCGGCGCGACCGTCTCGCTGACGAGTGCGGAAAACGGAATCACTCGGCAGTTCAAGTCCGACATAGCGGGCCGATACGCCTTCAGTCAGCTTCCGCCGGCGCAGTACTCGCTTGCGGTGAAGATGACGGGATTTGAAACGTACAAGCAGAATGGAATCGTTCTGGATGCAGCCCAGAATGCGACCCAAAACGTCACACTCACGGTCGGCGCGGAAGCCCAAACCATCACGGTCACGGCGGACGCATCCCTGTTGAACACCGACAATTCCAACGTTGCGGCAAGCCTGGATGCGAAGCAGATCGTGGAGCTACCGCTGAATGTGCGCAACGTCTATGGCCTGGCCACGCTCAACTCCTCCGTGCAAAACACGTCGGAAGGGCAGCTGCTTCTGGGCGGTGGCAGCAATACAACAGATACCGCGGATCAGGATATCTCGTTCATGAATTTCGCCGGCGGTTTCTTCGGAACGACGGCCTTCCTGGTAGACGGCTCATGGGATACCGACACTGAGTGGGGCGGGGTCATCTTTGTGCCCGGCGTGGACTCGGTGCAGGAATTCAAAATCCAAAACAATTCGTTCACAGCTCAGTACGGGTGGAGTACCGGCAACGTGGTCAATGTTGTCACCAAGTCGGGGACGCATGACTTTCACGGTTCGGCATACGAGTTCTATTCCAGCAACAGCGCCAACGCCCTCAACTACTTCCAATCACCAGGCAGCTGCCAGGGCCTGCTCAACACCAACCTGTGCACGTTTAGTCGCAACCAGGTTGGCGGAACGGCCGGCGGCCCTTTGTTCATCCCCGGTGTCTATAAACAGCGGGACAAGACCTTTGTCTTCGGCGAGTATGAGCACTTTCACGCAAACACTCCGTCACCCTCCAGCTACACGGTGCCAGACACCAACTTCCTGGCCGGTGATTTCTCCGAGCAGCTTGGAACCACGGCTGTGGCCACCGATGCTCTCGGCAGGCCCATCTATGATGGTCAGATTTACGATCCGCGTAGCGGGCACGCCATTACCGCCGGGCAACCCGATACGTATAATTCTGTGACCAACCCCTACGGCACGAACCTGGTGGCCACACAAACCGGATACATCCGAAATCCGGTTCCCGGCAACATTCTGACCAACATCTCCGGTTACGCTCCGGATCCCGTTGGCTCCAAACTGCTCAGCTATTTTCCGGCGGCGAAAACGCCGGGCAATGTGCCCGATAACCTGATTTTGGCCGGCGAAGCGCCGACGTATTGGAACGAGTACGGGATCAGGGTCGACCACGACATCAACAGCAATACCAACGCCTATTTCCGTTATTCCTACAAGCAAGAGGCAAAGACCGGTGCCGCAGATAACTGGGGATCCGACCCGGCAGGCCAGGGCAATCAGCGGCCCAACAACCGCTGGGGCATGTGGGCGGGGCTTACACATATTTTCAAGCCCACTTTCACGATGAACATCACTTCGGGCGTCCAGATTTGGCACGAAACTTCTACCAATCAGTCGATCGGTTTCAACCCCTCTACGACTCTTGGACTTCCGGCATATGTCAATGCAGAGGACCCCTTATTTCCGACGGTCAACTTCGGAAACGGCATCTCCCAGCTTGGCCCATTCAGCGGGAACACGGAGGGGGTCAACAACCACGGTCCCGTCGGCACAGTGGCAGTCGATTTCATCAAGTCGATGGGAAAAAACACCGTCAACTTCGGGTTCATGGGTGTGGAACAGGTCTTCGACCAGTACAACTATTACTCGGATTCCTTAACGTTCGATGGCGACTACACAGGCGGACCGAATCCTCTGGCTGGAACCACCGGAGTCAGCTTCACCGGAAACGGAGTGGCTGAGGCGCTGCTCGGCGTCATGGATGGCGCAAGCATCGGAACACCGACCACGCCGTATGTATCAAACCATCTTTTTGGTGAGTATGTGCAGGACGATTGGAAACCAACACGCAACCTGACTTTGAATCTGGGCATGCGTTATGAGATTCAAACTCCGTTCACCTCGCGCCATAACGAGGGCTCAATCTTCAACCCGAACGCGCTGAACCCGCTCAGCTACTCGGTGGGCGAACCCTTGCTGGGCGCGCTTCAGTTCCTGGGGCCAGGCAACCGGTATATTTACAACCCCAACTACAAGAACATTGCGCCTCGCTTTGGCTTCTCGTATCAGGCGGTTCCGAAGCTGGTGATTCACGGCGGATATGGAATCTTCTATCCGGAATCGGTCAGCAGCTCTGGCTCGATCGACACCGACGGTTTCACCGCGACAACCAATGCCAACCTGAGCCTCGATGGCGGTATTACTCCTAATCCGAATATCAGCACCAGCAATCCCTGGGGGGGCCAGTACGCGCAAATCTCCGGGAACGCCAACGGCTCGTATCAACAAGACGGCAACAGCACGGGCGGTGTCTTTCGGGACAACCCGTCCCCTTACGTTCAACAATGGCTGTTCGGCTTGCAGTTTGCCTTCACACCGAGCGATCAACTGGATGTGAACTACATCGGTAACCGGGGCACTCGTATGGTTGCCGGTAGCTGGAATTACAATCAGTTGAATCCTAAGTACCTCCAAACCTATACATCGGACCAACTCGGCAGCCTGGCGCCCAACTCGTTGGGTGTGGCTTTGACCAACCTCACTACTTCCACGAATGGACGAGTCGCACCGAGCAGTTGCTCGGGGTACAGCCTGGATTCGGCGACGATTCCGCTGGCTGATACTCTTCTGGGCTACCCGCAGTATTGCGGCGTAACTCAGGATGACGCTCCTCTCGGCCAATCCCTTTACAACAGCCTGCAGGTCACTTACAACCACCGGATCAGCAAGGGACTTAACGCGCTGGTGTCTTACACCTACTCCAAATTCCTGGATAACGTGGAAGGCAACAACGGCTGGTCGTACAACGGGGCGGCGAACTGGGGTGCGGTTGCAAACTACTACAACATCGCCGGCGAAAAGAGCGTGGACGCGGGTGATATTCCGCAGGCGCTTGTGGCCAGCTACACCTACAACCTTCCGATCGGCCGCGGCAAGGCGGTGGGATCGGGAATGAATCGCCTGGCCGACGCCGTCGTTGGCGGATGGGAACTTTCAGGAGTTGTGACCCTAAAGGACGGAATTCCACTGAGCGTCTTCGGAAACCAATGGAACTCCTATGGTGGTGATCCCAGGCCGGATATCGTCGGGAATATAAAGCCGACGCATCAAAAAATCAGCAGTACTGTGCCCAACTCCTGGGCCAACATCTCAGGCTTCGCCTATGCGCCGTATGGCTCTTTCGGTACGGCCTCCCGCTACCTCTCAGATCTTCGTGGGCCCCATTACACCAACTGGGATAGTGCTCTCGAGAAGAACTGGGAGATTCGAGAGGCGATGAGGGCGCAATTCCGCTTTGAGACCTTTAACTCCTTGAACCATCCGAATTTCTACGCCCCCGGACCTGGGAATATGAGTCTGTATAGCCCCGGTAGTTTCGGGCTAATCACAACCGCGTTCCCAGGCAGAGTGGTCCAGTTTGCAGGGAAGTTCTACTGGTAATCCCTTCGTGACCCATTGCGCCAAATTGCTGCTGGTTCTGCTGGCCGGATCGATGATCGGTTTCGGCCAGCAGCAGCCGGCCTCCAGCCTGGAATCTGCGCTTGCCGACGCGCAACATGCCCAGGCTACCGGAGACTACGCGGCCGCTGCGAACGACTTTAAGCAGGCAGTGAGGTTCGAGCCGGCGATGCCAGAGCTCTGGGCAAATCTCGGACTGATGCAGCATGAGACCGGTGATATTCCCGGAGCCATCGCGAGCTTCCAGCAGGCAATCCGTCTTAAACCCTCTCTCTACGTTCCCAATCTTTTTCTCGGGATCGACTATGCGCACTCAGGCAGGGCGAAAGAAGCGATTCCCTACCTGCTTACCGCCGAGAGGCTCAACAAGGCCGATCCGCAAGCGCCATTGGCGCTCGGCCGGACATACTTCACTTTAGGCAGATTCTCGGCAGCGAGTCAGGAGCTTGAGCGCTCAATCGCACTTGACCCGAAGCTCGGCCCCGCCTGGTTCACGCTGGGGATTGCCCGCCTGGACGAAGTCGAGGAAGATGCGCGCATCATGTCGGAGGAAGGGAAAGAGTCGCCGTTCTCCGGTGTGCTTTATGCCGATTCGCTGGCAAAACAGGGGCGATTCGGCGAATCCGCGAGTCTTTTCAAGACTCTCCTTGACTCCAAACCGCAGCCGCCCTGCATTCGTTCGAAATATGGTTTTGCCCTCTTGCGCGGACACGACGTATCCGGGGCAGCCTCTGCATTCGCCGCCGAAAGAGCCGCGCATCCGGAGTGCGGCCTGGGACTTCTTGGTCGGGCGCGAATTGACCTCGACGAAGGGAACACCGACGAAGCGACCAGATTGATTCGCGAGTTATGGGAGCGCGACCACGGATTCCTTGCATCCAATGTCGCCGTACTTCTGGAGGGCCTGCCCGGCGAAAAGGCCGAATCGGTTGCGAAGACTTTGGCGACGGATGTGAATTTGCCTGCAAATCTGCGCAGCGCGCTGGAGTCCGCATTTAGTCTTTCAGGTTCAGAAAACCTGCCATCGAACCTCACAGATCGCGCCGCATTGCCTCAACCGTCCGTATGGTTCGATGCCAACCATTCGGCGGCCCAGGATTATGCGGATGGGCATTTCGAGCAATGTGAACATCGTCTCTCTTCAGCTCCCGTCCCGCCGAATGCCGACAAACTTCGCTTGCTTGCGGCCTGCGCATTTTTCGCCGGCGACAACCAACAAGCACTTCAAGCGGCATCCACTCTGAAAGTCATCGAGCCTCACTCCATCGAAGCCCTTTACTGGTCCATCCAGGCCAACGAGCTGCTGGCCTTCGATGCACTTGCACAATTTCAGGAGCTCGATCCCGACTCGCCAAAAAACCACGTGTTGCTGGGCGACATTTACCACCAGCTAGAACGGAACGACGATGCAGAGGCGGAATATCTCAAGGCGCTTTCGCTTGTCCCCGGCGATCACGCGGCCATGGTTGGCCTGGCGAGTGCGTACCTGAGCGCCAACAATTCCAAAGGCGCCATGGAGATTGCGCAGGCGGCTTTGCTCAATTCGCCGAACGACCCGGAGCTAAATCTCATCCTGGCCGAAGTCCTGATCGGCCAACACCAGTACGCTGACGCTCAGGCGTATCTGGCCAAGAGCCTGCAGGTCAAGCCGCAAATGCTGCCGCGCGTCCACGCGCTGATGGGCAAAGCTTATGCCGGCATGGGCCAAACCCCGGAGGCAATTGAACAGCTGAAGCTGGGTGCTTCAAGCGACGGGGATGGCTCTGTGCAGTATTTGCTCTCCCGTCTCTACCGCCAGATTGGGGATACCAGGGACGCCAACGACGCCCTCGACCGAATGAAAGAGATCAAACAGAAGCGCGAATCCCGGGGCTACAAGGAGGTCCAAGACCCAGACCTCTCGCCTCTGGAATCGTCAGTCGACCGGGCTCCGCCGCCCTAAAGATGCAACCACCATTTCGTCGACCCGTTGAATTCAACGCAGGGAGATGCTTTCTTTCCAGGAGTCATCATGCGCTCGAAGCGATTCTCTATACTCGCACTTTTCGGATTATTCTTATCGACCACAGCATGGGCTCAAGCGAAACCGGAATCGGCAGTTTCGAATTCTTCAGTTCCGGACCTGAGCAATGGGGTAGAGACAGAAAATGGATCGCTGCACGAGCGAATCACGGCGCTTCGCGACGACGTCCTTCGCATCCGTATCTGGCGCGGTGACACGCCGCCAGAGGATGCGTCGTGGGCAGTGCTCCCAGAAGCGCGGCATGCCTCCGCGCTTGTGACGAGGGAAGACGCGGGAGGTGAGATCGCTTTCCGCACGGATAGGTTGGCTGTCGCGATTGATCGACAAACACTTGCGATCACCATTCGCGACTTAGCGGGAGTGATTCTTCAACAGGACGAGCGGCCCGTTCGCTATGACGGTGAGGCATTCCGTATCTATAAAATCATGCCGATCGACGAGCATTACTTCGGACTCGGCGACAAAGCCGGGCCATTAGATCGACGCAACGAAGCCTTCACGCTGTGGAATACCGACGCCTACCGGTTCCAGGAATCAACGGACCCGCTTTACAAGAGCATTCCCTACTTCATGTCGTATCGCGCAGGGCGAGCCTCGGGAGTGCTTCTCGATAACACCTGGCGCTCGAGTTTCGATTTTGGCAAGGAATCTCCGGTTGCTTACTCATTCGGCGCCATTGCCGGGCCCGTGGACTACTACTTCTTCTATGGACCAGACCCAAAACAGGTAGTGGAAACGTATGCATGGCTGACGGGAAAGCCGCCGCTGCCGCCTCTGTGGTCATTCGGCTTTCAACAATCCCGTTACAGTTACACGCCGCAAGCGCGCGTTCTTAAAATTGCCGATCGTCTTCGCGCAGATCGGATTCCGTCAGACGCCATTTATCTCGATATCGATTATCAAGAAAAGAATCGGCCGTTCACGGTAGATCGATCGGCCTTTCCCGATTTTTCAGGAATGATCGCTCACCTGAAGGCAGAAAACTTTCATCTGGTGATGATTACGGACCTACACATTGCCAATTTACCGGAGCCCACCTATCCGCCGTACGACACGGGAGTCGCGGGCGACAACTTCATCAAGAATCCGGACGGATCGATTTATACGGGAGTTGTTTGGCCCGGCCCCAGCATCTTCCCTGACTTCACGCGGCAAAAGACACGAGAATGGTGGGGGACGCTTTACCGGGACTTTGTTCGTAATGGCGCCGAGGGGTTTTGGAACGATATGAATGAGCCATCGATCTTCAACACGCCTACATCGACCATGCCTTTAGGCGTGGTACACCGCATCGAGGAACCGGGCTTTGTACCGCGCGGTGCGACTCATGCCGAGGTTCACAACGTCTACGGCATGCAGAACTCGCGAGCCACTTATGAAGGATTGCTGGCGCTCAACTCCAACCGCCGTCCGTTTGTTCTCACGCGGGCGACCTATGCCGGGGGGCAGCGGTATGCGGTGACCTGGACAGGAGACAACAGCAGCAGCTGGAATCATCTGCGCATGACCACACCCATGCTGGAAAATCTTGGGCTGAGCGGCTTCGCTTTCACCGGCGCGGACGTGGGCGGGTTCGCCGGGACTCCGTCAATGGACTTACTCACCCGATGGTTCGAAGTCGGCGCCTTTCAGCCGATTAATCGCGACCACACCGAAAAGAGCACCGGCGATCAGGAGCCATGGGTCGGCGGTGCTGTGCAGGAGAAAATTCGCCGCCATTTTATCGAGACCCGTTACAAGTTGATGCCGTACATCTACACGCTTGCCGAAGAGGCATCCCGCACTGGGCTGCCGATGGTTCGGCCACTTTTTCTAGAATTCCCGGATGCCACAGCCGATCGGCATCCGATGGACCTCGATTCAGGAGCAGGGGCCGAGTTTCTGCTGGGGCCGGATCTGCTGATCGCGCCCCAGCCCTATCCCGATGAGCTGGATGATTATCAGGTTGAGCTACCGACTCCCGGTTGGTACGACTTCTGGACCGGCCAACGCGTGGAAGCACACGAACTACCGCGACCGATCACCTTGGCGCTCGATCCGAATGCAAGCGATCCGAAACAACCTAACGCAGTTCACGTGACTCCGCGCCTCGATCGCCTTCCGGTGTTCGTGCGAGCCGGATCGATCGTTCCGATGGCGCCCCTTGTCGAGAGCACAAACGAAACACCTCACGGCCCGCTGACTTTGCGGGTTTATGCAGGAGATTCGTGCGCGGGGGCCCTTTATCAGGATGATGGCAAGAGCTTTGCGTATGAACATGGGGTTTATTTGAGGATGAAGTTCACTTGCCAGCTCACGCAGGAGGGGCTGAAGCTTACTATCAGCCCGCGTGAGGGATCCTATCCCGCGTGGTGGACGGAAATACAGGTCGAAGTCTACGGCTGGACGCCGAAGGAAGGCGCGGTGAACATCAATTCGAAGAAAGCAGCTGTTAAGGTGAATCGAGGAAACGACTACGTCGATTTCTTAATCCCTGACGATGGCGAAGGCTCGGAGGTCGAGATTCAGTAGCCTCAGTTTAAAGTTGATGCGGTGCGGACTACTTACGAAGGAGAAATCCGCTCCGAACGAGGCAGACGCCAACCAACTAACTACAACGAGAGTGTGCGTGCCCGAACGCCAAAAGGCTAGAATCCCAGACGTGTGCGATTGTTTTGGCTTCAGTTGCATCAAGGTGATCGACATCTTGGAGGAGCAGGGGGCGGTTCTCTAGCACATTTAGTAGCGCTGACTGGTTCGAGCCGACAAGGAAGGCAGCAATATATCTAGTGCATCAAGACTGATTATTTGTTTCGTGCCGGTCAAAGCACCAAAGAGTCACAAGAATCCGCAGGGATAGATAAATGACTGCTAAGCATATCAATCAAAAGCACTTATTTCGCTCAAACTTCTACAGGCTTCACAAACATTATGATCTGCTTTGAGAGCAGATGCGCGAGTCGACCGCCAGTGACGACCGTGAAAGGCGCGTTCAATCATTAGCCACCTTTTCCAAGATCGATTGGGCTTGACTGGAGACTCGCGCATGCTTCAAGAGCCTACCTACCGTCTCCCCGCGCCGGTGCTCGTGATCGAATTACATGGAAGCAGGAGGTCTCCGACAGCTTCGGAGATGGCCCGGAGCCTCGGTTTGACGTCATGCAGATCGACCACGAAGTGGTGATGTTCACGGAAGACATCCTCTCATTACGTTTGGAGACCTACCAGTACAACGTCGGTGGGGCTCATGGCAGCGACTGGACTGTAGCTCTCAACTTTCGCTTGCGTCCAAGTCTTCACATAGAGCCTAGTTTCCTTTTCCGACCGCGCCTAAACTATGCTGAGAGCCTCTCAGAAATTTGTGTTCCGCGCCTAAAGCAGCAGCAACGTGAAAGGTGGGCGGCACGAGGAACGGTACATCCGGGCGGGGAGCTGGATCATTGGATTGACCGCGGCGCCTCAGCCGATGCGGCTCATTTTAGGAATATCCTACTTCAGCGCGGCGCTATAAGGGTGGTGTTTGACAATTATCAGGTTGCCCCACTGGACTACGGAAAGTATGAGGTGGTCATCGAAAGAAACGCGCTGGCAGAGCAACTTGACGCAGAGATTTATGCATTCCTTGGCTAGCGCTGGCGGTTCCGGCGAATTCTGTACGTTGATGAATGAGGGAATACTGACCTGGGGGTTCAGCGACCGGCGAAAAGGCACTTTGGAATGACGCAGCAGAGAATTCGGGGCTTTTCTCGGCAATATTGAAAGGGGAGAAGCGCTCTCCAGTGACTTTTCTGAGCAAGAATCTCGAAATCTGGCTGGAAATCGGCGACAAATCCACAGTTTCTCTTTATGTCGCCGATTATGAAGACTGTCTGGCGGAGAGACTGGGATTCGAACCCAGGTTAGAGTTTCCCCTAAACACGCTTTCCAAGCGTGCGCCTTCAGCCACTCGGCCATCTCTCCGCAATGCCGGCTGACTGATCGAGTTTAGCATTTTCAGAGATCGGCGATCCCGATGGACGGGCCGGGGACAAAAAACGGTGGCGGAGCATTCGCCTGAAACTGGCAGAACTGCCGCAAAAAGCGATCACTCGGCGGTGTTATGATGGGCCGGTTCCGGGAGAACGTTTCCATGCGCAATGCTCTGTTTGGATCGATCGTCATGCTGTCCGCCTGTCTTACCTCTTTCGCCCAATCCGCTTCTGTCTCTTATGACCCTGCAACTCACGTCTTTCGCCTCGACGGAGGCAAGATGTCGTATGCCTTTGGGGTGAACCAGCGCGGTGAATTGCAGGCAATTTACTGGGGTGGCCGGCTGGGCGCGACCGACGCGATTCCGCAGGCGGTTGCAATGCGGGAGTGGTCTTCTTTCGATAATTCCTATACCACGACCCCCGAGGAGTACGCCGGATGGGGTTCGGGGTTATTTGTGGAACCGGCGTTGAAGATTACGTTCGCCGATGGCAACCGAGACCTGGTGCTGCACTACGAGAGTCATTCGACCGGCGCCAACAGCCTGGAAGTTGTGACGAAGGACATCGAGAGGCCAATCTTTGTCACACTGCATTACGCTATCGATCCCGACACGGGTATATTAGCGCGCTCGGCGACGATTGAGAATCGCGGGAAAGAACCCGTGACCGTGGAACAGGCGGCGGCGGCGGCGTGGATGCTTCCGGCCGGTCAATACACACTGAGTTACCTGACTGGCCGATGGGCCGGTGAGTGGACATTGAACCAGGAGAAGCTGGACGCGGGCGCGCGGGTGATTGAAAGCCGGCGCGGCACAACCGGTCACCAGGCGAATCCCTGGTTTGCTCTGCAGGCAGGGGACAGCGATGAGAATCATGGCGAAGTCTGGGTTGGCGCCCTGGGCTGGAGCGGCTCGTGGAGGATGACCATCGAGCGCGACCAACTGGATGCGGTGCGGATTACCGGCGGGTTTAATCCCTTTGACTTCGGGTATGTTCTGCATGCGGGCGAGAAGCTTGAGACGCCGATCTTCTATGGCGGCTATTCGGCCGACGGGCTGGGCGGCGCTTCGCGATTACTGCACCAATTCGAACTGACGAAGATCCTGCCGCGCACGGCGGCGACTGCCTCATGGCCCACTCCTAAGCCCCGGCCCGTAATTTACAATTCCTGGGAAGCAACGGAGATGAACGTCAGCGAGGAAGGGCAGATCGCGCTGGCTGAAAAAGCCGCGGCGTTGGGCGTGGATCGTTTCGTCATGGACGACGGCTGGTTCGGCCAGCGCAAAACCGACCACGCCGGCCTCGGCGACTGGTATGTAAACCCCGAGAAATTTCCCCACGGGTTGAAGCCTCTGATCGACAAGGTACATTCGCTGGGGATGGACTTTGGGCTGTGGGTCGAGCCCGAGATGGTCAATCCCGACTCTGATCTGTACCGGAAGCATCCAGACTGGGTGTTGAATTTTCCCGGCAGGCCGCGCACCGAACAGCGCAATCAGCTGGTGTTGAACCTGGCGCGTCCCGATGTCCGTGATTACGTCTTCGGGTTTCTCGACAAGCTGCTCTCCGAGAATGACATAGCTTTTCTCAAGTGGGATTACAACCGGAACTGGAGCGAGCCCGGATGGGACCAGCTGCCGCCAAACGAGCAGAAAGAGGTGTACGTCGCCTTCATCCGCAATCTATATGGAATCCTTTCCCAGCTGCGCGAGAAGCATCCGAACGTGGAGATCGAATCCTGCTCCGGCGGTGGTGGACGTGTCGACCTGGGAATTCTGCGCTACGACGACGAGGTCTGGCCCTCCGACAATACGGACCCGTTCGATAGACTCAGCCAGCAGGACGGATTCACTTACGCCTACACGCCTCAAATCATGATGGCCTGGGTTACGGACTCGCCTCATTGGCTTAATCTCAGGAGCACTTCCCTTACCTACCGGATGCTGAGCTCGATGGAGGGTTCGCTGGGAATTGGCGCCAACATCGCCAAGTGGGACGACGGCGAGATGGCGACTGCCAAGCGGCTCATCGCTGCGTACCACCAAGTGCAAAAGACCATCGTTCAGGGCGATCTTTACCGGCTGATTTCACCGCTGAATGGCAGCGAGTTTTCCGCGACGGAAACGGTGAATCACGACAGGAGCCAATCCGTGGTGTTCGCGTTTATCCATTCGACACAGGAAGGACGCGGATTTCCAATCTTGAAACTGAGGGGTTTGGACCCAGGGGCGCGGTATGCGGTGAGTTCGATCGAGGGAAAGCTCCGGGACGGGGCTCCTGCGGTTGCCTCGGGCGCTTGGTGGATGAACCACGGAATCGAGATGGGCGAGGACTTTCGCGGGGATTTCCACGCGGCGGCATTCCGGCTGGACAAGAAGTAGCCGACTGCGGCTCGGCTGAAGGGCGCCGGGTGTGCTGGCTCACAACCTTCAATTGCTGGCTCACCACCTTCAATATTGATGCTCACTGGTGGATCGACTGCGGGGCGAAAAGAGCTGGCGGCTCTCTAGAAGTCGAAGTGTGGCATTTTTACCACACATGCGATGCGGGGATTTTGGCCCGAAGCGGAGCGAAATCCACAGAACCGCAATTTATTTGATAGGTATTATGCCTTTTATTATCAATATTTTAAAGTTCGTATAGCGGTTTGATCGTCGGACCGACCCTTGCCCGCTTAGTAGAATATCCGAATGGTTGAACGACAGAAATCACATACGGAGAGTGGCAAGAGATCTTGGCGGTTTTGGGTTGGCGCGGGGGTACTTTCCGTGGCCGTCGCCGTCCTGATTTTTGCCGACTCTACCATGACGGTGCAGGCGGATTCACCGCTGGCCCGTCCTGCCTCAACCCTTCCCCCGGCTGCACCGCCAGCCAACCTTTCGGGCATAACCAAGACCCCTTCTAAAGCCAAGAGCCCTGAGAAAAAGGGCCTGCGCGGACTCGCTACCTGGTACGGCCACGTCTTTGACGGACGCCTGACCGCAAACGGCGAAAAGTACGACATGTTTGCCATGACTGCGGCGAGCAACACGCTGCCGTTTGGGACGTTCGTGCGGGTGATCAACTTGGCGACAGGCAAGTCAGTTAAAGTCCGCATCAACGACCGCGGAGATCTGCCTCACAACGGTGTGGTCGACCTCTCCTATGAAGCGGCCAGGGAACTCAACATCGTCGAGGCCGGGGTGGCCCACGTCAGGCTAGAGGTCTTGTCCATGGGGTCCGGCCGGCACACGGCCCCCTAAGAGGGCCCGCTGCAGTCGGTTCGCGATTCTCCAGCCCATTCAGGCGTGGCGCCTGCGATCGATCGCCTCACGCGCGGCGGCCTCGCCCCGGGGTTCGGCTGGTGTCGCCGCCGCCCCGGAGCCTTCGCCCCCCGATTCCGCTTGGGCCGGCTGCTGAGCCAAACCGCGAGTGGAGCCTCGCTATGCCGCGTTTGTGGTAGGGCACAAGTGACTCAGATCACGGATGCGTCCCGAAGCGGAAAATTATCCTCAATCATGGCCTGCTCTCTCTGAGAATCGGCAATACCGGGCCAAGGGCGGTTCATCTTCCCAAAGGATGAGCTGCCCTTTTTGTTTCGCGCCCACGCTAAGTCCCTACCTCCCCCCAGTCCGCTTAAAAATCCTGCCAATCGCGACGCGTATAGTAGATGGTTCGGGGTACGACCCGGCGGCGAGGCAGTATGGCGAAAAAGCGAGAACCCGACAGCATCTGGGAGATGAAACCGCTCCATTTGAGCGACCGTTTTACCAGAGCCGTCGACTACGCGCGCATTCTCCACATCGAGCGCCGCAAAGGAACGAGCATTCCATATATGGCTCACCTGCTTGGGGTGGCGGCTCTCGTCTTGGGCGAAGCGGGGCACGCCGATGTGACCGAAGACATGCTGATTGCGGCGTTGCTGCACGACGCGGCCGAAGATCACGGCGGCCAGTTGCGTCTCGACGACATCGAACAGAACTTCGGCGTGGAAGTAGCGCACATGGTCGAAAGCCTGTCGGACAGCCTGGCAGAGGATTCCACGAAGAAGGCGCCCTGGCGCGAGCGCAAGGAGGAATATCTGAAGCGCCTGCGCAAGGAGCCTGCCGACGTCCTGCTGATCTCTGCCGCCGACAAGCTCTACAACGCGCGCGCCATCCTCGACGATTACCGCAAGATCGGACCCCAGGTCTGGACACGATTCAAGCGCGGACGCAAACACCAGCTATGGTATTTCCGCGAGCTGCTGAAGGTATTTAAGGCAGCGGGAAAAAACCGGATCGTGGCCGAACTGGAACGGGTAACCGACAAGCTGGAGCGGATTTCAGCCAACGAAAAGCAAAAAGGCTGATGGGGGCGCCGGTGTGGCCGGAAAACGATCGGCTGTGACGCCGTGCATTTGCCTGCCGTTCTAGTGGCCGGCTAAAATTCGCGATTGTTCTCCTGCGACTGCCTGGTGCTTTTCATAGATTCGCGGACCCGGCCTTGCGGGGCTCGCCTATGGGCACGTATTCCCAACCTCCCACCTCTCCCTCTACAATCCCTGCCATGCGAAATTTTGCACTCACCGTTGCCGCAGTGCCCCTGGCCACCGCTCTTCTGGTTGCACAAGGAGATCGCGGTGCCCTCCAGCCGCCAATTGCCGAGAGAATCCACACTGAGCGTTCTATCAACGGCGCCGTCCTCATCGACGACTATGCCTGGCTACGACAACGTACTGACCCCAAAGTCCGCGCCTATCTCGAAGTCGAGAACTCCTACGCTGAGCAAGTCACTGCCGGCGAGAAGCCCTTCGCCGAAGAGCTCTACAAAGAGACGCTCAGTCACATTAAGCAGACAGACACTTCAGTCCCATATCGCAAACACGGTTACTGGTATTACTCGCGCACTGAAGAAGGGAAGCAATATCCCGTCTATTGCCGCAAGAAGGAATCCCTCAGCGCACCCGAAGAAGTTATGCTCGACGTCAACCAGTTGGCAATCGGCGAAAAGTTCATGGGTGTCGGTGCGCAAGAGGTCAGCGACGACTCCAACCTCCTCGCTTACACGACAGACAGCGTCGGTTTCCGGCAGTACCAGCTGCATGTCAAAGATCTCCGCACCGGCAAACTTCTGCCCGACACCGCGGAGCGGGTGGACGACCTCGCCTGGGCCTCCGATAACAAAACGCTCTTCTACGTCACAGAAGATGCCACCACTAAAAGAGGAAACCTACTCTTCCGTCATGCCCTCGGCTCGGACTCGAAAGACGACCCCACTGTTTTCAATGAAAAAGACGAGCGATATGACCTATTCCTCTACCGCACACGAGACGACAAGTATCTCCTTCTCGGCTCAACCAGCCACGTCACGAGCGAAGCAAGGTTCCTCACCGCAGCCACGCCGATGGGCGAATTCAAACTGATCGAACCGCGCAAAGAGGGAGTGAAATACTACATCGACGAAGCCAATGACACTTTCTATATACGGGTCAACGACACCGATCCCAGTTACCGGCTGGTAGCCGCTCCGGTTGCGGCGCCGGGCAAATCCAACTGGAAAGAGCTGATCCCAGCGCGCAAGGAAATTCCGATCGAAGACATCGACGCTTTCAAGAGCTTCTACGTTGTCACCGAACATGTAAAAGGACTCCCCGTTTTGCGCGTCCTGTCCATGGCTACGGGGGAATCTCACATAATTGAAATGCCCGAGCCCGCCTATTTCCTCTCTGCCGCTGTCAACGAGGAATTCGATACATCCAAGTATCGCTACGCTTATCAATCACCGGTCACGCCCAGCTCGACTTTTGAGTACGACGTGAACACGCAATCCTCGACCCTTCTCAAGCAACAGGAAGTGCCTGGGTACGATAAGTCTCTCTACACCGTCGAGCGCATTTTCGCGCCAGCCCGGGACGGCACTGGAATCCCGGTCACGATCGCCTATCGCAAAGACAAGTTCAAACGCGGCGAAAACCCACTCTTTGTCTACGGATATGGCTCTTATGGCTTTGCGATGCCCGACACGTTTTCGCCTCTGATGATTCCCCTGCTCGATCGCGGTCTGGTCACGACTGTCGCCCATATTCGCGGCGGCGGAGAAATGGGCGAAGCCTGGCACGACGCGGGCAAGATGATGACCAAACGCAACACATTCACCGATTTTATCGACGCGACAGAAGGATTGCTCGCGCAAGGCTACGGCAAGCGCGGTCTCGTCGGCATCGAGGGCGGCAGCGCCGGCGGCCTGCTGATGGGCGCGGTCACCAACATGCGTCCTGACCTTTTCAAGGTAGTTTTGGCCGAGGTTCCATTCGTCGACATCATGAACACCATGCTCGACGCCAGCCTTCCGCTCACTGTCCCCGAGTACGAAGAGTGGGGCAACCCCAACCAAAAAGCTGCGTTCGACTACATGCTCAGCTATTCGCCCTACGATAATGTCTCCGGGAAAGCCTACCCGGCGATCCTCGTTCAAACCTCATTCGACGACTCGCAGGTGATGTATTGGGAGCCCTCAAAATACGTGGCCAAGCTTCGCGCCCTCAAGACCGACCAGAATCCGCTGGTCTTCTTCGTCAACATGCACGGAGGCCACGGCGGCTCCAGCGGCCGCTACGATCGCATCCATGACCAGGATCGCAACTATGCCTTCCTTCTCACTCAGCTGGGTATTTCAAAATAAGAAGGTGGGAAGATGTGGGCACCCCGACTCGGATAAAGCAGCCCGCAGATCCCGGTTCGACTCCGATCGCTTCCGCGATCTTCGCTCAGGGCAGGCTTTCGACTTCGCAGGTGCAAGAAGCCGGGCCCGCTTCGCTCACGATGACAACTCCTTTTCGGGCGTTTCCCTCTTATTTCCTGGTGCCCACGGGTTTGGCGGCAACATAACCTTTGCGGGCCTGGACATATAGGCCGCGCTGGCTGACCTTGACCTGAAGCTGGTGATAGGCGCCATCGGGCTTAACACCGTTGAGCGAGAGCTCAAGCAGGTAGAGGAACTCAGGTGGTACGGTGAGGCCCCTGAGTCCGCCTTCAAGGTCGTTGGAGTGGTGGAAGAAGGTTCCGCCGGTCCCCGCGGCGAGCTCGGACATGATCAGATCGCCTCCGGTGGTGTCGACAACCAAGCCTCGCGCGTCGAGGGCACCGATGACGACATTGGCTGCGGCCGCCTGGTTGAGCACCTCGGATTTGAAAAACATGGTCTCAGGAGAATCTGTGTAAAACCCAGGCGAGACGAGAATGAGTGTTCGCTGGCCGGGTAGTTTGGCCATGACGCGGACCACATTTTCGATAATGCTGAGCGACTCGCGAGCATCTTCCTGACTGGTGGCGAGAGCTCGTCTCGCAGCCGAAAGCACCATGTTTTCGAAAACGCTGTCCCCGCCTGTCATCATCAGGTTAGAGCAGCTCCTGGCCTGGGTTACGGCTGCACGGAAGACCTGGTCGTCCCTTATTTCGATGATCTGGTGAGCAATGTTGGGAGAGATGCTGGGACAATCCTGATCGTCGTATTGAAAGAGCGGATGCGCCTTTAGCTGCATGATGGCAGCCTTGAGAGCGACGGGGTCGCGAGTGATGCCGGAGCTGACTCCCATAAACGACAGCACATCCGCGTAGCCACCAGCGCCGAGGGGCTCGTCAAGCATTTTGACTGCGGCTTTTTGCATCACCGCAAGATCGGAGGAGTTGAGATGCCTGTCGTCGAACAAGAAGACAATGAATCTGTCTCGCGAGGCTTCCGGTTGAGCGGACTCAGCCGGACCTGCAGAGCCCGACTCGGGAGCTTGCTGAGAGCCCGCCGCTAGAGACTTCTCAAGGGTGAATCCGGTGATTGCCTTCGGCTTGCCCTGATCGAGGACCCTAAAATCGCCTTTGTTGAGCCCGCCGACGGCGAGCCCTTTTCCATCGCGCACCACTGCCGGCACCAGCACCGCATTCACATCGACGTGGATTGTGGCGCCGCCATCGGGAACTTGCGTCGCTTGGACAACGGGCGACGCCTGCATGCTTGCGGGAATGCCCTCAGGGGCTGGCTGGGCGGGCGGCTCAACCGGAGTTGCGTTCGCTGATGGTTTGGCTTCAACGGCCCATGTTGTGCTCACGGTGGACAGTTCAGACTGAGATTCTCCCACCTTCTCAGCCGGCAAATTGGTTGGAGGGACAACTGGCGCTGCCTGAGGCTGGAGGGGAGACGATGCCTGCTCAGAGAGTGGCGTTTCCGCAACCGGAGTTTGCTGCACAGCCTGTTCCGCGGCAGAGCTGACATTCCTCGCGTCGGGGCCCGGTGTTGCCGCAGCGCTTTCAGTGAGTATCCGCGACGTCGCGGCGAAGATGTGATAGTCGGTGAAGAGGTTCTCGTTTAGCCACTCGGTGGTTGCACCCTCGAAGGTAGCGTCGACGGCCGGCGGGGCCGATGAGAGGGCGAGGCTGCGGACGGGGCAGATAAAAGTATTGTCCGCAATCTTGACCCGGCCATACTCGACGGCGATGGCTCCACGGTCAATTGTGGAGCTCCCGCCCAAATCGGCGACCAGCGAGACGCGAAGAATCGTTCCCGTGGCCGGGTCCACCCACAATGAACCTTGATAGCCGGGCTTGGTGCGGATCAATTTTGTGGAGGACCGTGCCGCCGTTGCGACTGCCCCACCCGTTGCAGCGGAGGGAATCGATCGCCAGCCCGGCTGAATCCGCTCGACTGGAGTGACAATCTCGTAGTGAGAAACGGCCTTAGGCACTTGATAGTGAAAGACCGCGGCCTGGCCCGAAGAAGTTTGTTCCCAGTGGCTCCACGTGATCTTGCCGTGGGACGAGTCGGTCAGAATGATCAGGAGCGCGGGGCCAAATTCGCCCCATGTCACGAGTCCGCCTTGCGTCTGCGACGGTGCCGGCGTCGGGCCTGTCGATGGATTCTCCTCGTTGCGCACAGAAACTTCTGACTTCGACGTGCCGACCAGATGCAGTCCCGCTCGCTGGAGATACCCCCCCTTCGTCGCTTCCTGAGGACTGTCGTCAAAACTTAGAGTTGTTCGCGTTGCGAGAAGATTTGGCAGACGCGGCAATGTCTGGAGAGCAAATCTTTGCGCTGCATCGAGAAGTTGTTGCTGCGTGGCCGCGTCCGGTGCGGGAGTGGCCGGCAACTCGCTTGCCGGGGGGTCAAGAAAGGACGACCGGTCTGCCAACAGGCGCAAGGCCAGCGCCGGTTGAGAACCCGAGGCAAAGTGCCTGCCCAAACGGTCGAATGTCGAATCGGTGATCCGTTCGTTGAGATCGACGGTACGAATCCGGCGGGCAATCTCTGCGTCCGGCTTGTGCGCAGCCCAGTCTGCATTCAGAGTCTGTTCCAGTTGCGCGACGCTCATCCGCCTTTCCGTCCACGATGGGAGCGCGATCGTCGCCAGAAAAACCAGAAGCAAAGCCTTTTGCATCACAGGCTCTATTTTTGCACCGAAACCACGCGCGTGCTTTCCCTGGCCTCCAAGGGGGCCCGAGGGCACCCGATTTCTTGCTGGGCGCCCGGACAGATGCAAGCGATGCAAAATGCAGCTTCTTCGACTTCGTCTGGCGCGGAAAAAACGCGCCAGACCTCGCTCAGAATGACAACTCCTTTTCAGGCGTTTCCAACTAGGCCCAGTATCAAACTACTGCGCCCTGCCGTGCCTCTCGGGCAGCGGCTTACGGGCCTGCGGCTTGACGGCCGTCTCATCGACCTGCGTGGTTCCGCTGACGTCGTTGGTAAAGATAGCACCCACGGGAACCAGGTAATCCTCTACCGATTGCCCATCGGTAGAACCGGTGAGCACACTGATGCGCGAAGCATCAATTCCCTGCTCGATGACCAGGTAGTCCTTGGCGTTCACGGCGCGCTGCGCGGCAAACTGATCGACTGTGGCGTGCTTGTGTTTGGCAGCGAAAGCCTGCTCCTTGGCTTCCTTGGCGGCCTCATCCGGAGTTTGCTCACCCACCAGAACCACCTTGGCATCGGCTTGCTGCTTGAGGTCGAGAGCCACCTGATCGAGGCAGGCTTTGGCCGTGTTGTCGACACGCATCGGGCGCTTCTGATCCATAGCAAAGCTGAGAGTGCACAGCGCCTGCGTCTTGGGAGCAGGCGGTACATAAGGAGCTGTGATGGTGAGATTCGCCTGGGAATTTGCGGTGTGGCCCTTATCGTCAGAGACGCTGCAGGTGATTCCTACCGTGCCGGTGGGCGCGCCTGCCGATGAGTATTCAGCGGTGGTCCCAGTGCCGGTAACCGTTCCCGCCGTGGCCAAATAAGAGTAGGTGAGCGGACGATTTTGCGGGCTAATGCCCACGGAAGTGACGGTGGCAGTGTCACCGGGCTTGATGGTGCCAGGGCTCACGGAGCAGCTGATGGTTGGGGGCTCGAAAGCCTTTACTGTAATCCCCGCAGAACAACTCGCATTCTGCCAAGGCTTGGCGCCTTCCCTGCCCGGCTTGCCTTCTTTCACTGTGCCCTGCACGATGTATTCGCCGGGGGCGAGCGATGCGGTGGCCACGTTGGCGGTGGGTCCATTGCCGGTGACTCCGGATCCCGACCATCCATAGATCAGGTTGTCTTTGGGGTTGATTGCGCCTGCGGTTGCGGTAACCGTGACCGGGTCGCCGGGAAAGATGGATTCAGGATTTGCCGAGCAGGCAAGGGTGACGGGCGCCGGAGGCGCGATGGTGCCGTCGTGGATCACCACGCCCGCGCTCAGGCGATAGGCATTGATGTTGGCTGTGCCCAGATAAATCCCCTTGCCCCAATCGTCGTGCATGAATTCGTAGTCGCCCTGGACCAGGCGAGCTGAAAAATGGCGGGAAATATCCCAGTCGAGACCGCCGCCGGCGGTGAGATCCGGACCCCATTTATATGGCTCGTGGATAGGCCCGTCGATCATTGCGCCACCGGCAAGAGCATGGACAAAAGGCGTGAAATGCGCGGTTGGAATGCGTGCGACGATGCCTCCGGCAACGGTCGTGAACCCATCGTCGTTTCCGTGGGTACCAAGAGCTGCGCTGAAAACTTGAACGCCCCATTCGTGGACACCCACTTCACCTTGAATGCCCAAATAGCGGTTGAAGAAGTAAGTGAAGCTGCCTATGGCGCCCAAGGTCACCGGGTCGTAAGAAACCGATACCGGCTGGCTATTGCCGTTCAACGTATTCACGGTGCCGCGCGGTGCCAGATAGCTGTAGCCCAGGAAAACATCCCACCTGGAGACCGAAGCGTTGGGGATGGTGCCGTGCCCCGATGCGGTGGCTTGTGCGAAGAGACCAACGGGTACGCAGGAGAGAGCGATCGGGACCAGAGCATGAAGGGCGATTTTCGAAAAACGCAAATGCACGTTAGAAATCCTCCGCAGACGGGCGAAAGTGGCAATCTCGAGAAAGAGCCTTGAGAATCCGGTCGCGCGCGCGAACTTGCTGTGTGCTCGGCAGTTGCGCGCTTCAAAATCCTGTCAAAGCACGATTAAAACGTAGCATATGCTGGATTTGAGGCAGCAAGTTTTCGCGAAAGGGTCGTCTGAATAGAAAACAGTGGGCATGTCTTGGTAACTACCTTCCGGTTACCCGGGTAACACAAGTCAGATGAAATCTGAGTCAAGAAGCGCGGCAAGTGACGACTGGTGTGCCGCTTTTCACTGCACTCAGTTGGATGCAAATATCCGAAATCAGGTCAAGTGGGCGCGCGTGTTTAGAGGAGATAAGTCGAGCCGACCCGCGCCTGAAACGGCCCTGATCGATGAAAAGGGGCGCAGCTATTGAGCCCCACACGCCCCAAGCGCGTCAAGAGGACTCGTCCAATAAAATGAAATGAATAGCATTCGTTGCAAGGCGGAACGCTTCCCGCCCATTTTCGACACGGAGAACGACCATGCCGCTGATGAAAACTTCAAATCCGGCGCTCAGTGAAAACACTTTCCGCAATGTTGCCGGGCAAACCGGGATCCTGAACGGCGGCGCGATCGACGCAGCGACGCGGATGACGCTGAGCGGAACGGTGAACAAGACCGGAATTCTGCTGCTGTGTGCGTTGGCGACCGCGGCGTGGACCTGGAACTCCTTCCTGCACACCGGCGACTTGAGCGTTGCGGGTCCCTTGGTGCTGGTAGGCGCCTTGGGCGGGCTGATCGTCGGATTGGTCACGTCGTTCAAGAAGGAATGGTCGCCTGTGACAGCGCCGATCTACGCGCTGCTGGAAGGACTGGTGCTGGGCGGACTGTCGGCGGTCTTCAATCTTCGCTATCCGGGCATCGCGATCGAGGCGGTGGGTCTGACGTTCGGCACCCTGTTCGTGATGCTGCTTCTCTATCGTTCGGGGCTGATCAAGGTGACGCAGAAGTTCCGCATCGGTGTGGTGGCGGCCACGGGCGGCATCTTTCTCTTCTACATGCTGGAGTGGGTGCTGAGCTTCTTCGGGATCAACTTCACCACCGTCAATGGCGCGAGCTTAATCGGAATCGGGTTCAGCTTTCTGGTGGTGGGCATTGCGGCATTGAACCTGGTGCTCGACTTCGACTTCGTGGAACAAGGCGTGACTTACGGAGTTCCGAAGTACATGGAGTGGTATGCGGCATTCGGGATCATGGTCACGCTGGTGTGGCTGTATCTGGAGATATTGCGACTGCTGGCGAAGATGCGAAGCAGGAATTGAAAAGCAGCTATCAGCTTTCAGCCTTCGGCATCAGCCCCGCGAACATGAGAATTGGGCGTGGAAACGTCGCACCCCGTGCCCAAATTTGCCTATGAAAGGCAACCGCAGATCCTTCGACTTCGCAGGTGCGAAAGACCCCACCTGTTTCGTTTCAGGATGACAGCAGGTGACCTAAGCGGTTCCCTGGGGTGAAATCAAGATCAACGTGACGGTGCCCGACGTGCTGCGCCGGTGCGGCGTGTTGCGGGGAATGGTGAGCATGTCACCCTGGTTGAGAGTCAGAGCGGTTGACCCCGGCGATGTAACCGCGTTCCATTCCCCCGGGCCGGTGCGATAGGCGCCTGCCGGCGTGCCGCCGACTTCGACGATGGTCGATCCGGAGAGAATCTGAAGGATATGATCGCGGCCCTCGTGCCACTCGAATTCCTTGGCACTCTTGCCGGATTCGACCGTGAGAGCGACGGAAAAATTCCTGCCGGTGACGAGGTTGTTGGTGCCGGGGCTGGCCTGCAGCGCTTTGACATCGGCCTGCATCGCGCCTGCCGTAAAGAGCTGATATGAGTTTTGAGAAACCGCGGGCGTGCTTTGTGCGCCTGCGAGTGAGCCGCCAAGGCTGATGCCGGCAGCAGCGACGGGCAGAGCGCGCAGAAAGCCGCGACGGTCTGGATTTTCTACAGCAAGATTGACCATGGAATTCTCCACGAAGCATCGATCCCTTCGTGGCAGATTCTAACAGCGCAATCGGACATGACTTGACGGGAAGAGAAGAATCTCAGGGCGTGAACTGGCGAAGCCACGGCGTCATGAGAGCAGCAACCGTGCGCGGCTGCTCGTAGGCGGCGAAGTGACCGGCCACGGGCAGGGTGTGAAACGTGCATCCGCCGGGAGCGTGCCGGAACGCCTCCATGTCAGCGGGAGAGACGGCCGAGTCGGCGCCGCCGGCGATGGCCAACACCGGGACATGGATGGACGGAACGGTGAGCAGAGAATCAGGACGCGTGGCCAGACCGGCCTGCAAAGCAACGTATCCTTTCACTGAGAGCGTCATATGAATGCGCAATTCGGAGACGATCTCAGGGCGGTCGTCGCGAGCGGCCTTTCCAGTGAGGTTCAAAGCCATCTCGTCAAACAAATGGGCAACACCCTCGGTCCTGGTGCGGGCGATATTTTCTGCACGCTTGGCGACGTTGAATTCAGCATCCGGTTGCGGTTTTGAGCAGATGAAGGCCAGGCCGCGCACGCGTTCTGGAGCTCTACGCCATATCTCCAGGAGCACATAACCACCGATGGAACAGCCGGCAAGAACAGCCGAGGGAAAGCGGAGGTGATCGAGCAAGGCAAGAAGATCGGCGGCAAGCTGCGTCATGCTCAGTACCGGGGCTTCTGGTACGCGAGAGAAGGCGCCTTCGGGAAGATCGGAACCAAGTTCAGAAACCCCGTGACCGCGGAGGTCCGGCAGAATCGTCCGGATGTTGGGAAGGTGGTGCTTAAGCGGGCGCCAGTAGTCTCGATCGAGCGGAGTGGGATGAAGAAAAACAACGGGCAAACCCGATCCAGAATCGGAGAAACCGAGGCGTGCACCGTCAGAGTGATAAAAATCGCTCATATTCCAGGAGGATACGCCCCCGGCAGGGGTGGCGTCTCCTCTGGAATTCCGATCCAGGCAGCCAAATAGGCAATACCGACCAGTCCGCTGGAGACCACCAAGCCAAGGATAGCAAGTATCCTGACCGCGGTAACATCCCATCCGTAGGCATGCGCCAGGGCCACGCAGACCCCGCCGATCAGGCGGCCGGCTCGAGGCCGCACGAGCATGCGGCCCGGGTTGGGCTGTGCCTCAGGAAACGCCGCTCCACAACTCGTGCAGAAGCGAGCGCTGGGAGGTAAACCGGATCCGCAATTCTGACAAAAGACCGCCATGGGAGGCCTCTCCTTGGGAGTGAACGTCTTATGTCCTGATACGAGGATACGCGGGCCGGAGTTCCAAAGGGGAGCGGGGTCAGCGGAGTTGGCAGGGTTGGCGGAGTTAGCGGAGCTAGCGGAGTTGGAGGCGCTGGGGCGACGCGCAGCCCCCGGCTCAAGTTCCCTGGTAGGGGCTGCGCAGATACTTGCGCGCGAGGTCGGCCCGGGAGGTATTGGGGCCGAAGTCGATGGCAGCCTGGTAGTCATGGACAGCCGGCATGCGCTCACCCGCCAGATCGCGGCACTGACCGGCATCGAGCAGAGAACGAATCTTGAGCTCGGCTCCCACGCCGCGTGTGGAAGCAGCCTGCTCGTAGGCTTGAGCCGCCTCGATGTAGTGACGCTGGCCGCGCAACGCATCTCCGAGACCGAATTCGGCCAGCTCGAGGCGCGCCTCGGCAAAGTAGCCAGGCTGGGCGTTGTCTGCAAGCAGCTTACGGTACACATCGACCGCGGCCATTCCTTCGCCGGCATCCTTACGCAGGTTGGCTTCCTCGAGACAGAAGAGAAAATCGTGGGGATATTGGCTCTTCAGCTTGCGAACGACTTCGATGGCTTCGCGATAACGGGATTCCCGGCGCAGGAAGAGCGCGATGGCGGTGCGCGCTTCGACGCTGGTGACCACGCCGTGGTTGCCGGCATCCCAAAGCATGGCCAGGCCGGTCGATTTTGTGCCGGTGATTCCGGCAAAGCCGATCATGAGCTTGAACGGCCAGGGCAGCGCGCCGACGACGTACTCATAGACCCCGGTGATGAGTTTGGCATCGACGTATTCAGGGTCCAACTGGAGTGCGCGTGCGGCGTCGTCTTTGGCTTTTGTTGCGAGCCGGAAACCGGTGCCGAAGGCGCGCTCGACCATGGCTACATAGGTGCATCGCAAAGCGCGGACCCAGGCGCGGGCAAACAGTGCATCGACATCGTTGGGATTCTTGCTTAGGCGCCAGTCTGCTTCACGCACGGCATCGTCGGCCAGATTGAAAATCTGGTCGCGTTTATTGGGATCCTCTTCTGTGGCGTGCTTGCCGCTGAGAAATCCGTCGTTGGCATAGAAAGTGGTATCGAGCAAATCGAGCCGGAAAAGTTCCTGGAAGATCACCGCGTCGAGCAAGTATGCCGAGGCTTGCGGGTCGCCGGGATGGGCGGTGCGGAACTGCTGGAAACGCGCGACGGCGAGAGGGTAATCCAAGTTGTAGTAGGCGTCGTAGGCCGCGCGCACCTGGGGATCGTAGTTCATGGGATTGGTGTGAACCGGCTCGGCCAGGGCGATTTGGGAGAGGACAACCGCGAGAATTCCAATTCCCCACAAACGCATGTCGAACCGTCCCGTCGAATCTCAATCCCTCTTCAATTTAACCTGCGGGCTCACGTGGCGCGGGCGGGCGCCATATTTTGGGATGCTTTAGCATGGAAGCATGCCCATCATCGAACGGCTGAATCCGAGAATCGGCGCGGCGCGGAGTGCTGCGCCCGACATATTGGCGGAGGCACGCGCGCGCCTGATCGTGGCTCTCGATGTGCCAAGTGCGGACGCTGCAAACAAGCTGGTCGAGCAACTTGAAGGCACCTGCCAGTGGTTCAAGGTGGGACTGGAACTGTTCACGGCTGCCGGGCCCGCGATCGTGGAAAAACTGGCCGCGGCCGGGCACTCGGTGTTCCTCGATCTGAAGTTTCACGACATTCCCAATACGGTTGCGGGAGCTGTGCGCTCGGCGGCGAAGCTGGGCGCGCGCATGACGACGGTTCATGCTGCCGGCGGGCCAGCGATGTTGGAAGCGGCGCGTGAGGCGCTAGACGCAGTCCCTGACGCGCCACAATTGCTGGCCGTGACCGTGCTCACCAGCATGGATGCAGCGGAATTGTCGGCAGCGGGAGTGGATCGGGCTGCGGCAAAACAAGTGGAGCTGCTGGCCAGAATGGGGTTGAACGCAGGGATTCGTGGTTTTGTTTGCTCGCCGGAAGAGGTTCGAGCGCTGCGGAAGCTCGCCGGGCCAGGCGGCGTGCTGGTTGTTCCAGGCATTCGGCCGGCGACCGCATCCGCCGGCGATCAGAAGCGCATCGCGACTCCAGCGGAGGCGATTCAGGCGGGGGCAAGTTATCTGGTTGTCGGGCGCCCGATCACGCAGGCGGCAGAGCCGGCGAGGGCGGCGAAGGCGATCCTGAACGAGATGGCGAAAGCGCTAGGGTGATGTGCAATTCCATCGAAAAAGCCCTGCGCTATGCCGGGCTTTTTCCATGCTGAGATTCGAGACATTACTTAGAGTTTTTCGTAGAAGTCGCAGACAGAACAAGAGATGTAGACTCCGCCTGGGATGCCGCGCTCGCGGTCTTTGACGCGCTTGACGATGCGCGTCGGCTTCGAGCACTTGGGACAGTCGGTCGACTTCGTCGTGTCCATGACTTTCTTGCGGTCGCCGGTCTTTGCGATTTTGGCCATTGGTAGGGTGATTCTCCTTGTGGGCTTGTCTCTGCTCGCATCTACCGCGACGCCCCGGCGATGAACGATCGCTTCTCCGGGTCCCTGTTGCGGCGGACGGCTTCAACGGCGCGGCCGTAGCTCGTCTCGCGCTTCTGGACGGATGATCCTGTCAGCGGGAAACGAGCAGACTCGCTGAGTTCAGTTTATATGAAGCGACGCAGATGCGAAGCGGGCGGTAGTGGGCTGGTTTGAAGAGAACGTTCCCTCAGCGCCCTTACAGGACCTGCGGGATGGCTCACCCGGCCACCCCATCTGCCTGTCAACCCCCTCCCCCCGTCTTCTCTCGCCAACCCGCCCCCATAACCCTAATCCCGCCCCACATTTGCGCTCTTCGCCCAAGGCCGCAATTTCTTGCCTCGCACTTGCGAATAATTCCCCCTTATGGCGCAACATAGAACCGTGAGTCCAGCCAGCTCCTCGGCGCCGCATAGCGTCCCGCACTCCGGCTCCCCCGCCGCTGCGCCAGATTGAACCCTGATCCTTCGCAGAAAAAAATTTCCCCAAAAAACAGCCCTGAAATTGGTGCAAAACCGACCAACCCAAGATCCGACCTATTGAAATCAATCACTTACATGTTTACTGAAGATACAACATTTCTGCCCCAAATCGGCTTCAAGCCGCCGAAATGGCACAACTTCAGCCGGACCGCGCTGCGCAGATCGCGATTCCCGGCCCGTGATCACTTTCCCGACTGTTGCCGGAGATATGCGATGACGTCGGCGCGTTCCGCCGGCTGGGCCACATAGAAATCCATGTTTGCGCCGGGCGCCATTGTCTGGGGATCGGTGAGCCAGCGGTCGAGCGTCTCCTGGTTCCAGACAATGTGCGACTTCTTCACGGCATCGGAGTAGTCGAAGCCGGTAATGGAGCCGGCCGCCCGCCCGTAAACACCGGCAAGGTGCGGGCCTTCGCGATCCTGGGTCAGGGCGTGGCAGCCTGTGCAGCGTTTTTCGAAGACAACTTTGCCGCGCGCTGGATCACCGAAGACAGAAGCAGCGCGTGCTTCTTCGGGATCCGAAGCCAACTGCCCGGCCCACTCGGTGATTGCTTGAATATCTTGCGGCGAGAGTCGCGCGCCCCAGTGAAGCGCCAGATACTGCACGGGCGGCATCTCGCGCTTTCGCACTTCATGCGCGATCTTCGCCTTGAACGCCTGTTGCTGCTCGGGCGAATCGCTCTCCCACCGCGAAAGGTTCATGGCGCTACGCGCCCTGACGACGTCGCGCTCGATGAGCCACGAGCCCGGAGCGAAGTGAGCATAGACCGGCGTGCGGGTTGCAAAGGAGTGACAGTCCGCGCACTTTCGAACGAGCACTGCCTGCACTTCCGGCGGAATCGACGACTGCGACCCCAGTGGCGGCGCAGACGATGCATGAAACAGGTCTGCGTCGCCAAACGGGTGAACGAATCCAAGAAGAAACGAAACGGTCAGCATCGCGAGGATGGCTGCGACAATGGATCGAATCCGCATCAGGCTTGATCCGCAAGCGACGAATCCACGACAGCAAGGTGGCTGCGACGGCCGATGTACTTCACATTTGTGATCCCGAGGACGCTCTTGAGTTTGCCGGCAGGCACCACCATGGGGCCGGAATGTGGCGCGGAGCCGGGCGCCGGCTGCGGAAAGGCCGTGGACGCGGCGGTATGGAATGCGACATTGCCCTCCACCTTCTGCACCACCTGGTGAATGTGGCCGTTGAGCACGGTGACCGATCCGAAGCGTTTGAGATAGCCGAGCGCTTCAGCGCCATCTTCGGTGCCCCAGCCCCAGTCGGGATAGACCATCCATAGCGGAATGTGCGCGAAGACAACGATTGGGGTAGATGCGGATTGCCCGGCGAGATCGCTTTTGAGCCACGCGACTTGATCCACGCCAAGTTTGCCCATCGCGTCGATTTGAAGAACGTTGTTGAGCCCGACAAAGTGCACGCCTTTGTGGTCGAAGCTGTACCAACCACGCCCCACGGTGCCGCTCCCGAAGCGTTCGCGATACTGAGCGCCGTCATCGAGCGCCGTGTCGTGTTCGCCGGGAACGTAGAAGACGTTGCCCGCCTTCGCTCCCTTAATGACCTCGACAGCGGTGTCGAATTCGGCGGGTTTCGAGGTCTGGGTAATGTCGCCGGTGTGCAGAAGCAACTCGGGCTCGACGGGCAGCCGGTTGATCTTGTCGATGGCGAGCTTCAGCGTTCCGGTTACGTCCTGGTTGGCGGCTTTGTTAAAGCCTATGTGGCTATCGCTGATCTGCACGAAGCTGAAACTGCCGTGGCCGTGCGATGCAGTGTCGTGAGCTGCGCCAGTCGCGGCGAAGAGCCTCGATGAGGGGACACCGCCGGTCATCGTCCAGATGAGGCCGGTTCCGGCCCAGGCCATGCAGCTCAAGAAGCCGCGACGATCGATTCCGTCATTCGCGGGTCCGTTGTGATCCGGGTTGTTCGCCGCAGGCGAATTTTTAGGGCCGGCAGCCGTGCTGGCCGCGGTTTCGGGCAATTGGTGCGGATGCGTGTGTTTGACCATGGAACCCTCCACCGGTGCAAACTGAGAGCTGCGGAGAATATTCCCTGAAGAAGCGGAATAATTTTGCGCTGGGCCAGTTTTCATTCGCAGAGGTTGAAAACGGAGAGAATCCGACCCGATGACGTTGTTGCCTTGGAGCAAGAATGGGCAAGAGCCCGAGCGCGAAGCCGAGTCTTTCGGCGACCTGGCGCTTCCGTTGCTTCCGGCGCTCTACAATCTGGCGTCGTGGCTGGCGCGCGGGGATGGCGACGCGGAAGACCTGGTGCAGGAGACGATGCTGAAGGCCCTGCGGGGATTTTCGAGCTTCGAGCCGGGCACCAACTTCAAGGCGTGGATCTTCCGCATTCTGCGCAACACCTTTCTGACTTCGCGCAGTGGGCTGGCGGCGATGAGGACCGTTTCGCTTGAAGACGAAATGGACGAAACGGAAGAGCGGGGACCGCGACGGATTCCCGCAGCGGCCATCGACCGGGAGACGCCCGAGTCGAGCGTTATCCGCATGCGCGACGCGGATGCGTTGCGCGCCGCCATGGAAAAGCTGCCGACGCACTTGCTGGAAGTGCTGGTGCTCTGCGACGTCGAGGAGATGAAGTACCGCGAGATCGCCATGGTCGCCGGGATCCCGATCGGGACTGTCATGTCGCGTATCGCGCGGGCGCGTGCGCAGTTGCGCAGGGGCCTCGGATCGCAATCGCCGGCCAGAAAGGAGGCGAGGCCATGACGGATCACCTGACTGCCGCTCAGCTGAGCGCACTTGCCGATGGCGAGCTCGCAGGGGACGAACTGAACGACGTGAAGGAGCACATCGACGAGTGCTTGCCATGCGCACGGAGCGCCGTCGATGAGTGGCTGCTGAAAGGCGCCGTGGCAAGGGCCGGGAGGAGATATGACGCGCCTGCGGATCTCAGCGATCGCATGGCGATACTGGTGGCGAAGCAGGCGTCACCCAAGGCGCGCCGGCCAGACGGGGCCCCGGCTTTATCGCGAAGCCCGAAGACCGGGGTCGCGTTTGCCGTTTGGGCGGCCGCCGCAGCCGTGTTGCTGGTGCTGGGCGGCTGGGGCGTCGTGCAGTATCGGGCGAACAATTTGCTGAATAGCGAACGTGCTGCGCTTGTGACCGAGGCCTGCGATCTGCACATCGCAATGCTGGCGGCCAATCAGCCACCGCAGGTGATTTCGGGTGACCGGCACACGGTGAAGCCGTGGTTCCAGGGGAAGCTGCCGTTCAGCTTCAATCTGCCGGAGACGCTGCCTGCCGACACCACGCTGGACGGAGCGAACCTCGTGTATCTGCACAATCATCCGGTGGCGCAATTGCTCTTCAGCATCGGCCGCCATCGCGTGTCGGTTTTTGTGGAGGAAAAGTCGGCGAGCGGCGTGCTCGGTGCGCTGAAGACGGCCCACGAAGGCTTCAATGTGACCGGCTTCGACACCGATGATCTCGAAGTGATCGCAGTGAGTGACGTTGACCCCGCGCGGCTGACAGCGCTGAGCAGCAGTCTGCAGGCGGCGCAAGCCCGCCGTTAACGATGCTCCAGGTTCGCAGATCCAGCGCAACGAGCCTCGCGGTAAATCGGAACGGCCGCTACGAACCCGCGTAAAAAACATAGATTGCCGTGTAGTGCGAACGCGTTTCCTGCCCCTTGTGCTGGTTGTCGCAGCCGCCTGCCGGAGCTTTGCCTCCGGAAGTGGAAAGGCGCTGGATGCTGGTCACGCTGGTCATCAACCCATCGCCCTGATGATCGCGAGCCTCGACCAGGAGCCAGGGAATCGAATCGGGGTCGGGCGTTGCGTTGGCAACAGCCTTGCCCATCACGCGGCTTCCATCGGTGTACTCCCATGTTGGGCCGGCGAAGTGAATGCCGATCTGCTTGCCCGCCTCGTCGAAGAGCCTGGCATCGGGCCGGGAGAACACCCAATTCGAACCATCGCAAGTGTAGATCTGGTCTCCGGCAGCGTGCGCTTCGAGAACCATTCGCGCACCAGCAGGAGGCTTCAGGTTGTCGGGGACGGCAGGCAGGTCCTGCCTAATTGCCGACGAAGCGAAGATGAACAGCAACGTGAAAATGCCCCGCATAGTGAACAGTCTTGCATAGCGGATCAAGACGCGCAAAATGCTGTGTGGCGAATCAGAAGTTTGATGCATAAGATCGAATCCAAAATGCAGGTCCTTCGACTCCGTTTGCCGCGGTACACGCGGCAAACTCTGCTCAGGATGACCACTGGAATTACGCAGCGAATTTTATACTCATGATGACACTAGTTAATCTTCATGCCGGGCATGGCTGAGTTGTCCATGTTGTCGTGGCCGTGGTCGTCGTCGATGGACCACACATCTTTCGGGTCGGATTCGTAAGGATAGACGTGGACCATCCATCCGAGAACATGAGGGATGAAGACACCGCCGGCGGCGTCGCAGGCGTCCTTCGTCGTGATGGAACCCATCAGCCCGAATTTGGCATTGGGGCCAAAGTATCCGGTCCACTGGCCCGGGGGCGCCTTGCAGAAATTTACGTGCTGGTGCCAGCGCGCAATGCTCAGCGGAATGCGCTCATTCAACTCGTCCTGGGTGGCGCCCAAGCGGTCGGTATACATGACGCCCATGAGCTTGTAGCCTCCGTCAGCAGTCTTTTTGTAGAGCAACGAGGTCGGCTTGAGCGGATCGAAGTGCGTGGCGGCGTCGCGCCCGTTCTCATAATTCGTGAAGTGGTAGAGCGGCTGGGGAATATTGGGCAGAAAGATGCGGTACCCGTCGGCGAGAGCCTTATGGTAGTCGCGATAGGGCTCCATAGCTTCACGTGCCGCGGCGACGATGGCGTCAGCCTTCTGCCGGTCGCCAGGCTGAGCCGGCCGGAGGGCGCTCAAGAACATATGGCCAGCCATGTGCGCCATGCCGCCGTGAGACATGCCGGGCATGTCTGAATTCATTGGCGGAGGCTGAGACGCCGCGGAGTCCTGCGCGCGGGCGCTAGGTGCGAAAAAAAAGATGGCGAGGGAGAGAATCGCGGCGAGGGGAATCGATCGCGACGGCATCAGTGACCTCCGTGCGGTTCTGTCATTCAATTTGACGAGTGCCGATCGTGCGCAGTTGAATGTGCGAAGCTGATCAGCATTTCATACTGATTCTCCCTACGCAAATAGGCCGTTTGATGTTCCGTCCGCGAAGGATTTCGCAGGCAGAAACGCCGCAAGCGGACACTTGAATCAGTTCGATTGGGCGGCGCGATCGGAGCCAGGCGCGGGCGCGCTGGACGACGTGGTGAACTGCGACGAGCCTGACGGCGGAGACTGCGTGTTGCCGGGCGCGGACGGCTGGCTACCAGGGGCAGCAGGTTGTTGGGCAGGCTTCTGGCCGCCGGCGGCAGGCGGCTGATTTGCCGGCGGGGATTGCCCGTTCGCCGGCGGCGTTGCTTGTCCATTTGCAGACGGCGTGCTCTGGCCATTCGCCGGCGTCTGCTGCTGCTCGTCGGGGTTGGCGCCGAGCTGATCGTCTGAGTGCGGCTTGGGCATCTGCACGGGGCGCATCACGCCGGTCGATTGATTTTCGTTGGGCAACTGTTCGCCGGGGTTGCGCAGGCTGGGCGGCGCGGCGGGTGCCTGCTTGTCGGGATTGACCTCGACGTCGCCTTCATGGACGATTCTCACATTCGATTGGGCAGTCATCACCGGAGTGCCGCCGGTCATCAACATCGCCGAGACTACGTCTTTGGTGAACACCTGGATCGGCTCGCCGTCCCTGGCGATTTCCACGCGGATGACGCGGTTGCCGTTGATGCGCACGAAGTTCACTTCCTGAGGCGGCGTGCCGTAGATCCACTCCTCGAAGGGCATTTGCCCATCCATCTCACGCGACTTGGTGAGCGGCTGTCCCTTTGCATAAAGCACCATCTCGGTGCTCATTCCAACAAGCACCTTGTGGTCAAGGATGTCCTTCTTGAGCTCGGAGGGAAGCGTGTCGGTGAAGGCCTGGATCGGCGTCTTGACATCGAAGGAGATGAGGGGAGCAAGCAACGCCTTGACCTGCTGGCTGGTGAGTTCGGGAACGTTATCGTGGAACGCGAGAGTGAGGCGCGCCCCGGCGGGGTCGCCCTGCTGATTGGCTTGCGCGGGATCAATGTCGGGATCGCCCATGGTGGGCCCCATGCCGATTTGGACGTGGCGCAGGAAGCGGTGTTTGGCGTCGGGACCATCGTTGAGATCGAACACAATTTTGTCGCGGTCGAACTTGATGTCGGTGATGACCACGCGCGCGCCCGGCTTCGCTGAGAGCCCCTGGCTGACGATCATATTCAGGTACGGCTCGCCGGCGGGTTCAAGTTTACCGTTGGCTTCGAGAGTGAGGCCTTTGTGACCGCGTGGGAAGGGGCGCATCGCAAAGCCCTGTTCGGACTGCAGCTCGCGAATGAGCAGAAGACGGGCCTTGGGGTCGAGCTCTGTCTTGGGAAGCTCCACATGTGTGGGCGTGATCTGAGCATACTGATGGTCGATGGGGCCGTTGGCGGTGGTTCCCTTGCCGCTGGTATCGATAGTGAGAACCTGGCCCGCGAGCGAGCCCGCGAAGAAAAATGCGGCAAGCGTGCAGGCGGCTGCAAGGCAGCGCACGTCAACAGCGCGTGGCGGCAGCGGCCGGCGCGGAGAAGGCCCGTGGGAATAGAGGTGAATCATGGGAACCTCCCATGCTTGCCTGGGATGCATCGCCAAGAACCGGTGAAGAGCGATGGGACGTGTTTTCTATCAGGTAATGATGCCCTGAGGCCCATATGGGCAATACATCTAGGCAAACGTTAGCGCTATTCGGAGGGAAAGGCAAATCGGCGAAAGTGGGCACACGGGCAAGCGGTCGCATAAGGCCCATGCAGGGCAGAGAGCCCCTGCCGGCGGGCGAAAGCCGGCGCGCTCAAGGGCGTTGTCCGGCTCAGCCCCAGCGGGATGGGGAAGCGGATCTTGGGGTAAAGGTGCGATCGGACGACGCAGTCGTTGAAGGCCTTTGCAGCCCCCACGGCCTGGATTGAGAGTTGAGCTGGAGATTTTCTCCCGAGTCGCGGAGAGATGAAGACGTCGACCTTTCCCAGTTTGTGGTCGCTCGCCGTTCGAGTAACTGACTGCAATTCATAGTTCGCCTCCTGGGCTGGGGACATCCGGCTCTCCTCCGGTACCCCAGGTTGCGGTTCGCAGACGTTAGTTCCCGGATTGTGCAGCCGGCACCAGATTGAGCGGCTGGTTAAGGGTGAACAGAAGCACAGTGCCGCTATCGAGCTTGGCCTGTGGATGACTGACGAGCAAATGCACGGTAATGACGCCGGCGCCAATGATGGTTCCAGCCAGAGCGCCACCCGGACCGCCGAGAATGGCCCCGGTGATGGCACCCGCGCCGACGGCTCCGCCGTATTCGATGCCGTCCTTTTTGAGCTGCGAGCCGGCGCTGACGCCGCCCTCGCCGTTGATGTGAACCGATGATCCGGGAGCGCCGGAAAGCTCGGCGTAGATATGGAAGCGCGAGCCATCGGGCAGGATCGCGGTTTCGGGACGGAGGTGCATGGAACCGTGGCTGAAGGCACGGCCGCTGGAAACCCCAACCACAGTGCCTTCGATTTCAGAGCCTGCGGGAATCAGTATCTGGCCGTCCTGGATGACGTCGGAGGCCACGCGCGCGCGGAACCTCTCGCCGGGCTGGCTGGTGGCAGTAGACAGCCTACCGAGCAAACGAGCGCGGATGGTCGCGCCGTAGCCGCCTCGGTGTTCAGAGGACGCATCGGGGTGAACGATATCGCCGTCGGGGTCGCTCATCATGGCGTCACGCCGATTGAGTTCGGGGAGCGAAGGAGCGCTCGGCGCAACCATCACGATCCCATCATCGGTGCCGTCGGCTGCGTTCGCCATCGCTGAATCAGGCGTGGCAGAATTCATTGGGGCGGGCATCGGTGCAGGCTGAGCGGGTGGCGCGGCCGCGGGTTGCGGCATCGGCCGAGCGGGCGAAGGCTTTGGCGCGGGAATTGGAGCGGGCTGCTCGTAGCCGGTAACGCCGGCGGGAGGCTTGCCAGAATTGTCCTGAGCGGGCTCGTCGGTGACGATGGAAGTGTCAGGTGGAGGGTTGGCGGTTCCCGCGTAGGGGCCAGCCTGGGCGGTATTCTGTGCTGCTAATAAAGCCGCGGACGCGGCAAACAAGGCGTACACAAGCAAACTCCGCTTCATCCCTGTCTCCTTTTACGGGCAAAGATCGCCTTGATCGCTTAGACACACTGAAAACTGAAAAGTTCTTTCCGTAAGCCTACCGGGAAAAACTGAGGAAAACTCACCCAACATAAGGTTAGACCGGGATCGGTCAATGGCGGGCCGGTGGAAGCGGCGCGTGTGCCTTTAGCGGTAAGAATCAAAGCAGTTAACCCAAAACGCAAGGCGGTGTCGGCTCGCGATGTGACCGCTGCCACAAGGTTGGAAACAGGCACCTTTGTTAGAATCCCAGCGGATAGCCAGCACTCCTAGAACACATTTTTGCGGGACGGAGAGTCGTCTTTTTGCGCGAGCACGGGCTTTTGAACTCAATCCAAAGCGCTGCCGGAGAAGCCCTTGCCGTGGATCGCCGTCCCAAACTGAACGACCGGCTGCTGCACCACATTGTGAGGAGCGATATGACTGAGATTGTTGCGGTACGCGCCCGCGAGGTTCTGGACTCGCGCGGCAATCCTACCGTGGAAGCGGACGTAATTCTGGAAAGCGGCGCGATGGGCCGCGCCATTGTGCCCTCGGGCGCCTCGACCGGTGAACACGAAGCCGTGGAGCTGCGAGATGGCGACAAGAGCCATTACCAGGGCAAGGGAGTGCTGCAGGCAGTCGCCAATGTGGAAACGGTGATTGCGCCGGAGCTGGAAGGGATGGACGCCGCAAACCAGAGGCTGATCGATCAATCGATGATCGCTCTGGATGGAACGCCGAATAAGAGCAAGCTGGGGGCGAACGCGATTCTGGCGGTGTCAATGGCTGCGGCGCGCGCCGTGGCGCAGACGCTGGAAGTTCCGCTCTACCGTTATCTGGGCGGCGTCAACGCCAGCGTGCTGCCGACGCCGATGCTCAACGTGCTGAACGGCGGAGCTCATGCCGACTCGAACGTCGATTTTCAGGAGTTCATGATCATGCCCGTGGGCGCGGAACGATTCAGCGAGGCACTGCGCTGGGCGGCCGAAACATTCCACACTCTGAAGAGCGTGCTGAAGAAGAAGGGTTACAACACGGCGGTGGGCGACGAGGGCGGATTTGCGCCGTCGCTCAAGGAAAACACCGAAGCCATCGAGCTGATCCTGGAAGCGATTGAGCAGGCCGGCTACAAGCCGGGCGAGCAGATCGCCATTGCACTCGATCCGGCATCGAGCGAATTCTACGACAAGGAAAAGAACAAGTACGTTTTCAAGAAGAGCGACAAGCGCGAGCTGACCAGCGCAGAGATGGTGAGCTTTTACGACAATTGGATCCGGCAGTATCCCATCGTCTCGCTGGAAGATGGCCTGGCCGAGGACGATTGGGAAGGATGGCGCATCTTGACCGACAAGCTGGGCGGGCGGATCCAACTCGTCGGCGACGACATCTTTGTGACCAATGTGAAGCGCCTGCAGCGGGGCATCGAGGAAGGCGTAGGCAATTCGATCCTGATCAAGGTGAACCAGATTGGAACGGTGACGGAGACGTTCGAGGCAATCGAACTGGGACGGCGCTATGGATACACTTCGGTCATCTCGCATCGTTCGGGCGAAACCGAAGACACCTTCATCGCCGATCTGGCGGTGGCAACCGGCGTGGGGCAGATCAAGACCGGGTCAGTAAGCCGCACCGACCGCATCGCAAAATACAATCAGTTGCTGCGGATTGAAGAAGAGCTCGGCTCGGGCGCGGTGTACCTGGGGCTGGAGAGCCTTAACTATGGCGAGTAGGACCTGACATTGAGGCTGAAGCAAAAGAGGGAGGAGTTCTCCTCCCTTTTTTGTCGGCGCGCATGGACTTCCCTTCCCGGGTAGCCGGGGTTGCCACCCATGTGAGACTTCCGTGCTATTTCCCGCCAGCCGTCGAGCATTTGGAATGGTATAAAGGCACGAACCAGACCGCGCCTCAACTACCGAATTCACCCTGAAATGAGAGATATGGCGACGATGCTCGGGCAAAATCCTCGCGCAGTGAGCGCAGCGGAGACACTTCATCCGAAATCGAAGCTGGCCTGGTTCTTTGCGTTCTTCATCGTCTCTGGTTTTTGCGGACTGGTTTACGAGGTGGTCTGGCTGCGGCTGGCCATGGCCAGCTTCGGCGTCACCACGGCGTTGGCTTCGATTGTTCTCTCCGCTTTCATGGCAGGCCTCGGGCTTGGCTCCTGGGGCGCCGGCGTATTAACGCGCCGTTTGCTGCAGTCGAATGGGCGCGCTGCGCTGCGTATTTATGCTCTTGCCGAGCTGGTGGTGGGAGTGTCATCGTTCGCAGTCCCTTTGGAACTGCGCCTGGGAAGACAGATTCTTCTTCACCTGAGGGGCTTCGGCGGCTGGCAGAGCTCTGGATATTACGTGGCCGCGGGTATCTGGATCGCGTTTGCGCTGGTTCCCTGGTGCGCGTGCATGGGATCGACTTTCCCTCTGCTGATGGCAGTGATCAGGAAAACAAACCGCGCGGCTTCGGAGACATCGTTCAGCTACCTGTATCTGGCGAATGTTCTGGGTGCGCTGATTGGAACCCTGGCCTCTGCGTTCGTCATCATCGAGCTGCTGGGATTTCAGGGAACGCTTCTGGTTGCCGGCAGCTTCAATGCAATCCTGGCGATTGCGGCCCTGGCGCTCAGTTCCCGCGTGGAAGATGCGGTGTTTACGGAGCGACACGCTGAGAGATCGTCAGCTGGGTCGAATCTCTACGGGCTGCGAGAGAGCTGGGTTCTGCTTTTCCTATTCGTTACCGGCATGGTGAGCATGGGGATGGAGATTGTCTGGATCCGGCAACTGACCCCGTATCTCGGTAATATGGTTTACGCCTTCGCCGGCATCATCGCCGTTTACCTGCTCGCGAGCGTGGTAGGAACCGAAGATTACCGCGGATGGCGCCGTCGCCATCCGGCCGGCGCACGCGCTTCGACCTGGACCTTCCTGGCGCTGGCTGCGGCGATCCCGGCACTCGCGGGCACTCCCTCAGTTTTGTTGAAGATCACGGGATTTGAATTCGTGCGCCTGGCCACCATCGTTGTCTTTTGTGCGTTGGCGGGATTCCTGACTCCGCTCCTGGTGGACGCGTGGTCAAAGGGCGATCCCGATCGTGCGGGAACCGCCTACGCTTTCAACATCACCGGGTGCATCGTGGGGCCTCTCATTGCCGGGTTCGGCCTGTTGCCCTGGATGAGCGAGCGCCGGGCCATTTTGATTCTGGATCTGCCGCTTTTTGCCATCGCTGCGTTGACGGCCTTCCGATCACGCTCAGGCGCGGATCGACAGGCAGATCAACCTGCGGCTCGCGTGGGCCCAATGGTCAGGCTGGCGCTTGCGGGTGCGGCCGCAGCATTACTGTTCGCCTTCAGCCACGACTACGAAACCATGTGGCGGCAGCGAGTGGTGAAGCGCGACTACACAGCTACCGTGATTGCCACCGGGCACGGTTTCCGCAGCGAACTGCTGGTTAATGGGATCGGCATGACTTCTCTCAACCCCTTCACGAAAGAAATGGTCCATCTTTCGCTGGCATTTCTTTCCAGGCCTCCGCAGAATGGCCTGGTGATCTGCTTTGGAATGGGCACAAGCTTTCGCTCCATGCTTTCCTGGGGAATTCCGACCACTGCCGTCGATCTGATTCCGAGCGTTTCCGCGCTGGTGGGGTACTATCAGCCACACGCTGACGAACTGGTCGCTTCTCCGCTGGCGCACGTTGTGGTGGACGATGGGCGGCGGTTTCTTGACGGCTCAAACCAGACTTTCGACGTGGTGGTTATCGACCCGCCGCCGCCCGTGCAGGCGCCGGGGTCAAGCCTGCTCTATTCGCGCGATTTCTATACCGTGATCAGATCGCACCTGGCGCAGGATGGGATTCTGCAGATCTGGTATCCCGCAAAGTTTGGCGACACTGCGGACCTGGCATCGATCGCCAAGTCGTTGCAGGAGTCGTTTCCCTACGTGCGGGCCTTTGAGGCAAGTGACAACCGGTTCCAGGCCGGAGGAATCATGTTTCTGGCCCGCAAAGAACCGCTCGTCAACATGTCGAGCTCGGAATTAGCGTCGCGTTTGCCGGCCGCCGCGGCGACGGATCTTGTGGAGTGGGGTCCGAAAGCGACGGCGCAGGAGCAATTTGAGTTGTTGCTTTCCCACGAAAGAGACGTGAGCAAGATGGCGGCGGCAGATCCCGATGTTCCCGCGCTCTCAGACGACCGGCCGATCAACGAATACTTCCTGCTCAGGGATTGGTTCCAAATCCATCGCTGAGAGATGTGTGGCGGGCGCGAGGCCCGCATGCGGTTTCGCGTGGCAAGCAAAAGGCCTCCCTAACGGGAGGCCTTTTGCACAAGGAGAAATGAACGGCGATTATCTCATGCGGAAAGAGCGGATGGCGGCGACGCGCTGCTCGATCACCTTGGCGCGTTCGGCGGCGATGCCTCCGAGATACGAGGGAGCGGGCGTGGCCATTAGCACAAGCGCCAGAGCAATGAGCGAGAAGCAAAGCCCGGCCACACCGGCAGAAACCAGCATGTGGTATACGTCGAAGACATCGAGCCCCAGCATTTTGAAAGCGACAAGTTCGAGGGGCTTAACGTGTTTCAACACTGCGAGGGCGAAGAGGAAGAAAAGAGAGGCAGTTCCGGTAAGCGCAGCAAGAGACACGTCAATCGTGCGGTGAACCTTTTGGCGTGTGATGCACTGAGGGCATTCGCGAAGATGCTGCTCGTAATCCTTCCGCATCTCAGGCGAAATTCCAGAGATGTCGTAGCGCCAGCTTGCCAGAATCGCCCCGACCACCCGATCGGTGCACCTGTTCCCATTTGCCATAGACCTAAAGCCTCGTCTCGGAAAAACTATTCAGCCGCCCTACGTGCGAACGGTCCAGAAATCGGTACAAAAAGCCCCGCCCAATTAGATGATTTTCAGCACCATAGGTTTCGGTGTGCGGCCCAAAATGCCGCAAGCGGCCTGAAATCAATACACCAAGAGTACTGTCTTACCCGGCCCTTGTCTTGTGCGTAGATGCCGATTTCTTACTATTGTAATACTATCCGGCTAAAAAATTAGCGGTACAAGTGGCTGATGTTGTTCCGCAAGGAGCAGGTGATTGGCCAGCAGACTTGCCCGGCCGAGCAGCGCGCGCTCTGCCGCGACCCTGGCAAGTTCAGGAAGATTATTATTTTCAGATAGATGCGCGAGGATAACATACCTAGCTTGGCCGTCATAGACGGTTGAGAGGAACTCCGAAGCCGCTTCGTTCGATAAGTGACCTACGCGTGAAAGTACCCTCTGCTTGACCGCCCAGGGGTAGGGCCCATCGCGCAGCATCTCCAAATCGTGATTCGACTCAAGCAGGAGCAGGTCCAGGTTTCTAAGCTGCTGCTTGACGTTCGGAGTAATGTAGCCGAGGTCGGTGGCAAAGCCCATCCGTACCCCCTCGGCTGAGAGGACAAAGCCAACCGGATCTGCGGCATCGTGGGGAATAGTGAAGGGACTGAGGCAGATGTCGCCAATGGTGAAAGGTTGCCCAGCGCGGAAGTACTCGACGGCCGGAAGCCAGGTGGGGTCTTCCTTGAGAGAGGGCGGGCGGTCAGCAGGCTTTTCGGGCGTTGAGTCGGCCGAAGCCTCAAGCGTCGCGGCCTCTGAAACTGAGCAATCTGCTTCGACGTCTTCCGGGTCAGTGTCAGCAGGATCGGGCAAATGGGGCTCGGACTCCAATTCCGCCTGGCGCGCAGCGGCCTGCTTACGGCAAAGCTCGAGCCATTGCGCATAGGTCATCTGGCGGCGCGGAGTGAGCCAGCGCACCCAGGCGCGATGCGTCGACTCAGTGAAATACACCGGAATGCCCAGCTTGCGGGCAGTGACTGCCAGGCCATTGATGTGGTCCTGATGCTCGTGAGTGATGACGATGGCGTCGAGCGCCTCCGGCTCTTCGCCAGCCAGCTTCATGCGGCGGAAGATCTCGCGGCAGCTCAGGCCGGCATCGACCAGGATGCGCGTGCGGCCGCCGCAGATGACCGCGCTGTTGCCTTTGGAGCCGGAAGCGAGCACGGTGAAGCGGACCATGAGTTGAGCATACAATCAACTGCGCCGGACGGGTTTCGCCGATGTTGACTTCCGCGGCAACATTTTGCATGACGCATCCCCGGAGGCCGGCCTCAGAGCAAAGGGGCGCGTTGTGAAGTTCAAACAATTCTTCGTATTTGTTGCCATCAATGCAGTGCTACCGATCAGTTTGGCCTGGCCGCAAACTGCCGACGATCAACCGGCTGCCTCGGACACGCCAGGAGCAACCATCCTTTACCGCAATCTAAAGTACGGATTCTGCTTTGTCCTTCCCGCGAGTTGGACGGGGTACACAATCGTCCAGAAAACGTGGCGTGGCACGCCAATGAACAACTCGGAGAAGGCCCAGATCAGTGGGCCGCAGCTGCTGATTCGCAATCCCAAATGGACCGAAGACAATCCGTATCAGGACATCCCGATCATGATCTTCACGCGCGCACAATGGAAGCTCGCCGAAAGCGACACCTACATCTTCAGTGCGGCACCGTTTGGACCGGGCGAGGTCGGCCGTAACCATCATTACGTCTTCGCCCAGCCGCCGCGCTGGATCGGCTATGCCGATGCCGCAGGGATGGACGAGGTAATGAAGTGGAAGATCGGCGATCGGCTGCAGGCGCCTTGCGGGAAAAGCAAAGCGCAACCAGCACATTGACTGAAGATCTCGCTACGGCTATACGGCTGCGCGTAATGTTTTCAGAAATCCCCAGACAGATTCGCACGCCACGAAAAGCGGGTTCTTCGACTTGGTCCGTCGCGAAAAAGCGGCGCCAGGCTCCGCTCAGAATGACTTCTTGTTGTATTGCAATTTGAGAAACACCTCACTACTGGAACGCGCTCTACAGATCGTGCCCCGGCGCTCGCTAGCTCACGCGGCGTCGTTCAGGTTCGTGGGGATTTCGATGGAGACGATGGTGCCGCGGCCGGGATTGCTGGTGACTTTGAACCGCGCCTGATTGCCATAAAGGACTTCGAGCCGCTCCTGAACGTTTTTCATGCCGATACCGGAACCTGTGTGGCGCTCGGGCCCCGTCCCGTTGTTCATACCTACGCCGTCGTCGGCAACTTCGATGGAAATGTAATCGCCATCGAGGCGACTGCGTAGAATCACGGTGCCGCCGTGAATGCGCGGCTCCAGGCCGTGCTTGATGCTGTTCTCGATGAGAGGCTGTAACAGGATGCTGGGCACCAACACCTCCAGCGTGCGCGGGTCGATCTCCTTTTCGACGCGCAGCTTGTCGGCGCCGAAGCGGACGACTTCGATGTCCAGATAGTCGTCGGTAAACTTCAGCTCCTCGCGCAGGGGCACGTAGGCGTCGTGGTCTTTGAGCAGGGCTCGCAGGATGTTGGCGAGCTTCACTGTCATGGTGCGCGCTTGTTCGGGCTGGCTGCGCACCAGCGAGGCGATTGAGTTAAGCGTGTTGAAGAGGAAATGAGGATTGATTTGACGCTGCAAGGCGTCGAGACGCGCCTCGAGAAGCAGACGTTTTTGCTCTTCAAGGGACATCTCGATGCGGAGGGTATTCCAGACTTTGAGCGCGATTCCGACGACCATCGGGGCACTAAGCCAGACCAACGCCTGGAGCCATAGATTTCTGGCGATCAATGCAAAGAGCCGATGGGGGAAGACGTGAGCGATCCAATCGCGGATCATTTCCATGCCGGCGATCAGAAAGAGGAGCAGAATCTGGCGGTCGATGCGCGGCTTGATGACATTGCGGCGTACCCAGCGATAGAGGCTGAGGTCGATGAAGGGCGTGAAGGACCAGACCTCTTCTTTTCCGACGAAGCGGCTGATGGCGCCCGCAGCCAACCCGAGAGCGACGTTGAACGGAAGGGCCAGATACTCGTGATGCAAGACCGCCGGGATAGACAGAACGGCGCCCGAAAGCATGGCCCAGCCCGGCCCGATGAGCAGTCCGAGAAGAATGGTGGTCTCAAACGAAATGTCGGCAGCCAGAAAGTTGGGGACAGCGAGGCGCACCCACACGCCGAGGGTGAGAGGCACGAGGAAGAATGCCAGAAGGCCCAAGGTTTGGGCAGGGCGGCGCTTTTCTGCGAAGAAGAGCCGGCGAAAACTCGAAGCGCGAGCCAGGATGCTGGCCACCGACGCCATGACGCCCAGCTTGACCAGCAGCGTGACATAAAGGAGCGTATCTGTCACTTCATCAATGTATCGCGTGATTCCCAGGTCTCAAAATCGAGACCTGGGGCACCCATTTCCGTGCCGGGCTCAGGATGACGGTGCTGAAGAGGGATTCATGCGCGGAACGAGCGAAGGAGCGAAGGAAGTGAAGAAAGTGCGGTTCGGGAGACCGGCGGTACAAAGCTAGAGCTTGAATCGGATCAGGATTGGCCGGTCGGAGATGAGCGGCGACGAAGATGCGTGGACCGGGGCCGCGACGCCGATTCGCTCAAATCCCATCCGGTCATAGAGCGCCAACGCCTCGCGCATCACCGGCATGGTGTCACCCACCAGCTCGGTGTAGCCGGCGGTTCGCGCTTCGTTCATGACCCACTGGAGGAGGGTTCGGCCCAGGCCAAGGCCGCGAAATGCAGGCCGCACATAAAGACGCTTGGGTTCGGCACGGGCGGCATCGATCCGGCGTAAAGCGATGCATCCGGCGGGAGTTTCATTGACGATGGCGAGGGCCAGGCGGCCGGCGGGCGGGGCATACGCGCCAGGAAGCCCGGCCAGCTCTTCGTCGAAGTTCTGAAAACAGGGAGTAAACCCGAACGATTCCCAGTACTCCTGGAGCAGATTGCGCACGGCCGTGAGGATGCTTGAGTCTTCAACAGGGACAATAACAGGGACAATCCGCAAAGCCGAGTTTCCGGGAGCACTCATGATTTGAGGGGTATCGCCGCAGGCGGCTGGGTGTCAATGCAGACAACTCGACTGCACCGTAGAATAGGTATATATGGCGTTAGAGAGCGTGAAGAAAGTCGCCGAGGCGGACTTTCCCACTCGCTGGGGAGCTTTCAGGATCCTCGGATTCGAGGGAGTGCGGACGGCGGACGCGCCGGGCTGCGAGCCTGAGGGCAAGGTCGAAGGTCTCGTGGCGCTGGTAATGGGCGATGTGCACATTGCACCACCTTTGGTGCGGATTCATTCTCAATGCCTCACCGGCGATGTCTTCGGGTCACTGCGCTGCGATTGCCGCCTGCAGTTGGAGATGGCGTTAGCGAAGATCGGCGAAGATGGGGCGGGAATCCTGCTTTACGAGCAACAGGAAGGCCGCGGGATTGGCCTGATGGCGAAGCTGAAGGCCTATGAGCTTCAGGACCGGGGGCTCGACACCGTGGAGGCAAACGTGGAACTAGGATTTGCCGCGGATTGCCGCGCCTATGAGTTGCCGGCGGAGGCATTGAAACTGCTAGGCGTCACGCGTGTCCGTTTGATGACCAACAATCCGGATAAAGTTGCGGCGTTGGAGTCAGGGGGGATTGACGTAGTGGAACGGGTATCGGCCGAAGTGGAGACGCAGGAGAGTTTCGCGGGCTATTTGAAGACAAAACGGGAGAAGATGGGGCACATTTTAGAGGGGTCGATTTCCCGCGAGTCCTGAGACCCTGGGTTCCGAAATGGCGGTCTTCGGGAGGACGCAGCAATGACGAAGGGGCCAAAGGACAATTGTCACGGAAATGTCACCGCAGCTTCAGGCCTGAGTTGATGCCGAGGCGCCTTTCGATCGTTGCAGAACAGCGCATGTCCGTTGGCCGGAAGCGTACGAGGGCGACTCGCAATGCACGTCGCCGATGAGGATAAAAAATTAGTAGCCAGAAGCACCCTTCCCTGATAATCTCGCTTGACGTGGGATGTTCTTCGATGAAGCGATCTCTCCCACTTTTGATTGCCCTCCCCGGCAAACCATGACCGGTTCTTCTGGATTAAGGGCTCCTGATTTCCCTTGATTGCATTGGAGGCCGCCCATAGGGGCGACCCGGTAGCTTATTCGGCTTGATCTTGTGCGTGAAAGTGGATACAGGTTTCGGGGGAAGCGAGTTAACAAAACCAATCTAAGGCAACGGGAAAAACATTCCGTTCATCCCTCCTCTTAGCGTGCATAGTCTCTGATTTCGTCGGCCAGACAATCGATCGGAAAGGGGCATTCGGATGAGATTCCGTTTTCGCTCTCTCGCCTCCCTCATTGCAGTGCTTATTGTGACGGGAACGCTCGGCCGTATCGACGCGGCACAACCAGCGCAGGAATCCGCGGCGGTTTCATCAGCCGGCGCGGCTGATGCAGCGCCGTTGCCGGCTGCGATCGAAATCCCGGGCCCGCTGCGGTCGTTCCTTCGCATGGATGGCATAAGCCAGGAGGTTCGTCCTGAAGAAGTTCTGCCGCTGCTGGCGCGCAACGCTTTTCTCTACGGCTACCAGACCGGACACAAGACGGAGTATCTGGTTTTAGCAGACCGCTATGTTCACATGGCGCGAGAACTGCAGCCGCTGGCCGGCCCCGACGGCAAAATCCACGTTGCGGGCTGCGACGATGCAGGCACGTTGATCAAGGTCCTGGGATACCAGTTTGAGCATGGCTGCTCGCGGCAGGACGCCTCGGTAGTGACCGCAGACGCGGAGCGTGCGTTTATCACCGTCGACTCCGGCTTTCCGCTTTCAAAGCTGGAACAGTCCCTTCAGGAGGGAGCGCCGTTTGTTTACTCGTACGCGTCGACCCGCGTTCCCATTCTCTTTTCGGAAAAGGATTGGATGGCGGTTTCGACCCAGAAGCAAGCAAGCGATCTGACCGACCTTTTGCTCAACAACCAAAATGCGGACCGGCTCTACTCCGCGATGGCGAGGGTTGACCCACAAACCAGACAGGCTCTGTTCGAGTCACTGGGCCTGCGCCGGCTGCTGACCGTGGCCCCAGCATTCGATTTTTATGGAAGTCGAATCTGCATTCGGTCGGGATCCGTGGTTGTTCCCGGCGGCGAAGCCGCGGAGAAAAGCTGGCAGGAGCTTGCCGGGGCAAGCCCGCATTCTCCTGGAGAGTTTGTCATTCATCTGCTGACCAAAGGCCAGGGATGGCTGGCCGCGTATTTCGATGCCCTCTCGCGCCTGAGCCCGGCACAGCAAGCTCACTTTGTTAGCGGCGACCACCTAAAGAATCTTTACGATGCCTACCGTTCCACGGCGCCCACCATATCGGCTGCGACAGGGGTGTTTCCGCGAAACGCCGAACTTCTGCTGTTGCTGACCCGCGTGCAGTGGGATGCAAATGGAAAACCCCAGGTTCCGGGGAATGCTGCTCTTTGGCAGGAAGCTCTGACGCGGCAAGACAAAGCGAGCCACGTTCGCGCCGCAGGGGGATATACCCGTGGCACCGGCGACCCCGACCGGCTTCTCGACGCACTGGTGGCCTACTCCAATGTTCAGTCGGACACCGGGCCTACGCAGATCTATCTGATGTTGAGCGCGATCAACAGCGGCAGGACGCCCGACAAGCAGTTGCCGGACGCTACCGAGCGAGTGCTGGCGGAGCGGTTTGTGCATCTGCAACAGTGGTATCCGATATTCGTAGAATTCCCGCAGCTTGACGATGCGTCGATTACGGCTTTCCTGGGCACTGTCGACCGCGTTAACGGCATTTCGAACCCCGCGTTGCGGTCGAATACGCTGGGGGCGCTGCAGGCGGAGATCGGCATATGGGAGATTCTGGCGCGGCAGTCGCAAATTCCCAATGACGGATTGAATGCTTCATGGCAGAAAGCGGTTCAACCGTACAGTGCAGTTGGATCGAACCAGCAACTCTTCGAGGCAGCCCGGAAGTCGCTCGACGCAATCGTGGTTGCGGCCAATGGCAAAGCGGATGTTTCGCAGGATGAGCTGGTAGATCTGCTTGCGGGACCGATGCCCCCCAGTCCCGACGGAAAGCGGGTTCACGAGGAATTAGCGAAAAAGATCCGCTCGGTGCTCGACGATCAGCGCCTGGTTTCGGTGGACACGCTTTTTGGGCTTTACGACGGTTTGGGCGAGATGGTACATGGAGCGGCGATCGGCGGCAGCCTGCTGCAGCTGGCCGGAGCATTGCGCGAGTTCGAGATGCCGAGGCCCATCTTCACCCAGGGCGAACGGGAGTCGTGGTCGCCGATGGTCTACACGAGCCGGCACGCTGAGTTGCAGGTGCGGACCGATTTGGCCAAGGTGATCAAGGGGCCCTCGACGCCGGCCCAACTGGAGCTTTCCCGCGCCAAGCTGGCTCCATTCCTGCGAGACAGCCTGGTGGGCCTCAATTACGCCTACTATGAGCCGCCGGGAGCGCAGGTCCTTCACAGCAATCCGCTGTTTGTTCGTTCGCACGATTTCGCCGCGTCATCCATTCAAGGCGTGGACGAGGTTTGGGGTTCGCCGGCACTGGTGGGCATCGGCGCCACGGCAGGAGGAGGCGCTTACTTGATCGGCTCGCTTGCCGATCTGCCCTACGTGCTGGCGCTGACGGAGGAAGATTTCCTGGCCCCACAGAAAGTTCAGGCTCTCATTTGGCGGGAGATCGTACCTCAGCTCCTTGTGAACGCCGTGTTGCCGCGCTGGTGGAATGTGAGCCAGGACGAATTGCACGCCGTGGGCCTGTATCAACGCGCCGGAGAGGAGCTTATTTTCGCTGCGGCGAAGAATCCGGATCTGCAGAGTAAATTGATGGAGGTTCTTTCGGCCCGAATGAGCTGGACGCGCACGGACGAAATCGAGGAGGCGCTTAAGAATCCTGAAGCCGCCGACGACCTCGCGCGCCAAACCTCTCCGTCGGACTTGCTTTATCTGGCCGTCGAGTTTCACGGCAAGTACCCAGATCTGGCGACCGGCGCAGGTCAAGCCAATCAGGAATTGGATGCTCTGATTCGAAAAGACCCAGCCGACACGAATGCGGACCGAATTGCCGGGGATTTTGGTGTTCCCCATCCGACGCTGGCTGACAGCAACTCTCTGGCGCTGCTGGTCGGCGAACCGTTCCCGGTTTCCGGCGGGTACACAAACCGCCTTTTTGGCGAATCGTGGGAGTCGGGAAATCTTTACTGGGGACGGCTGGCGGACGAGAAGGGCTATTCTCCGGCTGTGCTCAACATTCTTGTTCCCGAACTGACGGGACAGATGATCGCAAACATTTCCGCGACCAGCATCGACGACTGGCCAGCCCTGCTGCGCGCCATGAGAGAGACGGGCGAGCAGTTCAAGAGGGGCGAGTTGAAAGCCCGAGCAGCCGACCTGGTTGCGGGGGGCAAGAACCTAACAAATGGAGAGGAAGTTTCGCGATGAAAATTCCGGGGAAAAGTCTATCGGCTTTCGGCATTGGAGCCTGCTTGCTTTTATTGGTTGCCGCGGGGACGCGATTTGCGGCTCAGGACGAATCATCGCGTCTTCATGTAAACGTGGTCCTGGTGCAGCTGAATGTAGCGGTCACCGACCACAACGGGCACTATATCAGCGGCCTCAAACCGGAAGATTTCGTCGTCGTCGAAGATAAAATCCCGGAAAGAATCGCCACTTTCGAGGAAGGCAGCGCATCGGCCCATGGGGGCGGAGACACCATTCCGGCGCACCATGGCGAAGCTCCGGGCAACGCAATGATGTCTGCCGGCCCTTCAGGCGAGGGCGTCACCAACGGGAAGCTCTCGTCGGTGAATGGCGCCGATATCTTCATCCTGTTCGACACCAGCAACTATATGTACCGTGGATTTGTGTACGCGCAAGACGCCATCTCGGATTTCATCCGCTCGATGGATGACGCCGACAAGATTGCGTTCTACTCGTACAGTCGCGATCTTTCGCGCGCTACTTCGCTCACCCCCGATCGTTTCAAGGTGGTGAACGGAGTGCGCAGCACCGTGGCGGGAGACGACGCCGCACTCTACAACAGCCTGTTGCTCACGGTGAAGGATGCGGCTCCGCTGACAGGGAAGAAAGCCATCGTGGTTTTTTCGAACGGTCCCGACAACGCCAGCTCGGTTCCACCAGAGGATGTGGCGGAACTGGCGCAGTCGACGGGCACCATTATTTACATCGTAAGCACGCGCCTGGCGCAGGAAGAGCCGGTTTCAACTGCCGCGTTTGAGCGCATGAGCAAGGCGACGGGCGGCAAAGCTTACTTTGCCGGCAACTGGCGCAAAGAGAAACAAGCCTTCGCGTCGATCCGCGAGGATCTTGGCCATCTCTACTCGATCAGCTATTATCCCCAGCCGAATCCCAACCGCGGCTGGCGGGCGATTACGGTCAAGTTATCGGGCAAGGACCTGCAGAAATATCACATCAGGACGCGCGACGGATACAGCCTGATACAGACGACGGCCATCACCAACGAAAGCCTGCTGACACCGGGACCAGAGCTGGCGCCGCGGCAATAGACGGGATCGCACAAACTGCATTTGTAGCGCCGGTCTCCTGACCGGCAGTACTGGCGGCGTCCACGCAGCCAGAAGCTAGGTTCGCAGCGCCTTCAACGTTTTGGCCGTGGTGACGACCTGGCCGACGTGGCGTTGCGTGTGGTCAGCAACGTGGATCATCGCGCCGCCGATGGACGTGGGCAACTGCTTGCGGCCAACGAAGCGCGGTGTATCGAGATTGGCCGTGGCCAGCACGCGAATGCGATCGGCGGCATCGGTGAAGGCGACTTCGACTTCGGCGAGTAGCTCGGCGAGCGATTCCTGCTTCCCTTCACTTCCCTGCTCCGCTTTCAGAGCAGCGAGCTGCTCGGACGAAAGCTGTTCGCCTTCGGCGTAGGTAAGGATGCGATCTGTGGAACGGGCGAGGTGGCGCAGATGATAGGCGATCGGTGTGAGGCCCAGCGGAGCCGCGTGGACTTCGGCGTCGGTCAGGCCCGCGGTCCACTTCGTCAGGTCGTCAAGGGCGAGATCGAGCGCGTGCAGAACGGCGCGGCCCGCGGCGGGAACGTCGGTGAGGGTGCCGCGGAGCCAGGGCTCGGTGTAAGGGGCGTCGCTCATGGAGGTTTTCGATCGATATGATCGTGCTCTATCGAATTGATTCAAGGCAACCGCAGATCCTTCGACTTTGCCTGCCGCAAAAAGCGCGGCAGGCTCCGCTCAAGATGACAGGTCAATACTATTGAGCGCCCATTTACCCCGCGCTCTTCACCCGCACCACCGTGATCTTCTCGAAGCCCTCTTCGAAGACCGGCGGCTTGAGCTTCTCGGCCATCTTGCGCATGATGTCCTCGCTCACCGAGCGGTCGCGCATTCGGTTGCGCTCGAGACAGACTTCGAGCGGCACATCGAAGAAGACCGCCTGCACCTCGTAGCCGAAGCTCTTGGCCATCTTGATCCATTGGCGGCGCTCGTGGATGGAGAGATTGGTGGCGTCGACGTAGTTCATGGGCATGCGTGCGATGAGGCGCGCGCGCAGCAGCGAACGTAGCGTGGAAAAGACCAGGCCCTGATAGCGCTGCTCCTCCACATCGTCGAAGAGGATGCCGCGGAGCAGGTCCGACGAGAGAGGCGTGATGCCGCGGCGGCCGAACCAGGTGGTTTTTCCGGAGCCGGGCAAGCCGATGGCAAGCACCACGGAGCCCTTGGGTGTTTGCCCCTGCGCGTTCGGTTTGGGCGCGGGGTCGGGCTGGAGCTCGGGCTGGGTTTCGACTTCGAGGCGGCCCGAGCCAGGCGGCTCATTCCATTCGGGACGCGGCCGCAAGTCGCTTCGCCGGTTCTGCTGATGCTGCGCGGATCGCTGCTGGCTGAACTGCTGCGGAGCCTGCGGCTGGCGCGGCGGTTCATCGGGATATTGAGGCACCAGCGGAGCCGGTTGATTTGACGGAAGTTCCTGGCCAATTCTGCCTGTGGCTTCAGAAGTATTGGGGGTGCGTCTCGAGCGTCTTCTCATGCTGCCTGTGACCCTTGCCGAATGTCTTTCTAGTCACCCGAATATCACACCGGGCGACCGCGCGGCAAATCATGTGCACTCCGTCACATACAGTTTCACAATGGAAACCCCATCCTTACGGTAGGGAATCGTGTGCGCGAGGCGCTCTGTTTTCGACGTGCTCTCGCGGCCCTGAATGATAGGATCAAGGGTTTGGTAGATTCGCCATCTCGGCCGATTCCAGACGCCGCACGTCCCGAAAATTGAACCGCTGTTTTAACCACGACGAAGGAGAAACCACTCATGGCAGTAAAGGTTGGAATCAACGGCTTCGGCCGGATTGGCCGCAACGTTTTGCGCGCCGCGCTGGGCAACTCTGAGATCGATTTTGTCGCCGTGAACGATTTGACCAGCCCGGCGACGCTGGCTCACCTGCTGAAGTACGACTCGATCCTGGGCAACCTGGCCAACGAGATCAAGTCTGGCGACGATTTCATTTCGGTCGACGGCAAGAAGATCAAGGTGTGGGCCGAGCGCGACCCAGCCAAGCTGCCCTGGGCCGACGTAGGCGCACAGGTGGTGATCGAGTCGACCGGCCACTTTACCGACGCAGACAAAGCCAAAGCGCACCTCGGCGCGACCGTGAAGAAGGTCATCATCTCGGCGCCGGCCACCCACGAGGACATCACCATCGTGCTGGGCGTGAACGAGGACAAGTACGACCCGGCCAAGGACAACATTATCTCGAACGCGAGCTGTACCACCAACTGCCTGGCGCCGGTGGTGAAGGTGATTCTGGAAACCACGGGCCTCGTCTCCGGCATCATGACCACCATTCATAGCTACACCAACGACCAAGTGATTCTGGACTTTCCGCACAAGGACCTGCGCCGGGCTCGCGCCGCCGCATTGAACATGATTCCCAGCTCGACCGGCGCGGCCAAAGCGCTGAAACTCGTGATCCCAGAGACCGCGGGCAAGCTGGACGGCTTCGCCATCCGCGTGCCCACGCCCAACGTGTCGATCGTCGACCTGACCTACATCGCCGAGAAGCCCACGACCGTCGAAGCCTTGAACGCCGCCTTCACTGCCGCATCGGTGGGAAAACTGAAGGGGATTCTGGGCGTCGATTCGAACCTGCTGGTCAGCTCGGACTTCAAGGGCGACAAGCGCAGCTCGATTGTGGACGCGCCACTGACCAAGGTGGTGGGCCAGAGCGTGAAGGTGTTGAGCTGGTACGACAATGAGTGGGGCTATTCAAACCGTGTTGTCGACTTGATCGGCTTCCTGGATAAGAAGGGGCTGTAAGCACAGTGGTCAGGGGTCAGGTGCCAGGGTTCAGAAAACAGACCTCGTGAACACGCGACACTGACACCTGAAACCTGACACCTGAACCCTGTTGAGCATGCGCCAGAACATCAGCGGCGGATCACCGTTCGAGCCCATCATCGGCTTTTCGCGCGCGGTGCGCGTGGGAAACCAGGTTCATCTCGCCGGTACGGGGCCGGTGGGGGCTGAAGCTGAAGACGCTGCCGGCCAGACACGCCGCATCTTCGCCATTGCCCAGGAGGCGCTGGCCAAGGCAGGCAGTTCGCTCGATCAAGTGGTCCGCACCCGCATGTATCTGACCCACGTGGAAGATTGGGAAGCGGTGGGCCGCGTGCATGGCGAGTTCTTCGCTAACATTCGCCCCGCGGCGACCATGGTGGTTGTGGCCAAGCTGCTCAATCCGGCCTGGCGCATTGAGATGGAAATGGACGCAGTGATTGCTCAGGAATCAGGATCAATTGCGACAACCACTACCTAACGACCGGAACGGATACCGCGGTATTCGCTCCTTCACTTGATTCACTTCTTCACTCGCTTCACCGATCGCTGACCACAGTTTTCACGAAAGGCGTCACCCATGGCCAAGCTCTCGATTCGCGATATTGATTTGACCAACAAGCACGTATTTATCCGCGTCGATTTCAACGTTCCGCTGACTGATGACGGCCAGGAAATCACCGACGACACGCGGATTATCGCTACACTACCGACGATTGAATACGCGCTGCGGCGCAAGGCCAAAGTGATCCTGGCTTCGCACCTGGGACGGCCCAAGGGTAAGCCGAATCCCAAATACTCGCTGCGGCCCGTGGTCGACCGGCTGCGCGAGCTGATCGACAAAGATGTCTGTCCTGCAGAAAACGTGGGCTTCTCGCCGGACTGTGTCGGCGAAGTTGCCACCGAGATGGCGCAAAAGCTCGAATCCGGACAGGTGCTGCTGCTGGAAAACCTGCGCTTCCATGCCGAGGAAGAGGCGAACGATCCCGCTTTCTCAAAGGCGCTGGCTTCGCTGGCCGAGATCTACGTGAACGACGCCTTCGGCTCCGCGCACCGCGCGCACGCGTCGACGGAAGGCATCACGCATTACCTCAAGCCCGCCGTGGCCGGGCTGCTGATGGAGAAGGAGATCACCTATCTAGGCAAAGCGCTGGAGACGCCCGAGCATCCCTTTGTGGCCATCCTCGGCGGATCGAAGATCTCGGGCAAGATCGACGTGATTCAGAACCTATTGGACAAAGTTGACACGCTGGCGATCGTGGGTGGTATGGCATACACGTTCTACCGCGCGCTGGGAGTGAAGACCGGAAAGTCGCTCGTCGAAGAGGACAAGATCGATTTGGCGAAGGAGACGCTCGAAAAGGCGAAGGTCAAGGGCGTGAATTTGTTATTGCCGGTCGATAACGTCATCGCCGACAGCTTCGCCAACGATGCGAAAACACAGGTGTGGGACAGCTCCAAGAATTTTCCAGATGACTGGCAAGGGCTCGACATCGGGCCGAGGTCGGTGGCGGCGATCGAGAAGGTAGTTTCGACGGCCAAGACGATTGTGTGGAATGGGCCGGCGGGCGTCTTCGAATTTCCGCGATTTGCCGTGGGCACGAATGTGATTGCGCGCGCAGTCGCGGCCAACCGCGCGGCCATTTCAATCATCGGCGGCGGGGATTCGGTAAGCGCGATCAACCAGGCGGGCGTGGCCGATCAGATCACCCATATCTCCACCGGCGGCGGAGCTTCGCTGGAGTTTCTTGAGGGTAAAAAGCTGCCGGGAGTGGAAGCGCTGACGGATAAATAGCACCTACGGTGCGGCAGCCGCGCCTTCGGCGCAGAAACCGCGCAGTTCGGACCGAGATCGCATCCGATGCACTGCCGGATGCGATTTTTGTTGCCCGATGTTTCCAGCAGAATGAATACACTGAAAGCTGAGGCGGAGAACCATGGGCTATTCCACGCGGGTCTTGTCGAAAGACGAAGAGTTTCCTTCTTTTGACGAGCTTGCGCAGTTCGTTCGCGCTGAGCACCCGCAATTCAAGCTGACTCTCGAAGAGGGAACGGAGGACGATTGGGAAAGCCTGCTCCTCTCCGGAAATGACGACGTTGAAGTTGCGGTGATCGAACGCAATCCTGTCTTCGATGACTCGCTCGGTCAGGATGAAATTGCGGAATTCATCGAGGAGATGCGGGATTGTAAGCCGAAAAGCGGCGTCGAATGGCTTCGTGATTTTCTAAAGTATGTCAAGACGATCTATGCTTTTCAGCACTTGCAAGGGGCCGACACTGAAGAAGGAAGCAACGCACTCCATGCTCTCCGAGCAAGGATATGGCAACGCGGCGATTCAATCATTCAGGCCGACGGTGAAGGGTTCACGAACGAGGAGGGCTACCACATCGTCTGGCAGTTCTCTGACTCAGTCTCGGGCCCCTGGAACATGGGCGTGCTCCAGGATGGTGTCTGGCGCCACTTCTCGATGGACCTCGGTGATCCCGACCATCGGGCCGCTTTCCTGAAAGGATCAGTGCCTGACGATTTGAGTTCAGTGATTCGGTCAGCTTCCTAAATTCAACACTCTCCTTCGGCAGGGTTTCCTCATCCGGCG
>Ga0187851_10000198_pt1 | contig 63981 bp, 47 predicted proteins | sample June2016WEW_6_10_FD_132997 | JGI IMG/M metagenome (GOLD analysis project Ga0187851, IMG submission 132997) | Peatland microbial communities from SPRUCE experiment site at the Marcell Experimental Forest, Minnesota, USA - June2016WEW_6_10 | ecosystem: Environmental > Terrestrial > Soil >... | reverse complement strand
GCTGGTCGTCTCAACCGAGCACTTTGCGGAGAGTTATGGGGAGCAGTTGGTCGCTCTGGGACTGAATATTCTGCGCGGACAGGCTGTGCCTCCCTACAATTTTACCGAGCAAAAGATACTGACACAGGAGTCTTTCAGGGCGGAAGCGGCAAATATGGCGCACCTGACTGTGAAGAACGGAAAAAAGTAGACGGCATAACTCCTCCTGCACATCGCCAATGATCCGAGTTGCCCACGGGGCAGATGCCCAGTTTTCCGCTGGCTCTCCGGCTTACTCCAATTCCAGTTGCACCAAGTGCACGCCACGACCTTCTACTTCCACATTTGTATACTCGGTCTGTTCGACCGATTCGATGCTTGAGGCTGTGGCTCCTCCGTTTACTAGAACGATTTTTGCGCGGCGACCGGCGGGCAGCGGCATACGCAAAGTCGCTTTGTCCGCACAGCTTGTGTAGTTGAGCGTGATGATGTTGCCCTGTTGATGATATTGATAGAGAGCGTAACCGCGCGAGGCGGGATAGCGCACGCTGACCTCTGCCTGTTCTGTTCCAGCAGCGAGCCATCGCGGCGAAATTCGAACCGTGCGAAAGCCCGCGCCCGTATCTTCGACGCCGGCAAGTCCTTCAAGCAATGCCGCGGTCACGCATCCCGCGCCCCAGTTATTCGGCATTCCCGTCGAAACGTCGGTCCATGGTGGCAGGAACGGAGGCATGTTGGAAAGCGTAATTCCGATCACCAGCCACTTGGCGCCGGTTTCCACGCTTTCCAACTCGAGCGACACAATCTGGGCGTTGCTCCTGCGCGGCTCGAAGCCTGCAATCCAGACTCCCACATTTTCGATGAGGCCACTCTTGCCGCGCCAGGCAACTTGCATGCGTTGCAGCGAGAGCTCCCCATAACGGTTGTTGAACTCTCCATCGTCGGGCGCCCAGAATGATCCCACATTCACGCCGCGCTCGATGTATTCGACCTGCCTGTCTCCATCCTCGTAATGAATCGTCAGCTTGCCCAGAGTTGAGCCGGGACCTGAGCATGCATGCAACAGGTAGAAGCTCCGACAGGCTTTGTGTATGGGAACCTGAGTCTTCGCCAAATAGCGCGGCGAGGTGGAAATACCGATGCAGACGCGGTGATTGTTACCGTCTGCGGACGCGACCTGAAATGGAACGCCTCTAAAGTCTTGCGCACCCGAAGGGAAGTCGATGAGGTAGTTGTTGGGCTCGTCCACCCAGCCGGGCACATCATCGGCGCCTTTGCCGGCATCGCAGTTGGCCAGCGCGCGCAGATCGAGCGGAACAAAATCCGTGAGCGGGCGCTCCGGTTGTTTCCCGCGCAAAATCCCGGGGAGAAAATCGCGATGGCGCTTCGTGATCTCATGCACGCGCCGCAAAATATCCACGCCATATTGCTCGTAGCCATGTTGAAAACAGCCACGCGCCAACTCACCCGCCGTGCATGCCAGCACGCCGCCGTTCACGTAATCCCAAATTCCCTGTTCCTTGCCGAAACCTTTTTGAAAGGGCGGAAAGATCGAATAGAATTCGCCGGGCGAAGTTTCAGGCATCTGCTTGCGGATTGCGGCATAACTCTGAATGATGGCACGAGCCTGGTGCTGAGCGATGCCGCGATTCAGCGAGTAAGCATTCGAAAGCGAGACCTGGCTGTTCATATCCACGCCAAGGTCAGGGTGGAAATCCGGGTCTTCCGCGACCCAGTGCGTATAGAAGCGCCCATTCCAAGCGATGCGATTCAGCCGCTCTTCGAGTTCATCGGCCAGCTTGCGCATCTGCTGCGCATCCTGTCCGCGCTTTGCATGATCGAGCATCTCGGCGAGATAGCGGCATCCGGCGATCAGTCCCGTATTGTCGCCGAAGAAGATTCCGAAGTGAGTTTTCTTTAGGTCGATGGCCATAATGTCGCCGCCGACCAATGCGGCCTCGCTGTCACAAAGGAAGTCCCAGGTATCGATGGTGAGTCCGCGCTTGATGAGGCCGTACTTTGTCGACCAGCGGTAGGGATCGCTGGTGCTGTAACGCACGGCGTGCAAGGCACGATCAAGATGCTGCCCCATCCATGCGTCGTCGCCCGTGGTCTTCCAGATCAAATAAAGCGCTTCGAGAAAATACATTTCCACGTGATTCTCGACCGGAGCTCGGCGAAGGCCCACGAATCCACCGTCAGCGGCTCGCGAGAAATCGCCGTATTTGAAGCGCCGATCCCAATCGCTCTCCGGCGGAGTGCGGTCGATGTGGTTCTCCCAAATCATGCCGTCTTCGCGCTGCGTTACCGAGAAAATCTCAAAGCTCTGGCGAACCTCCGGCCAGAAGTAGCGCATCCCGCGCAGCGTGTTGGTATTGTCGAGGAGCCAATCGACCCAGTAGACGTAGACGCGCCCATCGTGGCGGCGCGCACCCACCGGGCCATCGGAAGCCATGGTCCAATAAAGAGTATCGAGCAGGTGCTGATACTTGCCGCTTGGCTCGCGAATTTCAGTGCGCGCATCCAGTTGAAGACTCGCGTTGCCGGCCAGTTTGCCGTCGGTGTCAAGCAGCAAGACCGTCTGCGTGCCCAGCGCTCCCCCAGCTCGAAAAGTTGCAGGCAGCATTACATTGCGATCGAAATATGGCGTTCCTTCTCCATCGACGACCAGTAACCGGTGCTCACCTGCGCCTTGCACGGTAATTTCATCGAGTGGGCGATAAACGGCCTGCTCAGGCGAAAGGGTGAGGTGCGACCCATGATGAGACTGCGCGTCGAGCGATGCCGCATAGCCGGCGCCAAGCAGGCCGACCGGCAGAATACCAAGAAACTCACGTCGCGATTGCATGAAATTATTCCTTACATGATGGAGCGGGAATCAATGTTCTATATATGTTACATTCAGATATTCCAAACGATCAATAATTTCGCTGGTGGAATTCCAGCGATGAAACATGCACTGCGACGGTTTACCATCAACCTTTTCTGTAGCGCGAAACGGCAACCTCAGATGTAGTTCAGTCAGGCTTAAGGGCGTTCGTTCGAGAGGAGATTTTCCATCATGAAGTCATCTATGCTTCAAGCTTTGAGCTTTTTCGCTTTCCTGCTAACTGCGGCAGCTTGCGGCCAAGCGGTGAATCCAGTGCTACTGCAGCACGCCTGGCCGGCTTACTGGATTGCGGATTCAACTTCGTCACCTACGGATTTTGGCGTTTATCACTTCAGAAAAGCATTCACTCTGTCTGCCAGGCCAGCGCATTTTATTGTTCACGTCTCAGCCGATAATCGCTATAGATTGTTTGCGAACGGAAGGTCGGTCTCGACCGGCCCTGCACAGAGTGATCTGCTGAACTGGCGTTTCGAAACCGTCGACCTTGCGCCGTATCTTCAGGCAGGGAACAACTCTCTTGCCGCAGTGGTATGGAATGGCGGCATTGCCAGGCCCATGGCCCAGATCAGCCATCGCACCGGCTTTCTGCTGCAATCCGACGATCCGGCCAACCAGGTAGTGAACACCGGCAGCGCCTGGAAAGTAATGCAGGATTCTTCGTATGCGCAGATTATCTACAAGGATAACGACCCGCACTTCAAGTGGAATTACTACGTTGCCGGACCGGGCGAACGGATGGATGCGTCCCAGTATCCGTGGGGATGGGAGCAGCCCGGCTTCGACGATTCGAATTGGCTGCCGGCGTCGCAGATCGATCATGCAACTCCGGCGGGCGTCGAAGGCCACCAGCGCTGGCAACTCAAGCCGCGCTCCGTGCCGTTCTTGACCGAGGATCCTCAGAGGTTTCAGCGAGTAGCGCGAGTCGAGGGAGTGGACGTTGCGCAGGCCTTTGTTGCCGGCACAGCTCCCACCCGCATTCCTGCCAATGGCAAAGCCACCATCCTTCTTGACCAGGGGACGCTCACAGTCGGCTACCCGGTTTTGCGAATCTTGGGCGGCAAGGACTCGCAGGTTCGCCTTACTTACTCTGAAGCGTTATATGACAGCAAGGGCCAGAAAGGAAACCGCAATCAGATCGAAGGCAAGCACGTGATGGGGCCGGAGGATATTTTTCTGTCAGATGGAGCGGAGCGGGAGTACCGGCCTCTATGGACGCGCAACTGGAGATGGGTCCAACTCGATATTGAAACCCAGGGCGAGCCTCTGGTCATCGAAGATATTTCGAGCCTGCGCTGCGTTTATCCAGCACAGCGCGCAGCAATTTTCGAAAGCGACTCAAAGGAGTTGCAGCAGATCTGGGACGCAGCCTGGCGCACTCTCGCGCTGAACGCGCAGGAGACCTTTATCAGCGATATCGCCTGGGAGCGGCTGCAATACGTAGCCGATACCAAAGTGCAGGCGCTGACCTGGCTCAATCTCACTGGCGACGACCGGCTGGTGCGGCTTGCCATCGAGGATTTCGATGCATCGCGCGTTCCGTTCGGCCTGACGCAGGCGCGGTACCCGGCCAGCCTCGAACAATTCATTCCCACGTTTTCGCTTTACTGGGTCTCCATGGTCCACGATTACTGGATCTACCGCGGCGACGATGAGTTCACTCGGCAGTTTCTGCCTGGCATCGGCGATGTGCTTGGATGGTGGGAGCGGCAAGTGAAGGCGCGGGGAGACCAGCCTGTGCCATGGTCGTGGAGCTCCAACGCCATTGCAGATAAACTGCTGTTTTCGCTCACTCTCCAGCAAAGCGCGGAGTTGTTTGAGCGCTTCGGCGAAAGTCACCAGGCGAAGCACTACCGCCAGCTTGCCGCAGAGATAAATCGCGAGACCTACGCATCGCAATTCGATCCGCAGCGCGGCCTGCTGCGGGATACGCCGGAGCGCGGTTTTACGCAGGAGGTAAATACGCTCGCCGTGCTCGCCGACGCGATTCCGCACGATGCGCAACGGGGAGTGATGGAACGCATGCTGAACGATCCGTCCGGGGTAAAGTCTGAAGCATCGGACTTCATGTTTTTCCGCTATTACTTCGGGCGCGCGTTGCGGAGGACGGGACTCGGCGATCGCTACATTGAGAATCTGCAGCCTTGGGAAGATATGATGCGCGACGGCATGCAGACGTTCGGAGAGCTGGCGAAGGATCCGCGCTCGGATTGCCACCCATGGGGCACCAGTCCGGGGTATGAGTTGCTGGCTACCGTTGCGGGCATCGAGCCCGATTCGCCGGGCTTCAAAACGGTTCGAATTGAGCCGTCACTCGGCTCACTCCGGCACGTTCATGCCCGTATGCCTCATCCCTTGGGTCCTATCGAGGTGTGGCTCGACCGCAGCGGCGACGGCCTCAACGCGCGCGTATCGCTGCCTCCTGGACTGACGGGAATATTCGTCTGGAAGGGCAGGGACGAGCCAATTCAGGGGACCACAGAGCTGAAATTCTGAGATTTGAAGTCCTTGCGCAAAATACTTTTCATCTGGTATAGTGGCTATGCCACAATATGTGCTAGCCAACGGGAAGTTTGTGCGGGCTGTTCCGGATCCGGTCGAATTTTGTTCTACATACCCTTGAGTGAGGAGAAGTAAGTTGACGACCTCTTATAATTACGACGCGATTGCCAAGATGATCGATCATTCGCTGCTCAATCCTTCCCTTACAACGGTGGAACTTGAAGATGGAATTGCGCTGGCGATTCGATACGACGTTGCCAGCGTCTGCATCATGCCATACTATCTGGCCCGGTGCGCTCAATTGCTCAACGGCACCGCGGTTCGTGCCAGCACTACCATCGGCTTCCCTCACGGCGGGCACACCACGGAGGTCAAGCTGGCCGAAGCCCGCCAGGCTCTCAAAGATGGCGGGCAGGAATTGGATGTAGTGATCAACATCAGCAAGGCCCGCAGCGGAGACTGGCAGTACGTGCGGGATGAACTGGCGCAACTGGCCGATTGCATCCACGCCGGCGGCGCAAGAATCAAAGTCATTTTTGAAAATGCTTATCTCGACGATGCTGAAAAAATTCGTTTGTGCGAAATTTGCGCGGAGATTGGCGCCGATTGGGTAAAGACCTCCACCGGCTTTGCGCCTAGTGGTGCAACTCTGCCTGATCTCAAGCTAATGCGCGAGCATTCACCCGCCGCTGTGCAGGTGAAGGCAGCGGGCGGGATCAGGGATCTCGATGCGCTGCTGGCCGTTCGTGACCTCGGAGTAAGCCGGGTGGGTGCGACGCGCACTCAATCCATGCTGGAGGAATGCAGGAAACGGCTCGGCCTTGAGCCAATCTTGAACAACGCCGCATCGGCGGCGTCGGGAGGGTGCCAGTCGTGACCATGACGGACGCTAAAAAGCTCGTGCGCGAGCCCATGTATCAGCAGATGAATGAAATTCTGCGCGTGTTGTTGAAGACCGGTGAGTTTGCCGAGGGAGACCGGTTCCTGACGGAGCGGCAGATTGCGGACCGCTTTCAAGTCAGCCGTCCAACCGCCAACAAGGTTCTTGCGGGAATGGTTTCAGAGGGACTGCTTGAATTTAAAAAAGGCGTGGGAACCTTTGTCTGCCCGCCACCTCTGAACTACGACATTCAGACTTTGGTCAGTTTTACGCAGAAAGTGATCGATGCGGGGAAGAAGCCTGCGACGCAGGTGCTCGAATTCAAGCGGACCAATTCGTCTGGAGTGGAAGCTGAAATCGCGGATAAATTGCAGGTGTGGAACCAGGAACTTTTCGCGATAACCCGGTTGCGCCTGGCGGACCGCGTGCCGGTCATCCTTGAAAGGCGTTGGGTTACCGCCGCAACCTTCCCGGGATTGACGAGGAAAGACATGCAAGCTTCGTTTTACGCTCTTTGCCGGGAGAGATATGGACTGAAGATTTCAGAGTCCGACCAGACCATTCGCGCCGTGGCTCTGAAGGGCGAGGACGCAAAGATCCTTAAAGTGCGCGCAGGCTCGCCGGCATTGCTGGTCTCCGCCGTCGGTTACTCGGGACAAAGCGCGGCATGGTGGGAGAAGACCCTGTATCGGGGAGATGCTTACGAATTTCATCGGGCGCGGTCATCTCCAGAGAGACTTATTCAATCCTTGCAGCAGTGAGAATTTTAGCTCGCGTATCGGCGTGCAGCCGCATTGAAAAATTGAATGACCGAGATCGAAGGAGAACCATGGCAATGAGTCGGCGCACATTTCTGCAAGCATCATTAGCTGCGGCCGCTGTTGGAAGCGCAGGTAACTCCGGAGCGCTTCAAGCCCAGGCAGGCGCGGCCTCCAGACGCAGTGTCCTTCAGGCCAAAGGACTTGAGATTATGGAGGGCGATCGCCCGGTTCGATTGCGCGGCGTAAACCTTGGCGGCTGGATGCTGATCGAGGATTACATGATTGGCCTACCCTGGACCGAGTGGAAGATCCGTGAGCAGTTCAGAAAGGTGCTGGGAGACGAAGCTTATACCGCTTTCTTCAATGCATTTGATCAAGCCTGCATCGCCGATGCGGATATTTCATTTTTGGCGCGGCAGGGATTCAATGTTGTTCGCATTCCGCTCAATTACCGGCATTTTGAGAATGATATGGCGCCCGGCCAATGGATCGAAAGTGGTTTCAACCGACTCGATCGCGTGGTCAACCTGTGCCGGAAACACAATTTATGGGTAGTTCTCGATCTTCACGCTGCGCCCGGCGCGCAGGCCAGGGATCAGAATGCAGGCAGCGCTTACGGCGAAGCCTATCTCTGGTGTCATCGCGAGTTCATTGACCGCACGGCCGCACTCTGGACTGAAATTGCGCGGCGCTACAGTGGCGATGCAACAATCGCCGGTTACAATCTACTCTGCGAACCGGTGACCGACAATGTTCCCTTGCTCAACGAATTTTATCTCAAAATTATTCGATCGATTCGCAAGGAGGATCGCAATCACCTCATCCTGCTTGATCCAAATATGTGGGCCAAAGAAATCGCTACTTTGCACGACGAGCTTTTCGCCGATCCGCAGGCGATCCCGTCGCTTCACCATTACTTCTCAGAAGATGCGGGTTTTAAGAGCCTCGCCGTCTACCCCGCGGTTGTCGAGGGGAAAAAATACGATCGCGCGGCGCTCGAAAGAACGCTCGACGCAAAGCACGATCAGCGGCGCATTGCCCGTCCAGTGATGGTTGGCGAGTTCGGAGTCTTTCGTGGCTTTCCCCAGCCATTCGCCGGGAAGAGCCTCGGTCAACCCTTCGCCACGCAGCTCGCAATTACCCGCGACCTGGTTTCGATCTTCGAGGAGAAAGGCTGGAGTTGGACGATGTGGTGCTACAAGGATCTCCACGATATGGGGATGCTGACCGTGAATCCGGATACGCCGTGGCGCCGCTTTCTCGAGTCAGAACAGATCGCCGGGTTCATGCGACGGTATAGAGATTTGGAGAAGCCCTTCACCCAGAGCGTCCATTCAATGCTGGCCGGAACCGATATTTTGACTGACACGCGCGATCAGTGGATACGGGAGGTGTCGCGGGTCTTCGACGTTCCAGCGCTCGATTTTATTTTGCGCCGTCTTGTCGAACATCCTTTGCCGGAGTTAACCGAGATGGCGCGCTCTTTTGCCTTCGCATCGTGCGAGATCCATCAGGAATATCTCGCCACACTGCTGCCTTTTCTTTCGCATTCATAGATTTTGGCGCTCAGGTCGCGGTTATGCGGCGTTCCGAGGCCGAATCCGTTACTATGGTGTTCGGAGATGCTTCAATGGAACGCATGCTTGCAACGCCTGCCGATGCCGAGATCGTCCTCAAACTCTATCAATTGCGCACTGAAGCGGTGATGCGCCAGGCTCGCGCTTGGGTAACGGGGGATTTCTGGCCGGTGACGGCGGAAGAATATCTTGCCGTGGCGGAGAATTCTGCCGATCCGCATAATGCTTGGCTGCGGCAAGTGCTCAGTTATTGGGAGATGGCGGCGGCAATGGTGCTTCATGGGGCAGTCTCAGCGGAGCTGTTTGTGGATTGCAACGCCGAGGGATTTTTCCTGCTGGCCAAGTTTGCCCCCATTCTTGAAGCGATCCGGGAAAAGAACCCGGGCTTCATGATCAAGACAACGGAGTTGGTGGGGCGATTTTCAGCGGCGTCGCAGCGCTATGATGCAGTAGTGAAGAACGTGGAGGCCCGGCGAAACAGAGGGACGGCGAAATAGCAACCTCATGGGCTAGGAATTTTTATATGTAGAAGGACGGCTGAGGCAATTGCGGATTGGCCCTGAAAGTGAAATTGCCGAATCAACTTTAAATGTTATTTACAGCTAAAGGGCTCAGTCGAGGGTAGATCTCCTGCCTAAGTCCCCATCTTTTTCGCGGGAATAAATTTAACGAAAGCTATTAAGAGGCTCGTTCTGCTCCAATCCGCTCACTCGAACGGGCATCGGCCAGGGCCGGCCTGATGCGACGCCAGGGAATTGCGCCCGCGACAGCCAGCACGACGATTGCGGGTTCGATTGGCTGGCGATAATCCATCAATGGTTTGGTGATGTAGTAAGTTATCGGAAAGATGCCGATAAGAACCAGATAAGGCCAAAGGTTGGCGCGGTTGAAGCGCCAGAAGCGGCCAAGACCGCGCAGCATCAGCAGCGTGATGCAGATGACATAAAAACAATTTCCAATCGTGGATGGTTGTGCCTGCAATTCCTCGGCGGAGAAACTCCAGTATCCAGTCCAGTAATAAACAAGGCGGCGCAGCGTTTTAATAATCAAAAAAGAATAGTGAGGATGATTGTGAAATTGCTCCAAGTACGCGGCGTGCTTATCAGCCAGATAGGCCGTTTCTCCCATTGAAAGAAACTTACGCATCTCAACGGGGCTGCTGGGCGGATAGGGCTCTTTGTCAGCGCTCGGCGGCGAGGAATTATCAAAAGGAGCATTGCCGAAGTTCTCGGCATACATCACCAGCGGCATCACGTCGCGGACAGGACAGAGGATGCCAAGGACGCGGTAGTTACGCACGGTCCAGGGCATAAGCACTGCGATGAGAGCGACGGAGGTAAGCATGCCGTAAGCCAGCCAGTGACCGCCTGCCTTGCGCACCTTGTAGAGTGCCAGCAAGATGAGGAATGGAATGGTGGAAAGAATGGCAGGATTGGAAAGCCCTGCAAGACCGCAAAGAGCGCCCCAGCCCAGCCATGCGAGGAGCTTGGCGGAGGCGTGAATGCGCTGAGCGATGCAGAAGCAGGTGGTGAAGAGCAAGGCGGTCAGCGAGTACTCCCAAACGCGGCCGGCAGAGAAGTAGATGGCAAAGGGGTAAAAGGCCCAGGCCCAGGCCGCGTATTTTGCATATTGCACGTTAAGAGAGTATTTTGCGCTGAAGTAAACCGGGATGCAGGTGAGGGAGCTGAAAAGGCTGTTAATGGAGAGGATGATAAACCCGGATGTGAGAGAGTAGACTCCGAAGAGCTTGAAGACAAGAGCGAGCAGTCCCGGATAGAGCGGAGGCACAATCGCGGTTGGGCCGCTCCAGGGAGGGTAGGGCGAGGAGAATCCATGACCGCTGGCCAGCGCGCGCGCCACCCAGCCTTCCTCCCAGCCGAACTGTTCGTAGAACTTATCCGCGTCAGGCAGGCCTCGATAGGTAAAGAAGACCACCACCAGCCGAATGGAAAAGGCCACAAGCATAATGACTGGTAGCAGCCAGCGGGATGAACTCTTTTGTTCCGCTGGCTCGGTGCTGATTGCGGAGGCGGTCATATTCGCATTGTAACGGGGATCAGCGCGGCCTCTCAACCGCTATGAAGTTCACTGGGCGAATCCGGATTGCATAGAATCCGCCGCCCAAATATTTTGAGACTGGTTCTAGCCGATGAAGGCATGTATGGTAATAATGGTGCCTGAATCCAGACAATCGAAGGACATTTTTGGAACCGGAAACTAAAACAACATCTGCTGCCGAAGATCCTGGGCGGGCTGCGTCTACCAGTTCCAGAAGCTACCGCTATAGCGAGACGTTCTATCATTATATTCAGACTGGATCGATTCGCTCGGCCAGCGTCGTTGTTCCGCTGGTGCTTCGGGAACTGTCGCCAGCGAGTGTCCTTGACGTAGGGTGTGGCGCCGGCGCCTGGCTTTCGGAGTACCTTAAATGCGGAATAGCCGACTGCCTGGGCGTGGATGGCGCTTATGTTCAGCAGAAATCGCTTCTGATTCCTGCTGCGCATTTTCAAAGCCAGGACGTAAGCCAGTCATTCAACCTGGGGCGCCGATTTGACCTTGTGCAGTGCCTGGAAGTGGCAGAGCATCTTCCCGAGGGTTGTTCCGACACCTTGGTTGGCAATCTGACTCGGCACGGCGACAAGGTTCTGTTTTCCGCGGCCACCCCGGGACAAGGCGGGGAGTTTCATATCAACGAGCAGACTTATGAGTATTGGCGCATGCTGTTTGCCAGGCATGGCTATAAGCCCTTCGATTTCGTCCGGCCGATGATCAAGGAAGTTAAAACGGTGGAATCTTGGTATCGTCGCAACATCGTACTCTATGTTGCTGAGGCGGCTATTCCAGCGCTAACGCCAGCAGTGCGCCGGTCCGGCATACGCGACGACAAGAAAATCCCCATCGAGACTTCTTTGGTCTACAGAATGCAGGCACGCGTCCTCTCATTGCTGCCGATGCAACTGGTGACCGGAATCGCGCGCGCTAAGCATAATATCGCTATTGCGTGCCGTTCGTTGAGGGCGGTTAAATGATTTTCATTTTTGCGGAACTCGGTGGTCAATTCATTTCCACCAATGCGTGCAGAAGGGTCTATGAATCAATTTGCTGATCGTGCTTCATGTCCCAGGTTAACGCTCGTCGTTCCCTGCTGCAACGAAGTACAGGTGTTGCCCGAAACTGCAAAGCGCCTGGTGGCATTGCTCGATGAACTGACGCAAGCGGAGTTGATCGCCGAGCCTTCAATCTATTTTATCGACGATGGATCGCGTGACGGCACCTGGCGAGTCATCGAGCTCCTGGCAAGCGAAAACCCGATGATTCACGGTTTAAAGCTGTCACGGAACTTCGGCCAGCAGAGCGCTATCCTTGCAGGATTGCTTACGGCTCGGGGCGACGCCTTGATCAGCATCGACGCCGATCTCCAGGATGACGTGGCAGCGATTCAAGAGATGGTGCTTGCCTACTCGCATGGCGCCGAGATTGTCTACGGCGTCCGGCGCAACCGCAAGACAGATAGCTTCTTCAAGCGAACAACGGCCGAAGGCTTCTACAGGTTGCTGCAGGCAATGGGCGTGGAGTTGATGTTCAATCACGCCGATTACCGGCTTCAGAGCCGGCGTGTGGTTGAGGAGCTACGCAATTGCAAAGAAAGCAATCTGCTGTTAAGAGGATTGATTCCACAGCTAGGCTTCCCGTCATCCGTGGTTTACTATGACCGCCATGAACGCTTCGCAGGAGAGTCCCAGTACCCGATCTCGAAGATGGTCTCGCTTGCCTTGAACGGAATTACGTCCTTTACAGAGATACCGTTGAAGATCATCACAGTCCTGGGCATGCTTGTTTCTTTTGTAAGCTTCGGCATGGCCGCATGGGCACTGTTTATCAAGTTCTTCAATTCAGCCGCCGTTCCAGGCTGGGCGTCTGTGGTGATTCCCCTTTACATACTTGGTGGAATACAGTTGCTCTGTCTGGGAGTGGCCGGACAATACCTCGCAAGGATTTACTCCGAAGCCAAGTCCAGGCCTCGATTCATCATCGAGAAAAGCTTGTAGATTGAATGATGGCGCCAGATGATTATGATGGAGCGAGTTCGGAACTAGATTAAGGAGATCGTTTATGTTGAAAGCCTTTAGAGTTGCAGTTGTTTTGCTGGCAGCCTCTCTCGCCGCCTCAGCGCAATCATCTGAAGCCAGCTTCGATTCCGCCAGCAAGATTTTCAGGCTGGATGGAGGGCGCGTTTCTTATGTGTTTGGCGTGAATGAGAAGGGCGAGCTGCAGCAGCTTTACTGGGGCGGACGCCTGGGAGCAGCGGACAGCTTTCCGCCGGCACGGACAATCCCGGAATGGGCCTCGTTCGACTCTTCCAATACAACTACACCGCAGGAGTATGCGGGTTGGGGCGCTGGGCTGTTTGTTGAGCCGGCGCTGAAGGTGAGTTTCGCCGACGGTAATCGTGACCTGGTGCTGCACTACGAGAGCCACGCCGTGACGCCGCATGGATTTGATGTGGTGCTCAAGGATATCGGGCGCAAGATCTGTGTGACCTTGCACTACGAGATGGACCCGGAGAGCGGGATTCTGGCGCGCTCGGCGATCATTGAGAACCGCGATGCGCAGCTGGTGACGGTGGAGCAAGCTGCCGCTGCAGCGTGGGCACTGCCGGCCGGAGCTTATACGCTGAACTATCTCACCGGGCGATGGGCGGGGGAGTGGAACCTGACCCAGGAAGAGGTGCATCCGGGAGCGCGGGTAATCGAGAGCCGCAGAGGTTCGACGGGGCACCAGGCCAATCCGTGGTTTGCGCTGCAGTCTGGCAAAGCGGACGAAGAGCACGGAGAGGTTTGGTTTGGCGCGCTGGGGTGGAGCGGGTCTTGGAGAATCACGGTCGAGAAGGACCAGATGAATGCGGTGCGCGTCACCGGCGGCTTTAATCCCTTCGACTTCGGGTATGTGTTGCATCCAGGAGAGCGGCTTGAGACGCCGATCTTTTATGCGGGTTACTCGTCGAAAGGTCTGGGCGGAGCTTCGCGGTTGCTGCATCGGTATGAACTTGAGCGCATTTTGCCGCGGACGGCTGCGACGGCGGGGCAACCGCTGCCGAAAGTGCGGCCGGTTATGTACAACTCCTGGGGTGTGACCACATTCAACGTCAGCGAGGCCGGGCAGATTGCGCTGGCGGAAAAAGCTGCTGCCCTCGGGGCCGACCGGTTTATTGTGGACGACGGATGGTTTGGTCAGCGAAAGAACGACCATGCCGGCCTGGGCGACTGGTACGTGAACAAGGAGAAGTTTCCGCACGGCCTCAAGTCGCTGATTGATAAGGTCCACTCGCTGGGGATGGATTTTGGATTGTGGGTTGAGCCTGAGATGGTGAACCCCGACTCCGACCTTTATCGCCAGCATCCGGATTGGGTGCTGAACTTCCCCGGCCGTCCGCGCTCGGAGCAGCGCAACCAGTTGGTGCTGAATCTGGCCCGACCGGATGTGCGCGCTTTCGCGCTGGACTTCATGGACAAGCTGCTGACCGAGAACGATATTAACTACATAAAAATCGACTACAACCGTAACTGGAGCGAGCCGGGATGGGATCAGTTGCCCGCTGCCGAGCAGAAGCGGGTTTACGTTGAGTTCGTACAAAATATGTATGGAATTCTGGCCGAGTTGCGGAAGAAGCATCCGAATCTTGAGATCGAGACCTGCTCCGGCGGCGGCGGACGGGTTGACCTGGGGATACTGCGCTATGCGGACGAGGCGGCGATCTCCGACGACGGCGACCCCTTCGATTCGCTGTCGCTGCAGGATGGATTCAGCTACGCTTACACGCCGCAGATCATGACGACGTGGTTGGGGGATTCATTTGACGGGATGAATAATCGGAAGACGTCAATGTCTTACCGGATGCTGAGCGCCATGCAGGGCTCGCTGGGAATCGGCGCCGACATTACCAAATGGAACGACGAGCAGACAGCCCTGGCCAAACGGCTGATCGCGGCTTACCACCAGTTGCAGCCGACCATCACCGAGGGCGACCTGTACCGGCTCATCTCGCCGCGCAACGGCAGCGAGTTTGCAGCGAACGATCGAGTGAATGCGGAAAGAAGTCAGGCGGTGGTCTTTGCGTTCATTCATTCCACGAAGAATGGATGGGGATTTCCTCTGCTGAAATTGAAGGGCCTGGACCCGGCGGCGGAGTATGCTCTGACTCCTGTAGAAGGCAAGGCTCGGGAGGGAACGCCGGCAGTGGCCAGCGGTGCGTGGTGGATGAGTCACGGGCTGGAAATGGACGAGAACTTCCGTGGAGATTTTCAGGCGGCGGCATTCCGGCTGGACAAGAAATAGCAACTTCAGGAGTGTTTAAGTCCGTATCGAGCAAATCGAAGAGTTAGTTCCTCCCAAGAACGAAAACGCCGGACAGCCACCATGCTGTCCGGCGTTTGTTGATTGGAAACCGAATTACCGGTTCTTGGCCACTTCTTCCACCGTGACGGGATCGAGGAAGGGCATCTGGGCGCGGAGTTCCTTGCCTACGATCTCGACCGGGTGCTTGGCTTCGGCTTCGCGGAAGGCCATAAATTCCTTGCGGCCGGTGTTCTGGTCGGCGAGGAAGCGCTTTGCGAAGCTGCCGTCCTGGATCTCGGTGAGGATCTGCTTCATGGCCTTGCGGCTTTCGGCATTGATGACGCGTGGGCCGCTGACGTAGTCGCCCCACTCGGCGGTATCAGAGATGGAGTACCGCATGTAGGCCAGGCCGCCACGATAGATGAGATCGACGATCAGCTTGAGCTCGTGGAGGCATTCGAAGTAGGCACTCTCGGGCTGGTAGCCAGCTTCGACCAGTGTCTCAAAACCGGCCTTGATGAGCGCGCTGACTCCGCCGCACAAGACCGACTGCTCGCCGAAGAGGTCGGTCTCGGTCTCTTCCTTGTAAGTGGTTTCAAGCACTCCGGCGCGCGTGCCGCCAATGCCCTTGAGGTAGCTGAGGGTCAGCGCGTGGGCTTTGCCGGTTGCGTCCTGATGCACGGCGATGAGGCAGGGAACGCCCCCGCCTTCAACAAAAACCTCGCGGACGCGATGGCCGGGAGCCTTGGGCGCGGCCATGCCTACGTCGATTCCGGCTGTAGGGACGATTGTCTTGTAGTGAATATTGAAGCCGTGCGCGAAGAGGAGCAGCTTACCCGCAGTTAGGTTGGGGCCGATCTCCTCGGCATAGAGCTTGGCCGCTGTTTGGTCGGGAACCAGGACCATGACCACGTCAGCCCATTTAGTGGCTTCGGCGACGGTTGTGACTTCAAGGCCGGCCTTCTGGGCTTTGGCGATAGATTTGGAGTTGGGCGCGAGGCCAACCTTTACCTGAACGCCGGAGTCCTTGAGGTTGAGGGCGTGCGCGTGCCCTTGCGAGCCGTAGCCGATGATGGCTACTTTTTTTGCCTGAATGAGAGAGAGGTCGGCATCGTGATCGTAATAAGTCTTGGCCATGATTTTTCTTTTTCCTTTGCTTGGTTGAAATTTCGTTGAATAGGTTTGCAGTCGCTCAACCCGGAAGTTGAAAAAGCAAAACCTCAGGGGCTAAAGCCCAGATCCTTTCTGCCGGTCTATTGTCAGGGCTTAAGCCCTGACCTGCCAGCCGCGCCCCTTCAAATCCAATTGTCTTTCTGCTATTCGGACTTGGATGTGGCGCTGTCATCGAGAACTGCGGCCGCCGGCTCTACCTGCTCGCCGTCGGCGGAGCCCATGGCTTTCAAGACGCTCGATGAGTGGTGGCCGCGGCGCATGGTCAGCTTGCCGCTGCGGCAGATTTCGAGCACCTCGCCCTCGCCCTCGTGTAGAACCTGGATGAGCCCTTCGATCTTGCTTTCCACACCGGTCATCTCAATGGTGAGCGATTCCGGGGCCAGGTCGACGATGCGGGCGCGAAAGACCTCAACCAATTCAAAAACCTGAGAGCGAGTGCGTGGCGTGGCGGCTACCTTAATCAGCGCGAGCTCACGGGTGACGTTGGGCGCCTGCGCAATATCGTCCACCTCGACCACATTCTCCAGTTTATAAAGGCTTGCGCGGATGCGATGTCCGGCTTCGGCGGATGCTTCGCACACAAGAGTCAAGCGCGAGAAACCGGAACGCTCGCTGCGGCCCACTGTGAGTGAGTTGATGTTGATGTTGAGACGGCGGAAGAGCGAAGCGACGCGCGTAAGCACGCCAGGTATGTCTTCAACGTATGCGACGAAAGTATGCAACATAAAGGCCTTTCAGAAATCAGGGGCCAGTGGTTAGGGGTTAGTTCCTTCGAACCTGAGACCCTAACTTCGCCCTCGATCCCTCCAATGTCCAGTGATTCATCGTTCAAGAAATTCGATGAGCATTCAGCGTTTGCGGCAACCCTGCATTTACTAATCCCTAATCCTTAACCCCAGATCCCTACTTATCGTCCGGCGTTTCGAGCAGCGGGCTTTTGCCGGGTCGCCGGATCATTTCGTGCAATGCAGAGCCTACGGGAATCATCGGGTAAACGGAGTCCTCCTGTTCGACCATAAAGTTGAGCAGGAAAGCGCCGGGTGCGGAACGGGCTTCTTCGACTGCGGGGGCCAGTTCAGCACGGGTGCGGACGGCGCGTCCGGCAATGCCGTGAGCATCGGCCAACTTGACGAAGTCCGGACTGCGCAGCGGCGTGGCCTCGTAATTGCGGTCGTAGAAAAACTCCTGCCACTGCCGGACCATGCCGAGGTAACCGTTGTTGATGATGGCGATGTTGATCTTGATGCCTTCCTGGGCGATGGTGGTCAGCTCGGCTGCTGTCATCTGGAAGCCGCCATCGCCAGCCACGACCCAAACCTCTTTATCGGGGCAGGCGAATTTTGCGCCGATAGCTGCGGGCAGTGCGAATCCCATGGTGCCGAGGCCGCCGGAGGTGACGAGGCTGCGTGGAGTTTCGTGATGGTAATACTGCGCCTCCCACATCTGGTGCTGGCCTACGTCGGTGACCACGATGGCGTTGCCGCCGGTGATGCGCCAGATGTCGTGGATCACGTGGGCGGCGTAGAGATGGCCGTCGTCGGGAAGGTTCTTGATGTCGCGCACGGCCACCGCTCCCTTGCTTGCTTCGATGGTCTTCAGCCATGTGGAGCCGTCGCGGCCAGCAATGCGGGGCAATAGCGTTTCGAGCACCTCGCGCAGGTCGCCGATGAGGGCAACGTCGATCTTGACGTTCTTGTTGATCTCCGCCGGGTCAACCTCAATGTGAATCTTCTTCGCCTTGGTTGCATAGGTAGCAAGAGTGCCGGTGACGCGATCGTCGAAGCGCATGCCGCAAGCGATCAGCAGGTCTGCTCCCTGAATTGCGTCGTTGAGCCAAGCCTCACCGTGCATGCCCATCATGCCGAGGTTAAGCGGATGCGAGGCGGGAAATGCTCCCAGGCCGAGGAGGGTTAAGCCAACGGGAATTTGGGCGCGCTCGGCCAGCGTGCGGACCTGCTCCATGGCGCCGGATTCGATGATGCCGTGGCCGGCGAGAATCACGGGGCGCTTGGCGTTGTGAATCAATTCGGCGGCCCGCGCAAGGTTGGACTCTTCCACCTTGAGCATGGGGTGGGGCCGATTGGCGCGCGGCCTCGCGGCTTCAAAGTCGAAGATGGCGGTGCGCTGCTGCGCGTCCTTGGTAATGTCGACGAGCACCGGGCCAGGGCGCGCCGATTTGGCAATTTGGAATGCATGGCGGAGTGCCGGCGCAATATCCTCCGTGTGCGTGATGAGGAAGTTGTGCTTGGTCACGGGCATGGTGATGCCGGTGATGTCCACCTCCTGGAATGCATCCGTGCCCAGAACTTTGCTGGAAACGTTGCCGGTAATGCAAACGATGGGAATGGAGTCCAGCATGGCGGTGGCGATCCCGGTGACGAGGTTGGTGGCGCCGGGACCGCTGGTGGCGATGGCAACGCCGACTTTGCCCGAAGCGCGCGAGTAACCGTCGGCCATATGCGCGGCGCCCTGCTCGTGGCGCACCAGCGTGTGGTGAATGGGGAACTTGCGCAGCGCATCGTAGACGGGCAAAATCGCTCCGCCGGGATAGCCGAAGACTTGCGTAACGCCCTCGCCCACCAGCGTTGCCCAGACGATCTCAGCACCGGTGAGGCGGGTGGGTGGTTGCAGGCGGGTATCAGATGATAGCGTCTTGGCTTTGGGTCCCATGGGAAAATCTCCTTTGGTTAATAAACATTCGTCCTGGTATTCGATCACCGCGCCCAGGCTGTGGCCATAGAGTACGTCGTTCACGATTGCTTCAATGGCCTCAACGCTCCATGCGGGATGCTGCTCCATAGCATCCCAGCGAGTTCCGTCAGGTGCCTGTCCTCCGCTGACGAATCTTGACGATGGGCCATCGAACAGCTCCCGGATCAGCTTTTCTCTGCTCGAATTGCGAAACTTGAAACTACCCTTTCCGTTCTTGATTGTGATGATGCAATGCAAAAAGTCCTTATCCAAAACAAACCCTTTGTCGGTGGGCATGAGACTGTAGACTTTGACACGCATCTCTTTGCCCTCCTGAGTCACTGAGTACCTACGTTGTTGCGCCTTTCGATGCGCTGTTAACGCGATCGACGTACTTGCGGAAGACGCCCTTGGGCCAGCGCAGCGCGGGCGGCTTGAAGCCTTTGAGGCGATCTTCGATTTCCTTGTCGCTGATCTCAAGCGTCAGCTTGCGGTTGGGAATGTCAAAGTGAATGAAGTCGCCCTCGCGGACGGCGGCGATAGGCCCGCCGACAAATGCCTCCGGAGCGACGTGGCCGGCGGTGAAACCGCGCGTCGCGCCCGAGAATCGGCCATCGGTGAGCAGGGCAACGTGGGCGCTGAGCTCGGGGTTGGAGCTGATGGCCGCTGTCACTTGCAGCATCTCTCTCATGCCGGGACCGCCCTTGGGGCCTTCGTAGCGGATGACCAGCACGTCGTTGGGCTTGATATTGCCGGATTGCACGGCGGCGAAGCAGTCTTCCTCGCAGTCAAAGACGCGCGCAGGGCCGCGATGCTCATAGCGATTGGCGGCAGCGATCTTCATCACGCAGCCTTCGGGAGCCAGGTTGCCTTTGAGAATCACGAGTCCGCCGGTGGGCTTGATGGGCTTCTCGAAGGTGTGAATCACGTCCTGGCCGGGAGTTTCTTTGGCGAGCGCTGCTTCTTCAGCCAGCGTGCGTCCGCTGATGGCGAGGGTGGAACCGTCTGCGTGGCCGGCGTCGATGAGACGTTTCGCAAGCAGGCGCGAGCCGCCCGCGGCCTGGTAGTCGGAAGCGACGTATTGGCCGGCCGGAGTAAGAGAGCAGATGTAGGGCGTGCGCTTGCTGATCAAGTCGAAGTCGTCGACGGTAAGATCGACGCCGATCTCATGCGCGATAGCGATGAGGTGAAGGACGGCATTCGTGGAACCACCACTGGCCGCGACGGCGGCGATCGCGTTTTCAAGCGATTTTCGGGTGATGATCTGCGAGGGGCGGCGATTGGCGCGAACCGCATCCATCAGAATGCGGCCTGCTTCGCGAGTGGCCGAGGGCTTGTCCGGCGAAGTGGCGGGAACGCCGGAGAGATAAATCGGCGCGATGCCCAGGATCTCAGCCGACATAGCCATCGTGTTGGCGGTGAATTGGCCTCCGCATGCGCCGGCGCCGGGACAGGCATTGGCTTCAAGAGCCTCAAGGCCGGCCTCATCGATGCGGCCCGCGGCGAAGGAGCCGATACCCTCGAAGACGTCCTGAATCGTAATGTCAACGCCGTTCAGTTTGCCGGGAGCGATCGATCCGCCATAGAGCATCATGCCGGGAATGTCGAGACGGCACAACGCCATGATGATGCCGGGCATGTTCTTGTCGCAGCCGCCGATGCCGACCAGGCCGTCAAAGAGATTGCCGCGGGCGACCAACTCGATGGAGTCGGCGATCACTTCGCGCGAGACCAGCGAGGCCTTCATGCCTTGCGTGCCCATGGTGATGCCATCGTGGATGGTGATGGTGTTGAACTCCATCGGCGTGCCGCCCGCCTCGCGAATGCCTTTCTTGAGCTCTTCGGCAATCTCACGCAGGTGAACGTTACAGGTGCCGATCTCGGTCCAGGTGTTTGCGATACCGATGATGGGTTTGTGCAGATCTTCCTTGCTGAAGCCGACGCCACGCAGATAAGAGCGCGCGGCTGCCCGGCTGGGGCCTTCGGTTAACGGAATGCTTTGTCGCTTGCCTTCGATAGTCACTTACTTTCCTTACTGCGGTGTTAGCGCGGTTAGCGGAGTTGGCGGTGTTTGTTTTGTCGTGCGATCAACGGGCTAACTCCGCTAGCTCCGCTAACCGCTAACTCCGCTTCATTTCGCTTTCAGCCAAGTTGCTTTGTCGTGGTTGGCTTCAAACGTGTCGAGCGCTGCCGCATGACGCAGGGTCAGACCAATGTCGTCGAGACCTTCAAGCAGACAAAACTTGCGGAATGGATCTACCTCGAAGCTCGCTTTGAATCCATGGCTATCGGTCACGGTCTGCTCTTCAAGCGAGACGGTGAGTTGGTAATTTGGAATCGTTTTCGCGTTGTGGAGAAGCCTGGCGACTTGCTCTTCACTCAGGCGGACCAGAACGATGCCATTCTTGCCGGCATTCGAGAAAAAGATGTCGGCAAAGGTCGGCGCGATCACGGCGCGAAAACCGTAATCGCTCAGCGCCCAGGCGGCGTGCTCGCGGCTCGATCCGCAGGCGAAGTTTTTTCCGGCGATAAGAATCTGCGCCCCCTTGTAGCGCGGATCGTTAAGTTCGAACTCCGGGTTGGGGTCGCCAGATGCGGTGCGGCGCCAGTCGAAGAACAAAAATTCGCCGTAGCCGGTGCGCTCGATGCGCTTCAAAAACTGTTTGGGAATGATCTGGTCTGTATCGACGTTGGTGCGGTCGAGTGGAGCGGCCAGGGCTGTGAGTGTGCGGAAGGGTTGCATCAGTTTTTACCCCCTTGCATTGCGGGCTCGCGGACGGCCCAGTTGCGAATGTCGACGAAGTGGCCGGCGATGGCTGCTGCTGCGGCCATCTCCGGGCTGACCAGGTGGGTGCGTCCGCCACGTCCCTGGCGGCCTTCAAAGTTTCGGTTGCTGGTGGAGGCGCAGCGCTCGCCGGGCGAAAGGATATCGGGATTCATGCCCAGGCACATGGAGCAGCCGGGCTCGCGCCAGTCGAACCCTGCTTCGCGAAATACCTTGTCCAGGCCTTCGGCCTCAGCCTGCGCCTTCACAGCTTGCGAGCCGGGGACCACCATCGCGCTTACGTGTGTGGAGACCTTGTAACCTGATGCGATGCGTGCGGCGGCGCGCAGATCTTCAAGGCGCCCGTTGGTGCAGGAGCCGATGAAGACGCGGTCGATCGCGATTGTATCGAGTGGGGTTTTTGGTTCCAGCCCCATATATTCCAGCGCGCGCTCCATCCCCTTGCGCTCCTGCTCGTTGGGCGCGGAGGCGGGATCTGGAACGGATGCGGTCACAGGTGCGACCATGCCGGGACTGGTGCCCCAACTGACGTAAGGAACCAGTGTGGCGGCGTTGATGACCAGTTCGCGGTCAAACTTTGCGCCAGGATCGGTGGGCAGCTTGCTCCACTCGGCCACGGCGCGTTTCCACTCTTCTCCCTTTGGACTAAATCTACGATCTTTCAAGTACGCGAAGGTTTTTTCGTCAGGAGCGATCATGCCGGCGCGTGCGCCAGCCTCGATGCTCATATTGCAGACGGTCATGCGGCCCTCCATGGAGAGAGCGCGAATGGCCGAGCCGGAATATTCGACCACGCAGCCGGTTGCGCCGTCGGTGCCGATCTGCCCGATGATGGCGAGAATCATATCTTTTGCCGTGACCCCGCGCGGCATCATCCCCTCGACGGAGATGCGGAAGGTCTTTGGCTTCGATTGCGGCAGAGTCTGCGTGGCCAGCACGTGCTCCACCTCGCTGGTGCCAATGCCGAAGGCCAGCGCGCCGAATGCGCCGTGCGTCGAGGTGTGCGAGTCGCCGCAGACAATGGTCATGCCCGGCTTGGTAATGCCCAGCTCCGGCCCGATGACGTGAACGATGCCCTGATCGCGCGAGTCCACGTCGTAGAACTCGATGCCGAACTCGGCGCAATTGGCGCGCAGCGTTGCGATCTGTGTGGCGGCAATCTGATCGAGAATCTTCAGGCGTCCTTCGATGGTGGTAGGCACGTTGTGATCGACTGTCGCGACGGTGCGATCGGGACGGCGCACTTTGCGCCCAGCCAGCCGCAAGCCTTCAAACGCCTGCGGTGAAGTGACCTCGTGGACCAGTTGCAGGTCAACGTAGAGCACGGTGGGCTCGCCCTTCGGCTCGACCACTACATGCTGCTCGCAGACCTTTTCAAATAATGTCTTCGGTTCAGTGCTCATTGGACTCCTGATTCAGTGAACGAGTGAAAAAGTGAACTAGTGAATAGAGTCGCTAGCGACTATGCGCTGACTAGCATGGTCTTTACCGTCTCGCGTATTTTTGCGCCCATCTCCGTTGTTGAAAGCACTTTGAAATCCTTCGTGTTGCCGCGAGCCAGGTCTGCGGTGCGGAATCCCTGTTTCAGAACCTTGCGGGCTGCGGCTTCGATTGCAGCGGCTTCTGTTTCGAGGCCGGCGGTGTGGCGCAGAATCAGCGCGCCGGTGAGGATTGCGCCGAATGGATTGGCGAGGCCCTTGCCGGCAATATCGGGCGCGGAGCCGTGGATCGGTTCATACAAATTCACTTTGCCGCCGATGGTGGCCGAGGGCAGCATGCCGAGCGAGCCGGTAATCACGCCGGATTCGTCGGTAAGAATGTCCCCAAACAAATTTTCCGTCAGCACCACGTCGAAGTCGCGCGGCCGGTTCATGATGTGCATAGCCATCGCATCGACGTATTGGTGTTCGAGCGATACGGCGGGGAACTCGGCTGCGACTTCAATCACCGTTGCGCGCCAGAGCTGCGAAACCTCAAGCACGTTGGCCTTGTCAACGCTGGTGAGCTTGTTGCGGCGCTTGCTGGCCAACTGGAAGGCGATGCGGGCTACGCGGGCAACTTCGTCGCGGGTATAACGCATGGTGTTCCACGCTTCGCCTTTGGCGTGGTTCCACTCGCGCGGTTGGCCGAAGTAAAGTCCGCCGAGCAGCTCGCGAACGAAGAGAATGTCTGCGCCGTCGATGATCTCCGGGCGCAGAGGACTGTTGATGGCCAGTTCCTTGAATGCGAATGCAGGACGCAGATTAGCGAAACCGCCGAGAGCGGCGCGCAGACCGAGCAGTCCGGCCTCCGGGCGTTTGTCCGCTGGAAGCGAGTTGAACTCGTTTCCGCCCACCGCGCCAAGGAAAACCGCATCGGAGTCGAGCGCTGCGGCCAGAGTGTCTGCGGGCAGAGGCGTTCCGTCCTGCACAATTGCGATGCCGCCGATGCGCTTGAAATCAAAATCGAATGTGTGGCCGCCGATGGCTGCAACTTCGCGCAGTACGGCGATTGCTTCGTTGGTGACCTCGGGGCCGATGCCGTCGCCGGCGGTTACTAGTATTTTTAGCTTCATGCTTTCTCGATCTTTCGTTGCAGGGGCTAAAGCCCCAATGAATTTTGTTGCGTTTACGGCAGCCGTTCGGCTGCGCTCAGGGTAGGCTTTGAAGTCGTGCCCTGATACAAATCGTTCTGTTGAACAATCCAAGCGGCAGAACAACCGCAGGTCCATCAACTTCGCTGCGTTCTCGATTGCGGTATTTCTAGTTTAATCCAGTTCCGAAACGGGTTCGCGGCGGTTTTCGCGGATGTGGTCAGGCACGATGCCGATCAGATCCTGGTCGTAGATGTTCTTCTTGCGGTCGGCGAGGGCTACAAAGCGGTAGTAGACGTGCTGCAACTCTTCGCGGCTGAGAGTAAAGCCGAGCTGTTCCAATCTGTGCCTTAGCGCGGCGCGTCCGGAGTGTTTGCCCAGCACCAGGTGGGTTTTCGCCACGCCCACTAGGGTTGGGGTCATGATCTCGTAGCAGAGCGGGTTGGCCAGCATGCCGTGCTGATGAATGCCAGACTCATGCGCAAAGGCGTTGTCGCCTACGATTGCCTTGTTGGGCGAAGGCCGGAAGGTGATGATCTGACTCAGGATCTGGCTGGTGGGGTAAAGATTTTCCAGCTTGATGCCGGTGGTGACGCCGTAGTGGTCGCCGCGCACATAAAGAGCAGCGGCAATCTCTTCCAAAGCGGCATTGCCGGCTCTCTCGCCGATACCGTTGATGGCGCACTCCACCTGGCGCGCGCCCGCGGAGATGGCGGCCAGCGAATTGGCCACCGCAAGGCCCAAATCGTCGTGGCAGTGCGAGGAGAGGATGATGCCGTTGGCGTCGATGGCCGGAATCCGCTCACGAACCTCGCGGAACATTTGCGCATATTCTTCGGGAGTGGTGTAGCCCACGGTGTCAGGCATATTGATGGTGGTTGCGCCTGCCTCGACTGCAATGCGGACCATCTCGACCAGAAAATCGCGGTCGGAACGCGTCGAGTCTTCGGGTGAAAATTCCACGTCATCCACCAGGGTGCGCGCATGGCGCACCGATTCGCCACAGAGATCGAGAGCTTGCTGGCGGCTGATCTTCAGCTTGTATTCGAGATGCAGGTCGCTGGTGGCGAGGAAGAGGTGGATGCGGGCGCGTTCGGCAAATTGCAAAGCGCGAGCGGCCATTTCAATGTCTTCAGTCTTGGTGCGAGCCAAAGACGCGATGCGGGGCTGCCGCACGGCCTGGGTGATAGTAGCGATGGCTGCAAAGTCGCCCTCGGAGGCCATGGCAAAGCCGGCCTCTATGATGTCCACGCCCAGGTCTTCAAGGGCATGGGCCATGGTGAGCTTCTCCTGCGTTGTCATGGAGCAACCCGGGGACTGCTCGCCGTCGCGAAGGGTGGTGTCAAAGAAAGCTACGTGATTTGAATTCATGAGCTTGTCTGCCATGAAGGGGAAACCCTTCCCTCCATAATAGTGTCTCTCTCGAAGGTGATATAAGGCAAAGTTATAATTATTTGGTTGTCGATTAGAATTGCTTATATTACAGTGGCTAGTGAATAGTGGTCAGTGATCAGCGGGTTCATGCCTAATCACGAGCCACTATTCACTGACCACTGATTATGGAACTCAGCCAACTCGAAACATTTTTGGCCGTAGCAGAGGAGCGGAGCTTCTCTCGGGCGGCGGTGCGGCTGCACAGGACACAGCCAGCGGTCAGTCAAGTGATTCGCAAGCTGGAGGCGTCGGTAGGCGAGACGCTCTTTGACCGCGCGGCGCGAGACGGTTCGCTGACCGCGGCTGGCGAGTTACTGCGCGACTATGCGCTGCGGTTAATGGCGCTGCGGCGGGAAGCTTCGAGCGCGTTAGACGAGTTGAAGAGCCTGGAGCGGGGCCGGCTTCAACTGGCGGCCAATGAGTACACATGCCTCTACCTGCTGCAGGCCATGGACCCGTTTCGGCGGGAGTATCCGCACGTAAGCGTGGCAGTGCATCGGATGCTGGCCTCGCGCATTCCTGAGGAACTGAACCTGCGCACCTTCGAACTGGGAATGGTTTCATTCCGTCCCGATCCAGAAAAGTTCCGCACCATCGCCGTCTATGCCGACAGCCTGGCGCTGATTGTTAGCCCGCATCATCCGTTGGCCGGTGCTGGGCGGGTTTCGATCAATGAGTTAGGAGATCAGGTTTTTATCGCGCACAACGTGGCCTCCCCGCTGCGGCGGAAAGTGATTGAGGCATTTCAGCGCTACAGGACGCCATTGAATATGGACGTCGAGTTGCCGACCATCGAGGCTATCAAGCGGTTTGTGGCCATGGGGAATGGGGTGGCGCTGGTTCCACATCTGACGGTTGCGCAGGAGTTGGATAGTGGGCTGCTGATGCGGGTTACGGTGGATGAGTTGGAGATGCGGCGAGTATTGCGGCTGGTTCACCGGCGGCAGGCTACGCTGTCTTATGCTGCCAGGGCTTTTCTGCGCACGGTGCGGGCGCTCGCCAAGAAAAAGGGACCGCCGTTTTATTACCATGTGGAACGGCCGGGATGATTTCTGGAAGGTATTTCATTCACCAGTTTTTGAAAGGGCACGGCTTTAGCTGTGCCGCGAAGTCTTTAATCAAATTTGGGGCTTCAGCCCCGGGGGAGGGCGCTTTGCATGGACTGAGTGGCATTTATGAGATGGCTTTTCGACGGATACTAAGAGTTTTCGCGCAGGCAAGACGCCCATTTTCGCCGGGCTGCGTCTATAACTGAAGAAGATTTTGATCGTTCGCAGGCAACGGCATTCCGCCACGGACCGGCCCGGGCATTTACAATGCTGAGAGCGGGGCCCGGCTGTAACCGGTGCGCCGGAATTGACAAGTCTCGTTGCCAGCCCCAGGGTTGTGCAGTGGTGAGGTTCAGGACCGAATGAAGAAGATTGCCTTAATCCTATGTTTCCTGGTCATTTGCGTTGCCGCAGGACGCGCTCAAGAAAGCCGCCAGGACGTGAGCATCAGCGGAACGGTGCTTATCGAGCATTTTATTCAATCGCCAACCGATACAGATGTAAGCGCGAACCGGGCTTTTGGCGCATTGGCCAGCTACCGGTTCATGCTGACGCCTAATAGCGCTGTAGAGGCCAACTATGGGGTCACCTACGGGAATGAGATCCACTATGTGATCAGCAATACCAACCACTATCTGGTGAACACCCGCACCCAGGAGGCTTCTTTCGCCTATGTGCGCAGCTTCACCTTTCGCAAGTTCAATCCCTTTGTTGAGGCGGGTGCCGGCGGTTTGATTTTCCTGCCCATCCGCAACACCGGCACCACCACTCTGAACGCGCAACAGCAGATGGAAACGGCAGCATTGTATGGAGGCGGCATCGCCTACGAGATCAGTCCCAGCTTTGACATTCGAGCCGAGTATCGCGGTCTGGTCACCAAGGTGCCGACTTTTAAAGATACTCTGGACGACTTCACCACCAACAAGTGGTACAACATTTACAATCCGGTAATCGGCGTGGCCTATCACTTCTAGAGCCGCGGATCAGGACAAAAAAAGGGACGGGCCAAAGCCCGTCCCTTTTTGTCTTTCAGATAGCCAGTCTGTTGATATAGACGTGGCTCACGGGCGTTCCGCTCTATTGCGGCGCTTCCTTGTAGCGCCCCAGCTCCTTCACCATGGAGCAATGGGAGCTGAGGGCCTGAATGGCCCGCGAACCCTCGTCGGATGAGTGAATCTGGGCATCCACATAAAAGATGTATTCCCAGGGTTTTCCGTGCACTGGCCGAGACTCGATTTTGCTCAGGTTTGTGCCCTGGCGCGAAAGCTCTGAGAGCACAGCAACCAGGGAGCCAGGCCGGTTCTCGACTGAAAACGCAAGACTTATCTTGTTCGATTCGGGATCTGGGACGGCCTCAGGCGTGCGGTGGACCAGGAAGAAGCGGGTAAAGTTCTCCGGGTTATCTTCGATGCCGGATTCAAGGATTTGGGCGCCGTAGTAGCGGGCCGCGGCCTCGCTGGCGATAGCGGCGGCGTGGGGATCCTGGAACGCCATCAGTTGTTTAACGCTGCCGGCCGTATCGTAATACGAAATCGCCTTCATGCGGGGGTGCGCCGCGAGGAAGCGCCGGCACTGCGCCAGGGCCACCGGATGGGAGTAGACGCTATCGATCTCCGCCAACTTGGTTCCGGGGCAGGCGATCAGGTTGTGGCGGATGCGCACCATCGTCTCCCGCACGACCTTCACATCGTGCGCCAGCAACAGGTCAAAGTGTTCCAGGACCGAGCCCGCCAGGCTGTTTTCGATGGGAATGACCGCGGCATCGACAGCGTCCTCAACCAGCGCGGCAAAGACGTCAGCGGAGAGAGTGCAGGGAACGATCTCAGCGCCCTCGATCATTTTTGCGGCTGCTTCGTGGCTGAAGGAGCCGGGTTCTCCCTGGATGGAAATCTTCATGCCTGCGCTTGCTGCTCCTTTTCCCGCGACGAAAGATGGGATGGAGATTGGTGAACTGCTCTCTCGCACCATATCACAGGGCTCGTAATTTCAGAACACATGATCAGGAGTAGAATCGTTGCCAAGGAACTTCAGGACCGCCGTGATCCGATGCAGAATTGGTCTCGGGCGGCACCGAAAGGGGTTGGTCAATGGATACCGCGTGGCAAGCTGAAAAGGGCCGTCTCGAATGTCGGCGGTCCCGATTGACAGAGCGCAATCGGTTGAACACGGGTTGGTTTAAGGAGGCAATGCCTGGGGCTAACGAGAACGCCCGGGTGCCGCTTCCTGATTTCGCCGCGCATAGCCCATTAGGTTCCGGCGAATGGTTCGTTCCCTGGAGCTCGCGATGGAGCTTGCCTGGCCGCTCGTACCCTTGAAAGTCGCTGATTTCCGAATTTCTGGCCGGCTCAGCTCCGCAGCCACAAATCGACTGCGACAAAGGCAAGAAAGACGGTGGCGATCACGCCGTTCATGGTGAAAAAGGCGGCATTCAGGCGGGTGAGGTCGCCGGGTGAGACCAGCGAGTGCTCATAAGCCAGCAGGAGGGCGACGGCAGCGATGCCGAGCCAGCCGAATATGTGCATTTGAAAGACCACACAAAACCAAACCAATAGGACAATCATCGCCAGATGCATGGCGCGGGCGGCGAAAAAGGCCGCGGGGATGCCGTTGGCCTGGGGCAGGCTGTGGAGGCTGGCGGCGCGGTCGTGTTCGCAGTCTTGGCAGGCGTAGAGGACGTCGAAGCCGCCTGCCCAGAGAGTGACGGCGGCGGTGAGGATGAGGATTCTGGGATCGAGAGAGCCGCGGACGGCAATCCAGGCGGCCGAGGGGGCAAGTCCGAGCGCAAGTCCCAGCCCCAGGTGCGACCATCGGGTAAAGCGCTTCAGGTAGCTGTAGCCCAGCAGCACTAACAGGACCACAGGCGAGAGAATCAGGGTCAGGCGGTTGAGCTCCGCCGCAGCCAGTTCAAAGATCACCACGGCCAGCACGGTAAAGCCTAGAACGAATCGGCGGGTTAGGAGACCGGCAGGAATGGCGCGGGTGCGGGTGCGGGGATTGGCCGCGTCCAGCTTGGCGTCGGCCCAGCGGTTGAAGGCCATGGCTGCTGAGCGCGCGGCGATCATGGCGATGAGAATCCAGACGACGGTGCGAGCGGGAGGCAGGCCGCGGGCGGCAAGCAGCATCGCTGTCAGCGCAAAGGGAAGCGCGAAGATGGAGTGCTCCCACTTGATCATCTCCAGCGTGGTTCGCGTTCTTGACCATAGCCCCGGCATCGGCGTCTCCATGGGACAGTGTACGCGAGTGGGTGATTGGATTTGAACTTCTCCGCAATTGAGTATTAAGTTGTTGAGGGATGGATTTTGCAAGGAGACGAGGATGAAGCGATCGGAGATCAACCGGCACATTGCCGAGGCGGGCGCGTTTTTTGCTGAGAGCCGGTTTGTGCTGCCGCCCTATGCTCACTGGACGCCGAAGGATTGGCTCGGAAAGGGCAACGAGGCGGATGAGCTGCGCAGCCGGCGGCTGGGGTGGGACGTCACGGACTTCTGTTCCGGGCGCTTTGAGTCTCTGGGCCTGACGCTTTTTACTCTTCGCAACGGTTCGCCGGAGGGCGCGGGCGGCAAAATCTACGCGGAGAAGATCATGTTTGTCCGCAAGGACCAGGTGACGCCGTTTCACTACCACGCCCGCAAGACCGAGGACATTATCAACCGGGGCGGCAAAGGGACGGGCCGTCTGGCGGTGAAGCTCTACAATTCAACTCCGGACGGTGGACTGGCCGAGACTCCCGTCTCCGTCGTCTGCGATGGAATCCGCCGCGAAGTGGAAGCGGGAGGCACGGTGATCCTTGGCCCGGGCGAGTCGATCACCCTGACCCCGTTTCTCTACCACACCTTTCACGCCGTCGATAGCCACGGCCTTATCGGCGAGGTCTCTTCGGTGAACGACGACGACGCGGATAATTTTTTCCTGGAGGCGCTGCCCCGCTACCCCGAGATCGTCGAGGACGAGCCACCGTTGCGCTTGCTGTGCAATGAATACGGTTTGGCCTAGGCCGGCTACGCTTTGGCTTCTGCCTCTTCGATGCTGGCAGCCTGCTCAATGAGAACATCCACCTTGGTCAGCTTGAAGAGCTCAATTACGCGGCTACTGACGCCGGTAACGATCAGTCTGGCACCGTGATTCTGGCAGCGGACGTAGTAGTTGATAATGGCGCCCATGCCCGAGGAATCCATGTAGGGAACCCCGCTAAGGTCGAGGATGGTGACCTTGGGCAGTTCGCCGGTGCGCAGTTGTGCTTGCAAATCGAAGAGGTTGATCAGGGTGATGGGGCCGGCGAGTGTAATGATCGTCGTGCCGACGGCCTTGCCTGGCTTGCGTTCGATGGTGAGGGGAGCGTCGAGAGCCATAGTGGGTTAAGTGTAAGCAATAAAAAGGCTGTTGTCGTTACAAATGTGTGAATGTCACGCGGGCGGCAACGGACGCAGACGCTGTAGGGCCGGGTCCACTGTCAAAGGCTGCCGCCCGCATCCGGCGCGCTTTGCATATTGGTTGACGGCGAAATATCGCCTCAGAAAAACGCAGGCTTGCCCGGGACCTTCCTAGCCCCGGGTAATTCTGAATCCGAAGAGGCTGAAGCCCTTTTTCCGTTCAGGGGTACATGACTGATCGCAAATGCACTTCGTCATCTGGTTGATGGTGAGTGAAATTGGCGACTTTCCAGAGGTGAGCGGGGTAGCGGTGTTCTGCATCTGCCGCACTGCGGCGTAGTCGTTGGGAATCCTCCACCGAGCGGGCCTGGTGAGGGCGTTTGTCAGCTGCGTTTCATCGATCACCTGGGTACGGGGATCAAACCGGTTGATCACGATCTCAAGCTTAGGGCCACCCATTGTGGGGAACTTCGCAATCAGGCGATTTGCGTTGCGCAACTCGGGAATGCCGATCTGCGTGACCAGGTAGATGGTGGTGGATTGATCAAAGGAATAAACATGCTTGGCGTCGAGCGTCGTTCCCGCATCGACCACGACAAAATCGAACGCGCTATGGGCGACGGCGAGCAGCGTGTAGATATCCTTGCGGGAGGCTTCTCCTCCGGCCAAGTCGCTCGGGGCGGCAAGTACGAATAATCCAGAGCTATGCTCTTCCAGCAGGGTCGAGAGATACGTCGAGTCCAGTCGGTTGAGATTCTGGAACGCGTTCATAATCGTGAATTTAGCCCTGATTCCAAGGTTGAGCGCCGCGTCTCCAAGGGGGAGATTGAGGTCGATCAGGAGAACCCTTTTTCCTGAATTCTGGGCAAGAGAAACGGCAAAATTGCAGGCCAGGGTGGTGACCCCGGCGCCGCCTTTCGAGCTGAGAAATATGAGCAATTTGTTGTTTGTCGCCGCAGGCTCGAGAATTGGGAATTGAGCCCCGATCTTGGACTCGTCCATTTCGCGGAGGGGCACGGGCGGATCGAGATACGTGAAGGGGCCGTTGCGCATTAGGCGAGGCGCCTCGTCCGTATCGGTATGGGTCGCATGAAATAAGAAGTCTTCGGTGGCTTTTGCCGACATCCGTGAGATGACCATCGCGTCGGCATCCCCGTTGTCAATCAGTCCATTTCGATGGGGAGACTCAGCGGCGGCTTTCTCGACCATGGAGGACAGCCCGATGTAGTTATCCAGGGCTTCATTGAGGATGTAGTTGCGGTCGCGGCCCATGGATCTTGCCATTTCGTCCAGTTGAGCCAATTTATCAGTGGCAATCGAAAACCCTACTTGCTCTGCGCTCATGTGATTTGGGGAATTCTTTCTCGCTGAAAAGTTGACACACCACCATCATGATCTAACCACAATTGCAGCTTTCGCGCCAGAAAAAAATGCAGCGGGCACATAAGCAAAATTAAACGACAAAATGCGCCACATTAAGGGAGCTTGATGTGCAAGAAATTGCACAGTAGGCGCTGAGTTGAGCGCTGGGTCGCTTGATGGCAAAGCTCGATGGTCTCGCCGGCGGGGATGTTATATCTTCCCGCCGGGAGGAGTTACTAGCTACTGCGGAGGGATACTTTCTGCTGCGGGCCTCGTTGTGGGGACCTGGAGGAAGTTCTTCACGCTGAAGACCCCGGGGACGGTGTTAGCGCGGAGCGACGCTACGTCTTTGTCGGCCTGGGAGTCGACTGAGCCGTAAAGCTCCACGTTGCCGTTCTGCACGGAGATGCGGATGGGCTTGACGGGGTTGATGGCGTACTTGGTGAAGACCGGGTAGCCGTAGATGGCGCGGTAGACCCTCAAGCGTATCCCGTTATCAATAAAGGAGACGGGATCGACCTGCATCTCGTCCACCAGGCCCTTGACGCCGGGATATGTGGAAACCAGGCCCAGGGCTGAATCGCGGGAGTTAAGGGAGAGCGCATGGCCGCCGAGAGTGACCACGCCGTTTTGCACACCCAGGGAGATGGCGTTGAATGCGTTGCCGTAGAAAACGCGATCATAGGCCAGCTTTTCCTGGAGCTTGTCCTGGAGCACCTGGTCGGGAATGGTGGGGCCGGCAACGTCGATCAGGTCGTGCACGGCTGCGATGCCGTTGACCTTTTTCACGCGGTTTACGGCTTCGGCCTTGTAGATGTAAAGGTCCACTGTGCCGGTGAGCGTGGCGGTGCCGTTGTTCACGGTGACCTTCACGTTCTGGTATTGCTTCTTGTTCAACCGGGCCGCGGCATCGCTGCCCAGGTCTGCCGCGCTCAACTGAAGGGAAAGGCCGCACAGGGCCATGAACAGGGTGGCCGCTAGCATGGCGGTGCGGGTCGCACTTGGCTTGTTCGTCATTTGAAAACACCTCCGCTGGTGTTGCGGCAGAATCTATTTGGGTTCAACTCTAGAATAAACTGCCGCGTACCGTTCGCTGCTATGGACACAAACCGCGGGAAAAGGTTGCGGGTTGATGGTGGGAAGTAGGGCATGATGTGATGACATTCGTTGACCTTGAAGTCCTCTCTTGCGGGTGACAGGGGGGGTATCCCTCCCGGTGTGTTTGGGGCAAATTGCCTATTTTCATCGCATTGGGAGGAGGGTTCTGCCGTAAAGCGTTTATTTTGAGGAATCTGGAAGCCAAGTTCCTGAAAACGGGAAACTTGCGCGGGATGGTGTGGGGAGGTGGAGCGATTGTTACGCGCGTTGAATTGGCACTCGGGCTTTGTATCGCCTGTTTCACTTTTGGATCTCTATTGAATATGGTGCGCTTATGGAAGGTAATAATGTGTAAAGCTTCTTCAGGCTTTCTGACCCGCCGCGTTGATCCGAATCAGCCGAAGGCATGCCAGGACGTTTATCAAACAGTAACTGACGATTGGTGGTAATTCACTCGGAATTGTGGATTTGGCTTTTGACGCTCGATGAGCGCATTGGCGATTTATCACTCACCGAGGTTCAAATGCACTTCTAACTTCCGGGTGGCACGATACAACCCGAACCGACCCAGAACGCCTGTCGATTGCCTGGTCTAACCCGCTAAATCGGATTCTGTGTTCCGGACATCACTTGTGCTGGCGCACCGCAGTCCTCGCGGGACCTAGCGAAAGGCGAAGTCCAGGGTCGACGTCTGAGAGCGCTAGACATGGAGCCTCCCCGCGCTCGGCGCCCCGGAACATGCCGGTGTGTTGGACCGCCCTGAAACCACTCGGACCACCAATCTCCGAAAAGTCTTGCCCCAAAGCCGCTTTCGCGGCATACTCTGTTAGCGATAGACAGGCCTAGATGGAAATCGCGGCCGGCAACTTGCAGCACGATTTCGCTCTACGCGATGTCTTACATCCGCGATCATTGGAGGAGATGCATCATGCCCCTGGGTAGCAGCAACAACTTGATCCTCGTCGCCAATTGTGAGAGTCTGCGTAACCCAATTGTGACCTTCCATGTCGCCCTCGACATGATCACGGAGGGGAATAATGGATTCTCGCTGCAAATGAATTGCTATCCACAGACCAAACCCCAGGCTACGTATAATGGCAAGCCATTGAATTGGTTTCAGTACGTAATTGCCGTAGATAACAACTCGGTTGAGTGGGGCATCCAGTACTGGTCCGAGGTAAAGGGTTTTGGTTTTAGCCCTCCCGGCAATTATTCCTCATTCGCCTCTGCATCATCGAATCAGGTGCCGGCGGGCTCGGTGATGAGAATTAGTCTCCAAACTGATTCCGCCAACAATGTAGTAAGTGCGACATTCAGTATTACCGATCCCTCGGGCAATCTTTCGGACTACACGTACACGTTCCCTTCTGACTGCTTGTGTCAGCTTTATGGCTTTCAGGTCGATATCGTGGGACCGCCGACCGGCACCCACACCTGCAAATTCACATCAGGATTGGGGGTCCTGACCTACTGGCTTGGTGGAGGCACGCTTGCGGTGCAGAGTACAAACACCTGCGGCGGCTCTCAGCCGGGCACGGCTGAGACGTCGAATACTCTGTACGGAGATGTTGTGCCGGCTTCCGGCCAGCAGGTTTTCCAGCTGGTCGTTGGAACTTGAAGGCCGTGGTTTTATCCTGATCGGGGCGGAATACCTCGATGGCGCAGGTCTCGGGAAGTGCAGGCGCTTATACAGGCCATAACGTTGTACTGGGTGGCGGCTTATCTCTATATCCGCCACTTTTCGAGGCCGAACAAAGAGCCGGAAAGCCAATCCATCCATTCCACGCATTCAGGGGTCTAGGTCAATTTTGCGATTCTGAGGGGGGACCCGGGGCTAAAGCCCTACTCAGTTCATGGGCTTTAATTTGTGAGGCTAAAGCCTCACGCTCCCTCCGGAAAGACAGAAGAGAGCTTTTCATTAGTCTGAGAGGTCTCGACCCACGTTGTGGGTACCCCGCCCGTGCTCCCTCCGAATATCTGCGGATTCATTAGAACGAAGCAAGGCTAAAAGCAATAGCAGGTCCTTCGACTCCCTTTCGCTGTGCTCTGGGTCGCTCAGGATGACAAGCTTTAACTGCCGCTCAGGATGACAGTGTCGTGGGGATGCTCAGGATGACAGCCATTTTTTGGAGAGTGGTTAGCGGAAGCGGCGCGTGGCTTTGACGACCATGGAAAAAACGCCGGATTCGTCGCGGGCTACCAGCAGGGAGACGTGGCGGTTGAGGGCGACTTCCGCCTGGATTAACTGCTGGCCGGTGGTATCCACGTCGGTGGCGTAGGTGAGGGTGACGTTCCTGCCCAACTGCTCCTCCACGATGATGCGGGAAGTGGAGTTGCCCAGAGCGCCGATGTAGTTGGGGTCGACCTTCACCGATCCGGCCCCGAAGAGCTTTTGCACGCGGCTGCTGACTGTGGCGTTCAGGGCTCCTCCGAGCAGGGAATCGGTGGTGGGATTGGCTACCGATTGCACCTGCTGCTGCGTATAGATACGCTGCTGGCTCTCCGTGCGGCCGAGGGCGAGAAGAGCGACCACGTCGGCTTCAGGCAGCGGAGGATCGCTGTGGTAGGTAACGGATAGCTTGTCGGGCGTTCCGTGGAGGCCGAGTGTGATGTCGTAGTCCTCCACGCGGGCGGTGGCGTTGATGTCGATGTTGGGCTGAATGCGCACCGGGTTGGTGAAGTAGATGTCGCCGCGCTGCAACTCGTAGCGGGTTCCGGCGATCATGGCGGAGCCCTCAGTGATGGAGATGCGACCCAGCAGAGAGGGTGAGGCCACGGTGCCGCGCAGGCGCACATCCACGTTGCCGGCCAGCTTGGCGAAGGCATTCTGGAAGTTCAACTGTGGCGAAGAGACGATGTGCACGTCAAGGCGGATGTGGTTGGACGGTGCGCTGGGAGGGGCGATGGCCTCAACGGAGTTGGCTTGCGCAACCAGGGCGGCAATATCCAGTTCCGGGCTGACTGTGAAGCGGGTGATGAGAACGTCGCCGGAGAGGAGCATGTTGTTCTGCGGACCCTGGAGGTGGAACGTGGCGTCAGCCAGTGAACTGACGCCCTGCGGATAGCGGATGCGAATATCCTTGCCGTTGACTGAGAGGTCGGCGTAGAGGCCATGCTGGTAAGCCAGGTAACCGTTTACGGTCAACAGACCGCCGCCGCTCATGGCGGTCAGCGACTTCACTTCCAGCCGGTTCTGGCTGAACTCGAGGGTGCCGTGGAGCTGGCTGAGACCGTTGGGAATGTCTTCGAGAGATAAGGACGCGTTCTCGAAGTTGATGCTTCCCCTCAGGCCGGGATTATCGAGGGGGCCGTGCGCCTCGATCTTGAAGGTGGTGGTTCCCTTGGCGGTGAGGTCAGCGTCGAGGGTTTCGGCCAGCTTCAAGTTGACCGAGCCGCCAGCGGCAAAGTCGAGTTGTTTCTTGTCCAGCAGCGAGAGGCTTCCCTGGACGTGCAGATCGGTCTCTTCGCCGGTTATGTGGAGGGGGTCAAGATTGATGCGGCCATCGTTCAGGGTGGCGTGAACGCTGCCCTGGCTGGCGAGATGGACGCCGGCAACGGTGGCTGTAAGCTGTTCGAGCCGGGCTTCGCCGCGGAGCTGTGCGGGGCGGGCAAGAGGCCCATCAAGAGAAATGGTGCCGGCCAGAGCTGACTCGCCGGTGAGGCCCGGCACGTTAGCCATCTTGACCAAGGTGCCGATATTGAAGTCAGAAAAATCGAGCTTCGCCTGGGTTGAGTATTCGCCACTGAGAACCGTCTGGCCACTCAGCTTGAGTTCGGCGCCCTGCAGATGGGAGGTTGCGTTGTAATTGAGGGCTCGATTCGTGGTGTGGGCGGTAAATTCCACCGCGCCCAACGGTTCTCCGCCCAACGCCAACGAACTCAGGGAGGCGTGTACTTCGAGGCGCGGGTCGGTGGACGTACCAGAGCCTTGCAGTGAAAAGCTTACCCTGCCGGTGGCCGGCAGCTGCTGACGGCGCAGAGCCTCTATTTTGGCTAAGTCGATGCTCGAGCTGCGGGCATCCACTTGCATTTGCCGGGAGTTGAGATTGAAGCTGCCGGTGGCGGCGATGCTGCCGGCAGGTCCATTGAGCGTGACTGAAGACAACTTGACCACCTGGTTGGTGATTGTGCCCTGGGCACGTATGCGATCCACCGGCTCACCGTAGGTGCTGAATTTATTCAACTCGACCCATCCAGAGCCGTCGAGCGAGTGAATAGGCCCGTCGAGCTGGATCTGTGCGTCGAGAGAGCTTGAGCCTGAGTCTGTGATGGGCAGATTCCAGTTTGTCAGCGGCAGCAGATCGCCGAGGCTGACCTTGCCTGCCTGCAGGTGGAGATGAAGTTGGGAGTTCGAGTCGAATGCCGGAACCCGCTGCGTGGCCGCAGACAGTGAGCCGTCCACCGTAATCTCGGAGTTGCCGCGGCGCAAAAGTCCGTGCGATAGAACAATTCGATCGGCCGCATAGCTTCCCTTTGCCTCGACCGAATCGAAGCGAATGAAATTTGGCTGGGCGGCTTGCTGACTGGGATTTTGGACAGGTTGGGGATGGCCAGTCAGCATCGCGACGGATAGTTGCGTGGCCTTGATGCTGCCCGCTATGTGCGGATTGACGAGCGAGCCGGACCATGAGCCGTCAAAATCAGCCTGGCCTGCCAGGGCCACCGGCAAAGCTGCAACACCCGATCTTCCATTGCGGTTGACACCCAGGCCCCGGAGAACGGTATCGAAATCATTCAGGTTGCCGGAATGAAAATCAACGGTTAAAGCCGATGGGCTGGTGGTAGGATAAGCGCCCAGCTGGCCGTGGGCCTGCAAGTGGCTAGCGGGGGTATAGACTTCGAGCTTTCGCAGCGCGACGGCACCGTCGCGCTGGGTATAGGTCGCGTCCAGAGAGCCGGCGGCGGGAACTTCCCCGGGCAAAACCTTTGCGGGAGCTGTAAGGATGAGAATCGAGCCAACGGAAACGTTCTCCGCAACTCCGTTGGTCCAGTTGGCGATGGCGAGACCGTTGATGCGCGAGTCCAGACCCAGGCGTTGGAAGGGCGGGCTGCATACCATTCCGAGGATCGTATCGAGAGAAACGTTTTTGAAGCGGGCCGTCACCTTGCCGGTCATCGGGATAATGAAGGGCCGGGTAGGAGCGCGGAGTGTATCTCTGTCGCCACCAACAGTGGATGCGATCACAGTTTCCCGTGGAAGCCGTTTGCCGGCTGGTTGAGCTTTTTGGGTGCTGGAGAACGGAGGCAGCCAGGGCGCCAGATCGACCTCGCCCTCCAGTTGCCCGCCCTGGCGGAGGCGCGCAACCACCGAAGTGATGAGCAGCCGCTTGGAATCGGCATGAACGTGCGCATCGAGGTGGATTCCTGTGGCGTAAACGCCAGTTCCGATATAACTGCCGTTGTCGATTTGAATGCTGCCATCGGCATGGAATTCCGTCCCCGCGCCAGCGAAATCGAGATCAAGACGGGCAATTCCTTCCGGCGCATATGAATAGCCGAAGACCGGATCGAGCAGCTTCATATCCAACTCGCCCTGCACCTTGCCTTTCCAGTGAGGATGGGCAAAGTCGTCGAGTTCTCCCGTGACCTCGAGAGCATGACCTTTTACCGCACGGGCCTCAGAGGTGATTCGCAGTGAACGGAGGTAAAGGGCCTTGCGGGTCAGGTCGGCCGTGACCTGAAAATAGCCGTGCACAGGCGGATGCGGGTTTCGCTCGCTGCCCCGCGCCAAAGTGAGGTCCATGGCTCCGGCTTCGATGTGATAACTCTCCAACCCGGCTGGCTTGGGGGTCCAAAATCTGGCGGGAACATAATTTACCAGCAGGGTAAAATCGCTGGCGTCAAAGTTGAACGGAATATAACGATCCTGGAAATCGAAGCCGGAGGCGCGGTTATCGTAGTGCAGAACGCCTTTCTGGACCAAAACATAACCGGCCCGCAGATTGAAAAGAGCGTCCAGCGCGGAACCGCCTTTCTTTCGCTGCTTGCGAGGCTTGGGCTGGTTCGTGGAGCCGTCAGGATAGACGATGAGGTGCAAAGCGGGGTGGTCGACGATGAGGCTGCGCAAGAGAATGCGCGGGTTCCAGAAATATCGCAGGCTAAGGCGGACGCGGAGGTGATCGACCTGGGCGTAGGGGGCTTCGCCAGCATCTTCAAGTCCGTGAATTACCAGCCCTCCGGCATCCCCCTCCATATGGAGCGGTTGCCAATGAAATGTGGCGATCTCCACCCGGCCGCCGGTCGCATCTTCGAGTGTGGTGATCAACTGCTGGCGAACAATTCCTTCGAACCTGGCCGAATTGATGAAGAAATAAAATCCGAGGATGAGCGCGATCGGCGGAATGGCCAGCAGGAATCCGAAGATGAAGAACTTCCGCTTGCGCAACCGCGGGCGCTGGCTGGAAGGCTCAGCGGAAGGCGTGGAGGCAGGAAGCATCGATTCGCGTTCGGTCATTGGCTCCCTTTCGCGCTCGCACTTTTCTGTCCCGGCGTGGGAGCGGGCGCTGGAGTGCCCTCAAGGGCCGGGGCTGCGGCAGGCGCTCCGGTTTGGGGCACAGTGGATTCGAGTGCCGGGTCCAGCACCTCGATTTCTCCTTGCTTGCGCAGGTTGGCGAGCCAATCGTCGAAGAGGACATTCACCTGCTGCTGGAGCAGGATCTCCTCAATACGCGGGGCCACCTGCTCCAGTTTGGGGACCGTCTCGCCGGCTCTGTATTGAGGCAGAAGTGTGGTGCGGTAATAATTCTCAATCTGCTCCGGGGAGACGCGAATGCCCGGCTGAAAGCGCTGCTCAATGAAGCGCAGGATCTGGAGCCGGTAGCGGAGATAGGATTCAACCCGCTCCTGGGTGAGGCCGTGCGCAGCCAAAAATGCCTTCCACGCTGGATCCGAGGCGCAGTTCTGGCGGACGCAGATGGGAAGTTCCTTGCGCATCTCCATCAGGCGCGCATCGACCTCGGCCTCTGGAGGCTCGGCGGCCTGCTCGTCTTCCTCGCGAATCTGCTGCTGGATGAGAGCGCGGCTGATGAGCTGTTCGAGAGCCCGCTGGCGCGTAAGAGTTCCCTGGCCGACGTCGGCCGGATCCAAAACCGAGAGCTGAATCTCTTCGTCAATATCGCTGGCCAGAATGGCGGAGTTATTGACTACAGCGACCACGCGGTCCAGAACTACCGTTTGAGGCGTTTGTGCTTGTCCCCCCATACCCGTCAGGCAGACGGCCAGAATCCACAGGCAGGCAATGCCGTATGTGATTTTTGGCCGAGTTCGAGTGCGATTGCTCATCAGAAGGTCTGTCCCAGGCTGAAGAAGAAGTTGAAGTGGTTGGCCTCGCCCACGTATGGAGCAGAAGCGGGGTGGGGCAGCGAGTAGTTATAGATTACCGGGTAAATGGGCGTATTCAGGTTATAACTGAAGTCGAAGCGGATGGGCCCAGCCGGTGTGTGATAGCGCAAGCCGGTGCCCAGGGCATGAGAGAAGTAGTTGAAGTTGCACTGGCCTTGCCAGCCGGTGGAGCTGACAGGGCCGGGCGGCGTACTGGTGGAAGCGGGGACAGTGAGCACTTTGCAGGTATCGCGGTCCGGCTGACGCGAGCGGATGGCGCTGGCCCATGCATCACCGGCATTGGTGAAGACGTTGCCCATGTCGTGAAACAGCACCACACTGATCGTGTTGCCCACCCAGGGCAAAGTAGGTGGGGGCAGGCGCAACTCGGTGCTGTTGGCCAGTGCGCCTGCTCCGCCGATGGGGTAACCGGTCTCCGGGTCGCGGGGGCCGGCGGCATTTTGCGGGAAGCCGCGCAACGAGGTGGCCCCGCCTGCGTAAAGCCGCTCGGGGAGGGGAATCAGCCTTTCGTACGGAGTGCCGAAGGCGCGTTCCTGTCCGTAGCGCGTATTGCGGGCCACCACGAACCGGCCCTTGTCGAAGCCATAATAGCTCGAATTGGAAACATCGATGCGGTTGAAGTCTACCTGTGCGCCGAAGGACTGATGGGAGAGAAACTCCTGGAAGCTGGTATAGGTTCCGCGGCGGGCATCGAGAGCCGAGTCGCGGGTATCGCGAATCCAGGTGAGCGATGGGCCTCCCACGCGCTGTGCGGTTGATAGAGCAGCAATTTCGCCCGGCGCCACCTGCAAGCTGCTCGCCTCTACTTTCACGCGGCGGAAGTTCAATTGATAAACAAAGGTATTGGCTTTGGAGATGCGCGAGCCAGGATTGTTGAAGTGCTCGGTCCAGCGTACGCTGCCCTCCAACTTGGAGGCCACGTAAGTGGTCACGTCCAGGCTGTTGGCATAGCCGGCAGAAAAATCGAGTCCGAAGTTTTTGTCTCCTTGAAAGTGCGGAATCTGGTAAAGCAAATTGATTTTCTGCTCCAGCAATCCGTAGTTGCCTTGCACCGATGCCGAGTGTTCGCGGCCGAATAGGTTGTTGCGGGTCAGGCTCGCCAACACGCGCGGGCTGACGCCGGTCTTGCCATTGGGATTGCAAATGGCGCCGCTGGCGATGATGCCGCTGCAATTGTATTGAGGGGTTCCGGTCTGGGCCTCGAAGCCGAAGCCGTAGGTGAGAGCCCAACGTCTCGCCTCGGTGGCCTGAAGCAGGATTGTCTTGTAGGTCTCACCGCCTGTAGGATTCTCAACCGCTGTATCCACCTCGCTGAAGAGAGCGAGATCATAGAAATTGCGCTGCGTGTCGAGAAGGGCGGACTGGTTCAGCGGGTCGCCGGGATGAAGAGTAATGGCGTGAACAACCGTAGACGGGCGCGTAAAATGCAGCCCGGTGAGCAGCACGTTGCGCACAAAAATCTGCTCCCCCTCAGTGATGTGAAAGACCACGTCCGTCTTGCTCCGGTCCATCTGCTCCACTTGCTGGGTCACGTCCACCTGCGCCTGGAGGAAGCCGCGGCTCAGATAGTCGGTTAGAAGCTCGTTCCGATCTCCGGCCAGGTCGCGTGGCGAAAATAGCTGGCCCGCCGTGGTGTTCAGCAGAGGGGTAAGCTTGGCGGCATCCACGTGGTCGTTCCCATTCAGCCGCACTGAGCCCACGCGCATCTGCGGTCCCTCTTCAATGTGGTAAACCAAGGTCAGCGGAGCAATCTTCGATTGCATTCCAGCGTTTCTGGTCTCGACACTGGTCGTTGGGGCGCTTGCATCAACCAAACTGGTTTCGGGAGTGCTGGTCTCGGGCGTGATCTTCACCCTGGAGAAACCGTTGTTCTGGTAGAGGGTCTCCAGAGCGCTGAGATCTGAGTTGACCAGGGCCTGGCTGTAAGCGCCGTGACGGTCAAGCGTATCGGCTGCGTGCACGCTCAACAAATCCTTGAGCGTCGCGGAGTCAAAGTAATGATTTCCAGTGACTGAGACCTTTTCCACTCGGCGGCGCGGTCCCAGTCGGACGCGGTAAACGATCACCACCCGGTCGGGGCCTTCGGATTTCCGCTCGTGATCCACCTTTACGTCAAAGTAACCCAGGCGCTGATAGTAGTCCCTCACGCGGCGATTGCCCTCGTTGAGCAGATCTTCGTCGACGGTGCCTTCTTCGAAAATGGGAATCACGTGCTTGATGCGCTCAGGACCCATCTTGGCGCCTTCCACCAGCACCTTCACTCTGGGTCCCTGGTTGGCAGAGAAGCGGAAGTCGGCCTGGATAGCGCCCTCGGCAACCTTCTCTGATTCCAGCTTGATTTCAGCTTCCAGACGCTCCTCGCCACGATAGTGTTTTAGCACTCCGGTCAGCGCGCGATTGGGGGTATCGTGGTCCACGCGGGCGCCGGTTCTCAGGTGAGCGGCGTGGCTGAATTCGTCGGTGGTCATTCCCGGATCGCCGGAAACCTCGACCGAACCCACCCGCGCCTGCGGTCCGCTGTCCACATGGAACGCAATATCGATCAGTTGTTGGTCGGGGTGCGGAGTGAGCTTTTGTGTAATTACCGGCGAGTGAAAGCCGTTCAAAGCCAACGTAATGCGCATCTGCTCAATCGCGAGGTTGAGTTTGGCCGGCGTATAGCGGGTGCCCGGGTCGAGCTGGCTGGCGCGCTCAAGCTGTGTATTCACGTTTGCGCCTTTGGCTCCCTCCACTGTAACAATCCCGATGAAAGTGCGCGGTGTTCCGCGGAAGACCAGGGCTACGCCGTCTTGCACACGAGATCCCTCTACTTCAATGGCTTCAAAGAGGCCGGTGGCATAGAGCTGGCGCAAGCTCCTTTTCAGTTTTTCAGGGCTGAGCGGTGCCCCCACAGGCTGTGCCAGATGATCGGGCAAAGGGTCAAGGCGGCTGACTGCAACCCCTTCGAATGAGAGGCTCTTTACAGGCAGGTCGCTCCACTGGGCTAAGGAATCCGCGCCAGTTCCGGAGGGCGTTTGCTCCAACGATGAACCCGAAGCTTCATTGGCAGCCGCCGGTTGGCTCCAGCCTCTTACCGCCATGCCGATCCCAAAGACAAAAATGCAAACCAGCAGAATGCCGCGCCTCAACCGATTACCGCGTTGCCCCGCCGGTTTTCTGCCCCAGCCACAAAAACCGATCGCTGCGGGCTCCGAATTTCCACCCCAGCGCCGAAAATCCGTCGCTGGGGACCCCGGTTTTGCCTTCAAGTCTATTCTCCCAAAAACGCGGGAAACCAGTTCAGAGATCAGGGGGCAGAGATCAGAAGTCAACCATCGCCAACTCGCAATTCTCATTGCCCAGTCGCTAATTCCGCGGCCCCAAATCACCGTTCTCCGATCTCTATTAACTGTTTTCTGATCACTGTTTTCCCATCACTGATCACTGCTCTCTGTTCTCTGATCTCTATTCTCTATATACTAACGAGTAAAGAGGGCTTGCGCAGCAATTAGCTGGTTGCGAAGAGATCTCCGAGGATGGGTATGAGTGATCCCAGGGTTCCGGTCCAGCCACCCAATGCCGCTACTCGCCCGCCTGCCAAAGAAGGGGCCGACGGGATTCCCGCCTCAACCCTTGCGCGGCTCGCTCCCGCCGTCCCATTGAATTCAATTGACGCCGATGTGCTGGCACGCGCGCAGGCAGGCGATCAATTTGCCTTTGCCCAGATATACGCTTTGCACAAAAGACGCATCTATTCATTATGTCTGCGCATGGTTGGCAATAAGGCTGAAGCTGAAGACCTGACCCAGGAAGCGTTTCTGCAGCTTTACCGCAAGATCGGTACCTTTCGCGGCGACTCTGCCTTCACCACCTGGTTCTACCGCATGGTGATCAACGTTGTTTTGATGCATTTGCGCAAGAAAGGATTGCCGGAGAGCTCACTGGATGAGGCCATGGAACCCGCTCAGGACGATCGCCCCAGGCGAAACTTCAGCGCTCCGGACCTACACCTCGCCGGCTCCATTGATCGAATGGCCCTGGAGCGCGCCATTACGACCCTGCCGGCCGGCTACCGGCTGGTCTTCATTCTGCACGATATCAGGGGTTACGAACATAACGAGATTGCCGAGATGCTCGACTGCTCTATCGGCAATAGCAAGTCCCAGTTGCACAAGGCGCGCCTGAAACTCCGTGAGGTTCTGCGCTCCAATCATCGGCAGGAGGGCCGGAGTTAATGGAACAAGAAGTCCCCAATAGAATGCAACTCGGCAAAATGAAGGAGGACCCTGACCAGATGAGCTGCGCTGCCTTCCAGGCGCAATTGCCCGAACTGATCGGCGGCGGCTACCCTCCGATTTTCCATCCTCATATCCAGCAATGCGAGCATTGCCGCGCCCTGCTGGCCGATCTGGAAACCATCGCCGAAGCCGCGCATAGCTTATTGCCCGCCGAGGAGCCGTCGGATGAATTATGGAAACAGATCGAAGCGGCCATCAAGAACCAGAAAAACTGCTCCGATTCAGTCTGATTCAGCCACCACGCCCTCCTGAGCGATCAGGAACGCGTTCAGGCGGTTGCCCGGGTCTCACCTTCCTCTGAATTTTGCCGATACATCCACCGGGCCATTTTCATCTAAATGGCACGGATCGCAGATCAGTGGGCAGAAGGCAATTGCTTTGAACGGTTTTCAGACTCCGGGGCCCGGGAAGGGAACCCAGACCGCTGACGGGCCGTAGAATCATAGGGATGCAAGATTAAGATGTGAGAGGAAAGTGGGGGCAGGTGGGCAACAATCTGAAACTTTTCTGATCCTGCGCCGTCTAATTAAGAAAAGTTGATAAGAGGGCACTCAATGTCGAATCATCCTTCCAGTCCGCCACCTGCTAAGAACACTTCCGAGCCTGAAACCCGCGGAGTGCGCAGGATCCCCGTCCTACCCGTGCGTGAAACTGTGCTTTTTCCCCACGCCGTCCTGCCGTTAACGGTAGGACGGGAAAGCTCTATTCAGTTGATTGAGTCGCTCGGCGAGGAGCGTACGATCATCGTGACCGCCCAGCTTGACCCGCGGATGGACGCACCCCAGCCCGCCGATCTCCATGCCGTGGGAACGCTGGCCACGGTCCACAAAGTTGTGCGCATGCCCAACCAGAGCCGCTTTGTTTTCACTGAAGGTGTGGAGCGCGTGCGGTTGGTGAACTTCGTCCAGACCGAGCCCTTCATGATTGCCGAAGTTGAGGTGCTGGAAGAGGCTGAATCTGCAACTACGCCCGGCGTTGAAGCGCTGGTGCGCAACGTGATCGCGCAGTTCCAGCAGATCGTCTCCGAGTCGCAGACGCTCTCAGACGAGCTGAGAACTATCGCCGCGAACATTGAGGAACCGCACCGCCTGGTGGATTTTGTAGCCTCTTCGCTGCCTTTCCTCACCACTGACGACAAGCAGAAGCTGCTTGAAACCTCAAGCATCGTCTTTCGTCTGGAGCTGTTGAACAACCATCTGGCCAAGGAGATTGAGGTGCAGCAGTTGCGCACCAAGATCCAAACCGAGGTCCAGGACCAGGTGCAGCAGTCGCAGCGCGACTACTACCTTCGCGAACAGCTCAAGGCCATTCAGAAGGAGCTCGGTGAGCAGGATGAGGGCCAGCGCGAAACCGAGGATCTGCGCCAGAAGATCGATGCAGCTGGCATGCCGGAGGACGTGAAAAAGGAAGCCATGAAAGAACTCACGCGCCTGTCGCGCATGTCTCCCATGGCCGCCGATTACTCGCTTACCCGTAACTATATTGAGTGGCTGGCCATTCTTCCCTGGGCAAAAAGCTCAGGCTCCAAGGTCGATATCGGCAAGGCCAAGGAGATCCTTGACGAGGACCATTACGAGCTGAAGAAGGTGAAAGACCGCATTCTCGACTACCTCAGCGTGCTCGAACTGAAGCCCGACATGAAGGGCCCGATTCTCTGCTTTGTCGGCCCTCCAGGCGTTGGCAAGACTAGCCTGGGGCGCTCTATCGCCCGCGCCCTGGGACGCAAATTCCAGCGCATCTCTCTTGGCGGCATGCACGACGAGGCGGAGATTCGTGGCCATCGGCGCACCTATATCGGCGCCCTGCCCGGGCAGATCATCCAGTGCATCCGGAGAGCGGAAACCAACGACCCGGTGATCATGCTGGACGAGATCGACAAGCTTGGGCGCGATTTCCGCGGCGACCCCGCGTCCGCCCTGCTTGAGACGCTTGACCCGGAGCAGAATTCCGTTTTCCGCGACAACTATCTCGACGTGCCCTTCGATCTGTCGAAGACGCTCTTCATCTGCACGGCGAACATGCTAGACACCGTTCCGCCGCCATTACTCGACAGAATGGAGTTGATTTTCCTGCAGGGTTACAGCGAAGAGGAAAAGGTGCATATCGCTAACCAGTACCTGATCCCGCGCCAGATCAAGGAGAACGGCATCACGCCGGAGCAGATTGAGTTTCCCGAGGAAACGTTGCGCCACATCGTGCGCCACTATACCCGCGAGGCCGGCGTCCGCAAGCTGGAGCAGGTGCTGGGCACGGTCTGCCGCAAGCAGGCTCGCCGCGTGGTCGAAGGCCACCAGGAAAAGCTGGTGGTCACTCGCGAAGTGGTCAAGGAGTTCCTGGGCGGCATCCAGGTGCGTGTGGATACCGAAGTCGCCGAGCGGGTCAAGCGTCCCGGCGTGGCTGTGGGCCTGGCCTGGACGGCAGCCGGCGGCGACATTCTCTTCATCGAGGCCAACAAGATGAAGGGCAAGGGCGGCTTTACCATGACCGGCCAGATCGGCGAGGTAATGCAGGAATCCATGCAGGCCGCGCTGACCTGGGTTCGTTCAAACGCTGCATCGCTGGGTCTCGCCGAGGACTTCACCAAGGAAGTGGATCTGCATATTCACGTGCCCGCGGGAGCGATTCCCAAGGACGGTCCCTCGGCTGGTGTAACCATGGCCACGGTGCTGGTTTCGCTGCTTACCGATACCCCGGTGTGTCCGCTAACCGCGATGACCGGCGAGATCACGCTCAGCGGCAACGTGCTGCCGGTGGGGGGCATCAAGGAGAAGTTCCTGGCCGCGCGCCGGGCCGGGGTTGAAACCATCATCCTGCCCGCCGAGAACCGCCAGGACGTGGAAGAGGATCTGACGCCGGAGCTGATTGGCGGCGTTCAAATCCACTATGCCGGCCGCATTGAAGACGTGCTGGCCGTGGCCTTGCCGCTGCTCAAGGCAAGGGCCGACGCACAGTCGGCAGCTTCTCCTGAACTGGTGAAGTCCGTGAGCGCCGCTGCATAGGCTCCGGCTCAAGACAAGACGAAAAAGGCCGGCGAACCTGCCGGCCTTTTTCGTTGTATCGCCTATTGGTCATCAGAAATTCTTCGCAATAAAAGCCCGATTCTCCCGGTCCCGAGCTACACTCCAGTCATAGGAGGGACTCATGCTGAAGATGGTCGTGTCCTGTCTCGGGCTTCTTTTGCCGGCGGCGCTGATCGGCCAGAGCGGCGGGGAAGCAGATGAGCAGGCGATTCGCAATGTGATGGATCGCTTCATCGACGCCTGGAACCGCCATGACGCGAAGGCGTGGACGGCTGAATTTTCAGAGGATGCTGACTTCACCAACGTTCGCGGAGTGGGTGCGAGCGGACGGGCCGATATCGAGCAATTTCACGCCAGGGTCTTTGCCACCGTGTTCAAGAACAGCAATCAGAAATATACCGATATCAAGACCCGGTTTATCCGTCCGGATGTGGCGGCGGTAGACGTGCATTGGGAGATGACAGGGGCAACGGATCCCGCCGGAAATCCGGTTCCATTGCGCCAGGGGTTGCTGAATTTCGTCATGGTGAAGAGCCACGGGAAATGGCAGATCGCCGTGATGCACAACATGGACCTGCCAGCCTCGCCCCCAGCTCCAAAATAAGCTTCACGCCATAAACCGATCGAAAACGCAGAACAATCATTCGCAGGCCGGCAAACCCGCCGGCCTCCTTCAGTTATTGTTGTCCCTGCCCTAAGCTCCCTGGAACCGGGCCTGTACAAAAAAGGAGCAACTTTAGAGTTTTCTCTCTGTTGAAAACCGCGTTTGTGCCGATAAAAGCGACAGTACCCGGTGCGCAGATGCGCGCCCGGAGCGGAGATCATGGCGACCACACAGTTAACCCCACATCAAATAGTGCCGCTGCACCTATCCGGAAACACCACCGATCAGCAGAATAAGCAACTGCAGGAGCTTCTTGGCGCGGCAGTCCAGGAGGCCTATCAGACGGCCATCGAACATCTGGATCGCCAGAGTGCGCAGACGGTATTGGATAAGGGAAAGACGCTCAGGTCTGAGGTTGCCTGCAAGGTGGTTGAGATTATCCACCGCAACACGGCCAGCGACAAATTCATGGACGAAGAGATGGGCTCCAACCGCGTCTATCCGCCGACTTACCGCGTGCGCGCGGTGGAGGCGCAGGTGGCGGCGCTGAGGGGCTACTTCCCCAGTCTGGGCAGTTGCATTGAAAAGCTAGGCCGCCGTCCGCTTCCTGATGGCGCCGAGGCATGGTTTGTGATTCCGCGCTGGCAGTCGCTGGCTCAAACGTACAACGAAGCGGTGCAAGTGGTACTGGAGGTTCTGGCCACCAAGCGCAGGTTCTCCAACCGCATTATCGGCCGCCTGGGGCCAGAGTATCTTCGTCAGAGTGAGCGCACCAAGCTGGCGGAGAAGATTCTCTCCGAACAGCAGGAGGGCAGCGACCTGCTGGTGGTGGCCGCGCAGGCCGGCCTTTTGCATCGCGGCTCCTCTGCCCGCCGCACCCGCGTAGCCATGGCCGGCAACGAGTTCGGCATGGGGGTCTTTGCCTTTGCTTGCATGCTCCTCACCCACCCTGAGCGCCTCTCCTCCGGCGATACGCTGATGGTGGATTGCGGCGGAGATGAGTATTCCATGCGCGGCGACTATACCTTTGACCGCGTTCCCCTCTTCGACTACGACCTCAGCGGCATCGAGTTCAGTATTTTCTACGAAGACCGCGCCCGCAACCTGTGGGGAACGCCAACCGGTTTTCTATACAAGTTGGTGTGAGAAGTGCAGGGAACAGGGAATAGGGAATAGGGAATAGGGACTTACGCAGTGATTAAAGCCGGTTGCCCCATATCTCGCTTTTGAGACATGGGATTGCACCACAGTCAACCGAATGGCCTTTCCACTCCCAACTTCCTGCATTGTTGCGTCTAAGCGGCAGAGGATATTCTTTTTAGCGTGATGCAGGTCCTGTTTCTCCGGTTGCGCGCGATCAAATACAAGCTTGGCGTCTCCGCGGCTGCGTGCGCGCTGGTGGCTCTCGCGCCCCTTGTCATCTCTGCGCAGGAGATCACGTTGCGCGTGGACGTGAAGCTGGTCAATCTTTTTGTCAATGTGACGGACCGCAATGGGGCCATCGTTAGCGGGCTTGCGCGCGAGGATTTTGCCCTCGCCGAGGATGGGCGGCCGCAGCAGATTGCGGTCTTCGAGCGTCAGTCGGAGCTTCCCTTGAATTTGACCCTGGCCATCGATACTTCGGGCAGCGTGCAAAAGGATTTGGCTGCTGAGGCGGATGCGGCGCGCCGCTTTGCCCATGCGATCCTGCGCCCTCACGATCGCATGAGCCTGCTCGAGTTTGCCACTCAGGTGCACGAGCTTACGCCTTTTACCGGCAAGTTGAGCCAGATCGATAAGGGACTCGGCCAGTTGCGCGGCGACTGGTCAACGGCGCTCTATGACGCGATTGTTTTGGCCTCAGAACGGTTGGGTAAGAATCCGGAGCGGAAGGTGCTGGTCCTTGTCTCTGACGGCGACGATACTGCTAGCAAGGCCACTTACTCCCAGGCGCTGGAGGCGGCTCTGCGCAACGAGGTCATGATCTATACCATCATCGACGTGCCGATTGAAGCCAGCGCCGGCCGCGATCTGGGCGGAGAGCACGCGCTGATTACGCTGGCCGAAGAGACCGGCGGCAAGAGCTTCTATGCAAGCGCCGGAGGGCTCGCTCAGGCTCTTGCGCAGGTCAGCGACGATCTGCGGACCCAATATTTGCTTGCATACTATCCAAAAGATCAAAAGCGCGGAAGCGCATTCCACAGGGTAAAGGTCACAATCCCCAGGGCTGCGCCGGGTGAATTCAATATCCGCCATAAATCCGGCTACTATTTGGACCCCGCAAAAGGGAACTGATGGCTGTATCGCTGTACGGAATATGTAACTTATTCGTAATCAATACGGTAGAGGGGCAACTTAATGCGGCGCTTAAGAGTTAATTCTTCGAAACTTTGAGCTCGGGGCAGTATTTTCCCCGAAAGAATTCAAATTCTTCCTGAGGAAATTTCCCATTCCTCAAGCTATAAAACTGAATATCGCCATTCTGCATCTACAATTGCAGAATGACCTCGCCGCTTTCTACGCGCCGCCGTTCCAAGGCGCCTCCGCCTGGCGAAACCGGGCAGGAGGCTCTCTATCTGCGTTCCCTCAGCGACCGCCAGGTCATCGTCCAAGTCAAACTGCGCGATGGAGAAACGGTGCGCGGCTGGATCGAGTATTTCGACGATATGATGCTGAGGCTGACCCGCGAGGGACTGCCGAATCTCTTTATCTACAAGCATCAGATCCGCAGCATCACTGAGGCCGGACGGAAGCGCGGTCCGCGGCCTGAAGGACCGCGCACGGCAAATGGGAATGGCTCGAATGGTGGCGAGGCGGCCCTTTGAGCGCGGCGTCTGGAGCGGATTTTGTCTGGGTTCCACAGGCCTCCGCGATTGCCGAGGAGGCTGGCGCGAGGCTGCGTGAGTTTTTTTCGCAAGGCGTAAAGACCGAGTACAAGGGCGGCGTGGACCTGGTAACTGTCGCCGATCGGACATCGGAAAAACTGATTCGCGAACGGTTGACTGCGGCTTTTCCCGAGCACGGCATCTACGGCGAAGAGGGCACGCGAGAGGGTCTGGAGAAGGAGTTTCGCTGGTACGTCGATCCTCTGGACGGGACCACCAACTTCGCCCACGGCTTCCCGCAGTATTGCGTCTCGATGGGTCTGGAGCAGCGCCCGACGGGGACTGCGCCCAGCCAGGACGGTACGCTGGTGGCCGCGGTGATCTACGATCCCATGCGGGACGAGCTCTTTACCGCCGAGCGGGGACGGGGCGCGCTACTGAACGGCAAGCCAATGCATGTCTCAAGCACTCCGGAATTAGGTGAGGCGCTGATAGCCACTGGCTTTCCGAGCCGCAAGCGCCACGATAGTCCGAATATTTATTTCTACCAGGAGTTCACGTTGCGCTCGCACGGGGTCCGGCGGGCCGGATCGGCGGCGCTGGACTTGGCTTATACTGCATGCGGGCGCTTTGATGGCTACTGGGAGTTCAAGCTGAATCCCTGGGACACGGCGGCGGGAATTCTGTTAGTGGAAGAGTCCGGTGGGCGCACTTCGGACTTCAGCGGCAACAAATTCAAGCTCGATAGCAAGGAGATTCTGGCTTCAAATGGACTGATCCACGAGGAGCTGCTGAGGTTTTTCAGAGATATGTTTGCCGGGCGCGATCTGGCGCCGATTCCCACGCCCGAGGAGTATGCCGAGCACAGGGCGGCGCGTGCAGCGGAATAAGGTTTATGCGCCTGATTGTTCTGCCGGCTGAGGATGAACGCCCGGCCGATTGGAAAGTTCGCATATGGGGCCGTTGCGCGGGTGATGATTCTCCTGATTCCCGCATAGCAGAACAGCAAAGCGGACGGAACGGTCAGAGTTCGGGGTCGTGTGCTACTATCAGCGTCGAGAAGTTAGTTCCCCCGGGAGATATCAAGAGATGGCATACGTCATTGCAGAACCCTGTATCGGCACGAAGGACACCGCCTGTGTAGACGCCTGTCCTGTCGATTGCATCCACCCCAAGAAAGACGAGGACGGCAACGCGGAAGCCGACCAGCTTTTCATTGACCCAGTCGAATGCATCGACTGTGGCGCCTGCGTTCCCGCCTGCCCTGTCTCGGCAATCTTTGCGCTCGACGACCTGCCGGAGAAGTGGGCCAGCTTTACTGAAAAGAACGCCGCGCACTTCGGCCGCTAAGCTGAATTGAGTCGAATCCATACGCGTCCGCCGAGGCGGACGCGTATGTTTTTGCGCGCCGCAGGGTCGAATGGACGAAGCGAGAGGTGGCGCAATGAATCGCCAGCTATTACTGTGCGCTTGCTTCAGGCAGATTACAGGTTGGAATCTTCGCCGACGGGCGAGAAATCAAGCTTGGGGATCCAGCCCTTTGGGTCGGCGATCGATCCTGCGCCGGGTGTGATAGCAAACCGGCCTTTCTCGATTTCAACAAAGTCCACGCTGTCGCCAGTCTTCAGTCCAAGCTGTTTGCGTACGTGGAAGGGAAGTGTGATGCGGCCGTTGAAGGTGACCATTGCGGAGGGCATTTGGAACCTCTGAATACATTTTAGCCCAGTGTCAATCCCCCATCCTGTGCAAAACCAGCCATGACCGGCGCCCTGACTCGATGCTGGAGGGTCTGGCCATTTTCGTCTAATTCAAGGCAAAATCAATGATTTCAGGCCTTTGGAAGGGAGTTTGTCCTGCCGGCTAACGGCGGCATGCCGGCGGTGCGAAGATAGTAGACGCATGAGCGTACTGACCTCAGAAGCGGTGGTTTTGCGCACCTGGCCGTTGCATGAGGCCGACTTGATCGTGAGTTTTTTCACTCGCGACTACGGTCGGATGAAGGGCGTTGCCAAGTCGGCGCTGAGGAGCCGCAAACGCTTTGGCGGAGCGCTGGAGCCGATGACCGTGGTACGGGCGTGGTTTGCCGAGAAGCCCGGGCAGGAGTTGGTGCGACTGGATCAGTTGGAGATTTTGCGCTCGCCGCTTTCGTCTCCGGTGGATCACGCGCGCATGGCGGTGCTGAGCTTTTTTGCCGAGGTACTGGACGAGGCGCTGCCCGAGCACGATCCACAGGATGCAGTCTTCCGTCTGCTGTTGGCGGTGCTGGAACAGACAACTGTGGAGCAGCCGTGGATGCCGCTGACCTACTTTTCGCTGTGGATGACCCGGCTGATGGGGCTGCTTCCCGACGTCGCTCATTGCACGGCCTGCGGCGAGGCTCTCACGGCCGGAGAAGCCAGCTTTAGCACGCTTGGCGACGGGTTGTTTTGCACCCTCCATCGCGGCGGAAACGCGAGCGGGCTTTCGGCGGACTCCTGGCAACTGGCGCAGAGGATGCTGCACGCGCCAGCCTCAGAGTTTGCCACTGAACAGTGGCCGCGGAGGCGCGGTCAGGATTTGCGCAGGTTTACCGTGCAGTCGCTGGAGCGGCATCTGGAGCGCAAGCTGCGTTCGGCGGAGGCACTGGGACGGCTGGGCGGCTGACGCGAGAATGGAAATCTAATCGGTGCTGGTAAAATTGCCGTAGTCCCGTCGAGAGAGAGTTTACGAGTGCCTCCATCCACAGTTTCATCCTCCGCGGTTGCCTCCGCTAAGAAGCCTACCGCGCTTACCTTTCAAGAACTGTTATTCCGCTTGCAGGGTTTTTGGGCGGAACGCGGCTGCGTGCTGCAGCAACCCTACGACCTTGAAGTTGGCGCTGGAACCATGGCGCCGGAGACAGTTCTCCGCGTGCTGGGGCCTAAGCCCTACAAGGTGGGCTATGCACAGCCCTCGCGGCGGCCTGCGGACGGCCGCTATGGCGAGAATCCCAACCGGCTCTTCAAGCACACTCAGTTTCAGCTCATCCTTAAGCCGCCACCGGTAAACGTGCAGGAGCTTTATCTCGAATCCCTCGAGGCGATGGGGATCGATCTGAGCCAGCACGATTTGAAATTTGAAGAGGACAATTGGGAGTCGCCGACGATTGGCGCTTGGGGCGTGGGCTGGCAGGTAATGCTCGATGGGCTTGAGATTACCCAGTTCACTTACTTTCAGCAGTGTGGCGGACTCGACCTGGACCCGATCTGCGCCGAGCTGACCTATGGGCTGGAACGCATTGCGGCCTTCATGCAGGACGTGGACTCGATCTACGACATTGTTTGGGCTCGCGATCCGGAGACCGGCGAGGCAGTTACGTATGGACAGGTAAGGCTCGAAGAAGAGTTGCAGTTCTCGGTTTATAACTTCGAGTTTGCCGATGTGGACAAGCTGTGGGAGCACTTCAGGCTCTATGAGGCTGAGGCGCAGTCGTTGATCGAACAGGCCAATGCGCTGCTTGCCAACGAGAACGCGACGGTAGTGGAGAAGCGGCGTTTTCCGCTGCTGGCTGCTTACGAGCTGGTGCTCAAGTGTTCGCATCTGTTCAACCTGCTCGACGCGCGTGGAGCGATCAGTGTGACGGAGCGAGTGGGCGTGATTGCGCGCATTCGCACAGTGGCAGTGGGCGTGGCCAAGGCGTATGCGGTGCAGCAGACGATTGAATGAGTCAGCAAGTCGGCGGTGCGTTTTTCTGATCACTGATCTCTGATCTTTGGTCACACAAGGCAGTAAGCAGAAAGAAACTTACGTTATGGCGGATTTTTTGTTGGAGATTGGTCTGGAAGAGGTTCCGGACCGCATGATTGCCGGTGCAGAGCTGGAACTATCCGTGCGCGTCCGGAGTCTCCTGGAACGTGAACGCCTCGCAAGCTTTACTGGCAGCAATGTTTGGGAGAATGGCGCTCGTGTAGAAAATGGCGTCCCTGTCTCTGCGGGGTTAATAGTGGATGGCCAATACGCCATTCGAAGCTACTCTACTCCCCGCCGCCTGGCAGTGCATGTGAAACAGGTAAAACTGAAACAGGACGATTTCAAGGAACAGATCATAGGCCCCTCTTCGAAGGTCGCCTTCAAGGATGGTGTGCCCACTGCCGCAGCCGAAGCCTTCGCGAAGAAGGCGGGCGTAACCGTCGAAGCTCTCCTGAAAATCAGCAACGCAAAAGGCGAATACGTCTGTGCATATGTTGAACGTATTGGTCGTACGGCCGCAGAGATTTTGGCTGCGGAGTTGCCTAAGGAAGTGCTCAGCATCTATTGGGCGAAGAATATGTATTGGCGGGCGGGGAAGCCGGAACGGTTCGTCAGGCCGGTGCGGTGGGTCGTGGCGCTGCTCGATTCTGCTGTTGTTCCGATGGAGATTGCTGGGATTTCGGCGGGGAATGTGAGCCGCGGGCATCGGGTACTGCACGGTGAGAAGCCGGTGGTGATTGACCATCCGAAGAACTACTCCAAAACACTGCGCGCAGCATACGTCGCCGTAGATGTTGCAGAGCGCAGGCAGTCGATTCGCAACGCTCTGGACGCGGCCACGCGTACCGTGGCAGGAGCGCGATGGCGTGAGGGTAAGCCGCCGCTGATTGAGACGGTAGAACACCTCACCGAGTGGCCCACTGTGGTGCTGGGCAACTTTGAGCCCGAGTACCTGGCCCTGCCTGAAGAAGTGTTGGTAACGGTGATGCGCGACCACCAGAAGTACTTTGCCGTGGAAGACGCGAGCGGTAAGCTGGCGCCGCACTTTCTTGCTGTGCTGAATACCGAAGTGAACGACGAGGGACGGGCGATTATCCGGCATGGAAATGCGCGGGTGCTGAAGGCGCGGTTCAAGGATGCGCGATTCTTCTGGGACTTTGACCAGAAGAAGCCGCTGGCGGATCGCGTGGAGGGCCTGAAGAACGTTACTTTCAAAAAGGAGTTGGGGAGCTACTACTGGAAAACCATGGCGAACCTCGCTGTGGCTAAGGAACTTGCACTGACGGTAAAGCAGGCTGGCGTTTCATTTGATGAGTCGGCCCTCTACAAGGCAGTAGAGTTGGCCAAAACCGATCTTACGACTGAGCTGGTGAAGGAGTTCACCGAGTTGCAAGGCAAAATTGGAGGATTGTATGCGCGTGCCCAGAAGTTAGGTGAGTCTGTCGCATCGGCTATTTACTTCCAGTTTAGGCCGTCATATGCGCTGGATACTATTCCGCCTACTATTGAGGGACAATTGCTGGGCTTGGCGGATCGTATTCAGACCATAACTTCAATGTTCGACAAGGGCTTTGAGCCGACAGGATCAAAGGATCCGTTTGCCCTTCGCCGTGCAGCGAGCGCCATCGTGAAAATTCTTGCCGAGTCGGATTTGCCCCTGACCCTGCGCGATGTGCTGCACGCCCCAGGCACAGAATCAGAGCAAGGAATCGGCCCAGATGACAAACTCCAGCCGGACAGTCCGGTTCGGGCATTTCTAAAGGAGCGGCAGCGTTTCGACCTGCAGGATGTGCGCGGGTTTGCTTACGACGTGGTGAATGCTGTGCTGGCTGCCGGGGCTGACGATGTGCGCGATGCGATTGCACGGGCTGAGGCGCTTACTGCGGTGCGCGGGTCAGAGGATTTTGCGGCGATTTCGGCGGCGTTCAAGCGGATCAAGAATATTTTGCGGCAGGCTGAGGAGAAGGGATTTGCGCTTGGGTCGGCGAAGGATGTGAAGCTTTCAGCGGAGGCGCAGCAGCTTGCGGACGCGGCCGCGGCGCTGGCTCCACGGGTGGCTGGGTTGCGCCAGGAGCGGGCTTATGGTGAGGCGCTGGCTTTGATCGCTACGCTGCGGCCGGTAGTGGATTGCTTCTTCGATAAGGTGATGGTGCTCGATCCGGATGCTGCGGTGCGAGGGGCGCATTTGGGGCTGATCGATGGGGTGCTGCGCGGGTTTTCGGGGATTGCCGATTTCAGTGAGATTGTGACGGGATAGAAACTTCTATAGAGATTATGGAGTGTTGTGGTATCCCACCCATTCCGCAAAAAACGCGGAATGGATGGGGCACGGAATATCGGTGTTTACGACACGGATGAATAAAGCTGTGCCCTTGCATAACTTCGACTTACTCATGGGTTCTTAAAATATGCGCCGCGCATTCATTTTCCATCCAGAAATGCGCGGACTGCTGGGTTCATGATGCCGGCTTTGCAGGTGTTCGAGAGATGGCCGCAATCGGAGTCGAGGACCAGGGTCCGTGCGCCGATCAGGGCGGCGAAGTCGAGCGCGGGTTTGGGATTGACCATGTGATCCTGCGCGGCGGCTACTACTAAAACTTTTGCCTTTACGCGCTTGGCGGCATCTTCGATTTTGCCGCCGCGGGCTACGTCGTGGTGGATCATGGCATCCAGTTGGGCTAGCCAGTCGTTGGCGTCGAAGGGGAGCACGCCGGTGATGAGGTATCCGACATAGTCTGAGAGGAATTTGTCCGGGGGGTGGATGCGGGCGTAGTCGGCTGGAGTGGTCAGGTTCATTTGGTGGATGGCCTGCACGGCGCCGAGCGGCGGCGATTTTGTATAGCGGCCGCCTTGCCAGGCGGGGTCGGACTTGAGCGCGCTTTCCTCGTTGTACCAGAGGAGAAGGTCGTAGCCGGTGAGGCGTGGCGAGCCGACGATGGGAATGGCTACATCCATGAAATCGGGATAATCGACCATCCACTCGAAGGTTTGCATTCCACCCATGGAGATGCCCATGACAGCATGGAGATGGGTGAGGTGAAGGGCTTCAAGGGCCAGACGGTACTCGGCGTTGACCATGTCTTTGATGGTGATGGCGGGGAACTCACGCCCGTGCTGGGTGGTCGAGGTTGAGGGCGATGAGGAGACGCCGTCGCCGAGAGCATCAACGACGATGAGGAAGTATTTGGATGGGTCGACCAGGCTTTCCGCACCGACCGAGGGTGCGATGTTGCTGCTGCGGCCGGAGAACCAGGTGGGGAAGAGAATGGCGTTGGAGTGTTGCGCGTTGAGCTTGCCCCAGGTGCGATAGCCAATGAAGCATCCGATGATCTGCTTACCGCTGACAAGATTGCAGGTTCCCAGGGCGGCATATTGCTGTTTTCCATCCATGGAAGCTTGTTGCGCTGGGACGGTGATGGCGGCGAGGGAAAGAAGAATGGCGAGAAGGAATCGATGATGGGTTTTCCGCATGGCGAAAAGTATAACTCGGGAGCGGCCCAGTCATCGAAAGACCGGCGCAGCACGTCTACAATCATTAGAGATGGCCGATACGCTTTATCTGAGCTTGTGGTACCCCAACCTGCGCATTGCCGCGCTTGCCGAGAAGCTGACGGCGGTGCTGGGTGCGTTCAAGGCGCATGGAGGAGAGCCGCGGGTTTATGCTTCGACGGTTTGGCCGGTTAGCTGGAGCGAGTCGCCGGTTTTCCAGCGGGTTTATGGCTGGGGCGAACGAGGAGCGGAGCCGCAGTTTGCAGTGGAAGAGGCGCTGGAACTGCTTCACGATGATTTCGCTTATGAGTTTCAAATTGGCTGGAGTTTGTGGGAGCTTGAAACCGGCGGCGAGTTGGATGCGCGCTGGGTGCGGGAGCCTCGGCTGGTGAGAGTGACGGGCTATGGGCCGCTGTTTGACGAAGGGGCTTACGAGCAGGATGGGCACATTCGGGTGGATTTCGGTTCGGATACGCCGTTTCTTGAAGAGGATCTGGAGTTCGATTCGGATGCGGCCCGGCATGTGGCAGAGAATGTGCGCCAATTGGTGGAGCTGACCGCGGCCGTCGAGAAAAGTTCGGGGGCTACCGCGCGGCTTTTGTGGAGCGAGCTGGGAGAAAGCCTTGCGCAGCGATTGGCGGCACGGCTCGGGGTGCGAAACTGAGCGTGCGAATCACCATTGAACGAATGCGGACGCTGGTGCTGGTGGCGGGCGGGCTGCTGGTGGTTGCGTTGGTGGTGTTTCTGGCCGTGGGCAAGTGGAAGAATCCTTTCAACAAACGCGATCTGCCCAAGCGCCTGGGCATTGAAATTCAGCAGGAGTCCAATGGGGTTACGTATACGCAGGCTCACGGCGGTCATACGCTCTTCAAGCTGCACGCGTCAAAGGCGGTGCAGTTGAAGGAGGGCAACCACGTAATGCTGCACGACGTAAAGGTAGAGCTGTATGGCGCCGATGGCAGCCGCGTGGACCGCATCGAGGGGGATGAGTTCGAGTACGACCCGGAGACGTATAAGGCAACGGCCGCCGGGCCGGTGGAGATTACGGTCATGCGGCCTGGAGTGGCGCCTGCGATTGCGCCCAAGGCAACGACGGAGCACCTGGCGAACGGCAAGGTGAAAGGCACCGCGCTGGCCTCGGCTGCCGAGACGGCAGCGCGCGGTGAGATTCACGTGAACACCAGCGGGGTCGTCTTCGACGAGAAGAGCGGAGTGGCTACGACCGACCAGCATGTGGAGTTTTCCTCGATACAGGGGAGCGGCGTCTCGACGGGCGCGACGTATGACTCGCAGCAGGGCCGCCTGGTGCTGCATAGCGCGGTGGAGTTGAAGTCCGAGCACAGCGGAGAGCCGGTGGTGTTGCATGCCGAGCATGCGGAGTTTGAGCGTGGCGATATGCTGTGCAGGATGCACCTGGCCACGGCAGATTACCGCAGGGGACGAGCAACGGCGGTCGACGCGAATATTCTGTTTCGCGACGATGGGTCTGCGGTGCGGCTGGATGCGATGAATGGGTTTACGCTGACGACCGAAAGCGGCGGACACGTTGCCGCTCCCACTGGATCAATGGACTTTAATGAGCACAATCTGCCCCGGCACGCTCACCTTGAGGGCGGGGTGAAGATGGATTCGGTGAGCAAAAATGGGAGCAACAGCAGGCAGGTGCATGGGACTTCGCCTGCTGCGGAACTCGAATTCACGCCAAAGGGCCAGCTGCGCCACGTACACCTGGAGCGGGGCGTGGGGATCAACAGCGAAGATCTGAGTGCGTCCGAGGGCGGGGCAGATCCTGTGCGGATGAGCAGAACGTGGAGCTCGCCGGTTGCTGACGTGTATTTCCGCGATAACGGGAAGGGTCAGGCGGAGCCGGCGACGATTCATGGGGCAGGGGGAGTGGTGGTGACGGGCGAAAGCCAGCACGGCAAGGGAGCGATTGTTCCATCGCGGCTGGCGGCCGATGAGATGACGGGCGAGTTGAGGCCGGGGGCGGTTTTGACTGCAATGACGGGAGTAGGTCATGCCAGCATTGAAGAGATCACGGCAACAGGGACCCGGCAGACCTCGACCGGCGACCGGCTGCAGGCGCATTTTGCTCCTGCCGGCGAGATAAAGAATGGGGCAAAGAGCGGACAGGTCGGCGCGACGCAAGTGCAATCGGCGGTGCTGGATGGGCATGTGGTGCTGACACAGACGCCGGCGGCAAAACCGGGCGGGCAACCGGAGGCGCCGCTTCGGGCTACTGCAGGCCGCGCTGTTTATGAGAGCACGGGAGATTGGTTGCACCTGACGGTGAATCCACGGGTGGTAAACGGCGGCTTCGAACTTACGGCGGATAAGGTGGACGTATCCCACGAATCGGGAGACGCATTTGCGCATGGGAATGTGAAGACAACCTATGTCGATACCGTTACTGCTCAGGGTGGAGAGCTGAGCAAAGGCCCTTCCAGCTTGGGTAGTTTTGGCGGGAAGGGTCCGTCGCACGTGGTTTCAGCCGAGGCGCAGCTGCACCAGGCTAACGGCGAGGCTACCTTCAGGGGGCATGCACGGCTATGGCAGCAGGCAAACTCGGTGACTGCGCCGCTAATTGTTCTGAACCGAATACGGCAGACGATGGTTGCGCGCAGCACGGATGCGGCCGAGCCGGTGAAGGTGGTGCTGTTGAGCAATGGCGGCCCGGAATCGGGTAAGGCGGCGGGGAATGAGCCGGGCCGGGATTCGAGCGGAAAGCAGGCCGCGCCGTCAGTGATTCGGGTGCGCGGGGGCGATCTGAAATATTCTGACGCCGAGCATAAGGCGGTGATGCATGGCGGTGCATTGGGTACCGTGGAGGCCGAAACGGGAACGGCTACCTCCGTATCGAACGAAGTTGAACTGCTGCTGCTGCCCGCGGACAATCATGCCGGAAAAGACGGCGGAGCGGCGCGCGTGGACCGCATGACAGCCCGGGGCGACGTGAAGCTTAACTCCGAAGGACGGCATGGAACCGGGGAACAATTGGTTTATACCGGCGAGACCGGAGAGTACGTGCTGACTGGAACCGCAACCACGCCACCCAGGATGAGCGATCCAGAACGGGGAACCGTGACCGGGGAGGCTTTGATTTTCCATAGCAGCGATGATAGCGTCAGCGTGGAAGGCGGCGGACGCAAAACCACCACAGAGACCACGGCGCCGAAATAAGCAGCGAAAGCGAGCCAGAAGTGGAAATGGAAACACTGATCGCCGAGGGGATCGGCAAGAGCTACAAGGGACGGCCGGTGGTGCGCGGAGTCGACCTGCGGATCAGGCGCGGGGAAGTGGTAGGACTGCTGGGGCCGAACGGCGCCGGCAAGACTACCAGCTTCTATATCATCGTGGGACTGATCGAGCCCAATACCGGACGGGTACTGGTGGACGATACAGAGATCACGCGAGTGCCGATGTATCTGCGCGCGCGCAACTTCGGTATCAGTTACCTGCCGCAGGAGCCTTCGATCTTTCGCAAGCTTACGGTGGAGGAGAACATTCTGGCGGTGCTAGAGGCGCAGCCGCTGGGCAACCGCGAGCGGAGAACGAGAGCCGAGCGGCTGGTGAGTCAGCTTAACCTGGGCCACATCCGCACCACGCTGGGCTATGCGCTTTCAGGCGGAGAACGGCGGCGGGTTGAGATCGCGCGCTCGCTGTGCATTCAGCCTAATTTTATTTTGCTGGACGAGCCTTTTAGCGGCATCGATCCTATCGCGGTGCTGGAGTTGCAGAAGATTATCTTCGATCTGAAGGCCAGCGGGATCGGAGTACTGGTAACCGACCACAACGTGCGCGAGACACTGAGCGTGACTGACCGGGCCTACATCATTGCTGAAGGGCGAATTATTTTTGCTGGAACCCCGCATGAGCTGGGCAATAATGTGGATGTACGGCGGCTTTATCTGGGCGAGGGGTTTTCGTTAAGCTGATGTTAATCGCTGTGGACATGGGTTAGTTCGTAGAGTGCAAAGGACGGAATACGGATTTCAGGATTTGTCAATGTGCCAAACGTGCAAGGCGGCAGAGAATTTCCCGGGGACAGATTCCCGGAATGAATGTTGCCTGATCCGGAACGATTGTCGCGTTATAAAGCAATTTTCTTAGTATCCTTATACCAGCAAGATTAAACTTGCAGTACGTGCACGAGTCCCGAACAGGGAACGAGTCCCCTTTATGCCGCTGCTGCAACCGAATTTGAGCCTCCGAGTCTCGCAACGCCAGGTCCTGACCCCGGGCCTGATGCAGATGGTGAGCGTTCTTGCGCTGAACAAGCTGGAACTGAAAGAGATGATCGATGCCGAGATGGTGGAAAATCCCGTCCTGGAAGAGATTGACGAGACAGTTCCGATGCTGGATCAGGTTGCGGGGCGCGAGGAACGGTTGGAGCGCAGCGTGGAAGAGCCGCCTGCGCCGCCCAAGGACTCCTTTGAAGAGGTTGATTTCGGATCGTACTTCCAGGAATATCTAGATCCCGGCTTCCGCACACAGCCGGAATATGAGGACAGCGAGAAGCCATCGTTTGAGAACTTTCTCTCCCAGCCGACGACTCTTACCGATCATCTGGCGTGGCAGTTGGGAGTTTTGACGATGGAGCCGGAGTCGCGCGAGGCGGCGGAGTTCGTGATAGGCAACCTGGACGAAGACGGCTACCTGGCAGCCAGTGAAGAAGAATTGGCCGCGGCCTTTCTACAGTCTCCTGCAGAGCAATTGCTGGAGAACCATGGGAACGGCCATTTGGCGCCCGAGCTGTTTGAGGCGGAGCTGGCTGAGGCTCTTCGACTGGTTCGGCGCGGAATTGAGCAGGTGCAGCAGCTTGACCCGGCAGGGGTGGGGGCCAGAGACCTGCGCGAGTGCCTCCTCTTGCAAATCGCCGCACAGCAGCGAGAGTTTGGCCATTTGTACCAGAAGCGGGAAGCAGGGCCGGAAGAGGACCCGCATCGCAGTTTCCGCGCTGAGGCTGAGCAACGGCTTGAGGAGCGGCGGCGCAGCATGGAAGTGGCGACGCTGATTGTGGACCGTCACCTGCAACTGCTGCAGAAGCGGGACCTGAAAGATCTTGCGCGGGCCGCACAGGTTAGTCCCGCGGAGGCTCAGGCGGGAGTGGATTTCATCCGTACTCTCGATCCGCGGCCGGGACGTCTGTATAACCGCGAACAGACTCGCCTGATCGAGCCCGATGTGGTTTTTATCAAGCGCGGCGGCGAGTGGGTTGTCTCAATGAACGAGGAGAATATGCCGAGCCTGCGCCTGAGCACGCGCTACCGGCGGATGCTGGC
>Ga0187851_10000197_pt1 | contig 64071 bp, 68 predicted proteins | sample June2016WEW_6_10_FD_132997 | JGI IMG/M metagenome (GOLD analysis project Ga0187851, IMG submission 132997) | Peatland microbial communities from SPRUCE experiment site at the Marcell Experimental Forest, Minnesota, USA - June2016WEW_6_10 | ecosystem: Environmental > Terrestrial > Soil >... | reverse complement strand
TCTTATACGTTTTAATCATTTGTTTTCTGGTCTTTTATATATTACAATCGTTTTATTAAAAGACTATTATACATGTTCGCTCTCATCCACACGGCTGAAGTCGTGGGCTTTCCCGCTCACTTTCGTAAACAGGCGCGTGGTGCAATTGGTAGACACATCAGATTTAAGATCTGACATCCATGGGTTCGAATCCCATCGCGCTTATAAGTGCACGTAGCCCAATTGGTAGAAGCGGTTGTTTCAAAAACAACAGGTTGAGGATTCGTTTAACGGTTATTAGAATTAGGGTGGAATCTTATGAGCAAAAAACGAAGAAAACATTTTTATAAAGGAGATCAAGAGAATACTCAACAAAAAAATCCTCAAATCCCTTTCGAACCTCTTAAGCATGAATTTGCAATGTGGGAAGGATGTACCCCAGCCACACTTTTAGGTCCTGCTGGAACAGGAAAACTTTATCAAATTAATTGTCCCTGTTGCAATTCTCTTTTAAAATTACAGTCGGAAGTAATTAATCCGAGTCCAGAAGACACCCTTGCACTAGTAAGAGCAATAAACCATAGATAATAAAGGAAAATAAATTTGAGAAAGAAAATATAAAATGAAACCTTGGATAGGAGTGGATTTAGACGGAACTCTTGCAGTTTATAATTATGATCCAAATGATCCAAATCATATAGGAGACCCTATTCCGTCAATGGTAGAAAGAATTAAAAAATGGCTTCAGGAAGGAACAACCGTAAAAATATTTACGGCTCGAGCTGCGAAAAAGTTGATAAAAGGAACTCGTAAAGAACAAAAAGTCCTTATTCATTGTTGGCTCAAGAAGCACGGTCTTCCACTTTTGGAGATTACGAATGAAAAAGATTATGGTATGATAGAACTATGGGACGATAGGGCGATTTCTGTTGAAACAAATACAGGTCGAATTTAAAGCTATGGCATGACTATTGCGTGGTATAATAATAAATCGTGATAGTTCATCATTTACAAAGAAAGGGTAAAAATCATGACAATAATCTCTATTCTTTTCATTCTCATTATCGTCGGCGTCGTGCTGTGGCTCATCAACAAGTACATTCCCATGGACGGGAAAATCAAGACTATCTTGAATGTTGTGGTGGTCGTCCTGGTGATACTGTGGCTGTTGAGCGCGTTTGGAGTTATTAGTTCCTTGTCAAACATGCACTTGGGAAACATGCGTATAGGGAACATGAAACTGATGTAAGAACTATCTGACATTTTGGCAAGAGGAAGGAAAGCTTTGTAAATCTTTGGAGTATGTAACAATACCCATTGAATAGCCAAATTGAAAGGACTATATGATTGAATTATTTGGAAAATATACGTCTGCAAAAATAATGATCGATGATGTTGAACCGTCTGCAATAGGACAGGTTACGGAACTCATTAATCATAAAGGGTTTACGAATTCTGTGGTGATGATGCCTGATATACATCAAGGGACTTCGTCACCGATCGGTTTTACGATGCCTATAGGTCCGTATATAGTCCCAAACACCGTTTCGGTTGACATAGGGTGTGGGCTTTTGTCAACTAATCTTGGACGTTTAGAAAATTTGGACTTGGCAAGAATTGAGCAACGTATACGACAACATATTCCATTCGGGTTCGATATTAATGATCGATCAGTTATAAATGTGGAACGGGAATATGACTGGAAAGAGGCCCGGGCCCGGGCCCAGTCCTTCGCTGTAGCTTATCAAAATCGATTTTCTATTGCGGTTCCTCCACCCCCTTATTATGATATTAAATGGCTCCTTGATAAATGCCATTTAATAGGGTGTGATCCAAAAAGAGTTTTAAATAGCTTAATGTCAAATGGAGGATCAAATCATTTTATTGAAATTGGAAAAGATTTGAATAAAAATATTTGGATTACCGATCATACTGGATCCCGTAATCTTGGTAAAGCTATTTGTGGTTATTGGCAAGGCACAGCTATTAAAAATTTTACTAAACGATCAAAAGCTGATCGCCAAGAAGCTATAGCTGATTTAAAATCCCGGTATACTGGTAAAGAACTTTATGAGCAAATCAAAGCTTATAAAGCGTCCCCAGACCCGGTTCCGACTTATCCCTGTTCAGATGAGCTTCGATGGCTTGAAGGTGACCAAGCAATTGGGTATTTATATGATATGATTTTTGCTCAACATTATGCAGAAACCAATCGTAATTTAATTATTAAAAAAATTGTTGAAATAATTAAATCTGATTATCCCGAAACAGAAATTAAAGATTCTATTTCAACAACACACAACTATATCGATTTCAGAGATTTTATAATCCGTAAGGGGGCAATCAGATCTTATATTGGGGAACGAATGTTGATACCTTATAATATGAGAGATGGGATATTAATATGTGAGGGTCTATCTAACCCGGAATGGAATTATAGTGCCCCGCATGGAGCTGGTAGGAATATGTCTAGAGCAAAAGCCAAAAAAACACTTGATGTTAATACATACAAAAGGCAAATGACCGGGATTTATTCTACAACTATTGCAACGGATACTTTAGATGAATCTCCTAGTGCATATAAAGACTCACGAATCATTGAAGAGGCACTTAAACCAACAGCAGTGATTTTAAATAGAATCAAACCATTAATAAATATGAAAGCAGGAAAAATAATACGAGAGGAACATTAAAAAATGCAACTATCCCATAAAAGATAAGAGAGGTTATTTAATATTTTTTCTTTATTTTTCTTATAATCTGAGTCCCAAACAATTATAACCTCATATCCAGCCTCTTTTAATAATTTTATTCGATATGCATCTCTATCCCATACCTCTTTAGCAGTTTTAAAATAAATAATATCATTAGCCTTATATTTTTCTGGATTTGCGTGCCAAAAATCTCCATAATATTCTATTACATAATGAATATCTTTTAAAAGAACATCTGGAATAATCCATTTTTTTCCCAATCTCAGGGATTTTTTAATAGCGTAATCGCCAAAAATGCTTTTAATGTCGGAAAAAAACTTTGCTTCTTGCTTAGAAGTAGAATTATGAATAGCACATGAATTAGGTTTTATTTTTCCCTCACTCCAATTTTTTTTCATAGATTTGCTTCGAAAATATTTTTGTTCAGGGTTATTTTGATACCATTGTTTTATACGCAGGCTTTGTTCATCTTTGAAACTCTTTGGTCTAGGTTTAGAAATTGCTTTTATTACTTTTTCTCGATAAAGAGGATCTTTCCACAATTTTTCTGAAGAGGTCTTACATTTTATTTTTGCTTTATCAATTGTTTCTTTTGAATGAGTTTTTCCGTAAAATGGGTTGTTAATTCCTGCTCGATCTCTGTGTTTATTGCATAATGAACCCTTTGTTGTAAGTCCTAAAAGTATTCCACATTTTTCACAATATTTTCTTTCCATATAATTAAAATATTTATAAAAAGATTATTAATTGAAAATTTATGATTTAAAAAACTTCTTTACTTTTTTGTGATAAAACTATATAATTATAATAAGGGATAGGTTATAATCAATTTAAAAGCGTGTTAAACTTAAAGAAAGGAAAGTAAAAATGAAAGAAACTACAGACAAAACATTTGATCAAGATGTTACGAGTAATGAGACAGTGGTGCTAGATTTTTGGGCCTCTTGGTGCGGTCCCTGTAAAACATTGAGTCCTATCTTAGATCGTATTGATACTTCTTTGGTCGATAGCGATAAAGTTTCAATGTTTAAAGTAAATGTAGATGATAATCCAGGTTTATCAGAGCGATTTAATATTACTGCGGTTCCCACTGTTCTTGTTTTTCAAAAAGGTGCTCTTCGAGACACGCTCGTGGGTCTTCAAACTGAAAAAACTTATAGGAAAACTATAGGAATCGATCGCGTTTAATCATTATTTAATAGGATATTTCTAAATTTAGAAATTACATTTTGAGCAGCTTTTCTTTTTTGTCCGGGTTTAGTACGAGGACTTTTTTTCCAGAACTTTTTCTTGAGAGCATGACCTCGAGAATGTTCACCGTGAGTTTTAACTTCAAGATTTGATAATGCATTATTTTTTGGATTTTCGTCTTTGTGATGAACATCTTCGTCCTTTGAAAGATACCGATGTAATTTATTCTGTTCACAAAGAAGAATATGCTTGTAAACGTATGTTTTATCATGGTCTTTTAGTTTAATACCAGATGGGCCTTCATAGTCTGGAGTAGTTGTAACATATAATTTTCCGCTACTTCCAGAAATAACTTCACTACCGGGGTCTATTTTGTATTTTTTCATGTAATAACAAAAAATATTAGGAGATTATCTATAAACTGGGTATAAAATTTAATTATCTTCTAATATTTTTTGTATTTTTAAAATCTTCTGTTTTTAGACTTCTCCGACCTATAAATAGGTCGTTTTCATATATAGCCTCAGGGCCACAGTAAAAGATCATTTTTGAAGTTTTTGTAGATTTAATCCATAACAAGGAGCAAATATTGTGTATAGACAAATACTTGATAAAGTAAAGCATCACCATAAAACTTTGACCATAGTTTTGATATTATTATTGGCTGGATTGTCTTATGGAACTTATAAACTTATAGGTTATACAATATCAATTAATTCTAAACTTTCCGCTCACGAAGAGAAAGCGGCACGAATATGTATAATTCAAAATACTATTCTCGCGGCTTATGATATTGATACATCTATGGCAGCGATGTGCGCTTCCGTTTTTGATACAATGTCAAGACAGTATCATGTCCCGTGGCAAGCATATGCTTCAGTGGCTCGTATTGAGTCTAATTTTAATCCTATTGCTCATTCAGATAAAGGGGCCTTGGGACTAATGCAAGTAGAGCCACAAACAGCAATTCCAATATGTGCTATGCTAAAAATTAAATACAAACCGGAAATATTATATGGACCTGATGGGATCAGAATTGGCTGCATATATTTCAGTCAACTTGTTCGTATGAATATTAAAGACGGAGACACATCTTCGGTAAATATGCACAAAGCAATTGACGAAGCATTGAGATGTTATGTTGGAGGCCCGAATCATAGACTGCTTAACGATTCGGCACAAGTATGTGTCAAGGAATACACAACCACAACTGATCAAGATTACGCACGTTTTACTTATATTTCGAAGGGTGTCTTATATGATACAGTTTTAAAAGAACTTCGAGATGAACAGAAAAAAGGTCTTATAGCAGTAATTTTTGACCATTTGAAACGTAGTCTTTAAATGAAACCCATTAAAATTGGCGACATATTATTGCGACAGCATACCAGAGATCGGCTTGTTATCGTTGAATGTGTGGATATTAGTGTCGTGAATTTTGCTAAAAATCCACAATGGAAAATACCTGATAATTTTAAAATAAAAAATCGGGGAAAAAGAGATCGATTTTTAATGTTTAATTTTTTAAATATTGCCTCAATTGCTAAAGAAGACTCGAATTGGGACATATTATGGTGCGAAATCTCAAGAAACCGAGAAGGAGAAATTATTAATCCTAAAGATTTAATTCTATATAGTAATTATCCATACAAATCCAAGAGATTTTTTGAACTTTTAACAAAATAATCTTTTCTCTCAGGAGTTGAAAGGACTCCTTAAAAACCAAATTAACATGTCACGAAAACAATATGTAGTTTTGGAAGGTTTAAAAGAAGGAAATAGGTTTTATACAACTGCGGGAGCGGAAGAAACCGAAGATTCTATCATAAGATTGAACGATGGGACCGTAACGTATAAAATTCTCGGTTTTGCAGATACGGATGAGGAAGCTCGCTCTATCATAGTGCAAGGGGACCCAAGAAGTAATTTTGAAGTCATTAGGGATTATCTAAAAAGCAAGAACGACGAATTCGGATTACCAAACGACGGTATTGATGAAATATGCCGCTCTTTTATTAAAGATTAAAATAGGAGAATTTATGAAAGGCCAGATTACAATTGAAGGTTACAATGACCGTGGAGAAGAACACTTTAACGATTGTCCTGCGAAACACGTTACATCAATTGCCAAGGCATTGCGGAGTTTACTCTATTTTGAACTTGGTTATGGAGGGGCAATTAAAGAAGTTACGCCGAATTCACTCACTGTTGTACTCTCAATTCTTAAGTGTAAGAATACTACCATCTTTTCTGGTGACGAAACTGCAATGAAGTATCTATTTACGGGTGTTTATATTTATGACCTTCTTTCAAAAGAAAATGTCAATGTGGACGTAGAAAGATTACTTATAACTACTGGTGGGTTACCGTTGTTTACAACTTCGCTGGGACCAAATGTACCTGAAGTTTTATCTGGCCATCGATATTCTTCAATTTCCGCGATTTTGTCAGTAGTCTCTATACAAAAAGAAAAGGATTTTGATAAAGTTAAAGATCTTCTCTCTATAACCAAAGATGAAGAATTATATTTGGAATTGGATAAAATTTTAGAATCTTGATAGAGACCTATGAAATTTAATAAACGAAGATTATGGTTATATCATTTATTTAATGGAATAAGTACGTTATTATGTCACGTTTACATCATAATCATATAAATATCGCAATCAAAAAAGCTGCGACTTCATCTTGTAGATATAAAATTTCAGCGTTAGGGTTTAATAAACGCGGAGAATTAGTTGCAACCGCTACAAATCGTCCTAGATTTTATAGACATGGGGGCGGAATTCATGCTGAAATGGCACTAATGAAAGAACACCCAAAATCGTTAAAAACTTTATTATTATGTAGAGTGGGAAGGGCCGGGGCCTTGGCCCGGATAGGACCCTGTCCCGTGTGCGAGGCCAAGGCCCGGGACTTGGGAATAAAAATTATAACTATAAGTCCTTGATATGTTTGATTATAAACGGTGAACAAACTGTTAAAACTAACGCTACAACTGCCATACCCAAAAAAAAACCGTATTGAATTATTACTCCTACAATTATTCCTACTATAGTTAATCCAGCAAGTAAAAATGTGATATCTTTTATGAAAGTCATAGTTAGTTTGCGGTATCTGTTGTTAGATCGCCTTGAGGACCCGCTGTAAAAGCCATAGGAGCTTGTCCGCCTTGAATTGGGGGTGTTCCATAGGGTGCTGGGGTTGGTGCTGAAATAACTGGGTTCTGGGTCGTTACAGAGGTTGTAGAGACACCTAGGATCGGAACTAAGGTTGTAGAATCAATAGTATAAATATAATTTTGTGTATAAGTTATACCACTAGGGCTCACAATAGATATTGGTGTTTGGTAGGTTGTTGCGTCAGACATATTTTTGGGCTCCGTTTAAATGTACGGAAACCATAATTTATTAAAGGATTATTAATTTCAATGCCGGGATAAATTTCTTAATTATAATCTCTGCCATAAATTTCTTTATAGCTTTTTTTGAATAGATTACTGGGATAGCACTCTATAATGGTTCCTCTATAGGGTCTGGTTTTTGAATAGCTAATGTTCACAAAATCGTGTGCTCTAGTAATCGCCATATAGTAAAGTCGATTTTCCTCTAATATGTCAAGAGAGTTGGGGTGGGGCCAACAATCAAGGGATGTAACAAAAGTTCTTTTCCATTCCAGTCCTTTTGCTCCATGAGCTGTTGTTAAAGTTACTCCATTTTTCTTTTCTTTTTCTAAAAATGTACTGGCTAATAATAGTTCTTCAACATTATTATATTCTAAAATTATATTTCGTAAAGAATCAATTAAAGATCGATCGTCATCTGTTTCGACAATTTCTAAATATTTCGTTCTATTTAAATATTCCGTGATGGCGTCGGCAGGGCGCTTTCCTTTTATGTCTTCTAAAATATGTAAAAAATTATCGATATGTGGAAGATCTTTTCTTATTTCTTTTATATAATCCTGACCATGTAATAAAAGTTGTTCTTTTTTAGCATCACCAAAGCCTCTTTTTGGCCTATTAATAATTCTAGCCAAACTCTCTCGGTCCTCCATATTATTAGAGGCTTTAAGGGCTGCCAAAAGATCTTTTATAACTTTATGCTGGTAAAATGGTAAAGAATTAACAACTTTGTGGGGTATGTTTGCTTTTGTTAATTCTCTTTCAAAAAACAAGGATCTTGAATTCATTCGATATATAATTGCAGTTTCAGAATAATATTCTTTACCTTTTTGAAATATATTTGCAGTTATCTTTCTAGCTTCGTCTTCAAAAGATTCAAAAACTGTAATTGATACTTTTCCGGGAGAAACTATTTTTGGGACCATTGGAGGTCCAAACTGTAAAAATTTAGAAGCATGAGTACATATTTCTGGAGAGGATCTATAATTATAGGTGAGCCAATGAGTTTGCGCCCCGAATTCTTTTATATATTTTTGTACGTTTTCTGGTTTTGCTGATCTCCACCCATAAATGGAATTATGAGTTACAATTCCATTTCCTATAAAATTATGAGAATGGTTTACGTCTATATCATACAAAAATCCAGTATACAAATCTTTATTTAAACTTACTATCGTATCCATTTCTATAGTATTGTTTTTATAAATAAAACAACTCATTCCTATTATGAGATTTGATGCAGGAATTTTTGCTAAAGAAAATTCTGTGAGTTTTCCGCTTTCTATTTTATTTATTTTTTTTGCTTGAGATATGTAATGTGGAAATTCTGTAGATAAAAATAAGTTATCAAATAATTTTTGTGCATTTTTTCTTGTATCTATATTTAAAAATAGTTTTTTTATACTTTCGTCATCGTATCCTGTATTAAGGTTTCTATAAGAAATTTGAAAAGCCCAAGTTGGAATCCCATATTTTATTGAATAAAAATATTCATGATATTTAGCTTCTTTTTCTTTTTTGAATACTCCCAAGATCCAAAGAGCATCCCCCAGATTTTGATTTAATATTACTGTAAAATCGTTAAACATCCCTCCTGTTAATCCAATTCTATAGCCTAAATCTTTTTTATATATAAGATACACATAAAATGATTTTGTCATCGATAATTTATTAAATCCTGCAAAATAAATGTGGTTATAGGAGGAAGTTAAAGTAAATCCTTCTTTTGTTGTTACAGTTATAACTGGAAAATCTTCCACAAATTTCTGGTATCGTCCAGTTATATTTCCCATTCCGCTTTTTCCAGATCCCGTCGCACATCTTATCATGCAGTCTTTTTCATTAAAATCTTTAAACTGTTTTATCCCGTTTTCAGTTTCTATAACTGTTTGTTCGGTCACGCATTGATTTAAATCTCCTACAACAAATATATCTTTTGTTATAGTTGGATCATATAATAATTTAATTATATCATATTGACATGTACTAGTATCTTGAAATTCATCAACTAGTATTGATGTCCATAAATGTGTAAAATAATATCTACAATCATCTTGTTTTAAACAATTTAAAGCTAAAACTAAAAGGTCATCAAAATCGCAAGCATTATTTTTTTGTAAAATTTTCTGATATCTATTCAGAATCTCCATAAAAATTTGTTCATTTCCATTAAATTCTTGTAATGCATTTATTCCTTCTTCTTTAAATTTACTAATAAATTTTGAGCATTCTTCTACAGTTAACTCGTCTTTTTTCATTGCTTTAATAACGGTTCTGATTATCGATTCCGAATCCGAATCATCGTAAATAGAAAAAGGTGATTTTAAATAAGTATGGTGTAAAAATTTTTTAATAATTTTCACACACATTGAATGTATCGTTGATATTTGCATTGCTGAGACATCAGTATATTTAGAAAGCCGATCTAGTATTTCTTTAGCTGCTTTATTCGTAAATGTGATAGCGCAAATATTTTCTGGTTTTGTACCAGAATCTAAAAGCAGACGAATTTTAGCAATTAGACATCTAGTTTTTCCAGACCCGGCACTTGCATTGATATATGTTACTGGGCTAGATAAAATAGCGGAATACTGTTCCGCATTCAATCCATAATTTTTTTCTTGGGGATTAGAAATAGGGGGGAAAAATTCTTTATTGAAGATATTATTATTCTGTTGACGTATCATCTTCTAAAGTCTCGCATTTATTACATAGAGTTTGTATCCACTGCTTATTTCGGGTTATTCCAGGGCTCCCACATATTTCACAAGTTTTTATAGATAATATTTCTGCAAAAGATATCAAATCCCGTACAGTATCGTCTCCACCTTGAATATAAAATCTAAGTTCTCCAAACTTTTCCTTTATTTGTTCTACAATAACTTGTTGGCATTTTGTAATATCGATATGATGCTGGATGGAACAACACAATGCGTCAATAATATTATACCATCCATCTCCACACTCGATCCCATAATATTGACATGGGGATATTAGATACTCTGGACCAGATTTGTCTGCAAAAATTTTAGGATATTTATCAAACAATTTTTTTGTGTTATCTTTATTCATTATTTTCTAATAATTCAAAATATGTAGAATATCTATCATTATATTCTAAAATCTCTGTACAAATAGAACCCTCAAAAATAATTAAATCACCTTTTTTAAAATCAATAAATTTCATAATTAGATAAAAACTCACTAAATTTTAAGTAGTTAATATATCATCAAATATAATTGGTATAATATTTTTGAATTCCCTTAACATAGGAATAGTTATTTCTAACATTTGAGGGTGTGGCTTTCCCACTATTCCTGCGGCTCTAACATTAAAAAAATGCCGCCATTCTCTTAAATTTGCGGTCATTATTAGTTCAGTCTTCAGCGAGCTAGGCAACACAGACCGGGCTTCTTGGGGAGTAGATCCGTTTTTTATTAAAAAGAAATACGCTCGTTCAGCTTCAATACAAATATTTTCCCAAACATTATAAGAAGTAGTACCTTCATTCCAATAGCAAGGTTTTATAAATTCTATGTTTTTTTCTTTAGAAAAATTGTAATATCGAGTTGATAATTGAGAAAAACTTGCAATACGATGTCGTGTAATTTCTTTTGATATTCCACAATCACATATTATTTTTACCGAAATAGATTGATGTTCAAGCACTGATTCGTGCTTATTTTTAATAAGGTTCAATACAAAAGTTTTGGAAGATTCATGGGTTATTTTAGCTTCTGATTTATAGCATACTCGACCTGCAATTTCTATAAATTGCAATATTTTTTCCCCATCAGGATTTCCAAGAATAGAAAAACTTGGTTTAATGACTTTCATTTATCGGTCCAAAGTATTTCTTGCATCATCAATTATCTCTTTTAATCTTTCATTTTCTTCTTTTATAGACTCAAATTCTTTATTAGTATAAGAAGTGTAATTTTGCGCGATAATATAGTCAATCAATCCTTCAACCCAATCTTCTCGATTGGCAATATTTAAAAGTTCAAAACGTTCTTCTAAAGTTAAAAGATGGTTCTTAATATAAATCAAATCTTTAAGATTTTGCATTTCTATCCCCCCATTCTGTAGATTTGTTTTTCTTCTTTTTATTTCCTAAGCGAGTTTGTTTACGACGTAATTTATCCAATTCTAATATTTTATTACGATATTCCAAGGACCCAGATTTTGATTTACGTAATTCTTTAATATCATTTAATAAAATATTGATATCCTCTTCAATTGTCATTGCGGATAATCCTCAAAAAGATGTTGGAGGGTCCTACTCCCAAACGGGAGAGGTCTTCAGATTTTAAATTCCATAAAATTATAATCGATTTATTTTTATCAAAATTTGAAAAAGAACATAAATGATCAATCCCATAAGAAGCAGAGAATATAAGAGCATTTGTGTCATCAACTAAAATTGGTACTTTAAATTCATCTAAAATTTTTCGTATGGCTGAATCTAAAATTCCTATATCAATATTTGATGAATCAAATAAAACATCTTCTTGAATGCATTTCTTCATATAAGAACATACTGTGTTTATACTAATAGAAGATTTAAATCTATAAGCAACCGATATAGGTTTAACAGAAGAAATACCCCCTCGATTTTTTCTTACAAGTTGAAATCTGTTTAATCGAGTCATTTAAAAATTACAAATTACTTTTAAAGCACCAAAAATAAACGCCACAACAAAAACTCCAATTCCCCATTTAACCCAAAGGTTTTGAATCCTTTGAAAATGTTCAATAGAATCCCATTTTTTATTTTTCCAGGCAATATCATTACCTTTAAATCCAAAATACAAGTAAAAACAAATTAGCGCTATAGTCCCTATTGGAGCCGGAAGAAAAGCTAAAGGAATAATACATAAAACGATCCAGCAACGATGCACTAAGCCCCAGATAAGTGTGAGAAGCAAAGCACCCCAGTTAAATCCTCTTAATTCCTCTGGTAATACTGCAGTTTGAGTCCCCGAATCATTCATAGTATGTCCTTTCTAAATTTGATTTTATTTATCTTAGCATTCTCCTTAAGAAATATCCACAACAGTCCGCAAATATTCAATGCCAAATAAGCTATTATTACCCATACACCACCGGGGCGCAATATCACTACTTTGAGGCTATTAAGCGTCAAAATAACAATTGTAGTTATAATAGCCATTAAGCAATAGATCTTTATTAGACCCATATTTACCTCTTTCTCGTTTGTTACAATCCCCAGCAAACTATTTGTTCTGCCCATTTTGGCTTTTCACATTTTACCCAATTACCTCGATATCTATCCTTTCTTACCGTGCTTCGTTTTAAGAAATATGCCCAATTCCCTGAATTGTATTACCCCAACAATTGCTACGAAAAACACAGCAGAAATAATGGTTAGGGTTGTATGACGACCGGAAAAATAAACTAATCCAATCCCTGATAACAATAAACCCAATCGCAATAGATTTTTCATATTTTATCCTTCTCTGAGATCAATCGACGGGTCTAGTATTTCCCATTTTACTTGGGGTTATCCTTTTTACTTTTGGTAAAAATGACTGCAACTCTTCCATTAACTAGCTTTTGCATCATATCTCTTTTAATTACTTTTCTAATAATTTAAAAAATTCTTCATCTTTCTGTTTCCAATGTGTATAAAGAATAAGATCCGAAAGAGGAATTTCTTGATATAAACAATTTCTTCTTTCTTCCCAAAGAGTACAAGGTTTGAAGGTTCCACAGGGTCTATTTATATCTTCCTGAGCAAGCCAACGATTTTCTTCTCCTTCTCGAATACACATATGTTTCTTATCGTGACTTAAATAAATTTTCATAATTTATTCCTGTAAGATAAGAGAGCGGTTAGTAGAAAAAATGCTTCGTTCACCGCTCCGGTTGCGAACCGTTCGTAACTCTTATAAGGTTTATTTATTCCTTTTCTTTTTAGATGTATCATCTTTAAAAGATTTTTCTACTTCCTGCATTGTGGAAGTTTCATAAATAATCCCACTGCCAATATCATTTGACGTAGCCGCTCTACCTTTTGCCATTGTTTGATAAAAAGAATTTGATAGTTTTGAACCTACCAAATTATAATTAGTTGCTGAGGAATAACTTATAGACATAGCAGAATAAGTCCCTGTTAAGGCAGGAGCCATAGCTCCAAGATCTATATTATTGGCTGCCCAAGCAATCCCTTTAGTAAGAATTTCCTGTGCCGCAGTATAATTCTGCTTTTCAGCTTCTTCTTTTGCAGCTTTCTGGATTTTAATAGCCTCAATAATTGCCAATTGTTCCCGGACAGTTTTATTCGCTATTTTGGAAGTCTTGTCTTCTTTCACATATTGTATTTTTGCGGTAGCTGAAACAGATTGAGTAACTTTTGTTTCTACATCTAAATAATCAACAATAATTTTACAAACAGAAGTTTCTCTAGCACACACCGCCTCTGTAGCCTTAGGAACTTTTAATTTCATAATAATATGTTTACTTTCTCCAGCAAATATATCGTCTATAGAAACATCAAATTTAGAAGGAGTAATTAAACGATATCCATTTTTTTGCTCGCATTTATACTCACTTAAAAGTTCCGTAAAAGACATATTAGAAGAGGGGGATAACCGTATTTTTATGTTTTGACCATAAAGAGATAACAATCCCCCTAGTTCTGCAGCAAAAGCACTATTACAATCTAAATCTTCTTTAATATAAAAATTATTTCCTCGACCCGTTGTAGAAATAGAGGACATAAGATCTGAATCAAAATCTGAGCCATATCCAAATGTAGATATAGAAATTGAGGGGTTTATGGTTTCTACAAGTTTTATAAGACTATCACGATCACATGTTCCACAAGTGGGCTGACCATCAGTTAAAAGTATTATTCTACATACTTTAGATTTATCTGCTGAAATCGATCGTTCAGTAGCAAAAGTAATAGCTTCACTAAGATTAGTTACACTAGATGCTTGAATTCCGTCTATCTGCTCTTTTGCATATTTTTTGTTCGCATCTGTCATAGGAACAGTAGATGTGACTTCTTGAGCATTGCTAGCAAAAGAAATAATACCTAAGCTATCATTTTCTGTAAGATGATCTACTAACTTTTTAACTGTGGATTTTACTTGAGAAAGTTTAGTTCCTATCATAGAACCTGAACAATCTATTGCAAGAATCAGGTGTAATGGAATGCGCTTGGACATGTCCCGGGCCGGGGCCTTGAGAATGACATCAAGATGGACATCACTTTCTTTTTCAAAAGATACTTTGTCAAAATCGAACAACGTTGAAATTTTAATCATAAAAACCTCCGGGTTTGATTTACTTCCTATCTCAGGCTGGACTGCTGATGATAGTAAATCCACAACTGATAATAAAAAGTTCATCTAATTTTTGTATAAAACCAGCGATCGCTTCAAAGACCCTTTAGCCTTGAACAAGATCTATTCCTTTTTGCCAATCTCTTATTTCCTTCATCATAGTTTGCAAGGTGATTTTAGGCCCCTTAATACAAAATTCACTTGCAAGAAAAGTTTTAGTTTCTGTCCATTCAATGTCTCGACCTATAAATTTCGAGTTTGTCAAGAAACTACGAGCGGTTCCTCTTGCTAGAGCTCCAACATTTAGGGTTATAAAACCTCTTTCTGTTTTTGATTTTTCTTCAAGTTGAGGTTGGTATTTTCCTTCCTCATTTACCCACCTGCCATCTTCACACTTCATAACCCAACCACAACTTCCCTTTTTTATCGTCTTTGGTAAGAAATTCTTCAGGCATACTAACCCCTTTCCTTTTTTGAGATATTCTTTCCCTTTCGAGTTTCCACAACGTGAACTGTTTCATTGATCAGCCAACCTACGATAAATCCTATAATTATACCAAAATAAATAGGAATTATATTATGCATCCTTCTTTTTTACTTTCTTATACGAATTTTTAAGATTAAACGGATTCTTTTCCCATTTCTTTCGCGCTCGCTCCATTTTTTGCAAATATTTTTCATATTTTTTCATAAAATCAACATAAGTGCAACCATTCTTTATATCCTTAGCATAAACTTTTTGGTAGAACGTTACAAGACGTTGCTTGATCAAATCTAAATATTCTGCTATAGGATCATCCGTATAGTTACATGCCTCGAAGATTTCACATCTGGCACAATGGAAACAACCTTTCTGCTCTTTCTTTTTATTACCACCACATATCGGACATGTATTAGGATAAATTCGAGCTAAATTCATAATTGCTCCACATTATTTTGACCATAATTTTTTTAAAAGTTCGTATCGTGATGTTTTATTTATTTTAGGTACAACTTTCTTTTTATTTTGTTTTTTTGAGGACCGGTGTTTTAAATCTGTTCTAAATACTTGATTTGTCGGGACATCATTCCAACTTTTATCCCAATCCCATAAATGTTCCAGATATTTTACAGAATATTCATTAATTTGAGGGATATTTTTTTTATTTTTTCTTTTCTTTTGATTCATAAGGTTCAATTCCAAAAACATCTTTTTTATTTGTAGATTCTAAAGTATCTTCTACTATTTTCATTGCTTCAATTTCATCAGGACCCGATATTTTTACTATAACCTCATCATCAGTTTCAATACATTCTGCGATAAGTGATAATACACTTTTGAGACTTATTTCACATTCTTTATGGATTAAAATTGCCTCAGTAAGATTCATTTTGGAAAGTTTAGCTACAATAAAAGCAGAAGGTCTGGCATGTAAACCATATTCTAATTTTACTTTTATAGTTTTTTCCACCTTGCTAATTTCCTTTTTTACTTTATTAAAACAATGAAAATATACGCTTTAAATCCACAACCGAAACTTCATTAACGTTTTCTCAATTGCTTCCGTCACCACAAATGCCGTCTCGCGTTTAATCTCCAGGCATATTGCTTTTATTATTTCATTGGCCGTTGGGTTTCTATCATCTACCAATGACAAATAAGTCCTAGCCTTCTTAAAATCTGAATCGAAATCGGGGATGCTTATTTCCCATGTTCTTATTACCGTTTCACCTGAGTATCGCTTACCTTGAAAATGTGCCCCAAACAACTCTAATTGTTTCAATGTTAAAGGCTCATTAGGATCAGAGAACTTTAACGCTGTTTGATTTTTGTCATCTGTTTGGCTCTTATCATCAGTAATAACTTGCTCATACTCGCTACATGGTGTAGTCATAATTTTTTTCCTAAGATGTTTTAAAATTTCATTATTCTCTTGAAAACGGCTTCTTTTTTTCTATGTCTTTTATAAGAGAATCAATTTCACTTTGTATTTTATAAATTTCAATGCTATCTGGTTTGCTTGCAAATCGAGCTCGCTTGCCATCTTTCTTTTCTTCATCCCACTCAACCCAATCTAAAATAAATTTTAATTGTTCCGCCATAGTAGAAAGTAAATTAGTCTTCTTTTTTAAAACTTCCAACACATTTTCAGTATCAATTTCTTTTCCTTTATAAAAAGAATCATACATAGATTCTTTTATAACTTGTTCGATTTCACGACCCGACAAATCTTTACTGTTTTTCACTAATTTTTCTATATCAAATTTAACAGGATCCCTTCGAACTTTTTTAAGTTGAATATTATAAATTTCAGATTGCTCCGATGGAGACGGAAGATTAACAAAAAACTTCTCGTCAAAACGTTGAATCATTTCAGGTGGTAAATAAGCTATATTATTTGATGTGGCAACTGTAAAAACAGGTTTAACACAATCCTGCATCCACGTAAGGAATGTACCCAAAATCCGGGCCGTAACCCCAGCATCACTAAAAGAAGAGGATTGAGATCCTGCAAATCCTTTTTCAATTTCATCTATAAAAAGAATACAAGGAGAAATATTCTCTATCATTTGTAAAACTCGGCGAAGATTAGATTCACTTTCTCCAACTCGAGACGAAAAAACTTTTGATGGGTCAAATTGTATTAAAGGTAGTTTCCACTCATTTCCTAAAGCTTTAGCTGCAAGAGATTTTCCGCATCCAGGTAAACCTATTAAAAGTACACCTTTTAAATTTGGGAGACCGTATTCTTGTCCCTTAACCGTCCATCCACCCGAACTTTTTCGAATCCATTCTTTAAGTACATCCATTCCACCTATATGATTAAATGTTACATCCGATTCTATAAGACTTAAAAATCCAGTTTTAACAATAGCAGATTTTTTAAATGATCGTATAAAATCTATATCAATCTTTCCGTGAAGCTGCCAACTTTGAGTAAAAGCTTGTTCTATTTCAAATAGTGTGAGCCCTTTAAGATTACTTATTACTTCTTCTGATGGACGTTCTTCATCTGATAGATCCATTCCTGCAGTTATAGTCTCTACTTTTTCTCGAGCAGCTTTTTCAGTAGTATCAAAAAATACGAGTTCACCCATTCGTTCTAAAGGTTGTGGAATGGAAATGCATTGTGACACGAATACCATACTTATAAGAAATTCGGTATCCAATTGAAACCTACCGAGTATATCTTTAATTTTTCTGATTACTTGTTTATCATTTAAATCACAATCCAAAAAGATATAAGTATCGTTAGCTTTAACTTCTTTAAATTCCCAATGAAGAATGGTGTCTAGAACTTCAATATCAGTTTTTCTGGAAGCAATTTTAGGTTGATATTGCGTGGATAAAAGATCATCTAGTGGAACTAAATTAGTAAGAGTTTTACTGTAAATGAAAAAATTATGGGCTTTATTTTCGTTTAAATAATTTAATAATTCTATATCATTTTCACACACAACAAAAATAAGCGGTCTATTTCCTAATAGACAATCATTAATTGAAAGCATTTTTAGTTCCAATCACGGATATAAAACACACTCTTAAGTTTTTCTTTTAAGAGTGTGTTTTTCGTTAAAAGGAAAATACCCCAGCACACTCGGGGAAGACTCTTAAAAAATTAGCTGTTACGGATGGAAATATGAATATCTCCATTATCCAAGACTTCTTCATAAACTTGTGATCCCTCAGCGATAGCTTGATCTCGAATAAACTTTCTCTGATATGAGACCATAATTTTTTCTACCGCTGTCTTATCAGATGAATCATAATTAATTTCACCTTTAGCACAATTAATCGACATAGGATAGGCAGCTTGGATAGATAGAGCATCGGCCCCGACAGCAGAAAACTTATACCCCATTTCGGTTAAGGTATCCTTTAAAATCGACATATTACGAATTTCCGTGTGTATTACAGCTTTCATAGACATAAATAAGCCTCCGTAAAAAATTGTTTTTAATTAGTTGTTAATGTGTGTTTCCTGATATGCCGGGACATGGTCCTTATCCTTGTCTTCAGTTACTTTTCCAAGTTTCTTGGCCAAGTCCCGAAGCTTAAAACATCTTTCACTATGTTCTAAAGATTCTAGCTCAACTTTTGATCCGTCCTTTTTAATGATAATGTCTGAGTCTGGAAATGACATTTACTGCTCCTTTCTAAAAGATTTTAAGTTTTTATGTGATTTTCACATTCATTAATAGATTTTATAAGAGTTTGCTGTAAAAACGAAATATCATAATTTTTTTCCGCAACAGATAAAAGCCACGGAAAGATTCGAATAAATCTTAATAATGCCAGCCCAGTTGGATTCAATTTATGATCATTTTTCCATTTTGAAATTGTCCCTTGAGGAAGATTAAGAACTCTTTCAATGTTTGCTAAAGAATAACCTTGATCAACAATAAACTGAATAATTGCTTTTAATGATTTTTTTTCTGATGTTGAAATGGCTTTATTTCGACTCTCTTTATTTGTTATATCAATTTCTTCCCCACATTTTTTGCACACAGTAATAATCTGCTCATAAACAGCGTCTTCCCCCAAAGGAATGCTTATTGATACGGGATTTTTAACAACATTAACTTGATCCGAACCACAAACATTACAGATTATTTTATTTTTTTTAAATGCGCTGGTGTTTATTGTTTTCATAGAGTTGTACTTTAGAATGTTAAATAGACTTTACTCGCGGATTGAGCTTTCCCATTATATTGTTCCTTATATTATATACTTTTATAATAAAAAATTAAAGATTATTTTCAGAATTTAAAAGTTCGTAAAATTTTTTAATTTTATTTTTAAAAAAACTATACAAAATTATATCTTGATTACACAATTTTTTATAATTATAAATTACTCCATCTTTGGTAACGGTTTCTTCATCTAAATGAATTGAATCTTCTCCTATATTTTCATATAAAACTTCTAATTTATCTGTAGCAATGGGATATAAGGATGAGGGAATTGATACTCCATATAATCCATATCCAAACTCTGTTTTTATAACAGTATGTTCTTTTGATTTTTTAATTAAAACCAATTCCCCTTTATTAATATTCATAAGAAATCTTTTTTGTATTCTCAACTTTCTTAGATTCTACTATCCGTTTCTTTTCTGCCCATCTAAAGCCAAAACGCTTCATTTTTTCTTTTATATCATCCCGTATATATGTAATAAACATATCAGATACTCCGAAATACGAGGCTATTGATCGATTTGTATGACCTTTTCGCATCATTTTAAATATTTTAAGCATAGTTACTTTTATAGTTATGTTTTGATTTTTTCGATGTGTTAGTTTATAAATTTTATTATGTTTCTGTAGCCAATCTTCAAACAAATCAAAATCAAAATTTATACCATCTATTTGATCGGTTGTATTATTAATAGATAAAGTAGTTTCGTAATCCGGAGCACATTTTACAGTAAATTGAAAAGTATCAATACTGGAAACAGAAGTAGAGGTTGGAGAGTCTTGAAAAAAAGAGGTTATTTCGTGGGAACGGACTTTATGCTCATTAGATTTTTTTTGCTGACGAATCATATTTTTAATTATCGTATATACATAGGTGGATATTTTTACTTGGGTAGAATCATATTTTTTAAGAGCATCTTGAGTTACAAATCTAACGTAAAAGTCTTGAAAAAAATCTTCTATATTATGGATATTCATATGATTTTTTAAACACAACACATATATTATTTTTTTTATTTCACTATCATTTTTGGATATAAACGCGTGTGGGTCAGACGAAAAGACCATTGATAAAACTCCTTGAAGATGAGAATTTTTACTTAATGTCCCGGTTTACTTTTTGATTGAGTCGCAGTTTTTTGGAACCGGATTATTTTTGATTATTTTAAATATAATTTCCGCCACAAAAAAAGTCAACCTAAATTTTTATTTTCTGGATTTGAAAAATTATCCGACGCAGGATTTAATTCATTTGCTTCTTTTTCATTATCCGACAACACCCGTTTCATCAAGTCTTCAGTATACTCATTTGACGGAAATATTTTAGTTTGATCAAAAGATAGCTGAAACTGTATCTGATTAATATCAGAACCCCACGGCTTAAGCCGTGGGAGTAGTCAGTAATTGCAGAATCGGTTGGTTTTTCTGCACCATAAGAATCCCAACCATTTTCAAGTAACCTAAAAGAAATTATTTTTTCGCGGAGTTTTGTAAATTTTCTATTGGATTTCATTTTTTATTTCTTTAAAATTAAAAAGCGACCGAGATTTTAATTTTCATTGTCCGTGAATGCAAAACAAGAAAATTTAAAGGCGGGACTTAAATAATCCCGGTCGCTCCAGAAGGAGTTATTATGCTTGTTTTTAAATATAATTCTTGCCACAAAAAAAGTCAACCTGTTTTTTTATTATTTTTTATCAGGGGAATAGGTCCAAATTTCTGAACCTTTCTGAATAATTAAATGTTTGAGTTGATTGATTATATGTGATGCCCCATTTCTTCATAAATGCGAGCATATCTTTCTGATGCCATTCAGTCGATGACGCTGATGCTTTGAGTTTGTGTAATACTTGGCTAGTCGGGCAATACCATACTTCAAAAGATTTTTCTCGAGCCATAAGACAAAAATCACTGTCTGAAAAAATAAGAAAATATCTTTCATCAAGTAACCCTATTTTTTCAAAAACAGAATTTTTTATCATTGCTGATGCAAAATTAGTCCAAGTTTGTTTTTTAGGAAATCTGCAATCCCCTTTAGACATACTTCCCGGTTCATGGACCCCCCCAGGAAAAAGCTTGAGTACACCACCAAAACGGATCCTATCTAAATTGTCCGGATCTCTTTGCATCGATCCTGCAATTCCGGTTTTTTCACTATAAGAGAGTTGTTTTATCAGCTCTTGTTGCGTCCCCTCTAATACAATTGTATCAGAATTTAATAACCAAAAAAACTGACCAGAACCTTTTTTTATTCCTGCATTAACTGCCTTAGTATATCCTATATTCTGACCTGGAATATTATTGTCTTCAATTATTAAATTATAATCTGTACAATTTTTTTCTATAGAAGCCACACACTTTTCTAAATCTTCTTTATCTTGATATGAAACTATTATTATATCAGTGGTAGCCATGTTTGATTCCTTTTTAGGTCGTTTATAAAAGTTTTTGTTTTATTAAAGTCCGTAGAATCTGGCCAAGGCCAAGAAACTATCCGCTCTTACACGTATGTCCGAGATAATCAAATCATAACCAGACAAATCCCGGACACGAATTTTTTTTATTGCTCCGCTATAAAATTCGTTATTACACTCACTTTTTAAAAATTCTATAATATCATTTATTTTTCTAGAAACCGGAAGGGACATCTCTCGAACTGTGTAAATCAATTCTCCGTCATCCCCCATCTCTATTTGTGATTCTGACTCTGATTCTTTAACTGGTTCTTCAATTTCAGATTCTACTATTTCAATATTTTCTATTACTTTTTCTACGACTGGGTCTTGAACTATTAAGGGCTCAATATTTTCTTTAATATTTGTAGGAGAAACTTTTGTATCTACTGACATCAATCTATTAATTGCAGTGGGCGCTTCATAATTTATATCAAGATTTAAGTTTCTAAGTTCTGGATGTTCTTTAAAAAAATTATGTTCAACATGCCAGGAATCACCATATTCAGCATCTATTACTAATGGCACAGGCCAATGAAATTTATCCTGCAGAATATCTTGCAAGCACATAATTTTGTTAATTACTGGAATACATTGATCTAATTTATCATTATCAATTTCAAAGACCAACTCATCATGCACTGTAACTAAAAGTTTAATACTATTTTGTAAATTATTATTATATATCCAATTTTGAACTCGTACCATAGCTATTTTACAAATATCAGCACAAGCTCCTTGAATTTTAAAATTTACGGCACATCGATCGGCGTGTGCCATTTGACGCTCATCTCCAGAATCATACATTTCATGAAGGGGACGTCGTCTCCCGAAGGAAGTTTCTGCATATTTCAGTTTTCTTGCAAGTTTAGTTTCAGTATCGATCCAGTTTTTAAGTTTTGATAATTTTTCAAAAAATGTTCCAATAATACGTTTAGCTTCATTAAAAGGTATATGAGCATTTTCAGATAATTTTGTTACTCCTCCACCATATAAAATCAAAAAATTTACAGTTTTTGCAATTTTCCTTTCAGATTTAGAAATGTCTTTGGCTTCTTTATTATACACAGCACAAGCCGTAGCCGTGTGCATATCAGCTGATCCGTGTAAAAATTCTTTAATCCACACAGGCTCATTAGAAAGATTTGCTGCTACTCGAAGTTCTTCTCCGGAAAAATCCATAGCAAGAATTTTTTTCCCCGGACGTGCAATAAATGACCTTCGTATATCAGGGAGATTATCTGACACTTTATCTGAATCGTTAGCAGGAATAGATTGAACATTAACCCCACAATATCCGTCAAGTTTAAGTCCCATTCCCCCGGGGGAAGAAAATCTTCCTGTATCTGTTCCATTCTGATTAAATCCTAGTTTTATACAATTATTTTCATCACAATTTATTAATAAATTAGTGACATAAGTTCCTAGTGATTTATCCAATTCTCTATATTCTACTATCTTTTTAACGATTGGATATTTATCTGCTATTTTTTTAAGAGTTGCATCATCAGTTTTATATTGTCCACTCTTAGTCTTATCTTTTTCAGGATAATCAAATTTAAGATCTTCAAAAAGAATTTTTCCAAGTTGTTGAGTTGAACCTAGATTGAAATCTTTTTTGGCTAAAGCTTGAACTTCTTTTTCTATATTACCCAAAATTTTCGTGGCTTTTATTTTTTGTTCTTCTAAATATGGCTTGTCTATGAGTACCAAATTTTGTTCCATCTGCATTATTACGGGGCACAATTTCTTTTCTATGGCATAAATATTTTTCTGGGAAATTATAATTGGATGATTTATAAAAAAATTGTATAAACCAAAAGTATTCATCGCATCGGGTGCGGCATAAAGATACCCGCTACTAGGCGGGGTAAAATCAAAACGGGTAGTACCACCGGTAGCTTTTTTAAAATCAATTTGAGGACGTTTAAGAAGGGTATCCCCTAAAGTTTTAAGATTGTTTATTTTCTGTCCCGCATCATATAGACGGGCAAGAATAAGTACATCTTCAAACATAGACGGATCGGAGACAATTATACCGTAATTTTTAAGGAACTGTAAATCAAATTTAGCGTTGAAAACTAAAATTACACAACACGAGCATAAACGACGAATTTCTTCCAAAACTTCTTGTTCTCGAAGATTATCTTCGTTTCCTTCCTGGTGGTTTATAGCCACATATATTCCATCGTCTTCGTTTATAGCAAGGGCTATACCCACTATTTTTTCTATGGGGTTGCCGTTTAAATCTAATCGTGTATTAAGACCGGTGGTTTCAAGATCGAGTGCACATCGCCCATTATTGATTCCTTGGTCTATGTAGGAACGAAGATCTTCTATAGATTTACATAGTCGAATATTCTTTCCTTTCATCCACGGAAGTTCTGCAACAGCAGAACGCATGTTTTCTTCAATAAACTCGGTTAAAGTCATGGTTTGAACTTCAGATGTTCCCATTTACTATTCCTCTGTTATTTCTTCTAAAAGATCAAAATATTTTTTTGTTTTGGTTTGCCAATGACTATAAAGAACTAAGTCTTTTTTATTAACTAATTTTACTTTATACCCTTGTTCTTTAAAATTCTGTAAATTATTAGAAAAAATGGGTACAAATATACTACTAAAATTAATTAAATTTTCTTCAGCAATTTTTTCTAATTCAGGAGGAATTCCTTCTTTTATGATTTTGTATAAAAATCCTGTTTCACTTCTATTATCATATACAAAAATCACGTCATCTTTTTTACATTGTTCCCAACTTTCTAAATCCTTTCGATCAAGACCGTCTTTCATAAGGCTAATGTTCCTTTTACTTCATTAATTTTATTTTGTATTTTTGTTATACCATCTAAAATTTTAAATCCTTGAAAATCCTGATACTTAAGAAGATACAATGCTACACAAAAATTTCTATATTGTTCGAATTTAATTTTTCTTCGTAATTCCAAAATATGTTTTTCTATAAGATTTAACGCTATTCTAGTTTCGGAAATTTGAATTTTAGGGAATTCAAATACTGGTTCGTCCGGAATCGATGAAGTATCTATATGGTATTTGTTGATTAAATATTTTATAGCTTGTTTATAAGTAAATCTCTCCGCATCCATTGTAAATGAAATAACATTCCAAGTTTTTCTACATACCCAGCAGAAACAGGTTTTTGTACTGTTATATAACCTAGCAGAGGGTTTTGTATCTTTACCGTGAAAATGACATTGAAACTGAACTTCATTTGCTATGCGTGGGTCTAATTGAAACCGAACTCCATATGATAACATTACTTCAGCAAGTGGAACTTGTTCTATTACTAATTCCTTTAGTTTTAGTATATCCTTCATTTTCGTTCGAGTATTATTTTTTGTAGTACACAGCCATTTTTATTACATAATCTACCATATTCAAAATCTGTAGAAATTTTATTTAATGCTATATCGAATGGGCAAGTTATAATTTCTCCATTAGGAAAAATATTACCAAATCGACATGTCTGACACGTCATTTTATTTTGTGTTGTTTCAAGTATTCCTCTAGACGCTATATGAATCTTTTTTATTTTTCCATTATAAAAATTTAAAAAATTTTGTACAATTTCGCAATATTCTTCATTTGAAACTGTATCATCTGTATCTTTCCAAAAGTTCCCTGTTACTGTTATATCTCGAATAGACGATAAAAAGAATTGTTTACAGTTAAATGTCTCTGCCATTTTAGAAGCTATTAACAATTCTCCTATATTATTTTTTCGAAGCATATAAACTATTGTGACTGGTATATCCGAGGGCATAATATCTTTAAGATTTTTTTCTCCTGTAATTGCCCCTAAAACTCCAATTCTGACATCAACATTTTTAAGATTTATTTTTTCTAAAATAGAAAGATTTACTCCATTAGTATAAATAGTAGTTTTTAAATTTTTGTTTTGATTATATTTAATCATTTCTATAATATCTGGATGTAAAGTTGGTTCCCCTCCCATAAGTACAATTTTATGTATGTCTTTTGGAGCTCGATTAACTATATTCTTGTAATTATCAAAGGACATTTCTGAATTCTCTATACGGGATTCATAAAAACATCCCTTACACCTAAGATTACACTTATTGGTAATAAATATTTGCAAAGTGTTATATGGCTTAGGAATGATTTCTTTCCATAACTTTTTATTATAATGTAATATAATTTTTTGCATATTTAATCTATTGGAATTTCTGTTAGACCTTCATCTTCTGGTCGTAAGGTTCTGGTTTGAATAATATCGTGTATATATTTGGGGCCAAAATCTATTCGAGCTTCAAATGGATCAAAAGTACTTCCACGACGTTGAGCCAAACATGCTATTTTTATAATTTTTGCTTTTTTCATTTCTTCAGTCATATAAGTAGTAACAACAACATCTGCAGATCGTTCGGCTTCATTTGCATTAGAAAGAGCTGTAAGTTTAAACATACCCTCGGTTTTTTCCGCTTCTTTATAACCAGTTCTATTTATTTGAAAAGGACTGATAATACGAATTTTTCTACCGTTATCAAAACCTAAAGCAAGATTTTTAAGTTTTTTTATAATTTCATTAAGTTCGTTATTCCAGTCACTCCCACTTTTATCTCCGTGCATTAATCCTACATAATCTACTACCAAAAAATCCAGTTGCTTTCCTTGATCTTTTAATTGCGAGTCGTAATCATAAGCTAAAGATTCTAGTCTAGATGGAGTTAAATCTTCTATAGGTTGATACATATATAATTGACCGTAGTCCGGTTGATTAATAAAATGTTTTCCTGCTGTATCATAAAACTCATGTTCTAACTCGGATAACTCTCCTCCTATAATTTTTTCAATATCGATTTTTCCTATAAGATTTTTATATTTAGGAATATTAAGCCAATATGGATTACACGTATGAAGAGTATAAAAAGAGCGTCGCATTTCTTCAAAAGACATTTCCAAAGAAACAAACATCCCATTAAGCCCTTGAACAATTCCATTATAAGCTAGATTAGTTGCAAGAATAGTTTTTCCATGTTTTACAAATCCAGCTACTAGCATTAATTCGCCAGGCTTCAAACCTCTTGTTATACTATCCATTTTATCAAGAAAAGAATACATACTTAAAGTCACACCGTGATCAGTTTTACTTTTTTGATATTCTTGCATTAATTCAGAGCGGTCTTGTTCTGTTCTAATATTTCCTTCTGTTTTAGTATTTAAATTTCTCATTCTAAAGTTTCGGGATTCAGAAATAAAATATTCTATAGCAGATTCTATACCTTTTATTTCCTTTTTCCCAGTTTTTAAACCTGAACTTGCTATTTGATATGTTTTCTGCATTAAATCTTGAAGATTATTTTTACATTGTTCTTCAAACTTATCTTTAAGGATTTCTTTATAATTAGATCGAATTTGTGCAACTTCTGAAACAAGATCTCTTAACGAGACTAATACTCCTTCGTTACCTTCTTTTTCGGCTCTCTTATACAAAAGAGTATAGGAAGGGATTTCTTTGTATTCTCTAAAATGTGCTTCAATCCAATGATATAATTTAATATAAGAGGGATCTTCTGCCTGTACTCTAGATGTTATGAATGCCCGATAATTTCTAACGAGCTCTTCCATTGGAACACTGGATTGTATATCGATTATTGATCTAAATACTTTTTTCATTTCATTAACTCTATATTTTCTAAAAGGTTGTGGCTAGATTTTTACTTTCACTTTGATTTTGTATAATATTTTGACTTGCTTTTAATTCTATTTGTTGGAAATGCTTATTGAATAACTCTAAAAGACCCGGGGATTGTTCATTACATGACGTCATATTTCCGAAACCACTACGGAAAAAAACCCAGACAGGTTTCTTTTCTTCTATACGGGTCCAGACTACTTGATGCATACCAGGAGCTAGGGCTTTATTATGCTCTGCAGTTTCGAATTCTAGTATTACTAAATCAAAATTAGTTAAAAATGAGAGTTTTTTAGGAGCTTCTTCTTCAATTCCTTGTGGGACATGAAAATCTTGTATCACATCAATTGATCGACTCAATAATATTTTGATATGACGAGAATCAAAACGATATTTCATCAACAAAGCTTTAATTTGTAATAGAAAATCGTCTGTGTTACCGGCGATTAAATAATTTGGAATTAAAGCCAGATCAGAAAAATTTACGTCCAAAAGAGGATCCAATTTATCTGGGTGCGTATATTGTCCTCCTAAACCCCCTAGGATGCTATTTTCAGACGATATAAGCCGGGAACAGTAGCAGAAGCAAGGCTGAGATACAAGCTTATCTATACCCGTCTGAGTGTGTTTTATAGCGGTGAGGTTATACCCTGAACCATCACAATATGGGCAAGGATCTTCTTCCATATTTTAATTATACACTTTTTTTAAAAAAAACTAAAAACAATTTTTAGAAAGATCTAAATCTTTTGATTCAGTAATTATTTTGTGAAAGGATTTTTAATCCTCAAATTTTGAAAAATCTATAGTACTAAAAGGGAAGGTTTCATATAATAATTCTGTTTTATAGACTCCGGGTTTCCAATTTGGCACACATTCTACCATTTCTTTAATTGTAATTTGTTTATCAAATAACTCATAATTTCCGGTGGGTAAATTATTATCTCGAAGAATTTTTAAAAAACTGGGAGATATTTTTTGTTGTTTTTCTTCCATTTTTTGTCGTTCCATAGGAATGCACATTCCGCAGTATTGACATAAATCTTTTTGATATCCAAATTCTGATGGATTTCTTTTCCACCATGTAGGTTCTACTTCCCATCCTTTAATTCCTAAAAGTTTTGCTATAGAAGCAGCTGTTTCACAAAAAAAAGCCCCGTCATTTGTTATTGTAGGGCACCATTTTCTTTGAAGCCAACAATCATCTATAAGAGCATTTCGTAGTTTTTCATTTTTTATTACATCTTTTATTGAAATAGTTAATGGCTGATGACTAAATTCCTGTTCTTGTTCTTTAGTGTGAGGATGGTAATGAACGTGTCCGAAAGTACGAAAAATATCATTTCCGTATTTTGATTTTTGGGGATCTATACTAGTCCATATTGCTACTTTATTAGCAGGATTTGGAAAATAGTGTCGTATAAGCTCACACGCTTCACTGAGATAAGGATAAAAAAGAGGTTCTCCACCTATAATTCCAATCCAACCAGGAAAATCTTTATAACTTATTAAAGCTTTTTCTACATCTTCAAGGGACATATGATAACGTTTTTTACCTAAATGTCTATCACATCGGGTACAATAAACACACTCGCGACCACAATAATAAGTAATATCAATCATACCAGCCCACATTTCTCTGATTGGTTTCATTTTTAATTCCTTTTAAAGATTTTAGTTTTTATAATTTTCCTTGCATAGAAATAAAATTCTTAACTCTTTTATCTTCTAATTGTTTACTCCACGAAAAGTCAGGAAAAGTTATAGGATTTTCTATTAATTCATCGACAGCAACTTTTACTCCAGGATGAGTGGGATGACCATAGTCATGCCCCGCTAAAATCCCCCCAATTTTAATCTTTTTATAATAGTTCAAAATATCTTTTTTTAACCCTTGATAGGTATGTACTGTGTCTATATAAACAAAATCTACTTGATCCGGTACATCGTTTAAAGATTGATCAGATTTTTTTTCAATGTGAATAATATTATTATATTTTGAAATTAAATTATAAAAATTTTTTCTTGCCAAGAACATATCAAAAGAAGACGTTGGATCGCTATCATCATACCCATTTAAAAAAGGATCTATACAATATGTTTTTATAATTTTTCCAGACTTAAGAAATTGTTCAGTGGATTCCCCATTATAAACCCCTATTTCAATCATAATTATATTTTGGGGTAGAGTCTCTATTAAGGATTGTAATGACCACATATCGCCCCGTACTAACGGATTATAACCCATTTATCTTTTCCTAATATAGTATCTAATTTTTTTGTCCTTCTTCCACACCAATTTTGTTCTATTTTTCCAAGATGATAAGATAAAATCTCAGTTTCTAAAAATGTGAATGATCTATCTCGAGAAAAATGCTCATAAAAAAATTGCGTGTCGCAATGAGAACATGTTAAAAACGATTCATTAAAAAACACCTCTTTTTTAAACATTTGAAAATATCCAACATTGGGATGAGGAAAATTCTCTGGTAAATTTTGTTGCCAACTTGGGGCTTTTCTTAAACTATTTATTGTAAAAATTTTTTCTTTAAAAAAATTTTTATCGTCAATAATTTTTCGCATAGTTCCATAAATAAAATCATTGTTAAGAATCCTATTTTTATCAAATTTTATATTATCTATAGCTATATCTGCATCTAGAGAGACTTTCCAGAAATCTTTATAAAAATTATTGTTATAAATATATTTTAAACACTCATTAAGCATTGCTGATTTGTTAAAAGAAGCATTATATTTTTTATATGCATCTGATATTACATATTTTATTTTATTTTCAGAACAAAAAGTTTGAGTTTCCACATCTTCATAAGATGTACTAATTATATAATCATCTAAAAAATTTTGGTTAATAGGATAAGTTAGAGCAAGTATATCCGCGTAATTAACGCAACAAGAAAATCCTATAACCTTCATATCGACTTTTCTTTTATAAAAATAGAAACCCCGTATCTATAGTTAATATTATCAAAAAAACAATTATATGTTTTATCATTAAGCAAATGAGTACGAATAAGCATATTTTTCATACATCTCGTATCATCAAGAATAATAACTTTTGTTCCATAATATTTTGGAAATTCAATTTCATATGTATGAGTAAAAGAAGAGGCGTCAAGCATAATTAAATCAGGTAAGCCTTTATTATCTTTTATTATCCAATCAATTCCATCTTCTTCTACTTTTTCCTGTTTAAGATATCCAATTTCTTCATTTACAATATTCATAACATTATTAAATGGCATTCTATTTAATGATCCAAAATGATTATCATAAAAAATTTTTATTTCTTCAGGGGTATTATAATCACAAAATTTTCCAGTCATTTTATTAACAGGAATGACCCAACTATAATTTTTATAATTTTCACAAAGTTTTTTAAATGGTTCTTTTTGAGGTTCAAGAGCATAAAGTTTTTTTATTTGCTTTTGTTCCAATCCTTGAAAAATACAATGAGTGGAACTTTCTCCTGTATGAGCTCCAATATCTACAGCTACGTGAATAAAATCAAATGACGACGCTTCTATAATTTTTCTTGCAAAAATATCATTTCCAATAAGCGTAACTGGGTGATGTATTGTCATAAAAACTCCTTTTGGAACTGTAGTTTATTTATCCCTAAAACTGATCCGTTGCTAATTTTTTCCAAATCATAAGAAAAGAATAATTGTCTGGAGGAAGGTCCTCCACAAGGTCTATCAAAGAAATTTCAAGATCTCTTGTTTTATCTAAAATATAATTTGGGGACATATCAATAATTAAATGTCGAGGATTAGACCTATAGCCTCTTTGTTTACATACATCTCTATATTTTCTTTCATTTGGCAAATCTAAGATTAATAAACCTCCGTTTTTTACTATCCGAACCCATTCTTTAAGAATTAATTTTATTTCAGATTCAAGAAAGTCTTCTAATACATGTGCCGAATAAACATAATCTAAACAACAATCAGAAAACCAATATAAATTTCTGCAATCTCCAAATAAATTCTGCGGAGCAGTTTCTATTACATTAATAGAATATCGTTCAGGCATATCCATACATATAGAATTAATCAATAATGGGTCTCCACCGAATCCTATGTCTAAGCCATTTAGTTGACTGAGAGATCCAAAATATTTCTCTATTTTTTGAACAGTTATTGAACGATGACGCCCCGTTTCAGAAATGTACTTGTAATCTTCTTTCATTAATCTGTCCTTTAAATTTTTCGTATTGTTCCAAAATTCCTTCAATTAATTCATCAACAGATATAGTTTCTGAACAGTTTATTTCAGGATGATAACAAGAGGGCCATGGTGACATTTTTCCATTTCCAAATCTACTTCGACAATTAAAGCACTCCGTTTTTACATTAATAATTTTTAGAAAATCATTAATGGTTTGAGTAAATTCAGCACTGTGCACAGTATAATATATTACTGTTGGCATTGGAATGGCTTGTAAAAGATGAGCCATTCCACCGTGATATCCTATGTACACTAATCCGTGCTGTGCTATTACAACAGTAGTTTGCATTAAATTTAATTTTCCGGTAAAATCTATATCAGAATTTATAATATTAGAAGCGTTATTTATTCCTACTATCATTGTTTTAAATCCCATTTGTTTTATTCTATCGTGGACTTCATTCATCCGTGGAAAAAATCTATTTTGCTGTAATCTATTATTAGTTTTTGAAGCTTCAAAAACTATAAATTCTCCGGAACAAACATTGCTTCCAAATTTTATTAAGTTTTCATTAAACCACATATCTCCTATTGTATCAACTTCATCAGTAATATTACAAGAATTTAAATAGTTTACAGCTATTTTTATACGCGGATTAATTTCATAAGCATCATTTAAATCAAAAATATTGTCATATGTTATACCAAGAATATCACGATCACGATAGATTCCATTAATATTTGGATTATTTTGTAAGACTTCAGGAAAATAAGTAGCCACATCTATCTTACAATCAGGAAATCTTTTTTTAAGGGCTTTTACACAAACAGTTAAAAGGAAAACATCCCCCATCGTTTCTCGTCTTTTTAAAAGAAAATGTTTCATATAAATTTATTTTATATCAGTTGAATTGAATAATATTCCCTTATCAACAATATTCTTAATAGGAAGTAATAATTGGTCTTTGTTCCACCCCCAATGAAAATCATAGCCAAATTTTTTTGTTCTTTCACTTTTTCTTTTTGCAAATGTTTGATTTCGTTTAAAAATATAATCTGAATCGTACATTTGACAATGAAAAGTGTAGATTTCTTTTTTGGATTTTAAATATTTATTACATTTAAATGTGTGACATCCGGGTCCATATTCTATATCGATATTTGGACTTATTAGTTGCGCCTTTCCATTATGTGGTTCTTTGCAAGACCTAAATTTCATTATTTGAAAAATAGTGTCTTTTTCTGGATTGCCCCAATCTGTTCCAACTAGCCATTGTGCGTTTAAATCAGCCATTGTTATATTATTTTCCGTATATTTATTTAAAAAGTTTTTTAACTGTGGGTGATCTATAATTTCATCGACATCACATATGGCAACCCAGTTTGCTACTCCTCTACTTTGTTTATAATCATTAGATTTTCTTTTAACAAAATCTAATTCATCAAAAGTATCCGTAAAATATTTTATAACTTTTATTTTATCATATCTCTTATAAATTTCATCACTACTATCTGTACTACCATTATCATAAAAATTGTATTATAATGATTTAAAACATATGGAAGAAGTTTTTCTTCATTATAGCAATATAAATAGGTATGTAAAATGTCCATAAAAATAATTCTCCTTTATTTCAAACAAATAATTTTAAATCTTTTAAATAGGTATCTTCTTCAACACAATCTTTATCTATCCCATAAAATTGGGATATGTCACGAATATCCTCGCAATCTGCCCGACCTTTTTGTATTTTTTCTTTAAACTCTTCTAGAGATCTATTTACATAATGATTTATTTGAATAAGAGAGGAACTGTGCGCGTTAAACGGACCACGAGTTTCTTTTCCGTTCTCATCTACACTCCAAAACCCTCCAATAAAATTTCCAAAATGAGGATTAGCAAAGGATATTGTATATTCAGGTCTTGTTATTACTTTACAATGTTTATCTTTAAAACATTTGGTATAAGATCTGATTTGAGATTTTTGCCTAGTTAAATGTCCGTTAGATCCAAAAACTTTCCAATTAATAGATAATCCAGCAATATATTCCTTTTCATAATTTTTTAAAAACTCTACCAAATTATTCGTTGATTTAGGAACAATAAATTCATCTGCATCAATAAACCCTATCCATTTAAATTCTTTTCTATTATTGTCTAAACAGTTGTTGTAGGCTGGAAGTTGTGGCCTATTTGTTCCAGGCCAATTATAAACTGTAATATTATCTTGATTTCCTAAAAAATCTTTTATAGATTCTTTAGAGTTATTATCGTAAAGAAAAATATGTTGAACCCCAATAGCTAAATGATGGTCTATCCATTCATTTAAATATGGATTTTCGTCTTTTGCAATACAACATATTGCTAAATCTTTCATCGCTTTTTTATTCCGACTTGATATTCTTTGAATAATAAATCATAGCTATTTATAAAAATATTCAGAAATGCATCTATTCCTGGTTTTGGGCCATATAAATCTTGCTTATACCATTCATAATCATCACAAATAATTATACCATTGTGTTTTAAAATTCTAAAAGATAATATCAAATCTTCTAATGTATCCCAACTTGTGTGCGATCCATCTATATAAATAAAATCAAACGATCCATCAATTTTTCTTAATTCAATTTGTGAATATCCTTTTATTTTTATAATCTTATCTTTATACTTTTTAGTATTATAATCAAAATTTTCTTCTGAATTTTTAAATCCGTCAAAATCTATGAATGGGTCTATTACAAAATTAGGCCTGTCTCCAATCCATTTTTCAAAATTAATTATATCGGTGGTATAAAATTCAGGATGCGAGGTTTTGAACATTAAAGTTTATCCCCGTCCTCTAAAAGTTCATTGAACAGATCATCTACTACATTTTCTTCCCCAGAACTGAAATCTAAAGCCCCTTTAGAAGTATCTCCAATAATTTCTGACGACAACTCTTTTTTTCCACTTACACGATCGATCACCCGCATATCAATCGTTCCTTTATTAGCAAAATGTATTAATAGAATATGATTTTGTATCGATCCTATTCTTTGCGCTCTACCAATAATTTGAACAAGATCCCCATAAGACCACGGCGTGTCATAAAATAAAACTACAGAAGCAGCTTGTAGATTTAAAGACTCGGCCCCGGCCATAGTAATAAAAATGATCCGACATTCTGGATTATTCAAGAATTTTTTCTTAGCATTATCCCGCTCTTGAGCATCTAAAACATCTCCTGTAATTTTTGAATATTGAATATGTTTTCTATCACATATTATTTCAAGATTAGGTATCCCCCTTTTAAAACGACTAAATACAATTATCTTTTCTGTAAGAAGTTCTTCAGTTAGTAATCTTTCAAATTCTATTTCTTTACTGGACTCACCCGGTTCTCCTATAAGCCCAGGCCCATTAGAGATCATTTGACAATATGTTAAAGCAGCAAGTTTCCCATGCTTTTTAGATTCCCCAGTTAAAAGTTTTTCATATTTCTCTTTCATATCCTCATACTTTTCTAAAATCTTCGGGTCCCGGGTCCCGGCCCTGACCTTGTCCGAGATCTCGAAAAAGTCCCGTTTTACATTTTCTTCATAAATGATTCCTTGAACAGCTTTTTTATAAAGAGCTTTCTGATCGGGTTCCATTTCTAGAATTACTTTTTTAGATATAATCGGCGGGAGCTCGGATTCGACTTCTTCTTTTTTACGAACCAATATATAAGGATCTATAAGTTTTTTAAATTGTTCAAGGTTCTTATGCCCTAAATGACCCTTGGTCAAATCTATTTGTGGTATGTATCGATCTTGACCATTTATTTTTAATTTTAATAATTTCTGATGTGTATAGGTACGAAGAAAGTTTGTGATCTTCCCAAAAAGACCGGGGACTATAACTGAATATATTGACCAAACTTCTTCAAGACTATTTTTTATAATAGTAGCGGAAAGACCATAAACCCGGGACGCGGACTGGGCTAGTTCTTGGGCAGCAAAATAAGTTTGAGTTTTTCGTCCTTTAAAAGCCGTCGCTTCATCATAGATTACGGTATAATTAGCCCCCAAAGCTTTTTTCAAAAATATATAATCAGAACGTATTTGTGCATACCCAACGATTAATACATTTTCTTTAAAATCCTCATATTGTTTCTTTCTAGCATCTATCCCCGATAGACCGGCATATTCTAAAGTTAATACTCGTACAGAAATATTTTGCGTAAATTTATCAAACTCATCTGCCCATTGAAATAGGGCAGATTTGGGTGCCACAACCAATAATTTCATTGTTGGTTCTCTAGACAAAATCCAAGAATAGGCCCCTATAGCCATAGCCGTTTTACCTACTCCAGTAGCATCCCCGAGAACCATCCTATTCAAAAGAATCATATGTAAAGCTCCAATCACTTGATAGTAGCGGAGTTTAGTAGATTCTTTTAAATATGAATTAGGTTTAAAATCTGCCGTTTTAGATTTTCGAAGTTCAAGTAATTGTGGGTAAACGGAAGGAACTTGATCAAAAGGCATCGCTCTGCAATCCTATTTTATTTAGGGACAAAAACCTACCTTAATTATATTATATACCTAAAAAATAAAAAAATAAACTATTTTTAAGATTTAAGATTTTGAAGATTCGGAGTATGTTGTTCCGGAGCAGATAAAGGAGCCGTAGATTGATTAGTTGGAGCCATTTCCGGACCTTTAGATTCTGGAATCGGAGAACCACCGTGTTCTGGTTTTCCTGTCGTTTGAGGTTCCTTAGTAACGGGTTCCTTTTTAGCGGATTCCATTTCAGGATTTGCACCTAACTTTTTCCCTAATGGGCTAAGTATATCATTACTCTTACTGACTAGAACATAAAAATGTGTCCCGTCTTTATTTAAAGTCCCATTTTCATACGTATTTTTGAATTCTGTTGGGCTATAGGTTTTTACAGGTTTTTGCCCATTTATATATTCAACCATAGATTCAGGTTTATTAGGTTCCAAATCAGGTTTTTGTAACAGGTCCCGGAACTGGGCTTGAATAGATTGAACCGTTAAGGACTCTGGAAGGGGCTGTTTCGTAAGCTCATCGGTTGGTACACCTTTTTCATTTACCCGTTTGATTTGGGCATTTCCAGGCTGTACAGTGCCCCAAGCTTCCAATTTTTCATAAAACCTATACCATTGCTTTTTAACGGGATTTACATTCCCATCCGAAAGCAATAAAGAGTATTGATTCCATTGAAAATTAGCTTCATGGCTTTTATTCTTTTCTATAGTTAAAGTTTCGGTATTATTTTGATATGGGGCAAAAAAAGATATATCTATTTTTTCAAGTTTTAATTTATGCGTCTTTTGATCGATCGGATTCTTTCCATCAGGGGTCGGTTCTGGGACAGGGCCCGGGTCCGGGGCCTTGATCATTGGATCATCAGCTTTTTTAAATGTACCGGCTAAATATCTAATATATTCGTGTATCGATTCCATTTATTGTGGATCCACATTAGGGAGTAAAGGTCGACCTGGAAGAGCAAAATAATCCACGACATCATCAAGGGAATATGGATTTAAATAACACGTAGATCCTAAATTATCGTCTTCTGACCCTACCACAACCATATATAATTCCCCAGAATTATTTTTATTTATAATATAGGATTGATAAGTCTTTTGATATGGAGATGTGGTTGATAAGGATTCATAGGTCATTCCTAATCCACCTGGATTTATTCCATATGGGGAATTGTTAGCAATGATACCTGTACGACCTCGGTCTGCAGAGTTTACCCCAATCAAGGGTTCTGTATAGCTATTAAAGGGCTGGGGTCGCGCTACGGCTCGATTCTCGATAACAGGGTCCGATACACCAGACACGGATGAAGTATCCGCAGAAGTGCCCAGAGGGTCATTTTCTGAGTTCGCTGCTGGGAATCTATCAATTATATTATATTTATCAAAATATGTTGTGGAGCTGTAGGTAGAAAAACTATCCCCACCCGGAAAAGTATTCGGAATTGGATAATTTATTACCACCGATGTAGAATCTATTATTTCTGTAATTCTAAAATTGTAGAAATCGTAGATATTTATAATATCCCCTATCCGTTCAGGAAAAAACGGGCCCGGGCCCAGACCCGGGACATCAAGAGTTAGAGTGCTTCCACTAATACTACTTACACCCCCACCCGATATAATAGGTGTTATGGCTCCTGAACCATAAGTTGTGGTTATGGACGGGCCTGTAGCCACAATATTTCCTGTTATAGCATCGTTTCCAATTAGTCCTTGATAAGGAAGATATTCATAGAAAAACATATAGTTTTCTGAAGGTTGAACAGCACTTGTTCTTAAAACTGGTACACTAATAATAGATCCGCTTGCAGGAGTAGATGCGAGAGTTATTGTAATGGTTGAATCAGGATTACTGTTTTCGTCTATTACATTTAAAGGATTTAAAAAAAGATTAGTATTATTTGGAGATGTAATAATTGCTCTGGACGAATCCCCACCAGATGTGACATAAGCATAAGCAGTTCCGTCAGATTGTGAATACGCTCCTAAAGCTATAATGTAAAAATTAGAGGCGTCTATAGTAAACTGCGTTCTACCACCTCCTCCTGTTTGATCTGCTACAATTTCTAGCATTTCATAACAACCAGTAATAGCTCTAGCTTGTTTATTAACTTCAAAGAATTTAGTGCCCGTATATAATGTAAAGGTGACATTAGTTCCATCGGCTACAGCATTGTCTGTATTTACTGTATATGCTGTAGGGGTTCGGGATACAGTTAATAGATTGCTTGGTACCGAAGAGCCATTATATGAGACATCTGCTACTCCAATAATATTGTATCCACCTAATGTTCTATCTATAGTAAATAAATTGCTTCCTGTTCCTTCTATATTATAAATCATTTGATGACCAAAGTTATATAAATCATAAACTGATCCGGTCATATTTTGTAACATATTTGTAAAATCGCCCGTACTTGTATCGACTACAATATTTACCCCTTGGCTGAGAGGATCTAAGCGTACAGGGATTGGATTTCCAGGAAAAGCTATTGGTAAACCAACACTACTACCTGCCATATTACGTGCTTCCAAAAACCTTGTTGGTACTTCTGATAATCCATAGGACCCTATTGGATAATTTATATTATAATTAAAAATTAATGGTGACGTACTATCTTGTGATGAAGCTATCGAGTTTAATATAACACTAACAGTTGTATCACCAACTATTGTATTAGTTTGATCTCCGGTTGCATTAAAATAAGCTGCTTGAAAATCAAAAGTAGTTCCTGCTGGATATGAGGCCCCAATAGGTGTAATAGTAACAGTTTGTCCTGTTGTCCAAGTAGGAGATGGGTAGACTTCTTTTAAAGCAAAGTATTGTGTGTCGCCTGCATTTGAAAATACATTTCTAATTCCATCTCCGATTCCAAGTGAATTTGCCCACGTGTAATTACCAGGCCCTATAAAATCTGATTGGGTTCTATAAACAGACATATAATCTTCACCCGATTGATTATAGTACATTGCAGTTTGTAAATTATTATATTCTAATCTAGTAAAAGCATCGGCACACATTTCAGTAAGACTTTCTTTATAAAAAACTTTATGTCTAAGATCAAGTATATCTTGGGCTACAATATAATCGCTATAAAGATTATCTGGTCTATCTGAAGCTGTTCCATCTAAATATCCTGCTAAATTTACTCCAGCTCCATTAGAGTTTGTACCAGGAACATAGGGGCTAGAATTTCGTCGTGCTACAGCAAACATTGGAATAGCGTAAATATATCCGTCTACGGTTCCTAAAATAGCCTGTGAAGTTGTATCCCCATAACCGGCTTTCCAAAGCCCGGGATCAGAAATATCTTTGCTATATGTCCAACGCGAGCCTGTTACAGGAATACTCATAGGGCCTTGAGGAGGAATGTTGTCAAATCCTTGATCAACATTAATATTGACGTCCTGTATTCTAGTTGCTCTAATTCTATATTGAGTTTGAATACGTAAAGTAGTTTCAAAACCACGAGCAGGATCTATAAGATCATTTGTAAGGGAAGGGCCACAAACATTTCCATATTGATAAACAGTGTCTGTAGGATCTAAAAGTTCGCGCCATACTTCAAGATAAACAAAATCTATGCCCCAAGGCGGAGGACTTCCTGCAGAAGGAGAAGTAAGGGTTATATAGTTATTTAAAGTAGCATTAGTGATGGGAACCGCACCGCTATCCCCCGCAGCAGAAGAAGCTTGTACAAGAACTTCCCAACCATTTACCCAAGCTGTATTTTTATAAGTTTCTTGCCCATTATTAGTAGCAATTAAATTTATTGTATTAGCACTGAATGTACTACAAAGAACATCTCCAACAGCACATTCACTAACGGGGACATTATTTACTATAGCTCCAACTGAAGTCCACCCACTCGTAGTTATAGATCTAACAGTATTTTGTAAACGTGTCATATTGATCTTATCTTGAAGGTTTGCTTCACAAGATAAGGGTGGTTTGCGAATTTGAGATATAACAGCTTCAAAATTTCTGTCTGTGTCGTCTAGAACGCGGGTTTGATTTAAACCTAAATTATCGGGCATTTTGTAACCTCTTAAAAATTTATTTTCGTCCCACTAGAGTTAGTGGAGCAATAATTGAATTATCATATTTGGTTAATTCAATAAGATTATCTGAAGCATCTTTGTATCGTTCTACAAAATTATAAAAAACTGATGGGTCATAATACCAAGTCGCTGGATATCCTGTATATTGTTTAAAGCTGGAATTAATATTATACATTGGGTAATAAGTTCGAAGTAATGTTGCTGTAACAGTTTTTAAATCATTATAATTTTTTATTATTTGATGTGATGTTCTAAACATTATTTTCTTTTTTAATGTACTGGCAATTCTTTGTTTATTAATTATTTTTAATGTATATATATCTTTTGCTGTTTGTTCGGATAGAATACTATAATCCGATACGTTAGTCAAAGAGCTTGTTTTCATATTTTCAATTTTATTATTAAGTTCAGTAGAAGATAATATACTTTTAGGTAGTTTGGTTTTTGATAATATTTTTAACAAATCTAAAGTATCATTTACACTATCTGCACAATTTTTTATCGATGTATTATAATTGTCTAGTTGATCGTGAGAAATTCTTGCTTCTACAGGTTTATTATCTTCTATTTCATCTGGTTTGCTTTTGAGAACTTTTATTTTCATTGATTCAGAATCCCCAATAGTGTCTTGTATATCTTTTATAAAATCTGAATTTGTGGAATCCGCTATAATTTTTATTTCTGAATCAGGTTTATTACACGCTGAACTTACTAGAACTCCTATAATTGGAACAATAGAAGATAAATCTTCTAAAGAACACGACAAAACTTTTGATCCGTTAAAAAAACACGAAACATTTGAATCTTCCGACCCAATCACAAATTTTCCCATATCGCAATTTATATTTGATATAATTTTCATTTTTATTAAGAGGTGATTCTATATGTAAAGGACATTATTAATGAATTGGATTTATTTATAACAGGAAAAGTTCTATAACTAACTAAAATATCCGAAGAAGGATCCGGGGTATCTTGAGCATCTCCGCCTATAAGCCCCATTTCGACAATAGGACCTACTGCTTGAGTTTCAGAAAAAGTAGCCGTATAATCTACAATATTTGTGGGATATGAGACTGTATCTCCAGAAACTGGATCTATGAAAGTAGTATTTTCAGAACCAAAAGGTACTCTAGCAGTTTCTGATACTAGAGCTGTTTGCGTAATTTGTGGGGCAGGAGGATTCTGTAAGTTCCAAGCTGGGTTTCCACTCCCTACAGCCAAATATGCTATACCACCGACGCTATTAGTTACTGGGCTTGAAGAATAAACTGTATCTTTTAAAAGCCAAGCAATAAGAGTAGAAGCGGAACTAACAATTATATTGTGCCCGTGATGTTCTTCTACTAATTCTTTTGTTGTGGAGTCATATAAGCGGATCCAATATTCTCCATGTAATCCGTTGATTTTGTCCTCAGATTTAAAATTGAAACAATTAAGAAAATTTTCAGACATCTTTCGGATTCGGTCTTTAAATACCATATTAATGAAACCTCTTATATATTTATGGAATATGTATAGCTTTCATTATAGGTGGATTTATTAAAAGATTATCGACTTAAATAAAAAATAATCTTCTAATAGAATAAGGCAATAAGCCACTATTCTATGGAATTTTATAGCTACTCCTGTTATTCCATTAAGGTTTTTAAATGTCCCAAAATTACTATTTTAATTCTGAAAAAATTGGTAGAAACCGACTCCCCGATAATAAACAATTCAGGGCATCTTTAAATAGCCAGTCATCTCTTATTCTATCTACATTATTAACTTTTCTCCCTAGCAATTATCCTAAAAATGTAAATACAAATTTATCCCAACTCTTTTTGGTTCTGGCTCGAGAAGCGGGTCGTATACAATTATCCGGGCAATTAGTAAGTAATGATGAAATTTATGCTACTACCAGACCTGATTTTCTATACCCGGTTTTAGGAAATCGTCTTTTATATGGACAACAACTATCTTCTTCAATAAGCGACTATGATCTTCGAAACATATTACTCACATTACGAAATGCCTATTTAAATGGAAGTACCGTATCTACTATAGAAACTGTTGTTAACAACTTAATCAATTTAAATGTAGTAGTTAAAGAATTATATTTAGAAGCCCGTAAATCAAACTCTGGATATGGGTTAAAAGACACAAATAAAATGATCATAGAATTATTTATAGATGATCTTTTGTCTAATGGATCTAATGTAGCATTAATTTTAGAAAATCTTGATTTTTATATAAATCTTATTAAACCTGCCCATGTTTTATACGATACAAAATTAATATGGGTAGACACAATAGATGTAAACAAAACTCACGATATTATATGGGGTGACCCGGGAGCAGGGTCTATACCTGGATATAATTTTACTACATTTAATTCTATTACTGAACCTGACCTATTTAATCAAGATCAAGCCTTACTTGCTTTAAAAATAATGGAAGTGACTTCCACAAAATTATTAAATTCTTTTTATACCACAGTTTCAATAGACACTACAAACTCAATAATATTTGCACTAGACCAGAATAATAATACTTGCGGAATTGTTATAGACCCAAGTTCGACTGGAACCGAAATCTTTGATGCAACAGGAAAGGATACAAATTTAAATTCTTTATTAGATAGTACTTTTACAATGGAATATTTAACAATTCCAGGAGATGTAAACTTTTATCCTGGAAATATTAATGGATTTAATAATTATTTGTCATATTTGCCATACAATGGAATTAGTTTCTACGGAAATCAAGATAAAACAACTATAGAAGATTATCAGATATCCACGTTGTCGGACAATAGTTATGCAAAATTCTATCAAAGTAATTATCAACTTCCATTTTTTCAAGAATTTATTCAAAGGACTTGGACAGGAATTGACACGACCTGTCCTTTAGATGGAACCACTCCTTGGGTTAGTTATCATTGGGGTTTAGCAGATACTTCTAAAACTACTCCCACAACAATGTACGACAGTTTAGTTCAACATTCTGTTTCTTCGTTCTATGAAGATACACGTCATAATTTATGTAGCGGTTCTGACACTAATCAAACTGACATTATAATTTTACAAGAAAGAATGGGAAATCCAAGATTTTCCATTGCTCGAGATAGTTCTAACGATAGAGAATTATTAGGAGATGTTTATACTCTTATACTTCCAAATTATTTTTATATTGATTCAACTATATCTTTAATTGATGGAACCACGAGTTATATAACATCTTACACTACTCAAGCTGCAAGTAATGTTTTTTCTAGTATTATAAATTCCGAAACATATTTAGAAGTCACAGAACCGTCCACTGGAAAACAATATGCGTCGAGACCTCTTTCGATTTTTATAGAGGGCATTGATGGTCCTGGCTATGGCCTTACAATTACATCAATATTAAATACGTCGATATATAACAATGCAACCTTGACAATTATTAGTTCACAGCCCTCTAATGGAATTATTGTTGACTCATTTGGTAATATACAAATAAACACCATTGGTGTTAATGCCACTAGTGGGGATATTTCTAATCCCTCTATTTATCCTATAACAGGGGAAGCGTGGTTTACATTATCTCTTACAACCCCATTTACACAACTTTCATCTCCTATAGAAACCACCCCGTTAAGCTCTTATCCAGGATTTACCGGAATAACACCAATAAACACAATTGGTAATTTATCTTATGGGACAACTTACGAATTATTATCCCAATCAAATTGTACATTAATAACCCCATATCTTTTAACTACAGGATCTTCAGAACCATATCTCGTACCATCAATAACAGAAATTATAAATATTTCCACAGACACTACATTTACAAATGTAGTATTAGACACGGTTGACGAAGGTATAAATTCAGCTGTTTTATTAAAAACAGATGCTACAGCTTGGAATTTTATGCGTCCCGTTTTGGGGGATATTTTACAGGTAAATATCTCTTATATTTATAATGATTCCACCGTAGACACTACAGTTGAAAACATAGTTTTTGGAATATCTCAATGGCAATTACAAAACCCTCCGATTTCAAACGGTGATGGAAGCAATATATTAGCTTCTCCAAATGATGTTATAGTGCAATTAGACGGGACTATTATTCCTAATGCAGTTTTGGATATAGAACCTGTAGGTGGGTTTCTTACATTAAATCCTTATCAATCATTTTGGTTAGCTTCTCCAGCTGGTTATACTCCAACAATTGACAATACATTTACTTTTAATTATTTTCAAAGTGGAACAGATGAGTATTCGCTTTTATATGATGATGAAGCTCGAAATTTAGATACCAACTTAGTTTATGATGGGGAAGATTTAATTGATGGGACTTTCGTTAATCCTGTTCCCTTTCCAGAACAATTACAAATAGGGTATAAATTCCGGACAGATCTCTTATCCCGTTCTGATAGTTTTAATTCTTTTGACACATTGTTAAATACTTATCAAAAACCGGGTCCCAAAGCTTCATCGAAAGATTTAAAAGGTACTTTTAATCATTATAATTATTTTTTCAGTCCCGAGTTCTTAACTGATACGGAAGAAAACATAATTCTAAACGATGATTATCTTAAAAAAAATATTCCTGCATCTATTATATTAAATCCTGGAACTCCCCCGTTTCAAAAAACTTGGTCTGATCAAAGTAGATGGATATATGACGGAACAATTACTAATCTTACCCACGAACAACGAATACAAGATTTATCAATTAACAATAGATTACAATTATACAATGATCTATTATTAGTAGAAAATACAACCGGAGAAACATGTTGCCTTTCCAGTCTTGAAGATACTCGATTAACTACAGCATTTACACTTTATGAACAAACTGAAACCCCTTTGGACGATGCACCGTGGGAATTTTATGATGTCGCTACACTTAAAGATGCTACTGTAGATGTAACTAATATAGGTCTTTCACTCCCTACTGGATGCTATCAAATAACTTATAGTTTTTATGAAAATATGTCTGATGTCACTAGTTTTACTTTACCCCCTACGGTACCGGTACAATACACAGACACTACTTCTGGAGCAACAATATGGGTTAATTTTCCTGCATACCCAGCTTTGCATGATAGTACAACTTTAGCTACTACTTCAGATATAATTGTTTCTATTAATGGGGTGCCATATTCTAATATCATTAATCAATCTACGTTTATTAATAATGACACTAATCTTTATATACAACTTACAGGGCAAGGGGAAACAGTCATTATTGAAAATTTTATAATTACCCCAACAATGGCCATTGAACAATCCCTTGCACTTTCACGAATTCCCACAAATATGCAAGATGTTATTTTTGATGTACAAGGTGGGACTCCTCAAATGTACGGGGAAGATTATGCTGTCGATCAAGATATTATTTATTGGAATAGTAACATTATTCAAGCTGGAGATGTTGTACGTTTAATATATCCTGCATATTCTCTTGAATTAGAAACTGTGTCATTTACATATCTTATTGCTAATAGTGCCGTTTTATCAGTAATCAATGAAGAAATGTCGTGTATTTATGATGGAAGTAATTTATACCCAGGATTTGCGGATGATATACCATTAGTATATCTATCATTAGATACAACATCCCCGCAGATTTCATATTATCCTTTTATTAATCCATTGATTACAAGCTATAACCCTGCTTCGGATTTAACCGGGACATTAGCTTCATTTTCAAGCAAAAACCCACAAGTTTTAGTACCATATAATTATAGAACGGAAACTCCAACCCAGCTTATAGACTCTACTTCTATATGGGCCCCTTTCCTAGGAGATTCGTCAGTTATATTAAGAGATTCAACATATTATCAAATAATGCCAGATTATTCCTCGTTCTTTCTTCCAGGTTTTACTCCTTATATGGATGGAACAATTACCTCGGCATGGCAACAAATAGTAATAGCTGAAGTTTTGCCCATATAAAAAACATTTTACTTTTTTAAGAAAAAATTATATAATTAAGTTATGGCTACCACAAATGACTATTATAACATTTTAGGTGTACAAAAAAATTCTTCTGAAGAAGAAATCAAAACGGCTTATCGAAAACTAGCTTTGAAACTTCATCCAGATAAAAATCCTGGAGATAAAATTGCAGAAGAAAAATTTCGCGAAGTTACAGAAGCTTATGAAATATTAAAGGATCCACAAAAAAGATCTCAATATGATCAATTTGGTAAATCTACATTCCAGCAAGGACGGGGACCGGGTGGGTTCAGCAATGGTTTTGGTTTTGCAGGATTCGATATTTCAGACGCTCTCCGTGCTTTTATGCAAGATTTTGAAGGAGAAACTGAATATGATATTGGAGAATCCCCCTTCGGAAATATTTTTGGTCGTAGATCACGTAGAACTAAAAACCATTCTGTAAAGGGTAGTGACCTTCAAATTAAATTACCATTATCTTTAGAAGAAATATCCACTGGAATCCAAAAAGTTTTAAAAATAAAACGTAAAGATAGATGTTCAGTATGTTCAGGATCCGGTTCTAAAGATGGCCATAAACAAAAATGTACTTCTTGTAATGGCCAAGGACGAGTAAGAAAAGTTTCCCAATCTATCTTTGGACAAACTATTCAGGATTACGGATGCCCAACTTGTGGAGGTACCGGATCAAGTATTTCTAATCCTTGTTCTAAGTGTAACGGAGAAGGAATAGAATCTGTAGAAAGTACAGTAAAAGTTTCTATACCTGCAGGAATTTCTGAGGGAAATTATATAACAATTCCAGATCAAGGAAATGCAGGAGCTAATGGTGGAGATATAGGGGATCTTATTGTAATAATTAATGAAAAACAACACCCTATTTTCCAACGACATGGAGCAGATCTTTTATCTAAACTTGATATAACTTTTTCTCAAGCAGCCTTGGGAGCATCTCAAGAAATAGAAACTATTTACGGTAAAGTTAGTTTAAAAATTCCAGCAGGAACACAATCAGAAAAAGTTCTAAAACTTAAAGGTAAAGGACTCCCTCTATTACAACAAAAAGATTATGGAGACCAACTAGTTCAAGTTCATGTAAAAACACCAGAAAAACTTTCTCATAGTGCTCGGGAACTTTTAGAGAAATTGGCAGAAGAAGGTTTATGAAAACAAAAAAATTATTATATTCTTCTGCTTCTGGTTATAGACCAGGTCAACTTGTATTTTATGAAGGAGAGGAAAATGAGTGGATAGCAGAATATATTGATACGGATTATCTGTCAAGTAACGATCCACCATACATTGCTAAAGATATAGCTTCTAAAAACTACAGGAATTTATTGGGTTTTACAAAAAATTCTATAGTCGGACAACGAATTCATGGAACTTCTTTAAAACGATTTATTGAACCCCAAAATCTTATATTATATTCTCATTGGCCCGTAAAAACAGAACGATTCTGGTATCTTCTTGAAAAATCTTCTATCTCGTAAATCTAATTAACGGTCTCCCCGCTATTTTATAAACCGCTATTCCATTCCCGTTTATTGTATTTGCAAGAGAAGCCGTAGTAGAAGTAAAAACTACCAATACACATTCCCCTGCCAAAAAGGGCCCAGACGGGGCCAAGACCCGGGCCAGGACCGGGACCATTATTTTTCTATAGGTTTCTTGTTGAAGACCTTCAGACATAAATGAAATTTGTGGAGTACTGGATGTGAAATATTGTCTCCCCAAAGAATCTATGGCAGTAGTAGATAAAGTAATTGGTACATTATATAATTGACCGTCTATCAAAACGGGTACCTTAATAAAACCATTATCCACATTATAATTTAAAAATTGTATAAGATCCATAGAAAATAATTGATCTGTATAATATCCCGTTAAAGTAATAGGAATTTGTTCTATGGGATTAATATAAGGAGTTCCTTGAGTAGAAGACCCCCAACCATTATTGCTTATAATCATTGCTGGATACTCGGTAATAGTCTGTATTTCCAGATTGGGGGTTGATACAACAGTTTGTACTGGTATATAATCATAGCCTATAAGAGCTCCTGTAGAGGAATCTCCTATTGTACTAGGCACAGTATATTCAAGAATAAGAGCTTGTATAGATGCCGTCCCAGTTTGATTATTAAAATTATTAATATTAAAAATTATAGAAGATGTACCATCTAAAATTGGATAAGCCAAGGTTCCAAAAAGAGCTGTAGAATCGTTTAAAAAACATACAGCAGAAGATCCTGAAGATGTGCCTATAGAGGAACATCCTAAAATAAAATCTCCTGTTGAAGCATTAAATGTTATACTGTTATTAGTAATTGTTCCACTTAAAGATAACGATTCTGTAAAACTATAAATGGATCTTTGTTGTTGACTAAAATTAACAGTTGCTCCATTACGAGTATTCTGCAAACTTGGAATTGATAGTACATCGGCGGTAATTTCCAGAATCATTCCATTAGTAAATGTATATCCTGTAGCCCCGGTTATAGAAATCGAGGTTGTATTCTTAATAATAGAACTTATTTGATGGTTAAATTCAGACAATACATTATATACTATAGTTGGAGTATAAATTGTGTACACGGCACTATCAGTAGGATTTGGCTGTAATGTATTAGGTATTGTTAAAACCCCATTTATTAAATTAGAAGATGATGCTTGAACATAAAATGTTATCTGAACATTAGATCCTCTAGAAGCTTGAATGGAAGATAATTGTTCGGTTTGATAAATGGTTGCATAATTTGTGTATCCATAAACCCCAGAATCCCAAGATTCTATAATATTATTTGTGTCAGTATCTAAAATTCCTTTATAAAAAATAGATGCACTTGAACCATAAACTTTAACTAATTGTGCTTCTGATGGGGTATATGTTAACGTATTAAGACCGTAACTAATAAAGTCCCCAGATGCCGAGAATACATGTGAGGAATCAGGAATATTTCCACTAAATTGAAATGTTACGGTTGGAGTTCCGAATCCCGTAAAACTACCTTGCATAAAAGCAGAGGAATCTATATCATACACAAAATAATGGGCAGGATCAAAAGTGAAATATCCATTACCGGATCCGTTTAAAGTTAAAGTTGCTGTACCCGTTTGATCTGTAGGTTCCGTTATAATAGAGGACCCTGAAAAAAGACCGACAGTACTATCTCCCGATCCGGGAATTGGAGATAAATATAAATTAGAAAGAGATGTAGAAAGTAAAGTTCCTCCATCTGTTGATGCGCCATCTACTCTATCTACTTGTAACAGTTCAATTCCATATTGAGGACCCGTTGTCGTTCCAAGAACTGTTTGTAAGTTATTAGATAATAATTGATCGACAGAAACATTAAAATATTCTTCTATAGAAGGTATTATAACTTGATGTCTAACATCAAGAACATCAGACTCTACAATTTCTGTAGCTTCTAATAGATCTAATCGTACATATTCTGTATTTGGTTGATGTCCACCATTTAAATTTTGACTAGACCAAGGAGAAGTGTTTCTACGACCTACAAATGCTATAGGTATCGCATAAACATACCCGTCTACAGTATTTGGACAAACAGCTTGCCAACACCCAGAATCTCCATTTATGGGGCCCATATTTTCGTACCCGTAATATCCAACACTATTCGGTCCTAGCCCTAGAATATCAGAATTCAATCCCGCTTCGGCATAATCAGGGTTTGCAAAAGGTAAGACTCTTATTTGATACTGAACTTGAACCCTCTGAGAAGCACCAATGTTTAGTTGACTGTTAATTATATTATCATTAAGAAAAACATTTGATTGTATATTGCCTTCAAAATATAGTCTCTGTATTTCATTTGGTTGTATATTATTAGGTACAAAGCTCCAATTAGACCCATCTAAAGTTTGAATAATAGTTGCATCCGATCCACATATAAAACCGTTGGTTTGCGATAAAAAATCTACAGCGTTTAGATTTATATCTGTAAATGAATTTGTTTGCTGGGTCCAATCAGCCCCAATATTTGATGTATATAAAATCGTACCCTCTGTGCCTACAGCCCAAGCTTGCCCCGCATATACTGCGTTTGTGGGGGCATAATTATAATTTACAAAAGTTGATGTATAAGTAGTATCAGCAGCAGCAATAGTCACTAATCCAGTAAGTCCATCAACATTTAAAATTGTTCTATTTGTTCCATCTGATACAACGGAAATCCAACTTGATGCATCAGAAGATGGAAATTCAACAGTATTTCCATAAATATCTACAATAGGTTTTTGTTGCGTAAAAAACGTAGTATTATTATTTAATAACTGAGATGTAATTTCTTCATTTGTTATAGACACATATATTTGAGGAAACATTGCAATATCTAACAGATCTTGCGTAACAGGTCCCCCAATTATATTCGAGGATTGATTAATCCAAGTTGCTCCGCCATCAGAAGAACGTAAAATTGTACCAGAATCCCCTACTGCAAAACCATAATTTTCATCATAAAAATATATTGAATTTAAATCTACCGTGACTCCACTTATAGATTGAGTCCAAGTATTTCCTCCTGTTACAGATTTTAAAATTGTACCGGAATCCCCAACAGCCCATCCAATTAAAGGACTTGTAAAATATACTTTATTAAGAGTAAACGTAACATTACTATTTACAGGTATAAAAGTAACCCCGTCAGGTTGCGCTTTTAAAATAGTTCCATATTCTCCAACAGCCCACACGGAAATAGACGATGGATTACCCGTTACATCGTAAACAAATACCGAGGATAAATTAGCATCAATGTTTGACAAATTATCATACCATGTCGCCCCACCTGTATCGGTTTTAGAAATAAATCCGGTATCGCCTACCACATACCCAGTATTTGAATTTGCAAACATTATACTATTAAGATTCACACTAGTATTAATAGTTTGGGTAGTCCAATTTTGTCCAGCATCAAAAGTTTGTATAATAATTCCGTTATTTCCACATGACCACCCTGTACTTTGATCACTTAAAAAATTAATACTATTTAAATTATCTAAAACAATTTCAGGGGCGGGTCGATTTGCTGAAGAATCATAACTTATAACAGAACGCTACATTTCAAGAATAATTCCATTTATAGCATTTCCGCTAGTTGGAGGGGACCCGAGATCAATAAAATTAGTGTTTGCTATAGTGGTATTAGTTCCAGTTATATAAAGAGTTCTTCCATTAACTAAAGCAATTTCTGGTTTAGCTCCATCAGGATTTTGAGTATAAAATCCATTAGTGCTATCAGAATCAAAATAAAACGGATATGAGGTTATCCAACCTGAAGGTAAATCAGATATCTCTCGCTGAGAGATAATATTTTGTATCTCTTGAGCAGAATTAAAATCTGAATCAATCATAGGCTTTCGAGAAGCAAATATGACCGAATCATAATTATAATTTTCATCTGAATTTGTCACAGTAACTTTATTACCTAAATTCATAATTAAACCGCCTTAAAAAAATTATAAAGTTTGTTTAATTGTTCTGACTGGACCATAAGAAATATTGCATACACCTAAAGACAAATATTCTAGTTCGTTAACTTGAATATCATTTGATCCAGTTTCTCCGTACACCCAATATGCAACTTGATAAGAATTAATATCTGGTAATGACCCATCTATAGTACTAATTATAATTTGCCCTGTACTGAGAATATAACCAAGACCAGGACCCTTTGAAACAGCTAATGGATCTGTCTGTAAAATTAATGGCACATTATTCTCAAAAATAGCTTTAAATAAAGTTGATGGACCACCTTGATCTATCGTTGAGTATGATAGTACGGGTTCAGTTGTAATATATGCGATTGAATTTCCACTTATATATATTTCAAATGTTGGGGATCCTATATTATCTCGTGTAATAAACGACCCGTCAGCTTTAATCATAGTTGAAAAGGGCAACACAACATAATCAACCCCAGTAACAGAATTAACAGTTTTTACTACATCGCTTTGTGTTAAAGAAACCCCCACTCCAAGATTACTTATAAAATTTGCAAGTGTTGATGTAATTTGAGAAGTTAAAGCAAGGGACGAGTTTGGAGTCGTTATAACCATAGGTAATGGAACAACTGTCATAGTAATATTTACATTATTATTAACAGCTTGTTTAACTATAACATCAGCACAAGCATGTTTCATTAAATTGATTTTAGTTTGAACATTTTCAAGTAGAGCATTAGTTGTATATGTTATTGCAAAATTTTCAAAAGCTGAATAATTAACATAAACAGTTTCTCCATTTTTAATAGCTCCAGATGTAATAGGCTCTATATTTATTGCTGTTGTATTACTACCAGGAAAAATATTATAATCTAAATTTTCAGTGTAAGTTACAGTAGGAAAAGTGGTACTAGTTACTACTATGGTAGACGGAATAATTCCCAAAAGATCTAAAGGTTCCGTAACTCCGTATATAAGAACGTGTTGTTCTTGAGAAATAGCTTGAGTTGCGTCTCCAGGAATTCCATTTGCATATTGTATAAGAACCCCATCTTGTGAAATAGTAGAATTTCCCGTATCTAACGGGTCTTGTAACTTAACAAGTTCCCAGTTATCGGAAGTTAAAACACCAGATAATTGACCGACTATAGACACAATATCGATAACAGGTTGATTTTGCAAAATAATAGTATCCGAACTTCGATATAAATAATCAACATAAATAATATCTGTAGTAGCCATTCCTATACTGGAATTTAGTGCAACATTTAAAGCAATAATATTTCCGTCTCCAATAATTGTTAACCCACCGAGATTGTATGATGCCCCTCGAGTAGCATTATATACATTTAAAACATCAAAAATAGGAGTATGAGCTGTAACTAATGGATTTAAAGATTCTATTTGGAAAGCTACAGCATTCACGATATCAAAACGTTCCCCTATTTGTTGACCCATATTTTCACTTGAACTAAAAGCAAATGAAATATTATCAACTTCTTGTTGAACGATAGATCCCTGAACATAAATATCGACTTTACCTCCTATATGTTCTTCAGTGGTTGGATCATAATCTCTTATCATAAGGGGATCACCCGCTCCTTGCACAACCACATTTTGTACATAGGGAACTGCAATTGTTGTTTTAGCGTATCCACCTTTGGTTCCAGTATCCGCAAAAAAAGCTAATTGCATACGACCCGCTAATTCATAGTTACTTTCTAAATCTGTTCCAAAAGATATTGGATTAGGATTTTCAACAGAGAATCCGGAATCTACTCCTGTTCCAATAGCCCTAATCGTATCCGCATCGGTATTTCCAGCCGACCCAGGAGTTATAGCTTGCACAGCACATTCTAATTCATATTGTTGTGTAGAACTATTAAAATATTGGGCTTTGTTTGCTGCTGATAAAACCTTTGTTTCTAGTACACTATATGATTGGGCTTGAATATTATTGTTTACATCTCCGAGAGTTGAAACTATTGCTCCAGCCGATACTTGCATATCCCTGATAGGAGCAGTGACGGTATAAAACACTACCGATCCAACTGCAGATGTTGCTGGTAAACGATAAGTATTACAATTTGAAGCAAGTTTATCAAATTGATTATCTATAAGGGCTTGAACGGCATCGGCTGTTGTCAAATTAAGGGCTATTTGCAAAGCAGTTTTTGCAGGGGAGTTTGATGGGGGAATACTCACTCCCGATCCAGTTGGATCATCAAAATCCTGTAAAGTACTTACTGAATTTGCTATTGATAAAAAATCTTGTATTACATACAAACGAGCATTTTCTTCTGCTATTGGATCTGTAATATCTCTAAAAACAGTTCCAGACATCGAATCTATTCCAGTATCAGCACTCATAAGTTCAGTATTAAAAGTTAAACTTATGTCTTGTCTAGTTCTTGCAGGAAGATCAGTCAATCCACTTAAAATAGTTAATGGCGAACCTTCTAATTCTATAGAATAAGGACTTTCTGTAACTTTTCCTTGTGTAGGATCATAAATAGTTTCAGTTACAACAAAATAAAAATCTGTCCCTTGATTGAATCCTACATTAGGAAGTTGATTATTTTGAACCATTGTATTATATGCAGTACTATCAAAATTCGTTGAATAATAATAATTTCTAGTAATTTGTTGAGTAAGAGTAGTCACACTTATTTCACCAACGGTTTCAGTTGAGGAATTAATAAGTGACGTAGAATCTTGATAAAAAGACATTTCAGTTATAGCAGAACTATTTATTTTAACGTAAGATCCATTAACTCCACCACTTTGATAACTTACATAAAAATTATAACCTACTATATTTTGGTTAATGCTTTCAGATGTTATAATCTGTACCATATTTTGATATGACCTGAGACTAACACCTGTAGGAGCCGACACCGTTAAAAATGATTCTTGTTGTTGAACTAAAGTAATATTAATAAAAGCTGGGGCTGATGTGACATACGTAGATCCGACTTGAATGATTGCAGTAACTTGTATTTCATTTACTCCCAAAGAAAGAGTCCCAGTCCAAGACCATATATTTTCACCAGCAGTATAAGATACTCCAAAAAGAGAGCCATTAACTTGAATTTGAACTGTATTAGAGGGGGCCATTCCAGAAATAGTCTGTATAGCATCATCCGTGCTATAATCCGTTCCTCCAGAAAGAAGAATAATATTAGGAGCAGCAATTGAAGCTGTTGTAAAAGACCAAGTAGAAGAATCAAAATAACTAGAGTCTGAAAAAGCTATAACTTGCCAATAATATTCGATCCCAGAATCTAAATTACTAACTATTCTCGATGTAAAAGGTATTTCTGTTAAATCAAAAATTATATTAGAAAATGAACTATCAGTAGCAACTTGAAGTTCATAAGTTGCACTTGAATCTGTGGGATATAACGACCACGAAAAATTAGTCTCTAAAAGTTGTCCAGTAGAATCGTTTAAAGGACTAATAAGAGTTACAGTTGAATCTGACATTATTTAACCTATTGCTTTAATAACTTGTGTGGTTTGTACAGTATTTCCTGATTGTGCTGTTACCGATATATCTGCTCTAAAAATAGTTGGATCATTATTATCTTGTTGTACTGAAATATTATTTATTGTAGCTAAAAGTTCACCAGGAGTCATTGGTCTTCCAGTTAAAGCATATTGTTGTTGTAAAGATTTTAACTGATTAAGACTGTTTGTAATTTGACTTGTAATTTGAGAAATTAAAAATTGGGGGTTGGTAACTCTTGTTCCAATTAAAGCCCCAAGACCTGACCCTATAAATGTAAAAAATGGATTGCTTCCTATTTCTGTAATTACAAACTTCTCTATATTTTGCATTAATAACGGCTCATTTGAAATTTCTACTATATCCCCATTTATATCATAAGATATATCATCTAAATAATTAAATCCTTGGCATTTAGTACAAAATGGAGATCTGGTAATATAATTAATTTCAAAATAATCTGTTGGTGAAGGCCAAGGTTGATTTAATTTTATGTATCGAACTTGACTAGGATTTGTTGTATCCGGATTTGTTATAAGATTATAAAAACTAAAAGGCAAAACATTACCTGTTATCCAAACAGTTAACGCCGTGGAAGAAGCCACAGGTCTAGATAAATATATAGTTTGAGCATCTGTTTCTAAAAATGTAAGTTCTTTAAAAACGAGATGATCACATAAAGTTGTAAGATTAAGATCATAAGACATATTAGATCATTATTATTAGAAGAATATTTTTAAGGTGTTGAGATTTGAGTCCATATACCCGACATATTTATAAGCTGAATAGTACTATCTGCTCGAGCAGCAGGCATATTAATTAATCCTTTATTAAACTGTTCTGAGAAAGAATCTGCTGCAGTAGAAAATTGATTATCACACAGTAAGGGGATAATTCCTCTGCTAAATGTTGCTAATCCTCCTTCTCCCATTTCATAGGCTAATTCAGCTAAAACAACTTGAACATTAGGTTGTTGACTATCATATATAAGACCGATAGTTGAAAGAACAGAGCGAGCCCCATCTATAGCTATTTGTATGTCTTGAGCAAAAAATGCATCACTTTGAGCTTGAGAGATCATTTGCCCTTGCATTGTAATTGGAGCCCCGTTTATATCCACATTGGGCAAAGACCCCCCATCTACTTGATGCCCCCTTCCGATTGCTAGGACCCCATTAGTATCAAGGTATGCGGTTAATACATTTCCCTCAGCAATATTTAAATAATTTTGTAAAATTCTATAAGTTGATGGATCGAGATTATCTGTTGATGGGTTTGAAATTACAGTAGCAATTACAGGTGCGGGAGATGTTTCTTCTTGTTGTATTTGTGAGCTAACGGAAGACATAACATCTGTGTATTGAGCTTCTGCAGATGCAATTTGCGAAGAAAATAAAGCAGATGCATTTGCCTCAGCTGTAACAATATCTGAATTCGATAAACTTATAGTTTGTTCTGGGACCGATTTAGTAGGGGCTGAGCAAATTGGGGTGGTTCCTGTTACCCCGTTAATAAGAGAACTATTAAGTTGAGAAATTTTATTAGACATAAAACTTTGAATACTAGCAACTAAACTTGTATTGGAAAAAGTAAGTAATGTTGTTTGTCGCACCGGGACCCCCACTTTATTTTGATCTTGTGGGTTTGAATTAATATTATTTATAACATTACTTATATTGGTTCCCGATATAAGTTCGTTTGATCCGGCATTTCCAACAGTAGTGTTTACAAAATTAGTGGCTGCTGGTTGAGACGCTAATTGAGAAGATATTTGTTCGTCAGCACCAATAGTGTAAAAATCTGACTCTATATTTACATTAAAACTAGGATCATTTATTAAAGCTGATAATTGTTTTTGATACTTCTGTATAGGGTCTTTCCAATCTTGAGTACTCTGGGATAAAACTTGAGTTGCTATTGATAAAAAAGTTATAAGGGATAAACGAGTCAATTCTGATCCCGGGTCATCATATTCTAAAGGCAATTGCCCATTAATTACAAATTGATTTTTAGAGGCTAAATTTTTAAATTTTATACGTAAATTATTATAATCCCGTAAAGATTTAGGATCAGTTTGGAAAGCAATATTTCCATTTGCGTCCCTAGTAATGTTTTTATAATGTATACTAATTTCATTTAGGGCATAAATTTCTTGATAACAAATTGCAGAAATATTATCCAAACTTAATACAGTTTGTTCACTATTAGAGTTTGTTACTTGAAGGGAAATTAATTCCGTTGTTTTATTTGATAATTCATTTGTCCATTGCATTATATTTCTATTTAAATGTTGTATTTCATTTCCTATACGATATTGTTCCGAAATAATCTTCTCCGTTCCAACCATTACTTTTTTTTCATACAACGAAATAGACGGATGAAAGCCATACATATCATAAGGTATAAGAGGGGCAATAGACTGTTTAGGGTTGGTTTGCTGGTTTGCGTCTGCTGTATAATATGTTTGTAAATAAATTGTGTCTTGAGTTGGATTTAGCTTTTGTAATATTTGAGCTTCTACAAGTTTAAGAGATTCCAAATGGTTTTGTGCAGACAATATTTTTGATTTATAAAAAGCTACTTCAGCCCGTAATCGACGCAACTTTATTGATTGAACAAAAGTTATTTTATCAAGAAATTCTTTATAGGATGTTTTATATATATTACTCATAATTAGCTTTTAGATGCTAAAAAAGTTTGTATAAGAGAAAACGATTTTGATATTCCTTGAGAAGCAGCTTGTAAATCCTGTCCTGTTGTACTTATAGCGTTTACGGCATCATATCCATAAATCAAAACAATTCCTGCTGTAAGACCATTTGGGCCAGAAAATCCCCCTGCAGGAAGTTTTGCATTATTAATTTGATTAATAAAATTTGAAATACCTCCAGATGTAGGAGGAATATTTAAAAAAGAAATATTAGGGGTTTTTGCAAAAAAATTGTCTACCCCGTTTATTAACCCTGATAAAGCAGTTAAAACTGCAATTTGTTGTTTAAACTTTTGTGCAACCCCCTGTAAAAAATCTGAAAAAGCACTGCTATTTGTTTTTAAAGATCCGGATAAAGCAGTTAAAAAATTAGTAAATAAATCTGTTAAAGGACCCATAAACGGTAATACACTTTTTATTTGTATGGAACCCCACCGACCAAGAGAAGGAACTCCCGAAATCACAGTTTCCACGAACGGTCCTTGAGATGTTTGATGGGTCGTAAAAGCATATTCGTTTTGTGCAATACAATTTTGGGCTCTGGCTAAGACTGCTATTTCTTTAGATTGCGGACCCCAAATTCCGGCTGATGATGCCCCTATAACCCCTGTTTGTAAAACATAATAATATTTTTTATTTCCAGTTTTTGTATCCACATCGTAGTCTATGTATGATCCATTTCCAGTAATAACATTTCCCTCCACTACTACTGGTTGCCCCTTATTAAAAGTAGGATCATTATATTCATATGTATATCTATCTGGGGGATTGCCTCCAGAAATTTGGTGGCTCCAATATGTTATAATTCCATCTTCTGGATGCCCCTGAGGTCCAATTAATTGTACAGGAGGATTAGAATTGGGGGTATAAACTCCTCCTGATATTTGAGATCTAAAAATTCTAGTTGTAGTAAGCCCCAAAGGTGGAGCATCCCATTCTATTTTTATTCCAAATTTTCCGGAAGTTTTTCCAGACGGGTCAGGATAAATACCTGGAAATACTTTAATATGTACAGGTGGGGGAGGCGTCATATTTACTGGTACAAAATTTAAAAAATTAAACATCCCTGATAAAAAATTCCACCCATTAAAAAAATCATATAAACCAGACGTATCAAGAACTATTAAACATCCCCCCACTACGGCGTCATTGGAAAAAGTGGGAATATTAGGATCAGCTTTATTTGTAAGAGATACTGTAAGTCGATTTATAAATCCCTGAAAACCTCCATACGCCATATTTGAAAATAAATTATTATTTTTTGAAGCTTGTAAAAAAGCCGGGGGAACTAATACATTATAATAAACTCCAGGACCTGTTGAAAAATTTGTTGCGAATGATCCTATTTTATTTGATGCATAATTAATAAAAGTCTCGAGTATAGCAGAAAAAGAATTAAATGAAGTAACAAATAATTGTAATAAGGAAGTAATTTTGCTTAAAATATTAACTGCTGCGCTAACTTTTTGTAAGCCAGTATTAAGCTGATTTATAATCCCAGTAGGAAAAACATTTGTAAACCCTATAGATGCCCATTTATTTGCCATATATTTTTTTTGCCTTTTCAATATCTTTTAAAGATTTTTTCATTTTCAACTCTAAATTATGCCCATATTGTCTAGTTAAGTCTTTTAAAGACTGTACTAGAAGATTATTTGGACCAATTTTGATCCATTGCAATTCAGTTGATGTAGAATCTAAATTTATATCCATAGTTTAAGTATCGTATAAAAGTTTTTGATTTACTTTTGTATCATTTTGCATTCTAGAAATTTGAGCTTGAATTTGTGCTAATTTTGCATCCGATCCTGTACTACGATTAAATTTATTATTTATCCAATCATATAAATTTCCCGTGCTTCCGTTTTGTGAAACAAAACTTTCTTCAGACAAAATATTTTGGATAATTCCTGACTCTCGAACAGTATTTAAAAATGTTTGTCTATTTTGGGTTGTTGCTATTCGTGCAGTAACTTCATTTAATCTTCCATTTAAATTGTCCATATCAATAGTTTCATAAGTTATCGTACAATCTCTTAGACCTGCAAAAAGTTGAGAATTAGAAACTTCACTTATTGATACAGGTTGAAAACACGCATTTTCATAACTATAATTTGAAGTAGATATTAAACCTGGAACATTAGTATTAATATAAGAAGTCATATCTCCTATTGTATAAAATAATGGATTTGAGTAAGATAATAATATAGTAGAATCCCCACCCCATGTTAAATGTAATCCATATATATCAATATAATACTGATGATTAAATTCTATGTATTCTAAATTAAATAAAGTATAAGAGGTATCAAATAATTGGACTGTTGTATTAGGAGTCATAGACGTTTTTGAAACTGGGTATAAAACATTAGAGTTTAAATATGAATATCCTAAATCTAAAGTAAATATAGAGCTTCCTATTAAAGCCGTTTCCAAAGCCCCTAATGTAGGATAGGATGAAAAAAGATAGATTGTAGGAGTATTCCCATTAAAAATTGTAAAACTGGTAGTATCTACCATATAACTTATACCTGTATTATAAGTATTGATATTTAATACATTATTTATTATTTTATCTAAAGAAACCGGAGTATTTAACGATAAAGAACCAGAACCACTTATAATATCTGTTGAGGGAATAGAATCATTCCCCGTATCATTATAAGCACTCAAACCGGCTATATTATTTATAGCGGAAACAATAGACCCTACGGTTGTATATTCTGTATAAGAAAGACTTAAAGAATTTGAATTCCAAAATATAGTGAATGCAGACGTATCATTACTATATGAGAAAGAAGATATAGCTGTGGTATCAAGAACCATACGAGGATCGGTGGAATTTGTAATTGCAAATTCAATTTGATTTGTAAGACTGTAATTATAAGGTCCCCAACCAGTCCAAGTCCCGTTATTAATTGTTTGTAAATTATCTTGATATTGGGAAATAACATAACAGTTTGGTGGATTTAAACCCGTAATGTTTGTGTTTAAAAATTGTTGTTCTACTAAAGGTGCCGTTAAAACAAGGGTTTGGTCTCCTAAAATATTAGTGATAGATTGTGATCCGTTTTTTAAATCTAAAATCCATCGTATAGCACTGTCTTCAGTATCTCCTATTGAAGTATCTACATTTTGAGGACAATAAAAAGAATCATTATAGGATATTGTTGTCATATCAAAAGTTGTTGCATCTCCATAAGCACTTTGATTAGAAGATAGAGTAGAAATATTGGATTCTGTTATAAGATTTCCCAAAGAGGAAATCTCTGTTTCTAAAGCCGATAACTCTCCATTTATATAAAAAATTTCTGTAGAGCAATCATTTTGTATATTAAAAGCGTTTTGAAAATTTGTTCCTACAACACTTTCTATTAAACTTGTTCCATCTGATAAATTTATTAATATATTAAGATAATTTGATTCATCTATAAGTGCCGAGATTTCGTTGTTAAGACATAAAAGTTCTGGTAGAGCGTGTGTATTATCATTATTCCCATATACAGTAGTACCGGGAACAAAACCTAATTTAGAAACTGCAGATCCGTCCCCTAAAACTATTTCATTATGCGGATACACAGTTCTTAAAATTAAAACTTGTTTATATCCAAAAGCTGAGGTTGGATCAACAACATATTGATAGTCTGCTCTCATACCATAACTATTAAAATTATCTGTTATAATATTAGCAACAGTTGGTCCATCATAATCACTTGGAGATATAAGAGCTACTGATAGCGATAAAGGATTAAGACTAAATGCTGGGGGATTTGTAGGATCCTTAAACATATATGAAACATAAGATCCATCTATGAAAACGTCAAAGACATCTCCATTCATCGGATCTATGTAACCGCTTGAATCTGTTGCATCCATCTTTTAAATCCTTTTTAAAACTATTATTATATTAATTGAATATTGTTAAAGTAACATTCCACTATTATTATTCCAAATTTGTTGAGAACTCCAAGTAACTCCTCCAAAGGGACTTAATAGATTATTATAAGTATAAGTTATATAAGCATTAGATTTGGTTGTACTAGATATACGAATTTCATATAAGGTATCTCCATTAGATAGAATGCCATTATAACCATTCCCTAAAAACAAGTTAGCTATTTCAGTTGCAACAGTAGCTGACCCTTGATACTGCGACGACCCATATTGTTCCACCGCATTAATATAAATACTCATAATTCCGTTGGCTAATTCAAATCCAGTTCCTACCATATAAGATATAGCCGAAACTGAAAAATTACTAGTTGCTTCTAAATAAGCTGGGGGAACTCCAGGACCTTGAGCCAAAAGTATTGCAGGAAAACCACCTAATCCCGATAATGATCTTTGTAATTGATACCCATAATTTTGATTTGAGCTAGAAAAACTAACGATATTAGCTTCGGAATTAGTTGTTGAATAAATCCAAGCTTCTATTGTTAATCCAAAAGTAGGAGATAATAAAGATCCACTTGCATTTGGAATATAGAGATAATTTGATCCATTAAATAAAGCTCCTCCAAGTCCTATTCCTAATCTATTTGTAGTATTAGCTGATATTCCATTAACATTAGTTAAATTTTGTTCATTAATGGTAGAATCAATAAGCGATAAATTATAGCTACCAGATAAAGGTATTCCGGACGTTAGGTGCCAAACTGCACAGTAATCACTATCCCAAGTTGCTTGCTGCTGTGTGGTAGACCTTGCTCCCTGTCCAGAAGACCCAAAATAACACCAAATTTTATTCAATGGTGGGTATACGGACGATATCCAAGGTACATTAACAAAGAAAAAACCATCAGCGGATACCCCCCTTATCCCACCGTAATGTGTTTCTGAATTTAATACTGTCCAGCCATTTGAATTAGTAAATCTTAAGTCACTTAAATCTGAATTGCATACGGCACCAATTTGAACATCCCCATTAATAACAATTGGATATGGATAATTATATAAATCAGCTGAAGGAGTTGGTAAATTTATTAATTTTCTGTGAGTATATGGTTGTCCATCAATTACCCAAGCCATTATATTCCCAGGCCTCCCGGATCTTGTGCAATTAAGTACCAAGCCTGTGTATAATAATAAGTTAGGTAAATAAATTTAAGGATCATTGGAATAGAGCCTCCATATGTTTGAGTAGGTAGAGGTAGATTTGTTCCACCAACATATGGTCCAGTATTATCGACCCAAGGAAATGTTATGTTTTGTGGAGTTCCGTTATCTGTAATTGAAACTAACAATTGATTACCTGTTGTTGGAGTACCTGATGGGGTAGAAAATGTTGCTGTTGTTGCTAAATCAAGTATTTCATAATAATTAAAAGTATATTGACCAACAGGAATATAACTACTAGAGGACCCCACACTTGTTCTTGAATAGGTAAGACCACTTTGGCCAGAATAACCAGAAATTCCTTGAAGTCCATTAAAACCACTATATCCGGACTCTCCAAATCCAGACCATCCACTGATACCAGACCACCCACTGATACCAGACCACCCAGAATATCCAGAAGTTCCCTGAACCGAACTATAAACAAATGGCTGCTGTCCAAAATTTACTGTTCCAGTCGCCCTACTAGGATTACCACCAACTACTGGATATATAGGGCTTGCTATACCAGAAATTGTGAATTGAAAAATCCCTTCATTATAAAAACTTACGGTTCCAGCTGTTGCATTAATTAAAAGACCTATTATACTTCCATTACCAAAAGATGCAAACCCCCCATGCCCGGTACCACTATTATAGTAAATTCCTGAGTCAGCGTATCCCCAACTATAAGCATCTGCACCCGGATAATTATTTTTATTAAAAATACTCCCATATACAAAACCTAATTCAGAATCTCCACCATCAGAACCAACCGTTATTTCACAATAAAATTGTCCTGATGATATTCCTATAGTTGAACGTACCATTCCTTCGCCACTATTTGTCCATGTTAAATTATTAGGTGAAAGAGAAACATTTGTTCCTTTATTAGCAGGATCAAGAGTTGCATAGACGGGTCCCCCACTATATCCAGACCACCCAGAATAGCCAGAAGTTCCAAAACCACTATAGCCTGAAAAACTACTGTATCCTGAATAACCAGAAAAACCACTGTATCCACTTTGTGAACTATATCCAGAATAACCACTTTTACCGGAATATCCAGAAATAGAGCTATAGCCTGAATAACCTGAAACAGACGAATATCCACTATATCCTGAATACCCACTTTGTGAGCTATAACCTGAATACCCGCTT